>WNGD01005523.1_pt1 | contig 12254 bp, 14 predicted proteins | sample 5400671 | NCBI WGS metagenome assembly WNGD01 (sample SAMN13153369, study PRJNA577476) | soil metagenome | isolation source: 40 cm soil or saprolite under grassland replicate 2 | place: USA:California | collected 2016-06-15
GGCAGCAGCGCGTCCTGCTGCGCCTTGTTGAAGCGATGGATCTCGTCGAGGAAGAGGATCGTCCGCTGTCCGTTGGCGCCAAGCCGCTCCCGCCCGGCCTTGATCACCTCACGCACCTGCGCGACCGATGCGGAGACCGCCGAGAGCTCCTCGAACGCCGCGCCTGTCGTGTTCGCGATCACGCGCGCGAGGGTTGTCTTGCCGCTCCCGGGCGGCCCGTAGAGGATCGAAGAGCCCACACGGTCCTCCGCGATCGCAAGCCGCAGCGCGGAGTGCTCGCCCAGGACCTGCTCCTGGCCGACGAACTGCTCGAGCCGCTGCGGGCGCATGCGCAGCGCGAGCGGCGCCGTCTCGGGCAGGCGCTCGTTCGCGGCGTCTGAGAACAGGTCGCCCACGGCACCAAAGTATGCTGCGCTCGTGTCGAGTCGCGACGTGACGGAAACGCCACCAGGTCATGGCGCGGGCGCCGAGCCCGACGACGAGTACGCCCCCATCCTCCCGGGGCCCGGCGCGAGCGACTACGAGCGGTACCGCCGCACCGACGAGCTGCTCTCTCTTCAGAAGACGCCGGAGGAGATGGCCCACCGCGACGAGCTGCTCTTCCAGACGGTGCACCAGTCGTCCGAGCTCTGGCTGAAGCTCGCCTGGTTCGAGGTCGAGACCGCGATTCGCTACCTGCGCGAGCGCAAGCTCGCGGCCGCAATCCGGCTCCTGCGCCGAGCGACCGACGCGGTCAAGATGACCATCGGCCTCCTCGACATGCTCGAGCACATGTCGCCCTGGGAGTACACGCGCGGGATTCGCCCTGTGCTCGGACACGGAAGCGGCTTCGACTCGCCCGGCTGGAACGGCGTGCGCCGAGTCTCTCCCGAGCTCGGCTCCGCCTTCCACGAGCTGCGGCGTGAAGCCGGCTTGTCCGTGCTCGAGGTCTATACGCGCGGCCGTGAGCACGAGGATCTCTACCAGCTCGCCGAGCTGCTCACCGAATGGGACGAGCGGGTGACCCTCTGGCGCATCCGCCACTTCAAAGTCGTCGAGCGGATCATCGGCGGCGAGGTCGTGGGCACGCAGGGAACTCCGGTTGAGCTCCTCGGGGGGTTGATCCATCGCCGGTTCTACCCCGAGCTCTGGGACGTTCGCAACGAGCTGACCGAGCTCGCGAAGCAGGAGGAATAGATGCCCTTCGAAGAGCTGAAGTCGAAGCAGAGCGTGATGTGGGGCACCGGCCCTTATCAGAACATCACCGAAACGATCGCCGACATTCATGAGGCCGTTGTGGATCGACTCGACCCGCAGCCCGGCGATGCCTGGCTCGACCTGGCCTGCGGCACCGGGGCGGTCTCGGAGGGTGCGGCGAGACGAGGCGCCGACGTCACCGGAATCGACCTTGCGCCTGCCCTGATCGAGACGGCGAAGGAGCGTGCACAAGACCAGGGACTCGAGATCGACTATCGGGTCGGCGACTGCGAGAACCTCGCCGTGGAGGACGGAGCATTCGACAAGCTCTCGTCGACCTGCGGGGTCATGTTTGCGCCCGACCACGAGGCGACCGCGCATGAGCTTGCACGGGTCGTCAAGCCCGGCGGGCGAATTGGCCTTGCCAACTGGACCCCGGAGGGCGGGCTCGCCAAGATGTTCGCGATGATGAAGCCGTTTCAGCCGCCGCCTCCGGAGGGTGCAGGCGTGCCCTTCGAGTGGGGAAGCGACGACCACGTGCGGGAGCTGCTGGGCGATGTGCTCGAGCTCGAGCTCGAACGGAACGTCTCCCATCTCCGCATCGGCTCCGGCGAGGACTACTGGCAGCTCTTCTCGTCGAGCTACGGTCCGACGAAAACGCTCTCCGATTCGCTCGAAGACGACCGGCGCGAGGAATTCCACCAGGCTTGGGTCGACTTCTTCGAGTCGAATTATCGCGATGACGGCGAGATCGATCACGACCGGGAGTGGCTGCTAGTGCTCGGGACGCGCCGCTGAGCGCAGCCGTCTCGCTGCGCGACGAGGCGGTCGAGCTCCTCCGAGAGCTGATCCGGCTCGACACGGTCAACCCGCCGGGGAATGAGACTCGCGCCGCCGAGCTCCTCCAGGAGTACCTCGAGGAGAGCGGGGTCGTGTGCGAGCTCTACGCCAAGGTGCCGGAGCGGGCGAACCTCGTCGCCCGGATTCCCGGCCGCGGCGACGGACCGCGCCTTGCCCTGCTCTCGCACACCGACACGGTGCTCGCCGATCCAGCCGAGTGGCAGCTCGACCCCTGGTCGGGGGAGCTCCGGGACGGCGAGGTCTGGGGCCGCGGTGCCCTCGACATGAAGGGCCAGGTGGCTGCGAGCGCCGTCGCGATCGCCTCGCTTGCTCGGGAAGGCTTCGAGCCGGCAGGCGATCTGATCTTCGTCGCGGCGGCGGACGAGGAGGTCGGCGACGGGTTCGGCCTCGCCTGGCTGTGCGAAGAGCACCCGGACGCCGTTCGCACCGAGTACTCGCTGAACGAAGGCGCCGGCGACCGCGTCGAGCTCGGCAAGCGCGCCTTCTATCTTTGTTCGACGGCCGAGAAGATGAGCTCGCCGTTCGCGTTGCGGGTGCGCGGTCGCAGCGGACACGCGTCGATGCCCGCGATCGCGGACAACGCGCTCGTGAAGGCCGCTCCTCTGATCGAGCGGCTCGGGGAATTCTCCGCCGAGCCCCGGCTCGAGCCCGAGGTCGCCGCCTTCCTGGAGGTGGTGACGGGCGAGGCACCGCGCGACGCCGGCGAGATCGTCGAGCGCGCTCGCGCAGTCCACCCGCTCGCGGCCGAGCTCGTCGAGCCGCTTGTCGGGATGACCGTCTCGCCGACGATGGCGAGGGCCTCGCAGAAGCGCAACGTGATCCCGGCGCTCTGCGAGGTGACGGTCGACTGCCGACTCCTACCGGGGCAGACACAGAGCGAAGCAGAGGGGGTGCTTCGCGAATTGCTCGGCGAAGGCGACTACGAGCTGGAGTGGCTGGAGGGGCAGGGAGGCACTCGCTCGCCGATGGAAGGACCGCTCTGGGAGGCGATCGAGTCGTGGGTCGCCGAGACGGAGCCGGACGCCGCGGTGGCGCCGATCTGCCTGGCCGGATTCACGGACAGTCACTGGCTCCGCGACGCGTTCGGAACAATCGCGTACGGGTTTTTTCCGATGCGCTATATGGATCCGCAGGTGGCGACGCGGCTCGTGCACTCTGCCGACGAGCGCGTACGGATCGACGACCTCGAGCTCGGCGTCGAGTTCCTTCGCTACGCCGCTCGTGCAATGGAAGAGCGGTAGGAGTTGCGGAATTCGACTCTGAGTCGATAACCTCGGACGAGATGGCTGAAGAGCAGATCCGACTCGGCGGCATGGCCCTTGCAAACGGCGTGCTCGTGCACGGCCCGAACGCGTGGGCCTGCGCGATCCGGCTGCCCGACGGCCGCCTCGAGGTTGCCTCCGACTTCAAGCGCTACCGGTCGGCGGGCGTCACGAACCCTCTCCTTCGCGGGCCGGCGCGACTGGCCGAGGCGCTTGCGCTGCTGCCGCAGGTTCGGCGCCGGATGCCCGAGGCGAGGCTTCCGTTCGAGCGGCCACGCGTGCTCACGTCCATGGTCGCGGGCGCAGTTGCCGTTCAGGTCGCGCGCGGCTCCCGCCGGCTGGGCCCGGCTGCCCAGGAGCTCGTCGCGGCGATCGCGTCACTCGCTCCGGCCGCCGTTGCGCTGCGGAGCTCCGAGCTCGCCGCCTACCACGGGGCCGAGCACATCGCGATCGGCAGCTACGAGCACGGCGAGGCGCGCGAGAAGGAGCACGAGCGCTGCGGCTCGCACCTGCTCGGGCCGCTGCTCGGCACGCTTGCGATCGGCAACGCGCTGGCGGCGCGGGCGCCCGCCCAGTTCAGGCTCGCTGCGCGCGCGGCAGCGTCCCTCGGCGCGCTGGCCGCCTCGACGGAGATCTTCTCGTGGATGGTTCGCAATCCGGAGCATCCGGTCTCGAAGGCGCTTGCGAAGCCGGGCCACGAGATACAGCACCGGCTTGCGACCGCGGAGCCGACGCCTGAGCAGCTGGAGGTCGCCGAGGCGGCGCTCGCCGCCTGCCTCGAGCTCGAGCATGGTCACACGCCCTAAAACCCAGCGACTGCCGCCGGAGATCTTCGACCTGCCCGTCGAGAAGATGCGCGACGGCTACTACACCGACGCGTACTTCAATCACGCGCGCGCGGCTCTGCTCCGGGACGAACGCCATCCGCGGGTTGTCATGCAGGTGTTTCAGAAGAAGAGCTCGTACCTCGGAGGGATGGACGAGTCGATCGCGATCCTCAAGCTCTGCTCGCACGACTGGGAGGAGCTGACCGTGCACGCCCTCTACGACGGCGACCGCGTCGAGCCCTACGAGACGGTGATGCTCGTCGAGGGCGACTACACGCTCTTCGCTCATCTCGAAACGGTGTACCTGGGCGTGCTCGCCCGCCGCACGCTGATCACGACCAATGTCGTCGGCGTGCTCGAGGCGGCAAACGGCAAGCCGATCATCTTCATGCCCGCGCGGCACGACCACCATCGCGTGCAGACCGGCGACGGCTATGCCGCCCATGTCGCTGGCCAGGTCGTCGGCGCGCCGGTCGGCGTAACGACGGACGAGCAGGCGTCCTGGTGGGGCGGCAAGGGCGTTGGCACCGTTCCGCATTCGCTGATCGCCTCCTACGGCGGCAACACCGTGCTCGCGTCGACGAAGTTCGCCGACTGGGCGCCCGAGGATCTGAACGTGACCGTGCTCGTCGACTTCGAGAACAACTCGGTGCAGACGGCGCTCGAGGTTGCGCGTGCGCTGGGCCCGCGGCTTTGGGGGGTCCGGCTCGACACGTCCGAGAGTCTCGTCGATCGCTCGCTCTGGGGCGAGATGGGCGACTTCAAGCCCACGGGCGTGAACGAGCGGCTGGTGCTGAAGGCCCGGGAGGCGCTCGATGCCGACGGCTTCGAGCACGTGAAGATCGTCGTGTCTGGCGGCTTCACGGTCGAGAAGATCGAGGAGTTCGAGCAGCGGGGGGTGCCCGTCGACGCCTACGGCGTGGGCTCGTCGCTGATCCGGGGCCAGAACGACTTCACCGCCGACGTGGTGATGACCGATGGCCGCCCCTCGGCGAAGGTTGGCCGCCGCTTCCGCCCCAATGCCCGGCTCGAGCGTGTCACCTAACAAGGTTCGCCCGGCCTCCTCCCCGACGCGATCGTATTCGCGAATCCTGCGCCCGGGGGTGTCAGCTCTGTGACGAAAGCGAACGGCCGGGTCGTCTTGTGGGACGTCGACACGCAGGTCGACTTCATACTCCCGACCGGCAAGCTCTACGTGCCCGGCGCGGAGGAGACCGCGCCTGCAATGCGCCGGCTCGTCGAGGCCGCCCGAGCAGGTGGCATCGTTCACGTCGCCTCCGCGGATGACCACGAGCTGACCGATCCCGAGATCTCGGACGAGCCCGACTTCCGCAACACGTATCCGCCGCATTGCCTCCGCGGAACGCGGGGAGCGCAGAAGATCCCGGAGACCGAGCAAACCGATCCGCTGCCGCTCTCGCTCATTCCATTCCCGCCGGGCCTCGTTCCCGGGCTCGTCGAGGGCCGCCGCGAGATCCTCCTCCTGAAGAAGAACTTCAACGTGTTCACGAATTCCAATGCGGACCCGCTGCTCGACGCGCTCGAGCCGGCGGAGATCGTCGTCTTCGGGGTGGCAACCGACGTGTGCGACGACGCGGCGATCCGCGGCTTCCTGCAGCGCGGCCGCCGAGTCCGCTTCGTCGAAGATGCCGCGCGCGGGCTCGACGAGGCGCGTGTGGCGGCCTGTACAGCGGCCTGGCGCAAAGCCGGTGTCGAGTTCACGACGACGGACGAGGTCGTCGACTCCTTGGCGTAACTACAGGTCCTGCTCCAGGATGCCGATTACGCATTCGGCATGCCGGATGTCGGTCACATCCTGAGCCAGGTGGGCGAGATTTCGCTGATCTGGTTGCCGCTGCTCATGTTCGGTCTCATCATCTACCTGCTCTGGCGCACCCTCCAGGTGATGCCGCGGGTGAAGCCCAAGCACGTCCACGCGACCTCGAAGTCGTCGGTCACGTGGGAGGAGGTCGCGGGCCTCGAGGAGGCACGCGCCGAGATGGAAGAGATCGTGGACTTCCTGCGCGACTCGAAGCGGTTCGCGCGCCTCGGCGCGCGCGTGCCGAAGGGGATTCTCCTGTACGGACCCCCCGGCACCGGCAAGACACTGCTCGCGAAGGCGGTCGCTCACGAGTCGGGTGCGAGCTTCTACTCCCAGAGCGCCTCGGCGTTCGTCGAGATGTTCGCCGGCCTCGGGGCGGCCCGGATCCGCAAGCTCTTCGAAGATGCGCGCAAGGCCGCTCCGGCGATCGTCTTCATCGACGAGCTCGACGCGGTCGGGACCGCCCGCACGGGCCACGGCTTCAACCGCGAGCAGGATCAGACGCTGAACCAGCTCCTCGTCGAGCTCGACGGCTTCACTAACCGTGAGCAGGTCATCGTCATGGGCGCGTCGAACCGCCTCCAGGATCTCGATCCGGCCCTTCTGCGTCCGGGCCGCTTCGACCGGCAGGTGCTCGTCTCGCCGCCCGACCTGGCCGGGCGCGAGGCGATCCTGCAGGTGCACACCCGCGGCAAACCGCTCGCGGCGGACGTCGACATCACCACGGTCGCGCGCCAGACAGCCGGTCTCACGGGCGCAGACCTCGCGAACCTCGCGAACGAGGCGGCGATCTTCGCCGGTCGGGACAACCAGCAGTACATCCACCAATCTCACTTCGACGACGCCATGGAGCGAGTCATCGCCGGTCTGCAACAGCGGAAGGTCATGTCCGAGAAGGAGAAGAGAATTCTCGCCTACCACGAGGGTGGCCACGCGCTCATGTCGCATCTGATGGGCGACAGCTTCCCCGTCCACAAGGCGACCATCGTCCCGCGCGGAAACGCCCTCGGTTACACGTTCAACCTGCCGGAGGAAGAGCGCTTCCTGCACACCCGGGAGGAGTTCATCGACTGGATGAAGATCGCGCTCGCCGGCCGCGCTGCCGAGCAGGTGGTGTTCGGCCGCGTCACGAACGGAGCCGCCAACGACCTCGAGAAAGTCACCGAGCTTGCACGAGCGATGGTCTTCGAATACGGAATGTCGGAGGGCGTCGTCTCGAGGACCATGCGCGCCGACAACTACGCGCTCTCAGAGGAGACCAAGCGCGTGCGAGACCAGGAACAGGCGCGCCTCACGGACGATGCTTACAACGAAGCCGTCCGGCTGATCACCAAGCACCGTCCTGCACTCGATCGCCTTGCGCAGGGGCTACTCGAGAAGGAGACGCTCGTCCGCGACGAGATGCTCTCCATGCTCGCCGATGTCGAGCCGGAGTCGCAGGCAAGCGATGCCGTCGGCCGCGTCGTTCCGCTCAAGCGAGTCGAGAAAGAATCGCCTGAGCGGGCAGACGACTAGTGCCCCTGCCGGCAATACCTGTCGGCTTCTGACCCGCGATCCCGCGGCGCCAGAGCCCACCCTCGCCCTTGCCAAGGCTTCTAGCATGAAACGGTCACGCTAGCAGAGCTGCCGTGACCTCCTAAAGGCATCGCAAGCGATGCCTTGCGCGGACGAGTGCGGCCTCTTTTGGTCGGCGCCGACGAGTCGGCGCCTCAGGCTCGCTACCCAGAAGCTCGACAGCATCACCGGAAGGGGCACTGTCAACGGATAGCATCCTTCTCGGCGTGCAGGCGAAGGGGATTCATCACCTCGGCGTTGCCGTCGACGACCTCGACGAGGCCGTCGAGACATATCGCCGGCTGTTCGGCGCAGAGGTCGAGCGGCGCGAGACCGTCGCGGAGCAGGGGGTCGAGGCGGCGGCGATGCGTGTCGGCGAGAGCCGCGTGGAGCTGCTCGCCTCACTCGGCGAAGAGACCCCAGTCGGCAAGTTCCTGTCCAAGCGCGGGCCGGGGATGCACCACGTCGCCTACGAGGTGAGCGATCTCGACGACGAGCTCCGAGGCCTTGCCGCGCAAGGCGTCGAGCTGATCGACGAGCAGCCGCATCGAGGCCTGTTCGGGCTCGAGGTCGCTTTCGTGCATCCCGACTCCGTCCACGGCGTTCTGGCCGAGTTGGTGGCGAGTGGCTGAGACGGGGCGGGTTCGGGTCGAGGTCGGCTTCGACGGGGGCCAGGTCATGAGCGCCTACGTGGAGCCGACGACCGCAGACCAGCTAGAGCAGGCGCTCGGCGGGGGCGGCGACGGCTCGTTCCAGATCGAGGCCGAGGACGGCCGGTACACGCTCGCGCTGTCCCGAATCGTCTATGTGAAGCGGTTTTCCCGTGAGGGCCGCGTCGGCTTCAGCGGCGCTTAGAAGTTAGGGCCCGCGCGGTGGCGGGCATCTGCTTAGGGATGGTGCAGGAAGCGTGATCAATACAAACGGCCGCGTAGCCTCGCCCGCGGCTGTGCGGGCGCTGGTCGGACGAGCGCAGCAAGGTGACCGCGACGCGCTCGAGGAGCTGTATCTCCTCCATTTCGACCGCATCTACAGCTACCTCCATTTGAGCGTCGGCAACCGCCACGACGCCGAGGACCTGACCACCCAGACGTTTCTGAAAATGCTCGAGGCGATCGGTCGCTTCCGCTGGCAGGCGGCGCCGTTCTCGGCGTGGCTCTTTCGGATCGCCCACAACCTCGCCATGGATCACTTCCGGTCGCGGCGCCACGTTCAAACCGAGCAGGAGGTTCCCGAGCCGCCCCATGGCGAAGAGTCATCTGCTGAGGAGCAGGCGCTCGACTCGCTCGGGCGTGCGAGCATGCTGGAGTTGATCGAGCGTCTCTCGGCGGAGCAGCGGCAGGTGCTGACGCTGAAGTTCCTCTTCGGCTTCGCCAACGCGGAGGTGGCGACCGTGCTGGGCAAGACAGAAGGGGCGGTGAAGTCGCTCCAGCACCGGGCGCTCGCCTCGCTGCAGAAGCACCTCGTCCGCCCGTAACGCCGTCACGCTTGCGGAGGTCGGCGGTACCGTGACCAAGCGTGTCGCTCGAAGTTGGACTGGTGGGGCTCCCCGGTGCCGGCAAGACGTCGCTCTTCACCGCGCTGACCGGGATTTCCGGTAGCGCATACGGCAAGGAGCACGTCGGCGTTGCGGCGATCCCGGACGAGCGCCTCGCGCCGATCGCTGCCGCTATCGGCTCGGCGAAGACGACTCCGGCCGCGCTCAAGGTCCACGATCCGCCTGGGCTCAGCGCAGCGGTCCTCGGTGAGCTGCGGCAGGTCGACGCGCTGCTCGCGGTCGGTCGCAACTTCGGCTCCGAGCCCGATCCGGCCTCGGATGCCGAGGCGATCATGCTCGAGCTCGTCGTCGCCGATCGCGATCACGTCGAGCGGCGGCTCGACCGAGTGCGGACGCAGGCCAAGTCCGGCGACCCAGAGCTCCGCAAGGAGGTCGAGGAGCTCGAACGGGTGCTCGCGCACCTCGAGGCCGGCAACCCGCTCAGCTCTTACGAAAGCGCGCTGCCGCCCGAGCTTGAGCCGCTGACGACGAAGCCGATGGTCCACCTCGTCAACGGGGACGAGGACGGCCTCGACCTGAAGCTCGAGGCCGAGCTGGCCGAGCTCGATCCTGAGGAGGCCGCCGAGTTCCGTGAAGGCAGCTCGACGCTCGAGACCGTCCTCGCGGGTCTTGTCGAGGCCGTCGGCCTGATCATCTTCTTCACGGGCAACGAGAAGGAGGCCCGTGCCTGGACACTGCGCCGCGGCCAGACCGCGCTCGAAGCGGCCGCAACCGTTCACACCGACCTCGCGCGCGGCTTCATCCGCTGCGAGGTCGTCAGCGCAGCCGATCTGATCGAAGCCGGAAGCCGTGCGGAGGCCGCTCGTCGCGGTGTTCAGCGCCTGGAGGGCCGCGACTACGTCGTCGCCGACGGCGACGTGCTCAACATCCGGTTCAACGTCTGAGTCCGCTCAGCAGCAGCAACAACCGCCGCTGCAATCGCAGTCGCAGTCGCATCCTTCGCAACACTCGCGAGCCGTCATAGCTACTCCTTTCATCGAAGTCTGTCGATACAAGAACGCTAGTTGCTACATTGATGATTGTCAATGAAGAAGTTCGCGATCGTCACCTGCTGCGCGCCCGGAGCGCCTCCACTCCGCGCCAAGGAGTTCGAGGCGCTCTCCTTGCGCTTCAAGGCTCTCGGCGATCCGACCCGGCTCGCGATCGTGAACCGGCTCGCAGGTGGAGGAGAGACATGCGCGTGTGAGTTCAACTCGCTCGGGCTGTCGCAGCCGACCATCTCCCACCACCTCCGCGTGCTACGCGAAGCCGGGCTGATCGCGGTCGCGCGCAAGCGGGGGACCTGGGTCTACTACAGGCTCGTGCCCGAGGCCGTCGAGGCGCTCGCCTTCGCCCTCGGCGGCTCCTCGGAGCCCGCGCTCGTCCTCGCCACCGCCGAGGCAACGGTTGCCCGGTAGCCGAGCCCTCTTCGTTTGCATCGGCAACGCGGGCCGCTCGCAGATGGCGCAGGCGTTCTACGAGCGCGCAGGTGGCGAGGCCCGATCCGCGGGAACCAGGCCCGAGGCTGCAGTGCATCCGCCGGTCGTCGAAGCCATGCGGGAGATCGGGATCGATCTCGAGGACCGGGTTCCGCACAAGCTCGACCGTGAGGACGTCGAATGGGCCGACCTCGTCGTGACGATGGGCTGCGGAGACGCGTGCCCGGTCCTGCCGGGCAAGCGCTACCTGGACTGGAACCTTCCGGATCCCTCCGGGATGCCGGTCGAGGTCGTCCGAACCACGCGCGACGAGATCGCCCGGCTTGTCGGCGAGCTGCCCTAGCTGCCCTAGGTCTCGGGAATAGGCCGCGTCGCGGCCACGGCATCGAGCTGGTTCGCGTGGTAGAGCACTGCCGCTTCGGCAGTTCGCGCCGCCCGTGCGTCGTGGTGCGCGGCAACGACGTGCAGGAGCTCGGCACGAACGGCCGCTTCCAGCGGCCCCGCCCGCTCCTCGATCAGGCGCAGGCCGAGGTGGACATGGCCGAGCAGGCGCCCTTCCTCGGACGGGCGGAAGGCAGGCCCGCGGGTGAGCTCGACCGTGCGGCCGACATCGTGCAGGAGGGCGCCCGCGAGCAGCAGATCGGCTCGGAGCCGAGGATGGAGCTGCGCGAGCTCGCGGCAGATCGTCGCGACACCGACGGTGTGCTCGAGCAAGCCGCCCGCGTAGCTGTGATGGCCGTCGATCGTCGCCGGCAGAGCCCGCAGGCGTGCACGCAGCTCATCGTCCAGTACGAAGCGGCCGACGGCGGTCTTCAGGCCCGGGTGCGAGATCTCACCTGCCAGGAACTCGAGAAATCCCTCCAGCTCGTCAGCGTCTCGACGCAAGGCCGGCGCGAGTGCCTCGGGATCGAGCCCCTCTGCCGGCTCGAGCGAGCGGACCTCGAGCTGAAGGCGGTCACGGAAACGGTCGACCCGGCCGAGAACGCGCACGGCGTCGCCTTCGGCGAAGCGACTGTCGAGCAGGTCGACATCGCTCCAGACGCGCGCCTGGATGCGTCCGCTCGGGTCGACAAGCTCGAGTGCCAGGTACGGCGCGCCGGCGCGCGTGCGCAGCTTCTCCTTCTTCGCGACCGCGTAGACGCCCTCGACGACTCGGTCGTGCTCGAGCTCCGCGATTGCGGCCATAGGGTCGAGTCTAGGCCGGAAGACGGATGGTAAGGTGGCCGCGGTTTGGCCGTAGTGAAGCCGTTTCGCGCCCTCCGCTACGACACGGAGCGCGCCGGTCCGCTCGAGGACCTCGTCGCGCCTCCGTACGACGTGATCGGCGCGGAGGAGCGCGACCGCTACCTCGCCAAGAGCCCCCACAACGTCGTACATCTGACGCTGCCCGAGTCGGAGCAGGAAGCGGGACGCCTCTACCGCGAGTGGCGCGAGCAGTCGCTCCTGGTGCCGGAGGAGCCCGCATTCTGGGCGCTGTCGCAGGACTACGTCGGGCCGGACGGCGTCGCACGGAGCCGCAGCGGGCTCGTCGCCTCTTTGCGGATCGAGCCGTACGAGACCGGCGCAGTCATGCCGCACGAGCGGACCCATCGCGGTCCGAAGGAGGGACGGCTGCGCCTGCTCCGCGAGGTTCGCGCCCAGCTCGAGCCGATCTTCCTGCTCTACCAGGGGCGTGCTCCGTTCGAAATCCCGGACCCGCCGGCCGAGATCGAGGTCGAAGGCGCCCGTCTCTGGCGGCTCGATGAGCAAGACCTCGGCGGCACCTTCGCCGACCGGCGC
>WNGD01007666.1_pt1 | contig 12254 bp, 7 predicted proteins | sample 5400671 | NCBI WGS metagenome assembly WNGD01 (sample SAMN13153369, study PRJNA577476) | soil metagenome | isolation source: 40 cm soil or saprolite under grassland replicate 2 | place: USA:California | collected 2016-06-15
AGATTTGGAATCCGTTTTTCCGGTGACGCAAAATCTCGTGCGACCAAAAGATAAAGGCTGTTCGCGAGGCTTTGCATGTAAACGAGCGGATTCCATTCTGGGACCCTCAGCTCTTCGGCCTGGAAGATTTGGTAATCGATATTCTCCTTGAGAATTCGGAAATCGATGTTGTTCGCACCGGTAAGCTGCGACCCGTCGATGGAATTCAGCTTGTCGCGAAATTCCTTTTGCGTTGCCAGATCTTTTGCCCGCGCTTCAGGCGAATAATCGGTCAGCTGGCCGTCAAACCGATGGTCACCGAGCTCGGTCGCTTCCTCGGGATTGGCTTGCAAATAGTGCTCGATGTAGTCGTGCGCATTTTTTTGAAACGCGTCGTCCTGCGTGGTGGCCGCTGCGTTCAACATCGACAACGACAATAAGACGCCCGCTGTGATACCGACTTTCATCCGATCTCAGCTCGGCGTGCCGCCGTGAAGAATCGGTTCTGTGGCGATCTCATCCAGGGTGGGCTGCTGTGTTTGGAGGTAAGTGCGGCCCTTGTAGAAGCAGGCGACCACGACAAACACCACCGCGGCGGCGAACATGAAGATCGTGAAGAATGTGAAGTATTGGTAGTCGGTGAGCTTGCGTGTGCCGTCAGCGTTCAAGTCCCACGCGTTAAACTTTCCAACGAAGAACTCGCCGAAAGCGACAGTGAAAAGCCACAGCGCCATGACGGAGCTCTTCATCGTGTTCGGGGCCTGAGTGTATGAAAACTCAAGCCCGGTGATCGACACCATCGTCTCGCCAAGGGTCAGAATGATATAGGCGAGCAGTTGCCAGTTGATGCTCGGCTTTAGTCCAAAATCGATTTGGCCCTGGATCCAAACGATAACGACAAAAGACAGACCGGTGAGAAAAAGGCCGATGCCGATTTTGCGCAGCGGCGTGAGCGGAAAAATTTTGTGAATCGCGGGATAGATCACATAGTTCACCAGCGGAATAAAAAGCAGAATTAGAATCGGGTTTGCGGTCTGCACCTGAGCAGCGATCAAATCCATGCCGAGCCAATGCAGATTCATTTTCTCAGCTTGCAACGTCCATTCGACGCCATTGCTCATCCCCCATAGCGCCCAGAAGACCAAAATGAAAACGTAAACCATCGCGATCCGGGCGAGAGTGATGAGACCTTCGCGGCTGAAAGTTGCTCGCAAATAACTCAGCCCCGCAGGCGGCACGTGCACCATTTTTTTGCGACCGCCCCAGAAGAATAGAGTGGCGATTACCATCGCGATGCCCGGAATTCCAAATGCCCAGCCGGGTCCGTACTTAGGATTCGCGAGGAGCCATGGGCAGAGGATCGAGGAGATAAACGAACCAGCGTTAATCGAAAAATAGAACCAGCCAAACATCTTTGAAAGCAGATGCTTGTTGGATTCGCCAAACTGATCGCCGACGTTGGCTGATACGCATGGCTTGATACCGCCTGCGCCCAGACAAATCAGCGTCAGTCCTATTACGAGCATTGTCCGTTGTCCCACCGCAATTCCCCAGGAGGTGGCCATGCAGGCGAGCGTGAGGTTACCCAGGCAGTAAGCGATCGAAAGCGAAAGGATGGTCCAGTATTTGCCAACCCAACCGTCTGCGATAATTGCGCCGAGAATCGGAAGGAAATAGACGCCGAACACAAAGTAATGCGTGTACATGTACGCCTCGTTCGGGCTCATCGGCGCGAGCACGCCCGACTGATTCAAAATGTAATGCGCCATGAAGACGGTCAGCACCGACTTCATGCCGTAATAAGAGAAGCGCTCGGCGGCTTCGTTGCCGATGATGTACGGCACGCCCGGCGGCATGCCAGTGAGGTTGGGTGGCGAAGTTAAATATTTGTGTTTGGCCATATGATCTCCTTTAATTAGCGAGCTTCATGCGGAGAGGATTCGGCCGGCGTTGGGGAACCCGAAGATTCGTCAGCAGTTTTCTTTGTCGCGTTCGACCAAACCTTTGCTGGATCGGGTTGCTCACGCTGGACGTCCGGCATCTGGCCGAGCGGATGCTTTTCGCAGGATATGCAAAACAGCAGCATGCCGAGCAAAACAGCAATGACACCGTGGCGGAGGAAAAAAGCCATAATGCGCTGGCACAGTTATCAGCCTCTGGTCTCGCGTGCAAGGATGAAAGCGCGGTAGCTGTAGGGCGTTAGTGTCAAACGCATAGGCGCTCGCCGCGGCGAGCGCCTACACAACGTGATTGAAAGACGCGGGCTTGCAGTTACTATCAAACGCGGTGGCCCGCACGGACAGAAACAACGCTTGGAACGAAGTCTTCGCTCTCGTTCTGCTTTTTGTCGGGACATTGCTGTTTTTCGCGCTGATTTCCTACACGCCAAAAGATATACCGTCCTGGATCTGGTTTAGCCACGTTTCACCGGCGAATCGCCCTGCGCAAAATTTCATCGGGCCCGTTGGCGCAATTGTGGCGGGCATTTGCTATCAAACCATTGGCGTTTTCGCTTCGCTGTTGCTGGCAGCAGTTCTACTCGGTTTCGGTGTAGCGAAATTGTTTCATCCCCGGTTACGTGTGACGCCCCGAATCCCATGGATCGTTCTGTTCATCGTAGCCGGTGCGTGCCTCGACCAGTTATGGGACATAGGTCACTTGCTCGGGTTGAAGGTGCCGGTGGACATTCAAGGGCCCGGCGGCTTGATCGGCTATCGCTTGGGCGATGAACATCGTGGCCTGCTCCGCGCCGCGCTCGGCCCTGTCGGCTCGCTTGTTCTCCTGATGGGAATTTACGCGACCACACTGATTTTGGTTACGGGACTGCGCCCGATTCACCTGATTCGCGAAACGGTTGCCGCCACGCGACGGGTCGGGGCAGGGCTACAGGAATGGCAATTGCGCCGCAGGCTGGGCAAAGCCGATCTTAAAGAAAAGCTGGAGATTAGGGAGAAGCAGCTGGCGAAGGAACGGCGAATGTATGAAAAAGCGTTGAGAAAGAAAGGCATGCCTGTGCCTGAGGCGGTTGGGGCGACCATTTCGCCGGAGGAGCTGGCAAATCGACCAAAGCCGAAGGTGGTCGATACAACTGCGTTGCCGAGCGAGCACGTCGGGCCGGTTGGCCGGAAACCGTCTCTTGCCGAATTGCGCGCAACCGAGGAAAAAGCAAGGCCGGATTCGAACGTGACCAGCGTTACTTCGAGCTGGGAAAATTACGTGTTGCCAGGCTTGGATCTGCTCGACGAGCACAGTCTCGAAGGCCGCGCGGCCACCGATCCCTCTGAATTGGAGGAAGTCCGGCAAATCCTGATTGATACGCTAGCGCAATTTGGCATTGCCGTCGCGCCGGGCGACATCACAAAAGGCCCCACCATTACGCGCTACGAAGTGTACCCAGCAAAAGGCGTTCGCGTCGATAAGATCGTGAGCCTCGAGCGTGATCTTGCCCGAGCCACGCGCGCCGAGCGGATCAACATTCTCGCACCGATTCCTGGGAAAGACACGGTCGGCATCGAGCTAGCGAATACTCGGAAAGTGACCGTGAAGCTGCGCGAACTCTTGCAATCACCCGATTGGGAGGAGGCGAAATCACATGCAAGAATTCCGCTCGCGCTTGGCAAAGATGTTTACGGTAAAGCAATCATCACTGATTTGGCGCAAATGCCGCATTTGCTGGTGGCCGGTACCACGGGCAGCGGCAAGAGCGTTTGTATCAATGCGCTGATTGCCAGCATGCTCTTTCGCTTCACGCCTGAAGAACTGCGTTTTGTGATCATTGATCCGAAAATGGTCGAGCTACAGGCCTATCATTCGCTGCCGCATCTTGCCTTCCCCATCGTGACGGATCCGAAAAAAGTGCTGCTCGCCTTGCGGTGGTTGATTGACCAGATGGAACGCCGCTACAAAATGTTTGCGCGCATGGGCGTGCGCAACATTGTCGGCTTCAACGCGCGGCCGGTCAAAAAGAAGAAAGCGGAAGAAGGCGAAGATTTTGTAGTGGCAGGCGTGTCGCCTGCCAAAGCGAAAGCAGCCGATACGGCTGCCGCTACAGAAGAGCAAATTCCCGACAAAATCCCATACGTCGTAGTCATCATTGATGAGCTGGCTGATCTGATGCAAACGGCGCCAGCGGACGTCGAGACGGCGATCGCGCGCATCACGCAAATGGCGCGCGCGGCTGGCATTCATCTGATTGTCGCGACGCAAACCCCGCGCGCGGATGTGATCACTGGCGTAATCAAAGCGAATATTCCCTGCCGAATCGCGTTTCAGGTTGCCTCCAAGATCGACAGTCGTGTCATTCTAGACGAAAACGGAGCCGATCGTTTGCTCGGACAAGGCGACATGCTTTATCTACCGCCAAGCGCTTCGCGTCTGATTCGCGCTCAAGGCGTGCTGGTTACGGACGATGAAATTCATCGCCTGGTGGAATTCGTTTCGAAACAAAGCCCGCCCGCCTTCGACACAGCGATGCATGAGAAGCTGCAATCGACGGCCGCGCCGGAGGAAGAAGTGACCAGCGAAGATGAAGAGCTCGTCGAGAAGTGCCTTGAAATCATTCGACAGGAAAAACGCGCCTCCACTTCATTGCTTCAGCGCCGGCTTCGGCTCGGTTACACGCGCGCCGCGCGCATCGTTGATATTCTGGAGCAGCGCGGTATTTTGGGTCCCGGCGAAGGCGCCAAACCACGCGAGATTCTGGTCGATCTCGATGCTGCCGTTTAGCCGGCATTTCGCGCTAATGACGATAGAAGGACTTGGCAAAAAATTTCAGGAAGCAAGGCGCGCGAGAAATCTCACGCTCGATGAAGCAGCGCGGATGACGAAGATTCGTCCCGCCCGGCTCGCGGAAATTGAGGCGGATGATTTTTCTCAATTTCCGAGCCTGGCGTACGCGAAGGGTTTCCTGCTCATCTATGGGAAATTTTTGGATGTCGATGTCACTCCGTATCTTGATGCGTTCGAAGATTCGGAGCGCGTGACCGTCGATGGGTACTCATATCTTCAGGAACACGAGCGTGCCAAGCCAGTCAGTGCGCCAGTTGTTCCGCGCCGTCCCGTTAGCACCGGTGGTTACCGCGTCTCGCCAATGCCACTGATCGTCGGGATCGTGGTGTTGGTGATTGGCTTTTTGCTAATGAAACTGGTTCTCAATGTGCAACGGCTCGCACCGGGGCGAGGTGAGCCGACCGCGCAGGTATCGCCAAGTGCATCGCCTGTTTCACCTGCACCGGCTCAAGCTTCGCCAGCTAATGTTGCGGCCGCTCCATCGGTCGCGGCAACAGTGTCGCCTGCGCCGACGATCGCACCGACCGCCATCGCGGCGGCTTCCGGGAAGCCAGGTGCGCCGGAGGTGCGTCGCGCCAAACCTGTGACTCGGGAAGACCTAGCCAAAGCGCAAGAGCCAGCGAATCCATCGTCGGCAGAATCCGGTGACCAGAATCGGGTCGCGATTCGCCCACTCAAAAGAACCTACGTAAGGGTGACTGTAGGCGACGAGAAGGGGAGTCCCGCGTTCGAGCGCTGGGTCTCGCCGACTGACGGCACGGTTGAATTTCGCGGTAAGCATGTCTCGATTCGGGTTCTCGATCCTGAGGCCGTTACGATCACGAAAAACGGCAAGGCGCTGGAAGAAGGCGACGAAGACGTAACCATCAACTGAGAGCAGTCGAAAGGGTCTCAAGAAAACGCCCAACGTCCAACGCCGGACATCGAATGCTGAGATGAAAACAAAAGGGAATGGTGTCGCCCGGAAACCGAAGGTCGGCATGATCAGTCTCGGTTGCGCCAAAAATCTTGTCGATGCAGAGATCATGCTGGGAAGCGTTTTACAGCGGGGAATGGAAATCACATCGCGCCCCGAGGACGCCGATGTCCTGGTGGTAAATACCTGCGCGTTCATTGATTCAGCCAAGGAAGAATCCATCGAAGCAATTCTGGAGGCGCATCAGCAGCGCGGGTTAACCGGACGACCAGATCAAAAACTGGTCGTAAGCGGCTGCATGTCGCAGCGATTCGCGAAAGAACTACGCCACGAGATGCCGGAGGTAGATGCGTTTGTTGGACTCGATCAGATCGCGCAGCTTGGGGCGATTGTTGAAGACGTTTTGGCAAAACGCCCAGCGCTCAATGGAGAGGATGACGAGATCGATCCTGCGCTTGCGAATACGCGACCGAAGTACATTCCGGATTACGACACGCCCCGCTTCAGGCTTACTCCGGTGCATTTTGCTTACGTAAAAATTGCCGAAGGCTGCAACCACCCCTGCAGTTTTTGCGTGATCCCTCAAATGCGAGGCAAACACCGCAGCCGTACTCCGGAATCTGTTTTGGCAGAAATTCGCGGGCTTGTTAACGAAAGCGTGCGCGAGATCAACTTGATCAGCCAGGACACCACGTATTACGGGATGGATTTGTGGTCGCGGAAAGCAGGGCCGCGTCAGCCAGTTGATTCGACGCGGGGACCGACGCTTGCGGCGCTGCTTCGCGAAATTCAAGAGATTGAAGGCGAATTCTGGGTCCGCCTGCTTTACACACACCCGGCGCATTGGAGCGATGAACTGATTGAGACTATCGCACAGTGCGACAAGGTCGCGCGCTACGTCGATATTCCCTTGCAACATATCGACGATTCAATGTTGGGACGGATGCGACGGGAAACATCGCGCGCACACATCGAAAATTTGATTCATAGACTGCGTACTGGGGTTCCCGGCGTCACGTTGCGCACCACTTTCATCGTTGGATTTCCCGGGGAAACCGATGGGGAATTCACGAGCCTTCTTGATTTCATTCGGCGGATTCGATTCGAACGGCTGGGAATATTCAAATATTCTCAGGAAGAAGACTCGCGCGCGGCGAAAATGCCACGGCAGATTCCCGCAAAAATTAAGAACGCACGTTACCGCGCGGCGATGTTGCTTCAGCAACAGATTGCTCATGAAATTGCCTGCGAGAAAGTTGGACGCGATCTCAAATTACTGGTTGATCAGCCGCATATCGCCCGCAGCGAAGGCGATGCTCCGGATGTTGATGCGCGCGTTGTGTTATCAGAGGCTGCGCGCGTCGGCGAGTTCATTCGGCGCAGGATCTCTGGAAGCCGCGGCTACGATCTTCTAGCATAAGGGTGGAGCATTTTCCCCTTGAGCGCTAAAGTTAACGAGTGACAAGAGCGCGATTTCTGATCAATTAAATTTCACGACTGATTTGTTTCGCTCCATGGCAGGCCCAAACGAACCGCAAAAAGAAACTGTTCGCGTTGACTTGCCGCTTCCGATCTCAGCGAAATCGCCAGATACCAGCGTAAAACCGCGCGAAACGGTGCGAATTCAATTGCCGGTTCGTGATGCTCGAGATGTTGCGCCGACCGAATTGTTTGGGCCGCCGAATCAGTCCGCTGTTGCTCCCGTTCCGCGCACTCCGGATCCGGTGCCTCTTGAACTAAGAAAGGAGACAGCGCGCATTTCACCTGCGCCGGCCAAAGGTCCAGCCCCGGCTCAAATGAAAAATACTGAGGCGTTCGTCGCCACGCCAAATCTTGGTTCGCGAAACGCGCCAGGTGCTGTCGTGCCTGCAGAAAAAAAACCAATGCTGCTCTGGTGGATACTGCTCGCTGTTTCGGCCTTGATTTTGATTATTCAGATTTGGACTTACTTTTCGTAAAGTTATGGAAAATTCTACCGTTATTAAGCTCGATGAATCCAATTTTGACCGTGAACTGACGCAGGACGACAAGCCCGTGATCGTCGATTTCTGGGCAGAATGGTGCGGACCTTGCAAAATGATCGCGCCGCTGCTGGATGAGATTGCGCGCGAAAAAGCGGGCGCGGTCAAGGTAGCGAAAGTGAATGTGGACGAAAATCAGAGTCTCTCGTTCAAGTACAGTATTCGTGCGATCCCGGCTCTGCTCTTTTTCAAGAACGGCCAGTTGCGCGACCAGGTGACCGGCGTGACCAGCAAGAAGGATCTGTTGAATCGGCTCGACGCGCTGGCATAGGAAATTTTCGCGTCGCGAAAATTTCCGTGATCCGTGATCAGAAGCGCTGCATCTTTTGCCTACTATTGATCGCGGATCACCGATCACCCTTGAAAGAAACTGCGCCCGGCGGGGGTCGAACCCACAGCCTTTGGCTCCGGAGGCCAACGCTCTGTCCAATTGAGCTACGGGCGCGAGCGGAAACCGAACATAGCCCAATTTAATGGTTTAGCGATTGAGTGATTCAACGATTCGCTGACACGACGTAGGCGTGGCGAAGGCGACAACTGTTCAAGTTATTCCTCAGATTACGTGCTCGCGGTCATGCTCGCCTGGGGCGTAGCGCAGCGGAAGCGGGAATTAAATGTCGAAGCGCACTGAACCAAAACACAGCGCAAACGAATGGGTCTTACACGGTCGGCGGTGCCGCTGCGCCCTCTTGAATCAGGGAGTCAAGCTTGTTCAGGTCAATCGGCTTTACCAGGTGATGCTTGAATCCTGCCTCGTAGCTTTTACGGATATCGTCTTCCATCCCGAAACCGGTGAGAGCAATTCCCAGAAGCGGCTGCGTGGAGTGGAGCTTCTGCATCAAATCAATTCCATTGCCATCCGGCAAAGCCAGGTCACTGATGAGCACATCAAATTGCTCCTTTGCGCTTAAATTGACCGCGGATTGAAAGCTCAGCGCTGATCGCACGTGATAGCCGCGTCGCCGAAGCAGATTCGTAAGCGAGCGATTTGTATCCTCGTGATCTTCGACAAGCAGAATCCGCATGGGCTGGCGTTCCGGCAGCCTGGGCAAAGCCGCCGGGGCAATTTGCGCCTCCGTTTTTTCGCACGTCGGAAAAACCAACATGAACGTTGCACCTTTATTTCGGCCGGCGCTTTGCGCGGTGATCGTTCCCTTGTGAGCTTCCACAAGGGTCTTGCTGATTGCGAGTCCGAGACCTAGCCCTCCCAATTGAGTGCGCCCCCCTTGTTCGAACGCGTCGAAAATTTTCGGCAGAGCTTCCGCCTCGATCCCGAGCCCGGTATCAGCGATTTCAACACGCAGTTGTCCCTTGGAATCGTTGCTGGTGGTGATGATAATTTGCCCGTTCCTCGGAGTAAATTTCACCGCGTTATTGATCAGGTTCCAAAAGATCTGCTGCAGGCGCGCGGAGTCTGCTCGCATATGCACCTTTTGTGCGCCGAGGTTGAGGACGCGCGCCAGATTCTTCCGATCGATTTCCGCCTGACAAATGTCGAGAGCGTTTTGCAGCAATGTATGCGCATCAACGACTTCAAAATTTAGCTGCACCTTGCCTTGATCGATGCGCGTCAGATCAAGCAAGTCATCGATCAGCCGCGCCTCTAATTCCACGTTGCGACGAATCATTTGCAATGATTCGTGAATATCCTTCGGCAACTCCGGCTCGCTCTCCAGTGCAAGAGCGGAGGCGAGTACCGGCGTAAGCGGCGTCCGCAATTCGTGGCTGAGCATGGCAAGAAATTGATCTTTTGCCAGATTCGAGCGCGCCTTTTCTTCCAGTTCCAGGTTTGTCTTCTGCAACTCCGCTGCGAGCGATTGCGATTGTTTGAGCAGGTTCTCCGTTTGCGTGCTGGCTTCGATCGTGTTGAGCACAATGCCGATGCTCTCGGTTAATTGATCGAGGAACGCCTGGTGCGTCGGACTGAATCGCTCAACCGACGAAAGCTCCATGACCGCTTTTACCTGGCCTTCAAAAAGAATCGGGAGGACCACGATGTTCGTCGGATGAAATTCGCCCAAACCGGAACTCACTTTTGCGTAGTTGTTCGGTACATCGGTCAGAAGAATGCGCCGTTTTTCCAACGCCGCTTGTCCGATGAGACTCTCACCAAATTTGAAGCGACTCTTTGCGCCGTTGCCTTCATGGGAAGCATAGCTCGCCAGCAACTTGAGCTCCGATTCTCCGTTAGAATTATCGATCATGTAGAAAGCGCCTTGCTGCGCTGAAACCAGCGGAGCGACCTCGGATAGAATCAGTTTGCCAACCGTCAGAAAATCGCGCTGTCCCTGCAACATTCGGGTGAACTTGGCGAGGTTTGTCTTGAGCCAGTCTTGCTCCTCATTCCGCAAGGTGGTGTCCCTCAAATTGCGGATCATTTCGTTGATGTTGTCCTTGACGAAGGCAACCTCGCCTTGCGCTTCCACCTGAATCGAACGGGTGAGATTCCCGCCATGTGCCTGCGGCGCCAGGCACGTTCCCCTGACCGCCGAGTTTGCCTTCCACGCCTACTTCGCGCGCCACGGTCGTAACCTGATCGGCGAACGTCGCGAGGGTATCGATCATGTTATTGATGGTGTCGGCGAGCTGGGCAATTTCACCTTTGGCTTCAAGGAAAAGTTTGCGGTTCAAATCGCCGTTTGCGACCGCCGTCACCACCTTGGCAATGCCACGCACCTGATCGGTGAGGTTTGACGCCATGAAGTTGACGTTGTCCGTAAGATCTTTCCACGTCCCCGAAACACCTTTCACTACCGCCTGGCCACCGAGCTTGCCTTCCATTCCGACTTCGCGCGCCACGCGAGTGACTTCGTCCGCGAATGACGACAGCTGATCCACCATCGTATTGACCGTGTTCTTCAATTCGAGAATCTCGCCTTTGACATCGACGGTGATCTTCTTTGTGAGATCGCCTGTGGCAACCGCAGTGGTCACGGCAGCGATGTTGCGCACCTGTGTCGTTAGATTGGACGCCATGAAGTTGACGTTGTCGCCGAGGTCCTTCCATACGCCTGCCAGACCTCGCACATCGGCTTGTCCACCCAGCTTGCCTTCCGAACCGACTTCGCGCGCCACGCGAGTGACTTCGGATCCGAACGAGCGTAGTTGACCCACCATCGTGTTAATCGTGTCCTTTAGTTCCAGAATCTCGCCTTTGACATCGACGGTGATCTTCTTTGACAAGTCGCCCATTGCGACCGCGGTGGTCACAGCCGCGATGTTGCGGACCTGTGCGGTGAGATTGGAGGCCATCGAGTTCACAGAATCGGTCAGATCTTTCCACGTGCCGGCCACACCACGCACATCCGCTTGGCCTCCGAGCTTGCCGTCCGTGCCGACTTCACGGGCCACGCGCGTCACTTCCGCCGCAAACGACGAAAGTTGGTCCACCATGGTGTTGATGGTGTTCTTCAACTCGAGAATCTCGCCCTTTACGTCCACCGTGATCTTTTTGGTGAGATCGCCGGTTGCGACTGCCGTCGTGACCGCGGCAATGTTGCGGACCTGAGCAGTGAGATTTGACGCCATGAAATTTACTGAATCGGTCAAGTCTTTCCACGTGCCGCCGATCCCGGACACCTGCGCTTGGCCGCCAAGTTTTCCTTCCGTTCCGACCTCGCGCGCCACACGGGTTACCTCCGCAGCGAAGGAGCGGAGCTGATCCACCATGGTGTTGATTGTGTCCTTGAGCTCGAGAATTTCGCCGCGCACGTCCACAGTGATTTTCTTGGACAAATCACCCTTGGCGACAGCGGTTGTGACGTCTGCAATGTTGCGAACCTGTGCCGTGAGGTTGGAGGCCATCGAGTTCACTGAGTCGGTCAGGTCTTTCCAAGTGCCGGCGACGCCCTCGACAGCGGCCTGGCCACCAAGCTCGCCTTCTGTGCCGACTTCGCGCGCTACGCGCGTCACTTCCGATGCGAAGGAGGAAAGCTGATCCACCATCGTGTTGATAACGTTTTTGATCTGCAAAATTTCGCCGCGCACATCGGCAGTGATTTTTTGGGTCAAGTCGCCGCTGGCAATCGCGGTCGATACCTTCGACATGTCGCGCAGTTGCACTGTGAGGTTGGACACCATGAGGTTGACCTTGTCCGTCAAATCTTTCCATGTGCCGGCGACGCCTTTGACATCGGCCTGGCCGCCAAGCTTTCCTTCCGTGCCCACTTCGCGTGCCACGCGCGTCACTTCCGAAGCGAAGGAAGAAAGCTGGTCCACCATGGTGTTGATGGTATTTTTCAATTCCAAAATTTCGCCTTTCACCTTCACGGTGATTTTTTTCGAGAGATCGCCGTTGGCTACAGCGGTCGTCACCGCCGCAATGTTGCGGACTTGTGACGTAAGGTTCGACGCCATCGAGTTCACCGAATCCGTCAAGTCTTTCCACGTCCCCGAAACTCCTTCGACCTTCGCCTGACCGCCGAGAATGCCTTCCGTACCGACTTCGCGCGCGACGCGTGTCACTTCTGACGCAAAGGAACGCAACTGGTCCACCATTTTGTTGATGGTGTCCTTTAATTCGAGGAATTCGCCCCGAACGTCCACGGTGA
>WNGD01011835.1_pt1 | contig 12254 bp, 9 predicted proteins | sample 5400671 | NCBI WGS metagenome assembly WNGD01 (sample SAMN13153369, study PRJNA577476) | soil metagenome | isolation source: 40 cm soil or saprolite under grassland replicate 2 | place: USA:California | collected 2016-06-15
AGAAGATCGGGCTCCGGGAAATAACGGTAATCGTGCGCCCGCTCTTTCGAACGCATGGAAACGGTATGTCCTTCGGCCTGATTCCAGAGGCGCGTCTCCTGCGAAAGGCGGCCACCGCTTTCGAGCACGCCGATGTGGCGCTCGATCTCGTACTCCAGGGCCTTTTGCAAATAACGGAAGGAGTTGAGGTTTTTGACCTCGACTTTGGTGCCGAATTGCTGCGAGCCGCGCGGACGCACGCTGACATTGGCGTCGCAGCGGAGCGAGCCTTCTTCCATGTTGCAATCGCTGACGCCGGTATAGAGCATGATCTGGCGGAGGGTGGTGAGATAGGCGTGGGCCTCTTCGGAGGAGCGGATGTCCGGCTCGGAGACGATTTCGCTGAGCGGGGTGCCACAGCGGTTGTAATCGATATAGGCCTTTTCCACGGAATGCGCGAAGCCTTCGTGAAGATTTTTCGCGGCGTCTTCTTCCAGGTGAAGACGGGTGATGCCGACGCGCTTTTTGGCGCCGCCGACTTCAATTTCCAGCCAGCCGCCAGTGGCGAGAGGCAATTCGTATTGCGAGATTTGATAGCCTTTGGGGAGGTCCGGATAGAAGTAGTTTTTCCGGGCAAAACGCGAGCGTTCTTGAACCGTGCAATTCAGGGCGAGCGCGGCGCGCATGGCCATTTCCACAGCGCGCTTGTTCAGTACGGGGAGAGTCCCCGGCAAACCAAGGCACACCGGGCAGACGTTGGAATTCGGCGGGTCGCCAAAGCGGGTGGAGCAGCCGCAGAAGATTTTCGTCTTGGTCAGGAGCTGAACATGAACTTCCAAACCGATGACAGGCTCGTATTTCGCGAGCACGTCGGGAGGGATGGCTGCTGCTTCTGAGGCTGATTTCGCCATAAGGAAACGAAGATTATAGCATCTGGCGGAGGCTCGCTGGATAGCTGGCGGTGGCCGCCGGCGAAGCTTACTGCATTTCGCAGCTGAGTTTATTGGGGCGCAGCTGTGCGGTGCCCCCCTAGAAAACTACGCAGAAGCGCACCAGCTGGGCGCACGCAGCGCAGGAATGAATCGTTCGGCGAGAACGTAGCCGCCGAACAATAGGGTTACATAGAGAGCGTCGCCGGCGACAGTGTTCCAAAAGAAAGGAATCCCGGCCGCGTAACAGGCAGCGAGACCACCCAAGGTTCGGGGATAAAAACTCCCGAGCGCCCAGACGCCAAAATTTGTGACGATGAAAAACTGAATGGCGCCAAGAAGGGTTGCGCCGCCGATGCGGATCAGCGTGCGGCGATTTTGCAACCAGCGGCCGATAAGGACGCTGAGGAGAAAACTGGAGTAGACGACGGGCATGAGCTTGTAGAAGCCGATGAAAAGGTCACCTGCAAAGAGCGCCAGCAGCGGAAAGACAAATGCGAGGCGGCGATCGCGGACCATCGCTCCGGAAAATAAGGCCATCGCGCCGACGGGGGCGAGATTCCATGGATGAGGGACAATGCGCAGTACGGCAGCGAGAACGATTGCCGCAAAGATGACGGCTGTTCGAAAAATCAAATTTTCTTTCGGAAAAGCTTCCTTATTCATGGTGATAGTTGCTCCTCTCCTGGCTGTAAATCACAAAAAATAAATGAATCTCGATCAACGACGTCTCCCGTTCGAACGGGAATGGGAGAGCGGAAGATTGGACCGTCAAAAACAAAAGTGTGAAATTCGCCGTTTTCGCCGCAGGGATCGACGCCGGGCGGCAGATCCGGGAAGAAAGATTCATCGAGTTCACGCCCGGCGAAGCGGCGATCGAGAACCTTGGGATCCACGCAGACGGCGATGGCGCGGAATCGCTGGGCGTGGAAAAGACGGATGAGCTCGCGCGTGTCGCGCTTCCAGATGGGAAAAAGTGCGGTCATACCGATGCGCGCAAGGTTCTTCTCGCGATAAACGCGGAGGTCTTCGAGGAAAATGTCGCCGAAGGCGACTTTTCGAACGCCCTGGTTGTAGTGCACGCGCAGTGCTTCCTCCATGCGCGCTTCGTAGATGGGATTGACGCATTGCGGAGGGATGCGGACTTCGTGGAGCGGCAGGCCGATGGACCGCGCCTGACGCTCGAGAAGCTCACGGCGGACGCCGTGCATGCTGATGCGCTCGTAGCCTTCGGTGACGGTGGTGAGCAAGGCTGTGACTTGGACGTCGTCGCGCTGGAGAATGGTGTGTAGCGCCATGGCGCTGTCCTTGCCGCCGCTCCAGCAGAAAAGGATGGGTTCGGGTGTCGACATAAATGCTCCAAGAACTTGTGATCTTGCCGAGATGGGGTACAGCATCCCTCGACTCCGCTCGGACAAGTGCTGCGCCCCCACAAGAAAGAAGTTTAGTTCCTGCCGCTGAACTCGTATCTCACGCCGGCGCGCATATCGCGTCCCAGCGCGGGAAAGCCGATGGCGTCCTGATACTGCTTGTCGAAGAGGTTGGTAGCGCGGGCGTAGAGCGAGAGGCCACGGCTCACGTTATAGCTCGCCGCCAGATCGAATCGCGCGTAGCCTGGGTTTTCAAATTGGGCGGGGCTGGCGAAATTGCTGTCGGAGCGGCGTCCGGTGAAATAGCCAGAGAGACTCCAGTTCATTCTGCGCCATCCAACGTTGACGATCAACGCTCCTGAATGCAGTGGCCGGCGAAGAAGCCGATTGCCAGGTTCGAGAGCAGGATCGGCGAAAGGATTGGCGGATTTGAGAACGTGCGTGTCGTCATAGGAATAGTTCCCGCGAAGCGCGAGCCAGCGGACGGGATGGGACTCCATGGAAAAATTCACGCCGCGGGCGCGGGCAAGGTCAGTGTTGAAATAATTGCCCGTGCCAAATGGACAGCCGGGAGTAATGGCGCCAGAAGCAAAACTGATTACATCGTGAAAGCGATTGGTGAAGTAATCAGCGGAGAGACGCAGCCTGTCGGAGCTCAGGAGCTGCTCGAAACCAACGTAGTAGGTGCGGCTACGTTCGGGGCGGAGCGAGGGATTGCCCGGATCGCAGGAATCGGTGGCGAAAGACTGCTCGAGCCCGGGTTCCTTGATGCCCTGGCCGTAGGAGGTGCGCAGCCGAGTGTCTCCCCAAAAGCCTTTGCCGTAACGCAAAGCGAGCGCGGCGCCAGCGCGCGGAACCACGCGTGTGCCAAAACTGCCGTTGGCTTCGGCGCGCGCGCCAGCGTTCAGCGTGAAGCGGCGGTGCAGCTGATAACGCGCGTCAAGAAAGCCGGCCTGATTGTCGCGGTGTGCGTGAAGCGAACCGGGAAAGCCGTTTTCCACCTCATTGGAGTAACCCGCAGCGACAACACCTTGGCGGTAGTGGAAAGTGGACTGCTCCTGAAAACCGGCACGGTTCAATTGATCGATGAAAGCAGGAAACGGCGGATCGGCGCTGACGTCGAGAATGCGCGTTTCCGTGGCCATTAACTGATGTTCCCAATGTGAGCCGGTATGGAAATCCCAATTGAGATTTGCAGCGAGAACGTGCAACCCGTCGCTGGCTGCCGGATTGGCCGGGCCCTGAAGCGTTGGGCCGGGAGTACCGGCGAAGCTGGAGTTGCTGCGAACCGTGAGGCGGAGACGATTGGCATCGGAAAATTTGTAGCCGAAGTTGCCGGAGAAGGAGCGATTTAAGAAAGCATCGTTCTGTCCCTGGCCGTCGGTGTGGAAATAAGAGGCCGAGGCGGAATAATCAAGACCGCCGAGGAGGCCGCTGACTAGAGCGCCGCCGCGCACGCTGGAAAAGCTGCCGGCTTCCGTAAAAACATTGAAAGAAGGGATGCGTGTCGTGCCCCGGTGTGTGAAGAGCTGAATGACGCCGGACATGGCGTCGCTGCCGTAGAGAGCGCTTTCGGCACCGTGAACGACCTCGACTTTGTCGATGTTGTCCAAACTCAGGTTTGAAAAACTGCGGACGAAACCACCTGGGTCGTTAAGAGGCGTGCCGTCGACAAGAACCTTGGTGTAATTGGAGTTTCCGCCGTCGAGGAAGAGTGTGGCCAGGCCACCGAACGGGCCGGTGCGGGCGATGCTGATACCGGGCTGCGTATAGAGAAGATCGGGAAGTGTGACGCTCTGGCGCTGGCCGATCTGCTGACCAGTGATTTCGTCCACTGGCGCGGGAGTGCGACTGCTTTCGAGGGGCTCGGCGTTGGCGGTAACAACGACATTTTCGGAAATGCGCTCGATCTCGAGGCGAACGTCAAGCGCCCGGTTTTCCCCGGGCGCCAAGTTCAACACGAAGTCGCGGGCGACAAAGGACGCACGTTGCAAGTGAGCGCGGTAGCGCCCTGGCGGCAGGGTCAGGAGATACGCACCGTCCGGACTGGAAACCGCAGACCAGATGTGAGCGTTTGCGCCGCTCTCCAATTGCGCGGTGACTTTGACATTGCCCACGCCATAGCCGGAGAGGTCCGTGAGTTTTCCGGAAAGGTGAGCATCCTGGGAATTACTCTGAGCTTGCAAAGAGATGCTAACTGCGAAGGCTGCGAGAGAAAGAAAGGCAGTTCGAAGAAAAGTTGTTTTCATTTTGTCCTCCGCTCCCTCACGCGCGGGAGTTTGAAGGTTGTCCTGTGCGCGGTGAAAATCGCACGGGTTGCAGACTTCGCCGGTCGCAAAGCGGTCAACTTCCAATGCGACCCTCACCGGGCCGCGAACGACAAACAGTTCGCTGCAGTGGTCCGTGGGCTACTCTTCCGCCCTACAGTCGCGCGGCGGCGACGGCTTCTTTCATGGCGATCCCGATCAGGCCGGAATCACCTAACCGTCTTCCCGAGCACGAAGTCTGCGGTAATTGTGATCCGCGGCGTATGGCCGCAGGGTTGAGGTGAACGAGTAGACGGCTGCTAGGTTCCAGCCAAAACGGTGACACGAGGCCGCCCCGAGGCGCCGAACTCCACCGAGAGCGGTGTCTGGAAAACTTGTTCAAGCAATTCGCGCCGATAAACGCTGGCAGGCGGGCCGAGGCGCAAGCACCGGCCGCGGTGCATGAGCACGACCTGATCCGCATATTCCGCCGCGAGGTTCAGCTCGTGGGTGACCACAACGACGGTATAGCGATTTTGCGCCGCCAGACGCCGTAAGGCGTCGAGCAAACCGACCTGCGCCGCAATGTCCAGGTGAAGAGTAGGTTCGTCGAGGAGCAAAAGCAGGGGTTGCTGCGCCAAAGCGCGCGCCAGGATGACGCGCTGCTTTTCTCCGCCAGAGATCTGATCCATCCAGCGATCGCTCAGACTCGCAGCACCGACCTGGGCGAGAGCATTTTTGGCGATCATCACGTCGCGTTCGGATTCAAAGCGCAGGCTGCGACCATGAGCATGGCGGCCTTGCAGGACGAATTCCCAAGCGCGCGCGGGGAAGAGCAAACGGCTCTCCTGCTGGACGACGGCGATGCGCTGGGCGCGGATTCGCGGCGCGAGCGCGTGGGTGACGAATCCGTTGAGCAGGATGCGCCCGGAAAGAGGAGGGAGCGCGCCGGCGATCAATTTCAACAAGGTGGATTTGCCGCTGGCATTTGGGCCGAGGATGGCCACGATTTCGCCGGGCCTGGCCTGAAAACTGGTCGCTTCCAGCGTGAAGAGAGGCGCTTGCGCCGGATTTGCGGAATAGGCATAGCTGACCTGCTCAACGCTCAAGCGTATTTCGTTGGCCAAGCGGCCCGCCTCGGCGAGATGCCGCGCGTGAGATGAACCGCCACTCATGCCAGCCTCCGGCGGAGGAGGTAGATGAAAAGCGGGGCACCGGCAATGGCGGTGACCGCGCCGACGGCAAGCTCCGCCGGCGCGACTACGGTGCGCGCCAGGGTATCCGCGAACACCACTGCAATGGCCCCGCCGAGCGCCGCCGTGGGCAGCAAGGTGCGATGGTCTGAGCCGAAGAGGAGACGCATGGCATGAGGAACGATCAGCCCGACGTAACCGATGGCGCCGCTCACGGAAACGGCCAGCCCGGTCAGCAAAGACGCGGCAATATAGACGACCAGGCGAACACGCGGAACGTCCACGCCGAGATGCATCGCTTCTTTTTCTCCCGCAAGAAGCAAGTTCAAATCTCCGGCGGTGGTGTAAATCGCTCCCGTGGCCGCCAGGAAGCCGATGCCCAAAAACCAGTAGACGCTCTTCTGCGGAGAGGTGGAGAGATCACCCATGAGCCAGTACGCCAGGCCGCGGAGATTGCCGGTAAGGGTGTTCATTAGAAACATGATGATGGCCGAAAGGAAGGAGGCGGTGATGACGCCACCGAGAAGGAGTGTGCTGCTGTCGATCTGCCCTTGGCGGCGGCCGAGAAAATAAACTGCGGTGATGGTCGCGGCCGCTCCGAGAAAAGCGCCCAACGGAGTGAGCAACGCCGCAAACACGGGCAAAATGGTAAGGTGCGGTTCCGCGATGAGCGCGAGGATGGCGCCCAGCGCCGCTCCGCTGGAAACGCCAAGCACGTACGGATCCGCCAAGGGATTGCGGAGCAGCGCCTGAAAGCTGGTTCCGGCTACGGAGAGCGAGGCACCGACAATGATGCCGAGAAGAATGCGCGGCAGGCGGATATTCACGATAATCAAGCCGTAATCGCTGGAGATTCCGCTGCTCTGCCCGAAAAGAACACGCAGCAAGTCGCGCCCCAGCGCATAAAGCGAAACAGGCACGGCGCCAAACTTCAGGGCGAGGATCACGACAAAAAACAGGATCGCCAAAAGGAGCAAACATTGAAGTAAGAGACGATGCAACGTTAACGGGCGCATGCGCCGCCTCCTGAAGTGCTTCCGTCAACCTGCGGGTCACGAGGGGAAGGGCAATCATGCGAGGAAAGCTGCTGGTTGCCGGCCGGATTTTCTTTTTCCAGCTTTTGTCTGCCATTCTCCGGTTTTTCAACGAAGGCGTCGGGGTGAAGCTGGCGTGCAAGATCTTCAATTGCCGTGACGATGCGCGGGGCGGGCCGGTTCACGGCATCGCTGATCACGGCGTAACGGCGATTGCTCACAGCATCCAAGATGCGCCACCCGGGAAATGTTGCCAGCACTTCGACAGTGGGAGGCGTCGTCTCGGCATGCGATGCGGCGAAAACGAGAAACTCCGGCTGCAGGCGGGCGACTTCTTCAAGGCTGACCTGCGGCCAGCTTTGCTCGGAGTTCACGATGGAAACCGCACCTGCCCGGTGCAACGCGTCGGCAATAAATGTGTCCTTGCCGACGGAGATGAGCGGCTGGGTCCAAACGACGAAGAGAACGCGCTTCGTCGGCAACGCGCCAATCCGCCGTTGCAGATCGGCGAGCCGGTGTTGCATGTCGCTGGCAATTGCCGCGCCCGCCTCGGGGACGCCAAGAACGCCGGCCAGTTTTTCCGAAGAAGTGATGATTTCGTCCACGCTGTGCGGGTCGGTTGCGTAGGATGATATTCCCAATTCCGCGAGCGCGCGAACGGTCTCGAGGCGGTTCAAGCTTTTGGTTACGAGAACGAGATCGGGATGCAGGGCCACGATCCGTTCGAGGCTCGGGTTGGTGGCGCCTCCAACTTTTGCTTTTTTCTCGGCATCCGGCGGGTAATCACAGTAGTCGGTGTCCCCAACGAGACGATCCTGCAATCCGAGTGCGTAAATGGTTTCGGTTAAACTCGGCGCCAGGGAAACGATGCGGCGAACCGGTTGAGGAACGCGCACATTGCGGCCAACCTCATCGGTGACATCCCGAAAGGCCGGGGCCCCGGAAGAAACCGTTGGGGCGCTTTGTGCGCGCGAAGGGGCCGCACAGGACAAGAAGGCAGCGAGGGCAGTGCAAGCTGCACTTCGGAGGCGCGGACAGGCTAGTATGTTCACGAAGCTTCCCCGGCCAGAAATCCTCCGCAACAACAAAAAAGCCCCACGAGACACCCTGGGGCTTGCGGCATCGCTCTTTCTCGCGAAGAGTACGGCCCTCGTCGGCGCGGGAGGGTGGCCTGGCTTACGGCATTTCAGCCGATCACAGTGGCGGGACCGCGGCCGATTCACACGGCCTTCCCCGCTTCCCGAGCCTACAAATTGAATTTTCAGTGTATGCGGCGGCGGCGGGTGTGTCAAATGCGCGCCTGCAAAAACCTCCGCGGTTCAGCGATTCTTCCAGTTGGGCTTCCGTTTCTCGACCAGCGCGCGCAGACCTTCTTGCGAGTCTTCCAAACGATAAAGTTCATTCAAGAAAATATTCATCGAATGCTTGAGGCCATCGCGCAGAGATAGGCCCATGCCACCGAGAATCGCCTTTTTCGCCATCGTGAGCACGGGACCCGAATGACCGCTGATTCGGCCAACGAGATCCTCGACGGTTTTTTCCAGTTGGGCTTCCGGCACGAGGCGATTCACCATGCCGAGTTCCAACGCGCGTTCTGCGGTTACGGCTTCGCCCGTCAGGACCAGTTCCAACGCGATCTTGGGTCCGACGAGAAAGGGCAGAATCGTTGATGCGAGCGGCGGAAACACGCCGATGGTGATCTCCGGCTGGGCAAATCGCGCCTTTGGTGTGGCAATGACGAGATCGCCGAAAGCCGCCAGCTCCGCGCCGCCGCCAATCGCCGGTCCGTTCACGACACAGACGACCGGCTTGCCAACTTCGAGCATTCCTGCAAAGGCCGCATGAAATGCATCAAGCATCTGAAAGACGCGCTGGGAAGTGTATTCACCAATGTCGATCCCGCCAGAAAAGACCTTGCAGGCAGAGTCGAGGACGATCAGTTTGACCTCATCGCGTTCACCAGCATGCGTGATTCCGTCGGCCAGCTCGCGCAACATGGCTTCATTGAGAAGATTGTGTTCAGGACGGCTGAGGGTCATCCGCGCGACTCCACCGTCGATGCGCAGCTTCACGTGCTGAAACTGCTCTGGCTTGCGCCGTTCCGGTTGGCTTATGAATTCTTCGGCGTTGACAGGCTCAATCATTCCCGTTCTCCTGCGAATACGTTGAGTTGAAACCGTGAGAGAGTCGTTGAATCAGGCCAAATTTGATGCTAACACGGCTCACCGAAGCATTCTGGACGACACAATGGGTTGGTGCGCAAAAAGTTTGCATGGGTCTGGGGGGAATCCAACCGTAAGGGCGCAGAACCTATCAGACGGACAGTTTTTCTTCAGCTTCCATAATTTTTTGTTGTGGATCTGAATGCAATGGTTATTCTGTGAGCTGCCTCGATGAAGAAGAGCCAGGTAAAGGCGACATTGCCCACAAGAATGTCTAAAGGCGACGTTACCTCCAGTGAACAAACGGCTGTGGCGGTTCGAATGTCGGACCTGCACGATGCCGATGGATTCCCAACGCAATCTTCCTGGGAGGTGGCGGCGCGATTGCAGTTTGACGCGGACTGGCAAGGCAAGAACGCAGATCCGGAAAGAGAGACAGAAGTGAGGCTCGTCTGGACTCCAGCATCGCTTTTTGTGCGATTTCGCGCAAAATATCGCAGCATTACGACTTTTCCTGATGCTGCGCCCAATGGCCGCCGCGATCAACTCTGGGACCGCGACGTCGTCGAAGTGTTTCTTCAAACCGACCCGTCAAATCCGCGGCGTTACAAAGAATTTGAAGTCAGCCCGAATGGATTTTGGATCGATCTCGACATCGCTCCAGGCGAGAAACGCGATTTGAAAAGTGGCTTGCAGCGCCGCGTGACGCTGGCCGAAGCTACGAAGACCTGGGTTGCGGAGCTTGCTCTACCCATGAGATGTCTTGTCGAGAGCTTCGATCCCGCGGCGACCTGGAGAGTGAATTTCTACCGGGTCGAAGGGCCTACCGAACCGCGGTTTTATTCAGCTTGGAGACCTACGCGAACGGCAGAGCCGAATTTCCATGTTCCGGAAGCGTTCGGCGAATTGGTCTTTGCCCCGTCTCCCTCGCCGCAGAGGTAGCGGATTTGCCGCAATACCGCGAGGAATCGATAGTGGCAACTCTCCTGGCTTTTCCTTATGCTTTCCCTGTGAATGGACGATCGCGGCAGTTTTTCCATTTCGCGGCTGAACGTTTTCTCCGGCCCTTCTTCTTGCTGGTGTTCGTTGTTGCAGATCTTTGCGGTGGCTCGGTCCCGCATGCGAGCCCACAGCAGAAGACGAGTGACTCTACTCCCGTCGTCACGAAAGTCGAACCTCCAAGCTGGTGGATAGATCTGACGCAGGAAGTCATGTTGCTGCTCTCCGGCCGCGACCTGGAAGCGACGCACGTTTCCTGCAATCTGCCGACTCTCCGCGTGCCACGCACGCAAGCCGCCGCCGGTGGGAATTATCTCTTCCTCTGGCTGAAAATCGGAGCAGACACGAAGCCGGGAACGGCTGTCTGCCGGATCACGACGCCAAAGGGAACGACAGCGTTCGAACTCCCCTTGGCCGCACGCACGCCCACGCTGGGCAAGTTTCAAGGTCTTTCGCAGGATGACGTCATTTACCTCATCATGCCGGACCGCTTCGCGAACGGCGATCCCACAAATGACGAGCCGGCGGAAGCTCCGGGTTCGCACGATCGTTCGAAACCCCGTGCCTATCACGGAGGCGACCTACTGGGGATCAAGAACCACTTGTCGTACCTGAAGGATCTTGGAGTGACGGCCCTATGGCTCACGCCGATTGTGAAGAACGGAGCGGCACAGGATTATCACGGCTATGGCGCCGTTGACCTCTATGCCGTTGACCCACATCTCGGTGCCCTCAAGGATTACCAGGACCTGGTTGCTGCGGCGCATCAGCAGCATATGAAGATTTTTTTCGACGTTGTGCCGAACCACGTGGGTCCGAAGCATACCTGGGTTTCGAATCCGCCGCTGCCCGATTGGTTCCACGGCACGTTGCAACATCACCTCGATTCTTTCTCGCCGCTGAAAGGCACGTTCTATGGCAAACCGGGCGGTCAGGCTGCTTCCAATGATCCATTCGAATCACTGATTGACCCTCATGCGCCCGCGAGCATGAAGCGAAATCTCACGGAAGGCTGGTTCTTTGGGGTTCTGCCGGACATGAACACGGAAAACTCGATGGTCGCGCAGTATCTGCTGCAGGACAGCGTCTGGTGGGCGGAAATATCCGGACTGGACGGGTACCGTGTCGATACATTTCCCTATGTCCGCCGGAAGTTCTGGGCCAACTGGCACGCTGGATTGCGCCGGATCTATCCCAATCTGACGATGATTGGCGAAGTGTTTCATCCCGATCCGAGTGTGACGTCTTTTTTTGTAGGCGGAGTGCGGCGCTATGACGGCATCGACAGCGCACTCTCCACAGTCTTCGATTTTCCAATGTTCTTTACAATCCGTGACGTGCTGCTACGGAACGCGCCAGCCGGCCGCATCGCCGATGTCCTCAGACACGACTCTTTGTATCTGCGACCCGATATGCTCGTGCCGTTCTTTGCAAATCATGACGTGCCGCGCTTCGCGAGCGCTGAAGGCAGCTCGTCTGCAAAGCTGAAGCTGGCCTTTGGACTCACGCTTACGCTCCGGGGGATTCCACAGATTTACTACGGCGACGAGATTGGAATGCCCGGAGGAGGCGACCCGGACAATCGGCGTGATTTCCCCGGCGGCTGGTCTGGCGATTCAAACGACGCGTTCACGCAGGCCGGTCGGACCCGAGACCAGCAGGAGGTTTTCTCCTATGTTCAGGCGCTGCTGAGGCTTCGCCGCGAACATGCGGCGCTGCGCGCCGGACAGCTTTGGCATCTCGCATCCGATGAATCGTCTTACGTTTTTGTTCGTGAATCGGAGGAAGAACGCCTCGTCGTCGCGTTCAACAACGCCGCGCAACAACGAGAGCTGCTCGTTCCGTTGAACGATACACCCGCTCAAAGAGCGGCAGCTATCAGGCTTCTTTTCGGAGAGGCAAAGGCGGAATTGACTCGAAGCGAGATTCGCCTGACGATGCCGGCGCAATCTCTCTCGATTTTTGGCCTGAATTAAGCAGAGGCCGACGTAACTTTTAGAATGTGAGGCGAACGCTCCAGTTTTTCACGGCATCCGGCACGGTCAGCGTGACGGCATGTGCCTGGCCGTCATAGTGCCAGTCGTGGATGACTCCATCGCCGACGCGCACTTCTGTCGGCGCAACGGCAGCGCCGTAGATGGTCACATCCGCACTTTTCCACCATGGCTGAAAAGCTCGCTTGTCAACACTGCTCGCGACCGTCACGGAACCTGCGGAAACTTTGCACGAGTAATTGACGCGCAAAACCTCACCTTTCTGATACGCAAACGTGTGGCCATCATCTTGGTAGAGCGAGCCACTGCAATCGTTACCGGGATAAACGCGCAATTGAAGAGGCCCGT
>WNGD01005524.1_pt1 | contig 12253 bp, 10 predicted proteins | sample 5400671 | NCBI WGS metagenome assembly WNGD01 (sample SAMN13153369, study PRJNA577476) | soil metagenome | isolation source: 40 cm soil or saprolite under grassland replicate 2 | place: USA:California | collected 2016-06-15
CACTATCACAGCCGCGCTTGGTGTTTCGATCGGCGAAACGGCCTAGAACCAATGCCACCTGAACTTGTTTGATGGTCGCTTCCTCGTTCCCTGCCAACCGCAACGGCTGCAGATGTACTCGCTGGTCAAATCGTCGACCTTGCGCACCTCACGCAAGTAGCCCCAGTGGTTAAGAATCAGCGCACAAGCCCAAACGGGCAATCGGTATGACGGTTCGGTCGTAGCTCCGAGTTTACGCAGCGAGCGAAACGGCTCGCGCTTGGGCGAGTGCCTGAGACAACCCCCACTGGCCCCCTGCGAGCCCGCCTCGGACCTTCCATACGGTTTCCGCCGGTCCGGCGACCCGGATTCTGACGAGCGAGTTCCGCGATCTCGTCTCCCGGTTTAGCACCTACGCCTACTTCCCGCATGGCTAGCGCCGTCGAGCTCATGCTGGAAAGATTCGAGCAGGGCTAGCGCCAGCCGCTGAAGCCCCTCGGCCAGCTGGGTGTCGACCTCGTCACGCCGGCGGAGCTTCGCGCTCGCTCCACGAAATCCGCCTGATCGGCGTTCTCCACTCAGAGAAGCGGCGTGTGCTGCGCTTTTGACCCGAGTGGTGGACGTTTCGCCGGCAAGCTGGCCCGGGCTCGGGGTCGCGCCCGGTTCGCATGGGGCGGCCTCCCCCGGCGACGAAGGCGAGGAGGGCGACGCTTGAGCCAGCTCACAAGCTCCGGTAAGACGCGAGATCCTCTCGATCCGGCGCACGCAGAAGTCGCCCTTCACCCTCTGCCGGATTCCGGTTGTCGCGCTCGGCCGGCGGAAGGGAGTGCCTCGGCATCGGGGCCGGAGCATCCTCGAGATCTCGGCTCTTGCTGGCGAGCTTTTCGCGCAGGCGGCGGCGCGCCCGATGAAGCTGTACTCGCACGAGCGCGGCGGGACGCGCTAGCACGACGGCGAGCTCGGCCGGGCTTAGCCCTTCCCAGGCGCTCAGCATCAGCAGCTCGCGATCGCGCGCCCCGAGTTCGGCGAGGGCAGCCCGGACGGCCTCGCGCTGCGAATCGCTTGCGCTCCCCAGTACATCCGGCTCGATCAGGCGCAGTTCCGTCCGGAGTGCGGAGGCTAGGTAAGTCTCCGTCCGCCTACGCCGACTGTGGTTGGCCAGAACCCGTCGGGCAACGCCGAAGAGCCACAGGCGCGCCTCATCGCCGGCTGGAACGTCCGCGATTCGCCTCCAGGCGATCAGATAGACGTCAGCCACCAGATCGGCGGCGTCCTCGGGGCTCGCCGTGCGCCGTGCGAGGTAGCCCCGAGCACAGGGACGCGGGTCGTCCGATAGATGTCCTCGAAGCGGCGCCGGTCGCTCGCGACATCATGGAGTCGCCCCTTCACTTGCCTGACCAGGGCTGGGGCTGGCCGGCACAGTTGACTCGGTAGAAGTCAGCGAAGTTGCGTGGGGCGGAGGGGTCCCCGTCCGCCTCCCTCCTCGCGACTGCGAGGTAGAGGGGCCAGGCGCTGTCGACCTTCTTCATCGCCTCCGAGGAAGCAACCTGCGAAAGCCGATCCGCTGCCAGTGCCTGCCTTGCGCTGTCGCCCGCCCGATGGACATGCAACCAATAGCCACGCCAGGCACAGACGGCCCAGAACGAGAACGTGCCCTTGATGCCGGCGGCCTGCACGGTGTTCGGAATGCCGTCCGGTCCGGGCTGAACCTGGGCCACATAGCGCGGCACCTGCGAGCGCGCGCTCTCCCCCGGCGGGAAGGGAATGTCCTTGACCAGCTTCGCGACGAGCGGCGGGAAGTCGGGCGCGTCGGTGCGAAGGTATTCACTGGTGTCGTTCTCGGTCCCCGCCGTCGCGGGGAAGAACCCCGTGTGGGTGCTGTACATCGCACCCGCTGAGGCGCCTGCGAGGATCGCAGCGGCGGCGAAGGCGAGCGCGAAGCGACCGACTCGCCGGGTCCGTCGCCCTGAGCTGCGCTGCGCGTGCGCGACGATGCGCTGACCGAGGAGGTCGAACGCCCTGCTGATGGCCGGTGCCTCGAGCGCCGCCCCGCCAAGTGGATCGGCTGTGGCAAGGAGCCGGTTGAGAGCATCGCTCGCGGCAATCTCCCGTGATCTGAGTCGAAATGGCTTCGTTACTTCGCACATGTCTCCGAGCCTGCGATCGTTACAGGTCAAATCGATGACTCCTTCGCGATGCGAGGCTCCTCTGCTTGGTCAGCGGCTGCGGTAGCGCCGTACGCGGCGACTCGTTGTGCCCGCCGCCCCAGGCGAGCGTTTCAAGGTCTCCAGCTCCTCCAACGTCCGGCCGGCGCCGCGGACGACGCAGGTGAGCGGATCGTCGGCGATATGCACGGGGAGCTGGGTCTCCTCGGCGAGCCGTCGATCGATCCCGCCGAGCAGCGAGCCGCCGCCCGCGAGCACGAGGCCGCGGTCACTGATATCGGCCACCAACTCCGGCGGCGTCGTCTCTAGCGTTGTCTTGACCGCCTCGATGATCTTCTGCACTGGCCCCTCGAGCGCCGAGCGCAGCTCCGACGCCTCGAGCGTGACCCGCCGAAGCAACCCGGTCGTCCGGTCGCGCCCGGCGACGGCGGTCTCGGCGTCGTCGGCCACGGCGGCAGCCGAGCCGATCGCGATCTTCGCCTCCTCCGCCGTCTCTTGCCCGATCAAGAGTCCGTGCGCGGAGCCGGTGTGGCGCACGATCGCCTCGTCCATCTCGTAGCCGCCGACTTTGATCGACTGCCAGACGACGATCCCGCCCAGCGAGAGCACCGCGACCTCGGTGGTGCCGCCGCCGATGTCGACGATCATGCTTCCGACCGCTTCGGCGACGGGGAGCTCGGCGCCGATAGCCGCCGCCATCGGTTCCTCGATCAAGTAGACGCGGCGCGCACCGGCTGCGAGCGTCGCCTCCTCGACCGCCTCCCGCTCCACTTTGGTGATCCCGCTCGGGACGCAGAGGACGACCTGCGCGAACGGCAGCCGTCCCCCATCGACCCGGCGGATGAAGTAGCGCAGCATCTGCTCGGTCACCTCGAAGTCGGCGATCACTCCGTGCCGCAAGGGCCGGATCGCCCGGATGGTCGCCGGTGTGCGGCCGATCATCCGGCGCGCCTCCGAGCCGACCGCCTGCACGGCGCCCGTCTCGTCGTTGATCGCGACCACGGAGGGCTCGAAGACGACCACGCCTTCGCTGCGGGCGAAGACGAGCGTGTTCGCGGTGCCGAGGTCAACCGCGAGTTCTCGGCCACCAAATGAGCGCAGGAGTCGCATCAAGGTTCCGCGGGAGCAGGGTAGCCGCGCGGTTGCGCCGGGACCGAAGGGTCAGAGTCGTTTTCGCTGATGGCAAATCGCCTGCGCTGGCCCGCGGCAACCGCCAGTTTTTACTACCTCGAAGAGCTGTTTTTGTCGCAGACAACACAAAAAGGGTGCATGTGCAGGCAGTTCTATCCGCGGCCACGGATGCCCCGAGCGACAGGCGAACTTGACGGCTCATCGCGTCTCAGCCAAACTTGGTCGCCTCCTTGCGCGGTGTGAACGGGTCCGATCCCCCGTTCTGAATCAAGAGCGATACGGTGCCGCGTGACCGAGATACCGGACTGGGTCCGAAAAGCTCATGTTCCGGACGTAGAGAAACCGCGGCGGCCGGCTTCGTCGATGAATTGAGCAACTTTTATGGGACGGCACACGCTCACTAGTCGCCGACCTGCGGTCCGGTTCCATTTCTGAGCTGAGTCAAGCCGTTAGCGAGGCCGCCGGCGTCCGCTATCGCGTCGCCGCCGGTTCGCGCGGCGGCCGGCCCTCGTTGAGCGCGAGCGCCGTGGACACCAGCGCGAGGTGGGTGAAGGCCTGCGGGAAGTTGCCGAGCTGCCGTCCGGCAATCGGGTCGTACTCCTCGGCCAATAGACCGACGTCGTTACGAAGGTCGAGCAGCCGCTCGAACAGCTCCCGCGCCTCGTCGTGACGGCCTTGCAGCTCGAGCACCGTCACGAGCCAGAACGTGCACGCGAGGAAGACGCCCTCGCCGGCCGGGAGCCCGTCGACGCCGCTCTCCTCCGGGCGGTAGCGAAGCACGAGTCCATCCACCGTCAGCTCGCGGCGGATCGCGTCAACCGTTGAGACGACGCGCGGGTCGGTGGCGGGCAGGAAGCCGACCAGCGGCATCAGCAGGACGGCCGCGTCGAGTTCGTCCGCGCCGTAGGACTGCGCGAAGGCCTGCTTGCGCTCGCTCCAACCGTTCGCCAGTACCTGGGCGTGGATCTCGTCCCGCAGCGCTTGCCAGCGCTCGACCGGGCCTTCCTGGCCGAGCTCGTCGTGCAGCCGGACGGCACGATCGAAGGCGACCCAGGACATCACCTTCGAGTGGGTGAAGTGCCGGGCCGGGCCGCGTACCTCCCAGATCCCGGAGTCCTTTTCGCGCCAGCCATCCTCGAGCCAGGCGAGCAGCTTCCTGAGCAGTGCCCAGCCAAACTCCGAGGGCTCGATGCCGTGTGTGAGGGTTTGGTAGGCGGAGTCGAGCAGCTCGCCGTAGACGTCGAGCTGCAGCTGCGTCGAGGCTGCGTTGCCGACGCGCACGGGCCGCGAGCCGCCGAAGCCGGGCAGCCACTCGAGCTCGCGCTCGTCGAGGCGTCGCTCGCCGGCGATGCCGTACATGATCTGCACGTCGGCAGGATCGCCCGCCACCGCCCGCAGCAGCCACTCTCGCCAGGCCTGCGCCTCGTCGCGGTAGCCGGCGTTCAGCATTGCGAGCAGCGTCAGGCTGGCGTCCCGCAGCCAGCAGAAGCGATAGTCCCAGTTGCGCACACCGCCGATCCATTCCGGCAGCGAGGTCGTCGGTGCGGCCACGGTGCCGCCCGTCGGCGCGTACGTGAGCGCCTTGAGGACGAGCAGCGACTGGTGGATCTCCTCGTGGTAGTCGCCCTGGTGCGCACACGCGTTGGCCCAGCCAAGCCAGAACGCCTCGGTGTCGGCGAGTGCCTCCTCCGCGTCGACCCCGTCCGGTGGCTGGTCCTGCGACGGAAACCACGTGAGCACGAAGGGCACCCGCTGCCCCGGCTCGAGCGTGAACTCCGACACCGTCGACATGTCCTCGCCCCGCACCTCAACCGGCGTGCGGAAGCAGAGCGCGTCCGGCCCGGCCACGGCCAGCCGCGCCCCGTCGACGCGGCGTACCCAGGGGACGATGCGGCCGTAGTCGAAGCGGATCACGAGCTCTGAGCGCATCGGCACGGTGCCGTCGAGCCCTTCCACGATCCGAACGATGTCGGGGGCGACGCCGCGCGGGGGCATGAAGTCGATCGCACGGATCCGGCCCTCGGCCGTCTCGAATACCGACTCGAGGATCAGCGTGTCATGCCGATAACGGCGCTCCTGCCGCCTGATCGCGGTCGCCGGCGCGAGCAACCATCGCCCGTTCTCGGGGCCGCCGAGGAGCGCCGCGAAGCAGGCACCAGAGTCGAAGCGGGGAAAGCAACACCAGTCGATCGAGCCGCTGCGGTCGATGAGCGCCGCCGTCTGCAGGTCGCCGAGGAGCGCGTAATCCTCGATCCTCCTCACGTGTGAGGCTTGCGCGGCCCGATGTTCACCGCGGCCCACGGCCGCTGCCACCGGTGGTCTGTCGGATGAGCTCGAAGTCGCTCACGCACCCTTTGCTGGGTGATGCAAGCCTCGGTCGGGCCGGTCACCCATGTGGCCGGCGTTGTGAATCCTGCGTTCACTTCCGCTTGGCCAGTGCCCGATTCTTGTGGTGAAGGCCAAAGTAGCGCCCAGGGAACCACCACCTGACCGCTCGGCCCAGCGCTGTTCGCCTGCACCAGCAGGCCGGATCGCAGCCGCATTCTCGGTTGCGCGGGTTGTGGACTTGCTGAAGGAGGCTCCGCCCCACGCTTGGAGCGTAGTTTACGCGCCGCCGAGAGCACCCCGCACCTGAGTCTTTCTACATCCTGTTCGAGCCCGGCGTCGCCACCCGGTCCAGGACCGAGAAACGGAGCGGTCGCTCCGCTTCTGGCATACTCATGAGGTGACGGTTCGCCCGAAGACACCGACGCGGCCACTGCGCCGAGACGCGCAGGCAAACCGCGACCGGATCTTGGCCGCCGCCCGCGCCGCCTTCGCAGCTGGTGGGATCGAGGCGCCGGTCGAAGAGATTGCTCGCGGCGCGGCCGTCGGGATGGGCACGCTCTATCGGCACTTCTCCACCAAGGAGGATCTGATCGACGCCGTGCTCGAAGATGCGTTCGCGGCGTTCATCAGCGCGGCTGAACAGGGCCTGGCTGAGGAGGATGCGTGGGCGGGCTTCTGCGGCTTCCTCGAGCGGGCATTCGCGCTGCATGCGGAAAACCGCGGGCTCAAGGACATCATCGCCACGCGCGCGCACGGGCGCGCGCGCGCACGGCGGATGCGGGCGCGGATGCGACCGCTGCTCCGTCGGCTGATCGAGCGGGCGCAGGAGCAAGGGACTTTGCGCGCTGACTTCGCAGCCGAGGACATGTCGCTCGTCTTCTTGGCCGGCGGACACGTGATCGAGGCGACCGCGGCGGTCGCGCCGGAGTTGTGGCGCCGCCAGCTCGGGCTGATGCTCGACGGCTTGCGTGGTGAGGCGGCGACGCCGCTGCCACACCCGCCGCTCACCCCTGCGCAACTGAATCGCGCCACCGCAACCGCGAGGCGGCCGAATTGAGCGCGCCCGCGGCAGAGGGGCTGGGCGGCCGCGCGCTCTGGACCGTGTTCGGGGCCCTGATGCTCGGCATGTTTCTGGCCGCGCTCGACCAGACGATCGTCTCGACCGCCTTGCCGACGATCGTCGGCGACCTCGGCGGCCTGAGCCACCTCTCCTGGGTGGTGACCTCGTATCTGCTCGCGTCCACCGTTTCGACGCCCATCTACGGAAAGCTCGGCGACATGTACGGGCGCAAGCCCGTGTTCCAGGCGGCGATCCTGATTTTCCTGGCCGGCTCGATGCTCGCCGGGCTCAGCCAGTCGATGGTCGAGCTGATCGGCTTCCGCGCGCTGCAGGGGATCGGCGCCGGCGGCTTGATGGTCGGTGCCCAGGCGATCATCGCCGACATCGTCCCGCCCCGGGACCGAGGTCGTTACATGGGCTTGATCGGCTCGGTGTTCGCGGTCGCCTCGGTCGCTGGGCCGCTGCTCGGCGGCTTCCTCGTCGACAACCTCTCCTGGCGCTGGGTCTTCTATGTGAACATGCCGGTCGGCGCGCTCGCCGTCGCAATCGTCGCGCTCCGGTTGCGCCTGCCCTCGTCGCGGAGCAAGCACCGGATCGACTACATGGGCGCGGCATTTCTCACCGGCGGCGTCGGATCGCTCGTCCTACTCACGACTTGGGGCGGCAACCAGTACCCCTGGAGGTCGGCCACGATCGTCGGACTGGCGATCGCGGGCGTCGCTCTGCTAGCACTGTTCGTCTGGCAAGAACGCCGTGCCGCCGAGCCGCTGCTGCCGCTCACGCTGTTCCGCTCGAGTGTCTTCAACGTTGCGAATGGGATGGGTTTCACGATCGGGATGGCGATGTTCGGGGCGATCATCTTCATCCCGCTCTATCTGCAGCTCGTCTACGGCGCCAGCCCCACGAGCTCGGGGTTGCGCTTGCTGCCGCTGATGGCCGGGCTGCTCGTCGCCGCGATTGCCTCGGGCCGGGCGATCAGTCGCATCGGGCGCTACAAGATCTTTCCGATCGCGGGCACGGCGATCCTGGTGGTCGGCATGTACCTGCTCTCCCGCCTCTCAGTGGACACAGCTCCTTGGCTCGCTTCCGTCTACATGCTCGTCGTCGGAGTTGGCATCGGTCTCGCGATGCAGGTGCTCGTGCTCGTCGTCCAGAACGACGCCCGCCCGGAGGAGATCGGCGTCGCCACTTCCACCGCAACATTCTTCCGTTCCGTCGGCGGCTCCTTCGGCGTGGCGATTTTCGGCGCGATCTTCGCCTCGCGGCTCGCCACTCAGATCAAGCACCTGCCGGCCGGCGCGGCAAAGCATCTCACCGGGGGCGTCCACCTCACACCGCAGCAGGCCAACCAGCTCCCGCGAGGGGTGCACAGCCAGTTCCTGCAGGCCTTCGCACACGCCCTGCACGGCGTTTTCCTCTGGGGGATGGTGATGGCGATCGTCCCGTTTGTTCTCTCCTGGTTGCTCAAAGAAGTTCCTCTGCGCACAACGCTCGCGCGGCCTGCCGAATTCGCTGCAGGGCAGGCTGTCGGCGGTGCGACCGGCGCCGAGGCGATCGTCGAACCCGTAACGGATAGGGCGGCCGTGCGCTGACGACGCCGGCGTCCAAAAAGGAGACCAGATGCGAGCAATAGCCATGACCGACTACGACAGCGGCGTTGCTCTGCGCGAGCTGCCGAGGCCCGAGCCGGCGCCGAACGAACTCCTCGTCCGGGTACACGCATCGTCGGTGAACCGGATCGACGTTCTGATCGCGGGCGGCGTCATGAAGGGAATGATGGAGTACGAGTTTCCCGCCGTTCCCGGGCGTGACTTCGCGGGCACGGTCGAGGAGCTCGGCTCGGACGCAAGCCGCTTCGAGGTCGGAGATGACGTCTTCGGCTTCCTCACCAAGCCGACCGTGCACGAAGGTGCCTGGGCCGAGTACGTCACCGTGCCCGAGGACGGGTTCGTCGCGCGCAAGCCCAGCGGCCTCGATTTCACCGAGGCGGCCGCGCTGCCGCTCGCCGGCGTCACCGCGCTGGTCGCAGTCGACGTAGTCGACCCACATGAGGATGACACGGTGTTGGTTGTCGGCGCTGACGGCGGCGTCGGCAGCTACGCAGTGCAGCTTGCCGCCAAACGCGGCGCGGCGTTGATCGCGACCGTGAAATCCGACGACGAGCAGCGCCTACGTGAGCTCGGCGCCGCTGAGACGATCGACTACACGCAGCAGAGTGTTGCCGACGCCGTGCGCGAGCGTTACCCCGACGGCGTCGACGCGCTGATTGACCTCGTCAACCAGGCAGACGGCTTCGCGCCACTCGCGGATCTCGTCCGGGACGGAGGCAGCGTCGCCTCGGTACTAGGAGCCGCCGACGAAGACGGCCTCGCGGGGCGCAAGATCACCGCAACAAACGTGATGGCGAGTGCCGACGCGAGCGTGATCGGCCGACTTGCCAAGCTTGTCGCCGGCGGAGAGGTCAAGCCCGCAATCGATGCCGTCCTGACGCTTGACGAGACGCCCGCCGCGATCGAGCAGTTCACGGCCGGCAAGCGCGGCAAGATCGTCATCTCTGTCGCGGACGGGCGCTGATCCGCCATGTCCCGCTTCACAATCAAAAACCTGAAGGAGCTCGAGGACTCCGCCAGCGAGCGTGCGCCCGGCATCGAGGGACGTTTCGCCCGCAAGCATCTCGACTCCGAGCACCTCGGCGTCAGCCACTTCCGCTACGCCCCCGGTGTTCGTTCCCCGATGGGGCACAGCCACCGCGAGCAGGAGGAGGTCTACGTCGTCATCGAGGGGTCAGGGCGAATCAAGCTCGACGACGAGATCCGCGAGCTTCGCCAGTGGGACGTCGTCCGCATCGCGCCACAAACGGTTCGTGCACTCGAGGCTGGACCTGACGGACTCGAATTCATCGCTATCGGTTCAGACCGTCCCGAAGGAGGCGACGGCATAGCAGCGCCAGACTGGTGGGTCGACTAGAACTTCCGCCGGCCCCTCGCGCCGGCCTGCCTAGACGCTCTCCACGAAACGGACCATCGCGTCAACAGCTTGGCGCCGACTCAGGCGCTCGTCTCGCACGAGCGAGCGCCAGGTCTCGAAGGCGAGAGAGGGCCGCGCGGGTCACTTTCCCTTTGCCGTGCAGAGCGGCGAGGGCGGCGGCGAGCGCCGACAGATTCCGCTCGCGTTCCAGCCGGAACTTCGGGAACACGTCGGTATCGCGCACGAACAGGGCGAAATCATGCTCGACCTCGTCGTACCAACCGTAGATCGCCTCGAGCACGGCTCCCAGCCCGGCCGCCGGGTCGATCGTCGGGTGCGGATGCAGTGACTGCCAATGACTCGAGCAGGCGCCGAATAGGGACTCGGTGTCGGCGAAGTGCGCGTAGACCGTGTGACGCTGGACGCCGGCGCGCTCGGCAATTGCTTTGATGCTTGTTCGCGCTGGACCGAGCGTCGTGTGGAGATCGACCGCGGCCTCGACGATGCGCCGCCTCGTCTCGGCCTGCCGCTCGGCACGGCGCTTCAACTGGTACTGCTTGTTCATTGCACATGAGTGTACCGCGATGTAGCATCGCTGCACAATGCTGTGCAACGAATGGAGAGTGATGGAGAAGGTCGACCTAACGATGATCGCCGGCGACGAGGTTTTCGAAGGCGTTCGGGCCGCGTTTCCGGTCAGCAGTGCATCTGGAACCGCCGCTACTGCTGTCGTCTACATGCAGCTCGAGCCCGGCGCCGAGCTCCCCGAGCATCGGGATAGCGCCGAGGAACTCCTGCTCGGCCTCGAAGGCGAGGTCGAGGCGTTCGTCGACGGCGAGTCGGGGCCGCTTGGCGAAGGACAGATCGCCGTCGTCCCGCCGATGGCTCCCCACGGACTTCGAAACGTTGGCACGGAACCCGCCCGCGTGCTCGGTTTCTTCGGCAGCGCAACGAACGTCTCCACGTTCACCAAGCCGTTCGGGCCAGAAGGCGTGCGCGTCTTCGTCATCGGCGCGCCGATGACGATGGCAGCCCCGCTCGAGGAGGCCGCACTGCCGGCGTGACGATCACGGAAGGGCGCCGCGCGAGCCAACGCTCCTTGAGTTCCAAGAGTTAGAAGAAGCTTCTGGCAAGGGGTCGCTCTCGGACTCACTGAACTTCTGAGCTGCGGCGCGCAGGCAAAAAGATCTTCCCCCGATCCGCACCGAGCGTAATAGTGCGAGGTGCATGACCGACGCTCCCAGCACCACCGTCACGCTCCTGTTCACCGATATCGAAGGGTCGACACGGCTGCTGCAGCGCACCGGGGACGCCTACGCCGACTTGCGTGCGGAGCATCGCCGCCTGCTGCGGACTGCCTTTGAACGGCACGACGGCCATGAGGTCGACGCCGAAGGCGACGCTTTCTTCGTTGTCTTCGCCTCTGCCAACGATGCGGCCGCTGCGGCGGCGGAAGCCCAGCAGGAGCTCGCGCAGCATGTCTGGCCGGATAACAGCGAGATCCGGGTGCGGATGGGCTTACACACGGGCGAGCCGCGGTTGATCGACGGCGGCTACGTCGGCCTCGACGTACACCGAGCCGCTCGGGTGATGGCCGCTGGCCACGGTGGGCAGGTGCTCGTCTCACAGTCGACGCGCGCACTGCTCGACGAGCGCTTCCGCCTGCGTGATCTGGGCGAGCATCGGCTCAAGGACCTCTCCGAGCCACAGCGCCTGTATCAACTTCAAGTGGAGGGCTTGGCGGTTGAGTTCCCGCCGCTGAAAACGCTGGAGAACCGGCCGACGAATCTGCCGGCGCAGCCGACGGCACTCATCGGACGAGAACACGAGCTCGACCAGGCACAGGGGCTCCTAACGCAGGAAGATGTGCGCCTGCTGACGCTTACCGGTCCCGGCGGGACCGGTAAGACCCGCGTTGCGCTCCAGCTCGCCGCCGACCTGATCGAGCAGTTCGCCAACGGCGTCTTCTTCGTCTCGCTCGCGCCGATCCGCGACCCTGATCTGGTCGTGCCGACGATCGCACAGACACTCGGCCTTCGCGAGCAGCCAGGCGAGTCACTGGAAGAGACGCTGAGGGAGTTCCTGCGAGACAAGCAGATGCTGTTGTTGCTCGACAACTTCGAGCAGATCGTCGCGGCGGCGCCGTCGGTCGCCGCACTGCTCGCGTCGGCACCCCGACTCAGCGTGCTCGTCACGAGCAGGACGCCGCTTCACCTCTCCGGCGAGAGGACCTATGCCATCCCGCCTCTTGCGCTCCCCGATCTCATGCGGCTGCCCGACGCGAGCACGCTCGCGCAATACGAGTCGGTGAGCCTCTTCATCGAGCGTGCTCGAGCTGCCGTCCCCGACTTCGCGATCACTGACGCAAACGCGCAAGCCGTAGCGGAGATCTGCGTTCATCTCGACGGCCTCCCACTCGCGATCGAGCTTGCGGCGCCCCGCGTTCGCGCGCTTCCGCCGCGCGCACTCCTCGAGCGCCTCGACCAACGCCTGAATCTGCTCACGAGGGGCGCGCAGGACCTCGAGGAGCGCCAGCGGACCCTGCGCGCGACGATCGGATGGAGCTGCGAGCTCCTCTCGGACGAAGAGAAGGCGTTGTTCGCGCGACTCGGCGTTTTTGTCG
>WNGD01005526.1_pt1 | contig 12252 bp, 9 predicted proteins | sample 5400671 | NCBI WGS metagenome assembly WNGD01 (sample SAMN13153369, study PRJNA577476) | soil metagenome | isolation source: 40 cm soil or saprolite under grassland replicate 2 | place: USA:California | collected 2016-06-15
TGACCCGGCCGGTCATCGTGCTCAGCAGGCACGCCGGGCCGGGTGACTCCTTCCTGCTGGTGCACCAGCTGCTCAGCGCCTACCAACGGCGGCCGCGGGTGGTGATGAAGGCCGCGCTGCAATTCGACCCCAGCGTGGACATCGTGGGCAACCGGCTGCCGAACGTGTGGATCAAGTCGCGCCAGGCCGGCGAGCACATCTTCACCGAGCAGATCGCGCGGCTGGCCCGGGGGCTCGGCGAGCGCAGCGCGCTGGTCATCTTCCCGGAGGGCGGGAACTGGACCCCGGGCCGGTGGCGCCGCGGGATCCGGCGGCTGGAGCACGTGGGGCGCCCAGATCTGGCCGAACGGGCCGCCGGAATGCCCAACCTGCTCCCCCCGCGCCCCGGCGGGGCGCTTGCCGCCATCGCGGCCTGCCCGGACGCCGACGTGATCTTCGTGGCCCACGCCGGGCTCGACAACATCGTGACGGTCGGCGACGTGTGGGGGAAGTTCCCGATCGATCAGGTCATCCGGGCGCGGTGGTGGCGGGTGGCGCGGGAATCCATACCCCATTCGGCCGACCACGAGGCCCAGGTTCAGTGGCTGTACGGCTGGTGGGAACGGATCGACGCGTGGATCACCGAGAACCGGCCCGGCGGCGTCGCGCTGCCGGCCGCGGCTCCGGCTACGGGGGACGAGACCCCCGGCCCGTTCGGCACATAATCTGGCCCGGACGAGTCCCATCAACCACAGTCGTCAATCTATTCGAAACTAATGGCTGATCAGGCAAATTTCTGGATTTCTGGCTTGCTATACGGTATGATATTCGAAGAATATTTCCTCTCTTCGAACGGATGGCGTCCATGGCTGCGATGCCGGATCCCGCGGACCCCGGGTGGGACGATGATCTCGCCTGGCTGGACCGCGACCCGGTGACCCCAGCGGAGCGGGAAGCCTCGCTCGACCGGCTGTGCGAGCTGGACGACCCAGACCCGGAAGAAGAGGAGGAGTACTGGGATTACGACCTGACCGCTGAGGAGCTGGCGGACATCCGGGAGGCCGCGGCCGATGAGGTGCTGGCCGTGGAGGCGGCCTCGACCGGGCGGCGCGGCCCGGGGCACCCCGGTTCGGCTCGTGTGTTCCCCGGTGAGTCGGCGAGCACGGCGGCCGGGTTCGGCACCGGAATGCCGCTTGATGTCACGCCAGGATGCCCGGAACTGGCGGTGGCCGCCGACGCGGCCGGGGGCGGCGGAGATAAGGATTGCTTCGACGGGGTGGCCGATCACGAGCTGATCGGGCTGCTCTGCGCGTGGGACCGGCTCGAGGCGCACATGGCCGCCCGCAAGCTGGCCGTGGTGGCGGAGTTGTTCCGCCGTAACCCCGAGGACGGGTTCGAGCCCAGCCCGGGGGCGATGCCCGAGGTGGTCAGCGAGTTCGCCGCGGACCAGCTGGCCTGCGCGCTGGCCGAGTCGCGCAGCCACGCGGACAACATGCTGACCGTGGCGTGGCACCTGGCCACCCGGCTGACCGGCACCATGGCCGCTCTGCGGGACGGGGTGATCAGCCGGTACAAGGCCGAGATCATCGTCCGCGCCACCGTGACCCTCGAGCCGGAGGAAGCCAAGGAGGCGGAGGCCAAGGTGCTGGACCGGGCCGGGCGGCTGCCCCCGGGCAGCCTGCGTGCCGCCATCGCTCGCGCCGTGATGGAGGTCGCGCCTAAGAAGGCCAGGAAGCGGCGGGAGGAAGCCAGGAAGGATGCCCGGGTGGAGCGGTGGCAGGAGGATTCCGGTAACGCCGCGCTCGCGGGCTTTGAACTCCCTCCGGACGAAGCCCTGGCGGCGGACCAGCGGATCACCTGGTGGGCGCGCGAACTGAAGAAGGCGGGCCTGGAGGGCGACATGGACGTGCTGCGCGCCCGCGCCTTCCTCGACTTGGTGCTCGGCAAGGACTCCCGCCCCACGACCGGTTCGGACGGCGCTACCGGCCAGGGCGCTGCCAGCCCGGGCGCGGCGGGCGGGTTCGCCGGGCGGGCGACCCTGACCGTGCCGCTGGCCACCTTGCTGGACCTGGCCGACCGGCCCGGCGAGATCCCCGGCATCGGGCCCATCGACCCGTGGCTAGCTCGGGACCTGGCCGACGCCGCCGCGCGCAACCCGGCGACCACGTGGTGCGTGACCGTCACGGACCAGCACGGCCACGCGATCGGGCACGGCTGTGCCCGGCCCCTGGCAAAGAGCCGCACCAGACGCGCCGGACCCGGGCCACCGGGGTTCACCTTCACCCGCGCCAGCCGGGATGGGCCGTCTACTGGATACGGCACCTGGCGTTTGCGCACCTCCGGGCCCGGCCCAGACCTGACCGTCACCCTCGACTCCATCCGCACCGACCCGTGCGAGCACCGTTTCGAAGCCAAGGGGCATGACCCCGGGGTCAAGCTGCGGCATCTGTCCCAGGTCCGGCATGCGACGTGTACCGCGCCGGTGTGCCGCCGACCCGCCGCCACCAGCGACTTCGAGCACAACATCCCGTACGAAGCGGGCGGACGCACCTGTGTCTGTAATGGCGGCCCGAAGTGCCGGCACGACCATCGGCTCAAGCAATCCGCCGGGTGGAAGGCCGAGCAGCTCGCCGACGGTACGTTCCGCTGGACCACCCCGGCCGGGCGGAGCTACGACACCGAACCCACGCGGTATCCGATCTGACCGAGCCTAGGGGCACGGGTGCTTGGGGCGTACCGACCGTGATCGAGACCGCGGATCCGAGACTGACATGGGCTACAACCCCACCAGGTACGGCACGGTGTGGACCGCGAGGCTGAACCCCCGTGCGCCGGCCGCCACCTGCATGGCGGCGGTCAAGCCGGTGACCTGCACCGGGCCGATGACGGGGTCCCTACTGCCGTTGCCGAGCTGGCCGAATATGTTGGAGCCCCAGGCCAGCACGGTGCCGTTCGACTTCAGCGCGAGCATGTGACTCCAGCCGGCGGACAGCTGGGTGATCCCGCTGCCGGCCGCGAACATGCTCACCGGCCGGGTGGCCGGGGAGCTGGAGGGGTCCTGACCAGCTGGCCGAAGCTGCTGGCCGCGGTCGTTGTCCCCCCAGGCCCACACCGTGCCGTCCGAGCGCAGCGCCAGGTTGAAACTGGTGCCGGCCGAGATCTTGGTGACGCCGGTCAGCCCGGGCACCCGGACGGGCGTGGACGCCGTTATGCCCCATTGCCACACCGTGCCGTCGGACCGCAGGGCCAGGCCCATCGTGCCGGCCGCCACCTGAGTGACGACCCCGGTCAGCCCCGTCACGCGAACCGGCGTGCTCCGGTTGGTCGTGGTGCCGTCGCCCAGCTGGCCCGACCGCTACGCCCGCTATCCCGACCGTCAGCGCGGCGCAGACGGCCAACCGAGCCAGCACACGGAGCGATCGCATCTCTACAGCCCCACCAGGTAGGGCACGGTGTGGACTGCGAAGCTGACATCCAGTCCCGCGGCCACCTGCGTGGCACTGGTCAGGCCGGTGACCTGCACCGGGCCGGCGGCGGGGGCCGTGCTGCCGACGCCGAGCTGGGCGAATTGGTTGTTTCCCCAAGCCAGCACGGTGCCGTTCGACTTCAGCGCGAGCACGTGAGCGCCGCCCGCGGAGAGCTGGATGATCCCGCTGCCGAGCCCGATCGTGTTCACCGGCCGGGTCACCGGGGCGCTGGATGGCGCGTTGCCCAGCTGCCCGGAGGTGTCGTCGCCCCAAGCCCAGACCATGCCATCGCCGCCCAGGACCGTGGTGAACTCGCCGCCGGCGGAGATGCCCGCGATGTACAAGGGGAGCCCGGCCACCCGCTTAGCGCCGTGGCTGGTCAGCGTGCCGTCGCCGAGCTGGCCATGCTCGTTGCCGCCCCAGGCCCACACCGAGGTGAGCACCGAGGTGCCGTCGGTCGCGGTCGCGACGGCATGGTAAATTCCCGCCGAGATGCCGGTCGCGTGGGACAAACCCTCCACCTGGACCGGCACCTCGCTGAAGGGCGTGCTGAAGGTGCCAAGCTGAGCCTTGTCGTTCCAGCCCCAGGCCCATACCGTGCCGTTTGAGCGCAGCGCCAGGCTGAACCCGTAGCCGGCCGAGATCTCGGTAACGTGATCCAGCCCGGTCACCTGGACCGGCAACGGGCTGTTGACCGAGGTGCCGTTGCCGAGCTGGCCGTGGTTGTTGTTTCCCCAGGCCCACACCGTGCCGTCGGACTTCAGGGCCAGGCTGTGGTCGTAGCCGGCCGCCACCTGAGTAACCCCGGTCAGGCCCGTTACCTGAACCGGCGTGCCCTCGCCGGTCGTGGTGCCGTCGCCCAGCTGGCCGGAGCCGTTCCTGCCCCAGGCCCAGACGGTCCCGTCGGACCTCAGGGTCAGGTGATGGCGGTACCACCCGCCCGCAACCTGCACCACGTTATTGCCGGCCGCCTTGATGTCGCCGTACAGCGACCGGCCGGTGCCCCCGTCACCCAGCAGGCCGGCGCCCCAGCCCGCCATGACGTGCGACTGGAACACGATCCCAGCCTGGGCCGGCGCCGCGGCGGCCACCGCCACGCCTGCCATGCCTACCGTCAGCGCGGCGGCCAGCCGGGCCAGCCACCGCGATCGCCGAAAACCCTTCATCTCGTTCTCCTCAGCGCCAGCCAATACCAGTGAAGACTCACGCTAAGGAGCGCCGGCCCTGCGGCAGTACCGTGAAATTACGGTATTTCGGCGGGAATGCTGCTCGGGGGCGGCGGGTCTTATGGCGGCCCGCCGCCCCCGAGCATTGCCGGATTCCCGCCCCCCCAACGGTAACCCCGGGAATCCGGGCCAAGGACCTAGGTCCTTGGTATTACGATTTAATATCCCTAGATTATCAACCCAGGAGCTAGGCTGATGTCAAGGGGTGAGCGACAGCACCATGACCCGCCAGCTAGGAAAGCAGGCGCTTCTCGAAGCCGCCGCCGTCCTCATGGACGAGCGTGGCGTCGACAACGTCACGATCCACGACATCGGCCAGGCGAGCGGCCATCGCAACCGTTCGGCCGTGCAGTACCACTTCGGATCCCGGGACGCGGTGATCCGGGCCGTGATCAGCCGGTCCATGGACCCGATCGACGCGGAACGCAACATGCTCCTGGACCACCTGGAAACCACCGGCGCGACGCTCACCACCCGCAGCGTGCTCGAGGTCGTCGTCAGGCCGCTGGCCCGCCAGCTACGCACCCCGGAAGGGCGGCGGTACTTCCGGATCTCCGCTCAGCTCATCAACCACCCGCGGTTCATGACCGATGCCGGGGAAGCCATCACGATCAACACCAGCATCGCCCGCTGCGCCGCGTACATCCTGCCCAGCCTGGACCACCTCCCGGCGACGGTCATCGGCGAGCGGACCAGCCAGGTGACCGGTTTCATCATCCGGGCCTGCAGCGACCAGTCCCGCCTGATGGACAGCGACCCGCCGGCCAGGCCGGTCCTGTCCGTCGACGACTTCGCCGTCAACCTGGTGGACACCATCATGGCCATCCTGCAGGCGCCGACCAGCGTCGCGCCCGGCCCGGCCGGGCCGGGCGCGGCCGAGGGCTGACAGCACCCGGGTCGAAATCGCCAGAAAGGCGCGCCTGGGCATGTTCTTTCCAGCATCACGTATTTATCGTGGTTCTGTCGGCTCCGTAGGGAGAACGGGCCGACCTGGAGATATGTGGTGGGGGTTTTAGCTTTGGTCAGGGAACTGCAGCCTGAAGATCCGCAGTCGATGGGACCGTACCGGCTGGTAGGACAGCTTGGCCAGGGCGGCATGGGGCGGGTGTTCCTCGGCGTCTCGCCGGGCGGCCGGCCGGTGGCGGTGAAGGCCATCCGGGCCGAACTGGCCGTGGATCCGGAGTTCCGGGCCCGGTTCGGCCGCGAGGTCGCGGCGGCGCGGCGGGTCAGCGGCGTGTTCACGGCCCAGGTGGTGGACGCGGACGTGGACGGCCCGGTGGCGTGGATGGCCACCGCCTACGTGCCCGGGCCCTCGCTGGCCGAGGCAGTGGACACCCACGGGCCGCTGCCGGAGGCGTCGCTGGTGGCGCTGGCCGCGGGCCTGGCCGAGAGCCTGAACGCGATCCACGCCGCGGGCGTGGTGCACCGCGACCTCAAGCCGTCCAACGTGCTGCTGGCCGAGGACGGCCCGCGGGTCATCGACTTCGGCATCTCCCGGGCGGTGGAATCCACCATGCTGACCCAGGCGGGCCTGGTGGTCGGATCCCCCGGGTTCATGTCCCCCGAGCAGGCCACTGGCTACGAGGTCGGACCGCCGAGCGACATCTTCAGCCTGGGCGCGGTGCTCGCGTTCGCGGCGACCGGCGAGGGACCGTTCGGGACCGGGACGACGGCGGCGCTGCTGTACCGCGTGGTGCACGGGACGCCGAGCCTGGACGCGGTGCCGGCCACGGTGCGGCCGCTGATCGAGCACTGCCTGGCCAAGGACCCGAGGCAACGCCCGACCGCCGGCGGGCTGCTGGCCGATGTGGGCGCGCTGCAGCCGGGCGGGCACTGGCTGCCCGAGTCGCTCACTCGCACGTTCGCCCAGGGCACCCCATCCCGGCCGGGTTTCGCCTGGTCAGGGCCTGTAGCGGCGGCGGCGGGCCCGGTGGTCGCCGGGTCGGATCCCGCGCTGGCCGGGACGGCCTCGGCGTACGCACCGCCCGCCGCCCCGCCCGTCACGCCGCCCCCGACCGGCCTGGGGGCAACCAGGACCACGGCGGGCGGTTCCGGGCCATCCGGGCCGCAGACGCCGGCCCCGGGCAGCTGGCCGTACACCGCGGCCGGCGCGCTGACCGCCACCGCTGGCAGCGCGGCGCCGACCCCGCCGATGGGCGCGTATCCCCCGGCCACACCGCCGCCCGTGGCTTCCGGCATGGGCCAGCCGCCGCGGCGGCGCCGGATGAAGCCGCTGGTGCTGGCGTTGATCCTCGGCGGCATCGTCGGGGCAGGCGGTGCGACCGCCTTCGTCGTGACCTCGTTCGCCGGGCCCCCGTCCACCCAGCTGGAGCAGCCTGCGGCGCAGACGTCCCCGGCAACTGCGCCCGCGTCCGTGGGCCCGGCGGTCTCGTCGTCAACGACCGTCCCGTCCGTCTCACCGAGCTCGTCTTCGGCGGCACCGTACACGTCGCAGCCGACACGCACGTACTCGTCACCGACCACGCACCCAACCACCTCGCCGACGACGTCCACGACACCAACCACGTCGTCGACCCCGACGACATCGTCCACGCCGACGACTTCGACTTCGTCTGCGAGTTCGTCCTCATCGTCAGCGCCGCCGCCCTCGTCCGCCTCCACGGCGGCGAGTTTGGCCTCGTCGGCACCGGCTTCCGCTCCGTCCTCGTAGCCGTGCGCGCCGGAAGGCGCGGTCGAGGCCGGCCCAAGGGAGCGGTGCCGGAGGTGCGGTAGCCTCGCGTCAGTGACCAATGGTGCCGAACGGACCAGGTGAAAGATTCGCGGCGTCAAGGTGTTAGACGAGAATCCGCGAATCCGGCTGAGTGTCGCGCTTATGACCGCGGTCGCTGCAGTCCCCGGAGGAGCAGCTCGACCAGGCGGCGGGGGTCATAGCGGGGATCGCTGTCACGTCCGATGCAGAGGTTGCCGATGCCGCGCATCAGTTCGTAGGCGTGCGTACCGGGCCCGATTTCGCCAGCGTTGACCGCGGCGTCGAGCAGTTGCGCACAGACGGGCACCAAGCGATCGAGGAAGTAGGCGTGCAGCGCTTCGAAGCCGCTGCTGTCCGATTGCAGCGCATTAGCGAGTCCGTGCTTCGTGACCAGGAAATCAACGAACAGGTCGACCCACTGACTCAGTGCTGCGAGCGGCGAGTCGGCCCTGGCCAGCAGGGTAGGACCGGCCTCGGCGCAGGCCTCGACCTGGTGACGGTAGACGGCGACGACGAGGTCCGCCCGAGTCGGGAAGTGGCGGTAGATCGTCCCGATCCCGACGCCGGCTCTGGCCGCGATCTCACGGATCGGCGCGTCGACGCCGGAGGTGACGAACACCGCCGCGGCGGCGGCAAGCAGGGTCTGCTGGTTGCGCAGCGCGTCGGACCGCTTGCTCCGGGCTGGCGCCTCCGCGGACTGGCTCGTAGCCGACACCACGCTCCCTCCGGACGCCGTTGACTAAACGGAACATTGATCCGTATAGTTACGGAACAAGGTTCCGGTTTGACTATAGCCGAGCCGGGGTCTCCTGTCTGCCTCGCCCGTAGCCGGTCGAACGCGACCGGCAGCAAGGGCTATGGAAGGGAAATACGCATCATGAGTAAATCGACCTACGAAGCCCGCACCGTCAGCGCGCCCGCTCCTGTCCTGTCGGTCAGTCCGGTAGTGCTGCCAGCTCCTGGCCGCGCCGTGGACCTGCAGGTGCGAGTCTCCGCGCCCGTGACCGGAAGCGAGTTGCCGGTCATCCTCCTCTCGCATGGCCACGGCTACTCGAGCAACCTCTCCTCGCTGAACGGCTACGCGCCACTCGCCAGTTTCTGGGCGGCGCACGGCTTCGCCGTGATCCAGCCCACCCATCTGGACTCGGCGACGCTTGGCCTGCGTGAGTCCGGTGACCCCGAGGCGCCTCTGTACTGGCGATCGCGGGCCGAGGACATGAATCGTATCCTCGACCAGCTCGACCTGATCGAGGCCGCCGTCCCGCAGCTCCCCGGGCGCCTGGACCGAAGCAAGGTCGCCGTGGCCGGGCACTCGATGGGCGGGCACACCGCGAGCCTGCTGCTGGGCGCGCGGCTCACCGATCCACGCGACGGAACGGAAGTGAACCTGGCCGAGCCCCGGATCAAGGCCGGCGTGCTGCTCGCCGCGCCCGGCAGAGGCGGCGATGCCCTGAGCGAGTTCGCGGCCGAGCATTACTCTTTCTTCTCGACGACGGACTTCTCCACGATGGAGACGCCCGCGCTCGTGGTCGCCGGCGATAAGGACGTCTCGTCCCACCTGACGGTCCGGGGCCCGTCCTGGCACACCGATCCGTACTTCCTCTCTCCCGGCCCGAAGTTCCTGCTCACCCTGTTCGACGCGGAGCACGGGCTCGGCGGGGTGGCCGGATATGACGCCGCCGAGACCACGGACGAGAACCCCGAGCGGGTGGCCGCGGTCGCCCGACTCACCTGGGCCTATCTCCGCACCGAGCTCTACCCCGGGGATTCGGCCTGGCAGGCAGCCTGCGACGCGCTGACAGCCAGCCCCGACCCGCTCGGACGGGTCGAATCCAAGTAAGCCAGCCAGCGAGGCGGCCCGCCCTCACGCGGCGCGGCGGCGGACCGGCCAGATGGTCGCTGCGATGAGCAGTACGGACAGGGCGAGCAGCCAGCCGCCCTCGATCCACTGGAACGGCCAGGCCAGCGAGGCAGAGCTCGGTTGGGCTGTCAAGGGAGATGCAGAGCCGATGGTCCAAGTGTCAAGGCACACCGCTCCAGCCAGCACTTACGGGCTGGCCAGCACCTTCTCCATCTCTGCGATGGCCTGCGGGTTGTCCTGGTAGCGGACAGCGTGGAGGCCTGCGTCACGCGCAGCGGCCACGCATACGTCGGAGTCATCGAGGAAGACCATCTCCTCGGCAGGAACGTTCAGGCGGGTGCAGATGAGCGCGTAGATGCGAGGAGTGTCCCTAAGGGCAAGGTCAAACCAGCTTCCGTGGGACGCAGGGCGTGGCGATACGGTGGGAGGGTGGCTGGGCCGGCGGTGGCGGTGCGCGGCGCGCGGGTAGGCTACGGCAGCTTCGCGGTGCTTGAGGACGTAGACCTGACCGTGGCTAGCGGCGAGATCGTCGCCGTGACCGGGGTCAACGGCGCCGGCAAGTCGACGCTGCTGTCCTGCCTGGCCGGGCTGCACCGGCCGGCGGCCGGGACGGTGGCTGTGCTCGGCGGCCCGCCGCGCGACGACGCGGCGTTCTGGCGGGCGGTCGCCTTGGTCGCCGACGAGCCGACCTGGTATCCGGGGCTGAGCCTGCAAGAGCACCTGGAATTGGTCCGGCTGACTCACGAGCCAGTCCGGGGCTGGTGCCTGCCGACCGACGAGCTCATCGACGTGTTCGGGCTGGCCGGGCGGGCGGACGCGGTCCCGACCGACCTGTCCTCCGGCCAGCGACAGCGGCTGTCGCTGGCAGCCGCGCTAGCCCGGCCCAGCCGACTGCTGCTGCTCGACGAGCCGGAGCAGAGCCTGGACCCCGGATTCCGGAAGGAACTTGCGGGCTTGCTGCGCGAGTACGCCGCGCACGGCGGGACGGTGGTCATGGCCACCCACGACCTCGACTTCGCCACGGGCGCCGGGGCGCGCCTCATGCTGATCGCCGACGGGCGGATGGCCGTGCCCGGGCCGGGCCCGTGATCGCGGCGACCGCGCCCGGACCGCCCCGGGTGGCGGCGATCAGGTCGTTCATCCGCAGGCGGCGGCGCCGGCCCTGGTACGACTGGTATTCCACGGGTTTCGCGGTGGTGCTGGCCGTGATTCTGCTGTGGGATCTGCTGGCGCAGCCGTTCGGCCGACTGAACGGACCGGGCGGTACGGGCGGGGTCAGCGGCGCGGAGCCGGCCCAGGCGGTGGCGGGCGCCGCGCTCGTGATCGGGGCGGCGGCCGGGCTGCTCGTGCTGGCCCAGGCGCTCGGCCCACTGGCGCTCTCCCCCGCCGACGCCGCCTGGCTGCTGCTGACGCCGCTGGACCGCCGGGACGTGCTGCGGCGGCCCGCGGCGGCGACCGCGGGGGTCGCGGTCGTCGCGGGCGGGGTGCTCGGCGTGCTGGCGCTAGCCATGGCCGGACCGTTCCTGCGGCTGCCGACCGCGGCCGGGACGCACCGGGTGCCGTGGGCCTGGCTGGTGCTCTCCGCTGTCGGCGGTGCCGGGTTCTTCACGGCCGTCATGCTCGCGGCGGCGCTGGCCCAGCCCTGGCCGCGATGGCGGGTCCGGCTGCGGGCGGTCGGCGCGGCCGTCGGCGTGGCGGCCACAGTAGGTGCGGTGGCCGGGGAACGCTGGAATGTCGTCTCGCGGGCGGTCACGGACAGGTTCGCGGAGCTGAACACCGGGTCGTTCGGCCTGATCGCGGTCGTGGCGGTGGCGGCCGCGTGCACCGCCGCGCTGCTGGTGCGGCGGGTGCTGCCGCACTTCCCGGCCAATGTGGTACGGGCCGGCTCGACACGGACCGGGAACGTGCTGCTGGCCGCGGCGTTCCTCAACGTGCCGCTGCTGACCTGGATCGCCGAGGACAGCCACTGGCGCGGCCGGCGGCTGGCCTCGCGGCCCTGGCCGCGGCTGGCCGCCTTCGCGCCGCGGCTGGGGCCGGCCTTCGTGCTGGCCTGGGCCGACTGGCGGCGGCTGGGCCGTCGTCCCCTGGTGCTGACCGCGCTGGCGGTCAGCGCCCTGGCCCCTGCGCTGGCCGGGGCGGCCTTTTCCGGGCGCGCGCACGGCTGGGTCACGGCCGCGGTGCTGCTGGCCGGGACGCTGGCGGCGGGCACCCAGGGCACCGCCGCCACCCGGCGCGACACCAACGATCCGGCCCTGCGGCGGCTACTCGGCGTGGACGCCGGGGCCGCCCTGGTCGCCCGCGCCGTGCTGCCCGCCCTGCTCGGCGCCGCGTGGCTGGCCCTCGCGCTGGCGCTGCTCGCGCTGACCGGGGAACTGCCCGGTGCGCTGTGGCCGGTGCTCGGGCTGGCCGCCGGGCCCGGGGTGGCGGCGGCCGCGGTGCGGATCGCCCGCACGGCGCCGATCAACCCGGCGGACCAGGGTCCCGATGCGCCGGTGACGGCGCCGCCCTGGCTGCTGACCCGCGCGGGCAGCGTACTGCTCGGCCTGGTCGCGGCCTGGCCGACGTTGCGGGCCGTGTACGCCGGTCACGTGCACGCCAGCACGTTCGGCGCTCAGTTGGCCGTCGCCGCGGTCGTGCTGGGCGGCTGTCTCATGATCGCCGTCCGCTCCGCCTGACCGGCCAGGTGTGCTTATGGGCTGGTCAGCAGCTCCTCGATCTCGGCGATGGCCTGGGCGTTGTCCCGGTAGCGGATCGCGTGGATGCCTGCGTCGCGTGCGCCGGCCACACATACGTCGGCGTCATCGAGGAAGATCATCTCCTCGGGAGGAACGTTCAGGCGGGTGCAGATGAGCGCGTAGATGCGAGGATCAGGCTTGCTGAACCCGGCCTCGTGCGAATAGACGATCTCCTCAACGAGGTCTTCGAATCCATATGCCGCCTGTTCCCGTTCCCGGGCGCCGACAAAGCTGTTACTCACGATCCCGGTGCGATACCGCGGGCGCAGCCGGC
>WNGD01005529.1_pt1 | contig 12248 bp, 13 predicted proteins | sample 5400671 | NCBI WGS metagenome assembly WNGD01 (sample SAMN13153369, study PRJNA577476) | soil metagenome | isolation source: 40 cm soil or saprolite under grassland replicate 2 | place: USA:California | collected 2016-06-15
TGTCTGGTCGCTGTCGTGGGTGCGGGCTTGTTCGGTGGCATAGGCGCGGAGCAGGTCGTGGAAGACATATCGGCCCGGGGCGTGCTCGGTGAGCAGGTGCGCCCGGGTCAGTTCGGCCAGTAGCCGGCGGCACCGATGCTCAGCGATGCTGGCCAGGCTGGCGGTGGCGGGTGCGGTGATGTCGGGGCCGGGGTGCAGGCCGAGCCGGCGGAACAGGGTGGCGGCGTCGGGGCTCAGGGCGTGGTAGGACCAGGAGAACACGGTCCGTACGTCGGTGGCGGCGTCGTCGGCCGCGAAGGCGTCCAGTCCGGCTGCGGTGTCGCGCAGTTCGGCGGCCAGCCGGGCGAGCGGGAACTGGGGGCGGGCCGCGGCGCGGGCCGCGGCGATGGCCAGCGCGAGGGGCAGCCGGGCGCAGCGGGTGATGATCTCGCTGACCGCGGCGGGCTCGGCCGCCACCCGGCCGGCGCCGAGCCGGGTGGGCAGCAGGTCACGGGCCTCGCTCGCGGTGAGCAGGTCCAGGCTGAGGGGGCGGGCGCCTTCGGCGGTGACCAGGCCGGTGAGCCGGCCGCGGCTGGTGATCACGACCTGGCAGCCGGGCGAGCCGGGCAGCAGCGGGCGGACCTGCCCGGCGTTGCGGGCGTTGTCCAGCACCACCAGCACCCGCTTGCCGGCCAGCGCGCTGCGGTACAGCCCGATCTGGGCGTCCAGCCCGGCCGGGATGCGCGCGGCCGGCACGCCCAGCGCGTCCAGGAATCCCCGGACCGCCTCGGCCGGGTCGGCCGCCGACCCGGCGGGCCCGAACCCGCGCAGGTTGACGTACAGCTGGCCGTCGGGGAAAGACTGCGCGTGGTCGTGCGCCCAGCGCAAGGCCAGCCAGGTCTTCCCCACCCCGCCGGTCCCGTCGATCACCCAGATCACCATGTCGCGCCCCAGGTCGCCGGATGTCGGCAGCGCGGCGGTGAGCTGGCTCAGCTCACCGGCCCGGCCGGTGAACAGCGGCGGTGGCGCGGGCAGCTGGCGAGGCACGCCCGCCCCCGCCACCCCCGCCGGGCTCTCCGAGCTCGCCGGGTTCACTCCGGCCGCGGGCGTGGCGGGCGTGGCGGGAGCGGGCAGCGCCGGATCGCCGGCCAGGATCTGCTGGTGCAGCCGCTGCAGTTCCGGCCCGGGGTCGATGCCGAGCTCCCCGGCCAGCTGACGCCGGCTGACCTGGTAGTGCGCCAGCGCGTCGCCGGTACGGCCGCACCGGTGCAAGGCGAGCATCAGCTGCCCGGACACGCGCTCGTCCAGCGGATGCGCGCCGGCCCGGGCGGACAGCTCGGCCAGCACCGAGGCGTGCTGGCCAAGCCGCAGCCGCACGTCGGCGTGATCCAGCTCGGCCGCGAACCTTTGCTGGTGCAGGCTCTCGCGGACCGAGTTGAGCCAGGCAGTGTCCAGGCCGGCGAACGCCTCCCCCCGCCACAACCCCAGCGCCCGCCCGAACAAGACCAGCGCACGGGCGTCGTCGCGGCTGCCCCGGGCCTGGGCGAGCAACTGGCCGAAGCGGTGCAGGTCCACCGACGACGGGTCGACCGTCAGGACGTAGCTGTCGTGCTGCCGGGTGATCGTGGCGCCGCCGGCCTCCGCCAGGACCGGCCGCAGCCGGGACAGGTAAGTCTGCAAGGTGTTGCGTGCTCGCTGCGGCAGATCCTCCCCCCAGACCCGGCCGGCCAGCCGCTCAGCCGGCACCGGCTTATTGGCGTCGATCAGCAGCGCTGCCAGCACGCATTGCTGCCGGGCATGCCCCAGCCGCACCGGCAGGCCACCGGCATGTGCCTCGACCACGCCGAGCACCCCGAACTCCACCGCCAAGGCGACCATCCCCGAAACTGGGCGAATCCCCCGCAATACCTGCCACGGCCAGCATGGCCAGCCGGTTCAAGGTTCGCTCAAGATGTGTCCGCAGTGATCAAGGACAGTGCTGCGGGCTGTCAGCAGCCGAAGCACGCCTAGCTGGGGAACTCAGGGCGCGTCGAACAGCGCGCTGACCGACTCGCCCTCGTGGATCCGGCGGATCGCCTCGGCCAGCGCCGGGCCCAGCGAGATGACATGCAGCTTCGGGTCCCGTTTGCCGTCCGGGATGGCGACCGTGTTGGTGGTGACGATTTCCGCGACATCGGGCTGGGCGGCGATCCGCTGCAGCGCGCCGTCGGAGAAGAGGCCGTGCGTGCAGGCGACGCGAATCGAGCGCACCTGCTGCTCGCGCAGCCGGCGGAGCAGCTCCATAACGGTGGTGCCGCGGGCGATCTCGTCGTCCATGATGATGACATCGCGGTCCGCCACGTCCCCGATGATCGAGCTGATCGTGACCCGCTCGTCGTTCTGCCGCTCCTTTGCGCCCGCGGCGACAGCGACGCCGAGCATCCGGGCAAGCGCCGCGGCCTGCTTGGCGTTGCCCAGGTCCGGCGAGACCACGACTGTGCTGGTGAGATCCAGGCCGCGGAAATGGTTGGCCAGCTCGCGGAGCGCGTGCAGGTGGTCGACCGGCACCGAGAAGAAACCGTGCACCTGCGGCGCGTGCAGGGTCACGGTCAGCACCCGGCTCGCGCCCGCGGTGACCAGCAGGTCGGCGACGAGACGGCCGCCGATCGACACCCGCGGCATGTTCTTCTTGTCCGAGCGCCCGTAGGCGTAGTGCGGGATCACCGCGGTGACCCGGGCGGCGGACGCGCCGCGGGCCGCGTCCAGCATCAGCAGCAATTCGATGAGGTGCTCCTGGACCGGCGGCCCGAGCGGCTGGATCAGGAAGACGTCGCGTTCCCTGCAGTTGGATTGCAGCTGGACTTCCAGGCAGTCATTGGCGAAGCGCCTGGTGACGACGGGACGCCTGGGCACCCCCAGGCGGGCGCAGATCTCCGCCGCGAGCTGGGGGTGAGCGCTGCCGCTGAATACCGCGATCTCCCGCACGAGTTAAGGCTAGGGGTTCTCACGCCCAGTCCGCGGCGAGCAGCCGTCCGGCCTGGCCGAGCCAGCGCGCAGGGTCGTGCCGTGCGGCGGCCGTGCTGCCCGCCAGGTCCGTCAGCGATACCGCCCGGCGCCAGCGGCTGGCTGGCAGCTCGGCCGCTGGCAGGTCGGCCGCTGGCAGGTCGGCCGCGATCGAGCCGGCCACCAGCGCGGCGGGAACGCCGGCCACTGCGGCGGCGGCCAGCACCGCACCGGCCACCTTGCCGGCCGTCGATGTCCGGTCGTATCGTCCCTCGCCGGTGATCACCAGGTCGGCGCCTGCCAGCATGCCGTCAAGGCCGGCGATCCGGCCGAGCTCGGCGGCGCCCGGCACGATGGCCGCGCCCCAGGCGGCGGCGAATCCGTATCCGGTGCCGCCCGCCGCCCCGGCGCCGGGCGCCGCCGGCTCGCCGCCGAGCAGCCGTGCCAGCCTGGCGAGTCCGGCCTCGAGGGCGGCGACCTGGCCGGGACCTGCTCCTTTCTGCGGGCCGAAGACCGCGGCCGCGCCGGACGGCCCGAGCAGCGGGGCAGTCACGTCGGCCAGGCAGGTGACCCCGCCGGACGGCGGTGGCCGGAGCCCGCTGAGATCGGCCGACGCCAGCCGGGCGAGGGCTCCCCCGCCGGCCGCCAGCGGGTTCCCGGCCGCGTCCAGGAACCGCGCACCGAGCGCAGTGAGGGCGCCGGTGCCGCCGTCGGTCGACGCAGACCCGCCGAGGGCGATGATGATCCGTGCCGACCCCGCGTCCAGTGCGCGGCTGACCAGCTCGCCGGTTCCCGCGGTGTGCGCCCCGAGCGGATCCGGGTCGGCGAGGAGGGGCAGCCCAGAGGCGCGGGCGAGCTCGATGACGGCCGTCCTGCCGGGGAGCTCGAGCCAGCAGCTCGCGACGTCCTGCCGGGCTGGGCCGCTGACCGTGGCCGCGTGCCACCGGGCCGTCGGCACGGCAGCGGCGAGCACGTCGAGAGTGCCCTCGCCGCCGTCCGCCAGCGGCAGGCGGCTGACCTCGTCGCCCGGGCGGGCGCCGTGCCAGCCATCGGCCAGGGCGGCCGCGGCCGCGGCCGCGCCGATGCTGCCCTTGAACGAGTCGGGGGCGACGACGATTCGCACCGGGCTCATCCGCCCGACTGGCCGCCGCCTGACTGGTTGCTGCCGGCGGCAGGCACCGGCGTCGGCAGGTCACGCTGCGGCAGGCCAAGTTCGGCCCGGATCGCCTGCTGCACGATCTCCCGGTCGGGGCGCGCATCGACCGTCACGACGTACTCCTTGCGGCGGAAGATGTCGAGCACCGGATTGGTCTTCTGGTGGTAGTCGCGGAGCCGGACGGCGAGTGCTTCCTCGGTGTCGTCCTCCCTGGGAATGAGCTCGCCACCGCAGACGTCGCACTTGCCTGCCACCCGCGGGCTGCTGGCGAGCAGGTTGTAGTCCATGCCGCAGCCAGAGCACAACCGCCGGGCGAGCACTCGGCGGCGGACCTCGCTGTCGGGCATGTCGAGGTGGATAACCCCGTCGATGTCGTAGCTCTCCAGGAAGAACTCCGCCTGCCGCTCGTTGCGCGGGAAGCCGTCGATGATGAACCCGAAATTCCAGTCGTGCTCGGCGAGCCGGGCCTTCACGACCCCTTCCACCAGGTCGTCACCGACTAGCTCGCCGGCAACCATGATCCGCCGGACCTGCGCGCCGAGCTTCGTATGCTGCTGCACATTCCAGCGGAAGATGTCGCCGACGCTGATGTGCACGAGGTCGAAGTCCTCGGCGAGCATCGTGGCCTGTGTCCCCTTGCCGCTGCCCTGCACCCCCATGATGACGTATTTGCGCATGCCGCAACCTTGGCACGTGACCGCTGGCTAGTCACTGTGAGGGCACCGACAGGCCCGGCGGCCGGAAGTGCGGGCGCAGCGTGGCGTGAGAGACGGGGTGCGGCCGGGCCGCACCCCGTCTCCCGGTTGAGAGCGTCAGAGCTGGACGAAGACCCGGGAGAAGGTGCCCGGGATCGACTGGGTGACGCTGTTGGTCGTGTCGGTGATCGCCACGTTGGTGAAGCTGTCAGAGGCGAGGACCAGGCGTTGTCCCGGCGGGCAGGCGAAGTTGCCTGGGCCGGGCGGCGGGAGGGCCAGGCTCTGGCTGATGGTGCCGTTCTTACCGGAGCTGAAGGTACCGGTCGCGGAGACCGGCCCGGAGACCGTCTCCTTGTTGGTTGCCTTCGGGTGGTTGCCGCCGCCGTTGATGCAGGCGTATACGGCTGTTGCGTCGGCGGTGGCGGCGTAGGTGATCGACACGTTGTCGCCGAGGCCGGATTCCTTGAAGTTGACTGTGAGGTTGCCGTTGTTGTCCGGGCCGCTTGCCGATGCCGTGATGAAGTGCGGGCTGGTGGCTAGCGCGGCCGGTGCGGACAGCAGTAGGGCGAGGAACATCACAGGCAGCGTGATGAGTATGCGGCGCATTGCGCGTTTCCTCCGTAAAGTGTGGGAACGGGCTGTTCCCTCACCTGCACGGTGGGTAAGATTCTGGTACTCCCGTGCGGGCGGGTTCGGCAGCATGAAGTGAGCGCTTCGTGAGACCAGAGCATTGCGCGCACGGGAGGCCCGCGTGCTCGCGGGGTGCGCTGGGCGCGCCAGGTCGCCCGCGTGCCGCGGGCGGTTGAATCGCCGCTGGATTGGTGGTTCATCGTTGAACAGTTTGGCCACAGCGCTGTCGAGATCGTGTCCCAATGTTCCCGGCTTCGGCTGCTAGATATGTTGTGCGGCTCATACACCACGTGGCGGCATCAGCGCCGCGGCCTCTGGATGTCGGCGGAGCCGTGCAGGGCGAAGCGGCGTTCGCACCACCGGCGCACCTTCGGGTCGAGCGAGGCACGGATGAGCGGCCAGTCCTCCCTGAGCAGCCCGGGGTTAAGGAAACGGGCAACGTCGTTGCGCCGGCCCTGGGTAAGCACGATGCCGTACAGGCTGCGCCGGACCCGGTCATCGGAGAGATCGAATTCGCGCATCCCCGGCCAGGCCAGGTGCCGTGGCAGGACGATGACCCCCCGGACAGGGCCGCGCAGCTCATCGAGCCGCTGCGGCAGCCGGTCAGCAAGCCCGCTACGGCCCGTGAGTAGATCGGCAAGCGACATGAGTCCGATTATGGCTGACCATGCGTTACTGCCAGGACAGTGACGCGCGGAACATAACCGCCCACAATACGTGCCGGGCGGAAATGAGCTTGCCGCGGCCATGACCCGGCCGGAATGATCGGCTGATGGAACGGCCCAGGGAGATCATCGCGCGCGGGCCGGTGACGCTGCGCAGGTGGCGGACCGCGGATGCGGACAAGCTGTACCTGGCAGTGACCGAGTCGCTCGACCACCTGCGGCCGTGGATGCCATGGGCAGCGGAGGGCTACCAGCTGGCCAGCGCGGCCGAATTCCTACGGCAGTCCGAGCAGGATTGGGAGTCCGGGGACGCCTTCAACTACGCGATCATTGTGCCCGGCGGCGAGGTGACCGGGGGCGAGGTGGCCGGGGAAGAGGTGCCCGGCGGCGAGCTGGCCGGTAGCTGCGGCCTGATGGCAAGGATCGGCCCTGGGGGGCTGGAGATCGGGTACTGGGTGCACGTCGGGCACATCCGCCGCGGGCTGGCGACCGCGGCGGCGGCGGCGCTGGCCGCCGAGGCGTTTACCCTGCCCGGCATCGACCGGGTCGAGATCGTGCACGACGAGGAGAATGTCGCAAGCGGCCGGATCCCGCGCAAGCTGGGCTTCACCGAGATCGGGCGCCGGCCGCATCCGCCGGACCAGCCCGGTGCCGCGGATGACGTCATCGACATCGTGTGGCGGCTGAGGCGGTAAGTCGTGTGGCGGCTGAGGCGGTAACAGCCAGACGGGATGGCCCGGCCGGGGCGCCGGCGGGCGGCGCTAGGCTCTGAGCATGTCCAGCGTACGGCCGGCTCCGCGGTGGCATTTCCTGATTGCCCCCAGATGGCTCGGCTGGCATGCGTTCGTGGCCTTTTCCGTGGTCGGGATGCTGTGGCTGGGTGACTGGCAGTTTCACCGCGCCGAGGCGGGGAACGCGCTCAGCTGGGCGTACACGTTCGAGTGGCCCGTATTCTCGGTCTTCGCCGTGGTGTTCTGGGCGAAGACGATCATCGATGAGTTCCGGCCAGCCGCCGCCGACGAAGCCGGACAGCTCGACCTCCCGGCCGGGGCCGGTCCTGAGCACCGGGCCGGCCAGGCCGGGCCGGCGGCCGACGACGCGGCCGGCGAGCAGGACCCGGAACTCGCTGCCTACAACGCCTACCTGGCCAGGCTCAACGAGCAGGTACAAGGCCACGGGCGCTGGCACGGCCTGCGATAGAGGAGGTGCTCAGGTGCGCGCAACTGTGCTCTGTTACCGGGTGATGGCCTACCTGACCGGCATCGTGCTGATGGTGCTCTGTTTCGCCGGCATCCCGCTGCAGGTGTTCGCGCACAATGAGGTCGTGGTGAGCTACGTCGGGACGGCGCACGGGATCCTCTACATCATCTACCTGATTGCCGCGTACCTGCTGTCCAGGCGGCTGGGCATGAAGCTGGCCAGCGCCCCGACCGTAATCCTGCTGCTGGCCGGCACCATCCCGGTGCTGACGTTCGTGGTGGAACGGTGGGTGACCCGGCGGTTCATCAACCCGGCGCTCGCCGCCGCGGCGCCATCGGCGGCCCGCGCCGCTGCCGCGCCGCAGCCCCGCTAAGCGCGGCCTGGCCAGCACGTGAGCCAGCACTATTTCACCGCGCGGCCGGACGTGCCGCATCGCCCTGGCCGGGTGCACGTCGTCCTGCCGGACGTGCACCTGGAACTGCGCACCGACGCCGGAATGTTCTCGCCGGGCCGGCTGGACGCCGGCACCAGGCTGCTGCTGGAGACCGCTCCGCTGCCGCCGGCCGTCGGAGACCTGCTCGACCTGGGCTGCGGATACGGGCCGCTGGCGCTGGTGCTCGCGGCCAGGTCCCCCGGCGCGACCATCTGGGCGGTCGACGTGAACGAGCGCGCGCTCGAGCTATGCGCCGAGAACGCACAGCGCGCGGGACTGCCGAACGTGCGCTGTGCAGCCCCCGGCGATCCCGCGCTGCCTGCTCGATTCGGGCTGATCTGGTCCAATCCGCCGATCCGGGTCGGCAAGGCGGCGCTGCACGACCTGCTGGCCGGCTGGCTGTCCAGGCTGGCGCCCGGTGCGGCTGCCTATCTCGTTGTGCAGCGCAACCTGGGCGCGGACTCGCTGCAGCGCTGGCTGGCCGGGGCCGGCTGGCCGGCCCGCCGGCTGGCGGCACGAGGCGGGTACCGGGTACTGGCGGTCGGCCCATGACTGGCCCGGCTGCGACTGGCCCCGCCGCGCGCCGCCAGCTGCGGCCCACTGATGTCAAGCGGCTGAACCGGTCCTGGCGGCGGCTCACTCAGGCGAGGCTGACGCTGCTGCTCGACTCGGTCGGCCAGCCGTTCAACGTCGGCTCGATCATCAGGACGGCCGCCGCGCTCGGCGTCGAGCAGATCTGGCTCTGCGGTGACAGCGCGTCGCCCGACCATCCGTCCGCGCGCAAGACGGCGCTGGGCACCGAGCGCCTGGTCAGCTGGGACTGGGAACAGAGCGCTGCGGCGGCGGCGGCGGCCGCGGCGGCCAGCGGCCTGCGGGTAGTCGCGATCGAGCTGACCGATAGCGCGGTTCCGCTGCACGAGGCGCCGCTGTCCGGAGACATCTGCCTGGCGCTGGGAAATGAGGACCGCGGCTGCTCGGCTGGCCTGCTCGCCGCCGCCGACGCGGTCGCCTACATCCCGCAAACCGGCCGGGTTGGCTCGCTGAATGTCGCCGCCGCCGCCGCGATCGTGCTGGCGGAAGCCCGCCGCAGGGAGTGGTCGGGTGGCTGACCGGCCGGGCCCGGCCCGTTATAAATCCTGATGGGAGTCCCCTGCGCCTTCCTCGATTTCCCTGGTCCGCTTGCCTTCGCGCACCGAGGAGGCGCCGCCCACGGCCCGGAGAATTCCTGGCCCGCCTTCGAGCATGCGGTCGGGCTCGGCTACACGTTCCTGGAGACCGACGCGCGGGCAACCGAGGACGGTGTCCTGGTGGCCTTCCACGACAAGACGCTCGACCGCCTGACCGGGCGGCCAGGCGAAATCGCCAGGATGGCACACCGCGAGATCGCGGCCGCCAGGATCGACGGGACGGAGCCGATCCCGCTGCTTGAGGACCTGCTCGCCGCCTGGCCGCAGGTGCGCTTCAACGTCGATGTCAAGGAGGCGTCCGCGGTGCGGCCGCTGGCCGAGGTGCTCCGTCGGACCGCGGCGTGGGACCGGGTCTGCATCTGCTCGTTCTCGGCCCGCAGGCTCCGGGCGGCCCGGCGGGCGCTCGGCCCGGCGGTCTGCACGGCCGCCTCCCCGGCCGGTATCGCCGCGGTACGGCTCGGCAGCCGGGTCGGCTCACCGGCCCAGTGCGCTCAAGTCCCGGCAGCGGTGGCCAGGGCGCCGTTCGTGCGCCGCGCACACGGGCTCGGCCTGCAGGTGCACGTGTGGACGGTCAACGACCGGGCGCTGATGGAGAGCATGCTCGACCGCGGTGTGGACGGCATCATCACCGATCAGACGGTCGCGCTGCGTGAGGTGCTCACGGCCCGCGGCCAGTGGCATCCACGGCCGCTGACATAGCATTCCGCGCGATCCGCAGCGCCGTCGGGGGTTGGAAACATGGCCTGGCGGGAATCTTGTCCGGGAACTCACCGTTGACATGAAGGACGGCTGAGCGCTGGGAGGCAGCTACTGATGGCCGAACGCTCTCTTCGCGGTACCAGACTCGGAGCTACGAGCTACGAGAATGACCGTAACACCGATCTGGCCCCGCGTCAGGACGTGGCTTTCGATTGCCCGAAAGGCCACACCTTCACCGTCCCGTTCGCGGCTGAGGCCGAGATTCCGACCACCTGGGAGTGCCGGGTGTGCGGAGCGACGGCGTTCACGTCCGCTGGTGATCTCCCAGCGCCCAAGAAGGTCAAGCCGCCGCGCAGCCACTGGGACATGCTGCTGGAACGGCGATCTGTCGCCGACCTCGAAGAGGTGCTGGCCGAGCGGCTGGCAGTGATCAGGGGGCAGCGCGGCATCGGCGAGGACGTTGCGGTTAACTCCCGCACGGGGCGGCAGCGCAAGAGCGCCTAGAAGAGCGCCTAGGCGCGGCGGTGCAGCCGGGCGGCGATGCCCCACTGGGTAACCCGCCAGAACGCCTCGGCCACGATAGCTTTGCTCATCTTGCTGGCGCCGCGGGTGCGCTCGGTGAAAGTGATCGGCACCTCGGTGACGGCCAGCCCCGCCCGGAGGGACCGCAGGACGAGGTCAATCTGGAAGCAGTAGCCGCGGGAGATGACCTGGTCCAGAGCGACCGCCCGCAGCGTATCCGCGCGGTACGCACGGTATCCGGCGGTGGCGTCGCGAATGCCGATGCGCAGCATGATCCGCGCGTAGGTATTCGCGCCCCTGGACAGGATCTCCCGTGACTTCGGCCAGTTCAGCACCGTCCCGCCGGGCACCCAGCGCGAGCCGATCACCAGGTCGGCATGCTCCAGCGCGGCCAGCAGGGCCGGCAGTTCCGCGGGATCGTGCGAGCCGTCGGCGTCCATCTCCACCAGCACCCCGTAGCCGCGGTCGAGCGCCCAGCCGAAGCCGGTGATGTAGGCGGACCCGAGACCGGACTTGGCCTGCCGGTGCAGGACGTGCACGTGCGGATCCGCGGCGACCAGCTTGTCGGCGACCTCGCCGGTGCCATCAGGGCTGTTGTCGTCGATCACGAGGATGTCCGCGTCGGCCACCGAGGCGCGGACCCGGGCGACGATGGGCTCCAGGTTCTCTCGCTCGTCATAAGTCGGGACGATGACGGCCACCCGGCCCAGCGTGCCGCCGGGCCGTTTCGTTTCTGTCACTCTGCCTGCCTCAGCGTGGTCCCGACATGACGAACTACTGGCTCGCCAAACGCCTGCGTCGTCAAGCGGGTTCCCTGACCGGGCCGCGGGAGCGGAGAGGGCCCGGGCATCCCTTCGGACCGGAGTCCGTCCCGTCGGCAACGGGCTCGGCCTCCGTTGTCTACTGGGTGCCCGGGCCACTCCCGGGTCCAACCCCCCCTGAGCAAACTCCTGCCTCATGGCACAGTTACGCCGGGACGGCGGACCGCCCTGGCTGGCTGGCCCGGTGCTGGACTGGCTAGCAACATACCGTCGATCGCCGTGATGTCAACCTCTCCGCCGGCCTTCCCGGCGCCGCGGATCAAGGGCACGACGGGCCTGTTCGCTGATGTCCGGCGGCGATAAGATTAAGCCTCTCCCAGCGTGTGAGGGCGGCATGGCAGGCTTGTCAGCGGGCGTCCGGTGTGCGATGCGGCTACCGCGCACTGCGCCCTCGCCGCGGCTGGGTTCGGCAGTACCCGTCACGCCCGTCTGCAACCGGCGGCGCGGGCATTTTCCTGAAGTGGGAACCCGCCTTGCGGGATTCACCTTCCGGCTGGAGGACGAGTAATGACAGAACGTCCGGAATCGCAGGTCTCCGAGTCACAGATCGCCGTGCACTGGCGCGAGGAAAAAGTCTACAACCCGCCCGAGAAATTCATCGTGCAGGCCAATGCGGCTGACCCGGCTATCTTCGAGCGGTTCAGCGAGGATCGTTTCCCCGATTGCTTCAAGGAGTATGCAGACCTGCTGACCTGGGATGCCCCATGGGAGACGACGCTGGACACCAGCAACGCGCCATTCTGGAAATGGTTCGTCGGCGGTCGGCTGAATGCCTCGTATAACTGCGTGGACCGGCATGCCGAGGCCAATCCGGACAAGACCGCGATCATCTTCGTGCCGGAGCTGGAGTCCGACGACAACGTCAAGATCAGCTACACCGAACTGCTCCGCCAGGTGAACGAGTTCGCCGTAGTGCTGCGCGACTCGCTCGGCCTGAAGACCGGCGACCGGGTGACACTGCACATGCCGATGGTGCCGGAACTGCCGGTCACCATGCTGGCCTGCGCGAGGCTGGGCGTCGTTCACTCGGAGGTTTTCGGCGGGTTCAGCGGCACTGCCTGCGGCCACCGGATCGCCGACTCCGGCAGCCGCATCCTGATCACGATGGACGGCTACTACCGCGCCGGCCAGCTTGCCGACCACAAGGTCAAGGCCGACGAGGCGGTCGCGGCGGCCCGCCAGGAGGGCCAGGAGGTCGACAAGGTGCTTGTCTGGCGGCGCCGGGCCGGGCAGTATGCCTCGCAGGCCCCCATGGTCGACGGCCGGGATTTCTTCGTCG
>WNGD01006929.1_pt1 | contig 12245 bp, 10 predicted proteins | sample 5400671 | NCBI WGS metagenome assembly WNGD01 (sample SAMN13153369, study PRJNA577476) | soil metagenome | isolation source: 40 cm soil or saprolite under grassland replicate 2 | place: USA:California | collected 2016-06-15
CTAGAGCTGCCGATTAGCGACGCGACATATATTTTTCCTGCGGGCAATTCTCGGATGCTTCGGCCGGCAACCGACGCCATAAGATTCCAACCAGTTTGACGGGTTCTCGCTATCCATAATAGCGCGCCACGAACAGGTAAGCCCGAATGGCATCGACTTCAACCGGATTCATCGGCCGCAGCGTCAAGCCAGATAAATCGAGTCGCTTCATTACTGGAAACGGCATGTACGTCAGCGATATTCGCCTGCCGAACATGCTTCATGCCGCGCTCTTGCGGAGCATGCACGCGCATGCCCGCATCCGCGCTGTCGATGTCAAGGAGGCTCTTCGTCTCGACGGGGTCGTTGGAGTGTGGACCGGGCGGGAGATCGAAGGCCGAATATCCCCGTTTCCGGAAAGCTTCGAGATCCACCCGGCTCGTTGGCTGGAAGGGGTGAAACCCGTGCTGCAGGGTCCTCGACCGACCGCTTTGGCACAGGAAAAAGTTCACTATGTTGGTGAGCCGGTGGCGATCATCGTCGCCGAGGATCGCCCCAAGGCGGAAGACGCAATCGATGCGATTGTGGTTGAATATGAAGGGTTGCCGGTTGTCGTCGATCCCGAGGAGTCTCTTCAACCGCGCGCGACCTTGGTCCACGAGGGATCGAACAATAATGTTGTGTTCAGCTTCCGCATCGAGAAGGGAAACGTCGATGGGGCGCTCGGCGCTGCGCCCTATACGTTGCGGGAGCGATTCCGCCATCACCGTTATTGCGCCGCGCCTCTCGAAGGCCGCGGCGTCGTTGCCTGGGTCGAGCCCAAAACAAACATTCTTACCGTCTGGTCCTCGACGCAGATGCCTCATCTGGTTCGGCGGCAAATTGCGGCCCAGCTGAGCCTTCCCGAAGAGACGGTCCGCGTGATTGCGCCGGATATCGGGGGAGGATTCGGTCCCAAGGTGTTTGTCTATCCGGAGGAAATCCTTGTCCCTTTCCTGGCGCTTCAGTTAGGTTGCCCGGTGAAATGGATTGAGGATCGTACCGAACACTTCATCAGTACGGCGCACGGCCGCGACCAACTCCACGATGTCGAGTGTGCGTTTGATGAAGAAGGCCATATCTTGGCGTTTCGCGATCGGTTCCTGCTGGATAACGGCGCTTACAATCCGATGGGCCTCACCGACGCGTACAACACGGCCGCCCATCTTCAGGGCCCATATAAAGTACCCGCTCTCTCGATCAGCGGAACCTGTGTTTCGACCAACAAGGTGCCCAACGCGCCCTATCGTGGCGCCGGACGGCCTGAGGCGGTGTTCGTGATGGAGCGCTGCATCGACAGTATTGCAGCGCGGTTGAGGTTGGATCCGGCCGAAGTGCGCCGGCGTAATTTCGTCCAGCCCGACGAGATGCCCTACCACGCGGGAATTTTGTACCGCGACGGCGAGCCCATCCGCTACGACAGCGGAAATTATCCTGAGACATTGACGCGGGCTCTGGAGGCGGCTGGTTACGATGAGCTGCGAAGGCGGCAACAGGGGCTGCGCCAACGCGGGCGCTATCTCGGCGTCGGCATTGGTTGTTACGTGGAAGGCACCGGCGTAGGTTCGTTCGAGGGCGCGAGGGTACGGATTGACGCTTCCGGCCAGCTCATCATTGCCACCGGTGCCACCGGGCACGGCCAAGGTCACGAAACCGTCTTCGCGCAGATCGCGGCTGACCTCTGGGGAGTGACTCCGGATAAAGTTAGCCTCGTTGAAGGCGATACCGCATCGATTCCATTCGGCTGCGGCACCTTCGGCAGCCGCAGCACGGTCAATGTTGGATCTGCCATTTATGGGGCCTCGGCGCGCCTGAAGGAAAAGGTAGTGAGGCTGGCGGCCCACATTCTCGAAGCCAACCCAGATGATTTGGAGTTGGGTGACGGAAAAGTTTTTATCCGGGGATTGCCGCAACGAGCCCTTTCCTTCAGCGAACTAGCCCGCGCGGCGGTACCGGGGTGGGCCTCGAAGCTGCCCGCGGGTTTGGAACCGGGTCTTGAAGCGACTTTTTATTTTGTGCCGCCGACAGTCACCTGGGCCAACGCCGCGCACGTTGCCGTGATCGAGGTAGAGATCGACACAGGGATAATCAAACTACTCGACTATGTCGTCTCTCACGATGCCGGGAAACTGATCAATCCGCTGCTGGTGGATGGGCAAATCCACGGCGGTGTCGCTCAGGGTATCGGCGCGGCGCTTTATGAAGAGATCGCTTACGATCAAAACGGACAGTTGCTCAGCGGTAGTTTCGTCAACTACCTTTTGCCCGGCGCGATGGAGGTGCCGAACATAAAGACGGTGCATTTGGAGTCGCCTTCACCGCTCAATCCTTTGGGCGTCAAAGGACTCGGTGAGGGTGGTGCCATCGCGCCACCGGCAGCGATTGCCAACGCTTTGGCGGATGCGCTGCTGCCATTCACGGTGCGAGTCAACGAAATTCCTCTCAGCCCAAATCGCGTCATGGAGCTTGTGGCGGGAGCGCATTGAGCAATTCATCCGGAATATCGCACCACAAAGGCCACGAAGATCACGAAGGAAAAACAAAGAACGCAAAGTTAAAAATCAATTATCCGAAACTTCGTGTGCTTCGCGCTCTTCGTGGTGAAATATATTTTTTTCACATGAGGTGAGGGAGAAATTCGAGTAAGAACCAGTGGCGGTATCGCAGAACATGACGGCAAGGCACGCCATCGAGATCGACGTCAACGGCAAACAGTACGAGGGACTCGTCGAGCCGCGTCTGTCTTTGGCTGATTTCCTGCGCGACCATCTCGGGCTTACCGGGACTCACCTCGGCTGCGAGCAGGGAATATGCGGCAGCTGCACCATTCTATTCAATGGAGAAACCGTCCGTTCGTGCTTGCTCCTCGCCGTGCAAGCGAACGGTGGAGTGATCCTTACGGTCGAGGGACTGGCGTCGAAGGCCAAAGATGGCAACCTGCTTCATCCGCTCCAGCAAGGCTTTTTGGAAACGCTGGGTTTCCAATGCGGCTTTTGCACGCCAGGTTTTCTCATGACCCTCTATGAGTTTCTCAACGAAAATCCGTCTCCTTCTGAAGAGGAGATACGCGAGCGCTTGAGCGGCAACCTGTGCCGCTGCACGGGTTATCAAAATATTGTTGCCGCCGTCCTGTGGGCGGCGGAGCATCTCAGGACAAGTTCGGATCGGTAATGGCAACCATTTTGCGCCTCAAGGATATCGCCAAGGTCTGGCACATCGAGCGGACCAAAGAACAGGTGGTGGCGCTCGGCGGCATCAGTTTGGAGGTCGAGCAAGGCGAGTTCTTGGTTTTCGTTGGACCGTCGGGCTGTGGCAAATCCACCCTGCTCCAGATCATTGCGGGATTGGAGGAACCCGCGAGCGGCACGATCGACGTCAGCAGATCCGTAGACGGTCAGAAGCAAACCGGGATGGTGTTTCAGGAATTCGCTCTCTTTCCCTGGCGCACGGTTCTGGAAAATATCGTCTTTGGTCCGGAAGTGAGAAGCGTGCCAAGAGCCCATCGCGAAGCCAATGCTCAGAAGCTGATCGAGTTAGTTCATTTGCGTGGCTTTGAGCATCGCTACCCGCACGAACTGTCAGGCGGCATGCGTCAGAGGGTCGCGCTCGCTCGCGCTCTTGCCAACGATCCTGCCATTTTGCTTTTTGACGAACCGCTCGCTTCACTGGATGCCCAGACCCGCAAGGTGCTGCAAGCAGAGCTCGTGCGCATTTGGCAGGAGACTAAACGGACCTTCATCTACGTGACTCATGGCCTGGATGAGGCGGTTCTGCTCGGTGACCGCGTGGTCCTTTTTACGGCTCGACCGGGCCGTATAAAGGAAGTCGTGCCGGTTCGGCTTCCCAGGCCGCGGAGCATTACGGGCCGTGGCGAGGTTGAACTGCTTGAATACCTTTCGGAGCAAATCCGAGATGAGGTGGAACGTTCCCTCAAAGCCGAGGGACTGACATAATCGAAAATGGAGTATTGGAGTAATGGAGTGGTGGAGTGTTGGGTTCGATACCCATTACTCCAGTACTCCAATACTCCATCACTCCAGCTGCTATTAGATTCGGAGGATTTATGAAGTCGCTGTGGAAACGCTATCGCCCGCTACGGGTTATTTCTCCGATCGTTTTCCTCCTGATCTGGGAAGGCGTGGTGCGGCTCGGCGAAGTCAATCAACTGCTTGTTCCCGCGCCGGCTTCAGTTCTTCGGACAATGGTCGAGTTGACCGTAGACGGTCGTTTGCCTTGGGCGATCGCCGTCAGTCTCCATCGGGTGCTCCAGGGATTCATCTATGGCTCGCTTCTTGGGATCGGCTTAGGGCTTTTGGTCGGCTGGTTCCGCGCCTTTGAAGATGCCGTCGATCCGCTCGTCGGCGCGCTCTATCCTATCCCGAAGTCGGCGCTCTTCCCTCTCTTTATCCTTTGGTTTGGTCTCGGTGAAACCTCGAAGGTGATGACCATTATGATCGGTGTAGTGTTTCTGGTCCTTATCAACACGGTCACCGGCGTGAAAGCGATTGATCCGGTGCTGCTCAAGGCCGCTCGCGACCTCGGTGCCAACCAACGACAGATTTTCACCAAAGTAGTCATTCCAGGAGCGTTGCCCAATATCTTCACCGGCCTCAGGCTGGGAGCCGGGATGGCGTTGATCCTGGTTTTCATCACCGAAATAGAAGCCACCAAGGCAGGCCTCGGATTTCTGCTCTGGGAATCCTACCAGTTGCTTCTGATCAAACAGGTCTTCAGCTGCACCATCGCCTTCGGCATTCTCGGGATTCTCAGCAGCTGGGGGCTGCAGTGGCTCGAGGGAGTAATGTGCCCGTGGAAGCGCACCTGATCGTGCTCGTGACTCGTGCTCGTGCTCGAACGAACATGAACCACGAATAACGAATACTGTGCGCCTTGTAGCTGGACTTTTTGACCAGCGCGGAATTTCTCACCGCGGAGGCGCTGAGCGCGCGGAGGGGAGAGTAGAAAGACCACTCAGCGTACTCTGGGCCTCTGCGGTGAATCCGCAAGGAACGGCCTGCATTGACACCTGCGGAATGGCCGTGGTAGATGCGCCTTAAAGTCTAGCTCCGTGCCCCAGAAGCGCTATCAACTTCTCAGGAGGAAATATGGCAAGCGAAAAAATGACAAGCACAAAGTTGGTTCTGCACGTGGCCCTGACCATCACGCTTGTCGTTCTGTTGCCTTCGCTGGGCCGAGCGCAGTCGGAAACGGTGAAACTTGGAGATCTGGCGGCAATCTCCAACGCCGCAGTTTATATCGCCATCGAGAAGGGATTCTTCAAGGAGCAAGGTGTCGTCACTGAAATCTCCAATTTCGCCTCGGCGGCCAAGCAAGTTCCTGCTCTGGTTGCGGGTGAGCTGGAAGTTTCCGTCGGCTCGGCCAGCGCCGGTCTTTTTAACGCCGTGGCCCAGCAAGCGCCGTTTCGCATCGTCGCCGACAAGGGCCAAGCCCGAGAGGGATTCGGCTTTTCGCTTCTCACGGTGCGCAAAGACCTGGTTGATTCGGGGCAAGTCAAGACCTTCAGAGACCTCAAAGGAAAAAAAATCGCGATCCTGGCCAAGGGCAACATCCAGCACTATCTCGTGGGCAAGATGGCAGAAGAGGCCGGGCTTACGATCAACGATGTTGATCTCACCTTTCTAGACGCTCCCAGCCAAGTTACCGCCTTTGAGACCAAAGCGATCGATGCCTCCTACGCGGTCGAGCCATGGCCGGCGCGCTTCCAAGAGCGCGGGGTGGCTGTGCGTTTTCGCACGCCGGATCAGGTCAAGGGTCTGGGACCGGTGCAGGTCGGAGTCATCATCTATTCGGGCAAATTCATCAAGGAGCGCAGGCCTGTGGCCCAGCGCTGGATGACTGCCTACCTCAAGGCAGCCGAGTTGTTCCACAAAAACGGGACAAAAGATCCGGAGATTGCGGCGATTCTGGAAAAGTATACAAAGGTACCTGCTAAAGTGATCCAGGCAGCCATTCCGCCCTATCAAGATCCCAATGGCAAGGTACTCGTGGAAAACTTGGCGGATCAAGCCCAGTGGTTCGCCAAAAACGGCATGCAGCAGAAGGTCAGCATTGAAAACGCGGTGGACATGAGCTTTTTGAAATGAGGTGCGACGCTTAGAGTGTCAAATTAGTTTTCGTTGAGCAGATGATCTCGAATCAGTTTCGAGTGTTTTATATTCAGCCCTGACTTGCTTGTCACCCTGAGCACAGCGAAGGGTCTCGTTGCTGACGAGATTCTTCGCCTGCGGCTCAGAATGACACAAAGAAGTTAGTTGATTGCTTTGTCGGTTGTATTCTTGGTGCTTCCGACGAATCCGACGTAAACTTTTTTACCTGAAGGACGTTCGCATGGCAAAGGATCTAAGAAATTTTTTAAAAGAGCTTGAAGCCGAGGAGCCGGATCAAGTGGTCCGGGTGCAACGGGAAGTCGATCCGCACTTCGAGGTGACCGGTGTTCTCGCCAAATTGGAAAAGGAGCGAAAGTTTCCAGTCGTCATCTTCGAAAACGTTAAAGGCTCGGCTTTGCCCGTCGTGACCAATGTCCATGCCGACGCCCGGCGCCTGTTCCGAGCGATCGGGCTTAAAGACGGAACACTCCCGGAATTCATCCGCGAATACTCCGCCCGCGAGGATTGTCCCAAGCCGCCTGTCGTTGTCAAAGAGGCGCCCGTTCAAGAGATGGTGTTCACAGGGAAAGATATAGATGTAACGCGGCTGCCGATTTTGACCTACCATGAGAAAGACGCCGGCCGGTACATAACCGCCGGCTTTGGGATTATGCGCGACCCCGACTCGGGAGTGCGCAATGCCGGCATTTACCGCCTGATGGTTCATTCTAAAGATACCTTCGGCATCCAGCTTTCAGAGACGGCTCATGGTCATTACATTTGGCAGTCCTACGAGAGGCAAAATAAACCTACCCCGATGGCGGTCGCCATCGGGCACCACCCGGCTTTCTACATCGGCTGTCTTTCGTTTACGTCTTTGGAGACGGACGAATTCTCCGTCGCGGGCGGAATCATGGGCGAGCCCGTAGATCTGGTGCCTTGCCGGACCTTGGATTTGGAAGTGCCGGCCCACGCCGAGATCGTGCTCGAATGCGAAATTCTCCCCAAGCTGCGCAAGAGCGAAGCGCCCTTTGGCGAATACCCGGGAACTTACGGACCGCAGCGGAACAACCCGATCGTTCAGGTCAAGGCGATCACCATGCGCCGCAACGCGCTGTACCAATCGAGCTTTGTCGGTCACGCCGATAACCTGCTTCTCTCAGGGATCGTCCGCTCCACGACCATCATGAAAACAGTGAAGATGGCATCGCTCAAAGTCCGGGCGGTCCACGTGCCCGTCTCAGGGAGATGCCGTTTCATTTGCTATTTATCTATCGAGAAGATCATCGAGGGCGAGCCCAAGAATGCCGCGATGGCGGCGTTCGCCGCCGACCCGTTTCTCAAATATGTCGTCGTGGTGGATCAGGATGTTAATATCCTCAATGACGAGGAAGTGCTGCACGCCATTGCAACGCGAGTGCGGGCCGATACGGATATGTTCATGGTCACTCACGCCAAAGGTTCGCCGCTGGATCCCGCCTCTTACGATCCGGCGGCAGGATCTCATCTGGTTACCAAGATGGGAATCGATGCCACCCGTAAGGCGAATTATCCCGAGGAGATCCGAGTTCCGGGATCGGACAACATCAAGCTCGAAGATTATTTTCATGGCTGGCGCTCAACGCAGTAGGCGCCGCAGCAGAAAAAACTCGAGTTCGAAATCCGAATGATCAAAATCACAAAATTCCAAACAACTCGTTTCGGATTTCGAGCTTGTACCGCATCCGCGGTATAGCTGGCGGTCTGCCACCGATATTTTCGCTTGAGGCCATGCGGGAGGAATATAATTTGTTCAATCTTCACGCCGGCAACTCGGTTGACGGAGAATAAGCCTGACTCAGGACAACGAGTCAGGCTCAAGCGATTTTTTGCGGACTGAGGTTAGGCTCATAAAGCATCTGAATCACGATCCCATCGGGATCGGTGCAATAGAAGGAAGCGCTGCCGTCCCGGTGGATTTTGAACGAATGAACAATCCCGACTCCTTGGGAACGGAACTCCTCCTCCAGCTCTTTGACTCGCTCGACACTCTCAACGATAAAGCCCAGATGATCGAGCCGCTGTTCCGCGAAACGCGCGGCATATTCGGCGGACACTTCGTGCAGCGCAATATTGTCGTTGCCGGAAGAGAGATAAACGTTCCGTGGGTCTGGCTCCCAAACAACATCCATCCCCAGAAGGTTCTGATAGAAGGCTCTCGAGCGATTCACGTCTTTGACTTTAAGCGCGATGTGGCGCATTCCTTTGATTCCCGCGATTCGGCTCATGACTTGCACTATACCACAGTGGGAAGGAAATGCAGTCGGCAAAATGGTTCATGTTGCGCTTGCTCCGCGGCATTAAAAGCGGGATATTTGCTGTATGAAAGAAGCACTTTGGTGGCGGACCGAAGAAGACGGGCGGATCCTTTGCACGCTCTGCCCGCGCTTTTGCCGTATGGGCGATGGGCAGGCAGGCTTCTGTTATATCCGCAAGAATATCGGAGGCAAGCTTTATTCGCTTGGTTATGGAACTTCGACCGGCTTCGCGATTGATCCTATCGAGAAGAAGCCCCTGAACCATTTTCTTCCCGGCACTGGAATCTTGAGCTTCGGCACGGCGGGGTGCAATCTCGGCTGCCGCTTCTGCCAAAATTGGAGCATCAGCAAGGCCAAACTCGATGAAGCCCATAGTTTAAACGCGGGCCCCGAGCGGGTGGTGCAATTAGCAGAGCGGTACAAGGTTCCCAGTATTGCATTCACCTATAACGATCCGGTCATTTGGGGAGAATTTGTAGTCGATATCTCGCGCTTGGCTCGCGAGCGCGACTTAAAGAGCGTCATGGTAACAGCCGGCTATATTACGCCCGAGGCACGGCCGGAAGTTTTTCGTTACATCGATGCGGCCAACGTCGATCTCAAAGCTTTCACCGAACGTTTCTATCACAAAGTGACATTCTCACATCTCGATCCGGTGTTAGACACACTGAGGTGGCTCAAGCATGAAACCGACATATGGTTTGAGATCACTAATCTGATGATTCCGGGGGAGAATGACGAAGCGGACGAGACGCGACGCCTTTGCGATTGGGTTCTGAAGAATCTCGGCGATAACGTTCCACTGCATTTTACCGCCTTCCATCCTGACTTTAAATTGATGGATAAACCCAAGACGCCGGCGGCGACGCTGAAGCGGGCGCGCCAGATCGCTCTTTCTGCTGGGATCAAATACTGCTATGTGGGCAATGTATTTGACGAAGAAGGCCAGACGACATGCTGTCCGAGCTGCCATCATGTCCTTATCCGGCGCTCGTGGCATGACATTCTGGAATACAATCTGGACGGCAACCGCTGTCCGTGCGGAGAAACGATCCATGGCATTTTCTCCGCCAGCGATTCACGCCGCAAGCTCCGACAAGGAAGATTTTATCCATCGCTCGTTTAGGGCAGCTACTGCGCGTTCCCTAGCCAAAAGCCCGAATTTATGTTTTATAAAGAAATCCGCACCTTAGCAGGCTGAAAAATCCGCCGTTATCCTTCGCTGAGCTCCGAGCCTCCCCCTGAGTTTGTCCAAGGGCCGAGCGGCGGAAGGCTTTCAACCATGGATGAATTTCGGTTCGTGGTGGGGGTGTCGAGCCATGAAACCACTCTTTTCAGCAGCCTGCTAGATCTGCGCTTATGGCAAAAAAAAAGAAAACTACGATCACGGCTCACCCGCACCTGACGATTCTTGAAGACATCAGCACACTGATCAGTCACTCGCGCGACCTTCAAGAGACTCTCGATAACGTCGTCGCCACGGTCTCGGAACGGATGGGAACCGAGGTTTGCTCCATCTATATTCTTGATCGCCAGAACAAGCGTGTGACTCTGCGCGCGACCATGGGATTGGACAAGGAGTCGGTGGGAAAGGTGTCGATGGGGACGAGCGAAGGTCTGACCGGATTGGTTATCGAAAGAATGAAGCCGGTGATGGCAGTCGATGCGTTGGCGCACCCTCGCTACAAATATTTTCCCGAGACCCACGAAGAACGATTTCACTCCTTTCTCGGCGTGCCGCTTATCGAGAACAAATTGCCGCTAGGCGTTTTGGTCGTGCAGACCTCACGGCGGCGCGAGTTTTCCCGCGACGAAATCCGCTTGTTGAAGACGATCTCGGCTCAGGCATCCAGCATCATTGTCCAGGCGCGCTTGGCAGACTCTTTACGGACCAAGGAAGAAGAACGGAAAGAATATCAAAAGCGCATGATCGAGGCGATGCGCAAGCTCCGTTCTTATGAAGGCCGGCGACGGGAGAAGCCTTCGCGGACCCATCAACGCTGGCGCGGACGATTGAACGGACTGGCCGCGGCACCTGGATTCGGTCGAGGACGCGCCTATGTGTTGGAGCCGCGGATGGATTTGAGCGCGATAAACAAGAAGAAGGCCAGAAATCCAACGCGTGAAATCGAACGCTTTCGCGGGGCGGTGGAAAGAGGCATTGAACAGATCAATATCGTAAAAAGCAGGATGAGCAGCCTAATCTCTAAAGAGGAAGGCGCCATTTTTGACGTGTACCGCCTGATCTTGGAAGATCCCGCGATCATTCAACAGATCGAAAATCACATTCGCAAGGAGGGATACACCGCGGAATACGCCATTCGGGTGGTATTGATTACCTCCGGGAACGGACCACGGACGTCAAAGATGCAGCCCAGCGTCTATTGGAAAATCTTGCTGGCGTATCGGACCGGCAATTGGAGATCCCCGAGGACGCGGTGCTGGTCGCTGAAGACCTCTCGCCAGCCGATCTCAGTATGCTGGAAGGAGATCGCTTCCGAGGCATTGTTCTGTCAACCGGCGGCGTTACGTCCCACGCTTCGATTCTGGCAAAGTCTTTTGAGATACCCAGCGTAGTCGCCATCGAAGAACCATTAGAATCGGTGCATCAAGGTGATCTGTTAATTGTCGACGGAAACGCTGGTGTGGTCTATGTCAACCCCAACCAGGAGGTCATCAGGGAGTATGATCGGCTGGAAAGAGACTATGTTGAGCTTAACCGCGAGTTAGAAGGACTCAAAGATTTACCGGCGGAAACGATGGACGGCCACCGGGTCTCGGTTTATGCGAATATCGGCCTTCTGAGCGACGTTGCTTTCGCCCATATCCACGGAGCACAAGGAATTGGTCTTTACCGCACCGAGATCCCATTTCTGACTCATCGGGACTTTCCCAGCGAAGAAGAACAGTACGCACTCTATAAACGCGTCGTCGAAGGCATGGCAGGAAAACCCGTGACCATTCGAACCTTGGACATAGGGGCGGACAAGTATCCAAGTTACATGCGCAGCGTTGGGACAGAACCCAATCCGTTTTTGGGCTGGCGCTCCATCCGGATTTCACTTGAAGTGGAAGAGATCTTTAAAACACAGCTTCGAGCGATTCTTCGTGCCGGGGATCTCGGGCGCGTGCGCTTGCTCCTGCCAATGGTATCGAGCCTTGAAGAAATAATCAAAGTAAAGGAACTTTTTGCGGAGGCCAAAGAGGAACTTGGGCGAGAAGGAACTCCCTTTGACCGCCAAATGGAACTTGGGGTTATGGTGGAAGTTCCCGCCGCAGTCCAGTTGGCCGATCGGTTTCTTCGTGAAGTGGATTTCATGAGCATTGGCACCAATGATCTGATCCAGTACATACTGGCCGTGGACAGAAGCAACCGCAAGGTCGCGAGTTTGTACGAACCGCTCCATCCGGCGGTTCTTGCTGCGCTTGCGTCAACGATCAAAGCCGGCAAACAGGTGGGCAAGCGCGTCGGGATGTGCGGCGAGATGGCCGGCGATCCACTCTGCGCTGTGCTCCTTTTGGGGATGGGGCTGGAAGAGTTCAGTATGGGCTCGCTCTATATACCGGTTATCAAAAAGACCATTCGGTCGATAACCTTCCAAGCGGCCAAATCCATTGCCCAAATCGTTCTTCAAATGGATACGATAGGCGAGATCAAACGATACCTTTTCGAGCAGATGCGGGAATTGGGGATGATCGAGCTTCTCGAGATGTATCATTAAACGGATACAGAAAATCACGGGTATCTCGATCTACTTTCCTATCGGTGTTGATTTCTGTATCCCGAAGCGGTATAAAACCATTAGAACGATCGTTCGAACTA
>WNGD01007104.1_pt1 | contig 12242 bp, 17 predicted proteins | sample 5400671 | NCBI WGS metagenome assembly WNGD01 (sample SAMN13153369, study PRJNA577476) | soil metagenome | isolation source: 40 cm soil or saprolite under grassland replicate 2 | place: USA:California | collected 2016-06-15
AAGATCGGCGGCTTCGGGATCGGGCTCGCGATCTTCGTGTGCGCGCTCGTGGGCGGGCCGTTCACCGGCGCGATGATGAACCCGGCGCGGGCGTTCGGGCCGGCGATCATCGCGTGGCAGCTGACGGCGCAGTACGTCTACTGGGTGGGACCGGCGATTGGGGCGGCGCTGGCGGGACTCTTTTGGAAGCATCTGCTGCTTCCGAAGGATCACGCGAAGCTCTAGAGCGACTCCGCGAGGGTGGGGGCAAAGTAACTCAGGATGATATCCGCCCCCGCCCGGCGGATCGCGTACGTCGTCTCCCACATCGCTTTCGCCTCGTCCAGCATGCCGCGCGCCGCGGCCGCTTTGATCATCGCGTACTCACCGCTCACCTGATACGCCGCGAGCGGCGCGCCGAACTCCTCCTTCGCGCGCCGGATCAGGTCGAGGTACGGCAGCGCCGGCTTCACCAGCACGATGTCGGCGCCCTCTTCGACGTCGAGCCGGATCTCCTTCATCGCCTCGTCCGCATTCGTCCCCTGCATCTGGTAGGTCTGGCGGTCGCCGAACTGAGGCGTGGAGCCCGCCGCCTCGCGGAACGGGCCGTAGAACGCCGAGGCCATCTTCGCCGCGTAGCTCATGATCGGCACACGCGAGAATCCCGCCGCGTCCAGCGCCTTGCGGATCGCCGCCACGCGACCGTCCATCATGTCGCTGGGCGCCACCAGGTCCACGCCGGCGCGCGCCTGGACCACCGCAATCTTGCCGAGCAGGTAGGCGGTCGAGTCGTTGTCCACGTCGCCGTCCACGATCACGCCGCAGTGCCCGTGGTCGGTGTACTCGCACAGGCACACGTCGCCGATGACGAGCAGGTCGGGGGCCGCGCGCTTGATGGCGCGGATCGCCTGCTGCACGATGCCCTGCTCGTCGTGCGCCTCGGAGCCGGTGGGGTCCTTCGCCGCCGGGAGGCCGAACAGCATCACGCCCCCCAGGCCCAACGCCCTCGCGCGCTCGGCGTCCTTGACCAGCTCGTCCACCGAGGTCTGAAACACGCCCGGCAAGAGGTCCACCTCGCGCCGCACCCCCTCGCCGTGCGTCACGAACAGCGGCCACACGAGCTGGGACGGCACGAGGTGGGTCTCCTGCACCAGGCGGCGCAGCGCCGCGGTGCGGCGCAGCCGGCGCATGCGCCGGATCGGGAACTGGCTCATCGCGCGAGTAAGCTCGCCGCGCCCTGCGCGAGCAGCAAGCGGGCGACGTGCACGCCGCCAGCGGCGGGATCCGCCGGATCGATGGCGCTCGAGGCGGTGACCTGAATTGCGCCATCAGGGGCCGTCACTCTCCCATACAGCACGCATCCCCCATCCCGCATCCCGGTGTACGCCGCCACCGCGGCCTGGCAGCCGCTGTCCAGCTCGGCGAGTAGGGCACGCTCGGCCGCCACGGCCTGTGCCGTCTCGACGTGCTCGAGTGGCTGCAGTGCGGTGCGCGTTGCCTGGTCGTCCGAGCGGATCTCGAGCCCCAGCGCGCCCTGCCCGGGCGCCGGCATCACCTCGAGCGGGTCGAGCCGCGCGGCCACCGCTTCGCCCAATCCCAGGCGCGTGAGCCCCGCGACGGCGAGCAGCGCCGCGTCGAGCTGGCCCTCGCCCTGCACCTTCTTCACGCGCGTGGGGACGTTGCCGCGTAGCGGTACCACCTCGAGATCAGGCCGCAGGTGCTTCACCTGGGCGCTGCGCCTGAGGCTAGAGGTGCCTAACCGGATGCCGGTGGCCAGCAACAGGACACCGGTTGCTCCGCCCTCACGCACAACGAGGGCTTCCGCCGCGTCGGCGCGCTCGGGCACGGCCGCGAGCGCCACGCCGGGCGGCAGCGCCGTCGGCAGATCCTTGAGCGAATGCACGGCGACGTCGATGCGCCCGGCGAGCAGCGCGTCCTCGATCTCCTTCGTAAAAAACCCCTTGCCCTCCAGCTGCTGCAGCGGGCGATCCACTTCCGCGTCGCCGCGCGTCTTGATGATCACCAGCTCGGCGGCGACCCCCAGCTCGGCGAGCCGGGCTTGCACCCACTCCGCCTGCCAGCGAGCGAGGGCGCTGCCGCGGGTGCCGAGTTTGAGCGGCTTCATGCGAAGCGGCGCGCCAGGGCTTCGGCCAGCCCTTCTACCGACGAGCGCGCCGCCATCACCAGGTCCCCCATCCCCGCGTCCCGCGCGGCCTGCGCCGTCACCGGCCCGATCACGACGGCGGCGAACTGGCCGCTCCGGGCGACCTCGTCCCCGACCATCTCGACGAAGCCGTCCACCGTTGAAGGGGACGTGAACGTCACGGCGTCGATGAGACCCTGGAGGATGTCGGCGGCCAGCTGTTTCCCGCGACCGTCAGGGAGTCCTTTAGGGTTACCGGTTTCCTGTTTGGTCACATAGACGGGAATCACCACCACTTCCGCACCCGCGGCACGGAGCCCCTCCGGCAGCGCCTCGCGGGCGCCCTGCGCGCAGGGAATCAGGACGTGCGCGCCGGCGAGACCCCCCTCATCCGTTAGCGCGGCGAGCACGCCGGCCGCGGTGGTCTCCGCGGGGACGAGGGCGACCCCGATCCCTTCCCTCGTGAGCGCCGCGGCCGTTTTGGGGCCGACCGCCACCACGTTGCCGGTCGCCAGCGCGGCCGGTTGCATCCCCCAGCCGCGCATCGAGTCGCACACGACGTGCACGGCGTTCTGACTGGTGAACACGATCCAGCGCCAGCGCGACATGTCGGCGAGCGCCGACCGCAGTGCGGCATCGTCCGGAAGCGGCTCGATGCGGATCGCGGGCGCGGCGATCACGTCGGCGCCGAGCGCCTCGAGCGAGCGCACCAGGCCCTCCGCCTGATCGCGCGCGCGCGTCACCACGATGCGCCGTCCTCGCAGCGATGCCATGCCGGTTGCAATCTCCTCGGGCCCCGGCCCATTATCAAGCAATGTGGAAGCGCTTCCGCGCCCTCTTGGTGCGTTTCGCCGTGCGCCGCGCCGCCGCCTGCCAGCGCCACGCCCCCAAGCGGGCGGCGGCGTGGCTGCGCCTCGCCTGCTCGTGGACCCCCGCGTTCGGCGAGGCGTACGTCGCGCTGGTGCACCTATCCCGGGCGATGGAAGACCGTTGGAGCGCGCTCGCCACGGCGCAGGAAGCGACGGAACGGTTCCCGGAAAACCCCGATGCCTGGATGCTGCTCGGCGACGCCTCGCAGATGGTGTTCCGCCAGCGCGAGGCCCTCGGCGCCTACGAGCAGGCGCTGGCGCTCGAGGAGCGCGTGGACGCGGCGATGGCCGCGGGAGAGCTGTATCGCCGCGCCGGCGACCACGCCGACGCGGCCGCGCGGTTCGCGCGCGCCTACGCGGCGGGCGGCGGGCCGGAAGCCCTGTGGCAGAACGCGCAGGCGCTGTTCGCGGCGGGCGACCAGGAGGCCGCGGATCAGGCGCTCACCCTCTGGGCGACGCTGGTGCCGGATGGGATGGAGAAGCTGAAAGAGGCGCGGGCGGAGCTGCGAGGAGGGAGCACAAACCGATGATGGGAAGGATGCGGATCCACGTCGCCCTTTTTGCACGGCTGAAGCCGCGACTCGGCAGTGCCCGTAAACGGGCGGCATCAACTCCCTAGTTATGCGTAGTGCGACGCACCCGCATCACAATTCGATCCTGCCCCAGCCATTCCTCATTTCCTGAAACGTCGAATTCCGGGATGTCACCTGGCCATCCCTCGATCCTCTCAGCCTGGTGGCGGCTCGGCTGTTCACGGAGATACTCCCGCACCGCCGAAAGAGCACGCCGGCCCACAGTGTCGATGGCGTAGCCTTTGGCCCAGCGCAGTGAAGCAAGGTGCTCTTTGTGAGCTACCGCCGAGCTCCCCCCTTTCAACCGTTGCATGAGGCGGGACAGGTCGGTGGTAGGATGGGCCCGGACCAAGATGTGCACATGGGTTGAGACCATGCCGATCTCGAGGATGTGGGCGCGTTCCTGTCGCGCGACACCGCGTAGAAACCTCGTAAGGAAGCACGCTCCCGCTGCGTCGATGAGGGCGGCGCGATTCCGAGTAGTCCATGAAACGTGATAGTAGAGGCGGTGCCACACGCGAACAACGGTAGCGCAATAAGGGCTGCGGTCCCTCATCGTTTTATTGCGGGGGCTAACCAAAGGATTGCGCCGCTTCAGCGGCATTGCCGAGTCGCGGCTCTTAGCCGCGCTAACGACGCCGCGACGCGATGCCTACTCCAATGGCCATCGGGCCCACCCTACAACCCTCTCGTCCTCCGCCACAACGTTACCGCGTACGCGACCAGAATCACCGCGGCCACCGTGTAGGCCGCCACCATGTAGCCCGCGTTGTGCGGGAAGCCTTCAGACATGGCCGGCTTCCTGGCGCGCCCCCGCCCGGGCGAGCGCGTAGCGCTGCATCACGAACCCCACGTACAACACCGTGAACGCCACAAACGAGAAGCTCCACGTCGCGAGCATGCTGCCCGGCAGCGACGGGGTACTGGGCTTCATGATGATCGGCATGGGGTGGAGGGTGCGGAACAGGTACACGCTGAAATGGATGAACGGCACCAGGCACATCCCGCAGATCCCCAGCACCGCCGCATAGCGGGCCCGCGCCCCCGCCTCCATCACGGCCCCTCGCAGCAGCAGGTACCCTATATAAAGGAAGAAGAGGAACAGGGTGGAGGTAAGGCGGGCGTCCCAGGTCCACCACGTGCCCCAGATCGGCTTGCCCCAGACGGGGCCGGTGGTGAGCACGATGGTGGCGAACGCCGTCCCCACCTCCGCCGACGCCTCGGCGAAAGAGTCGAGCCTCGCGTCCTTGAGGAACAGGAAGAAGATGCTGGCGAGACCCACCAGGATCATCGCCGTCTCGGTCCAGATCGCGGCGGGAACGTGGATGTAATAAATCTTCTGCGCCGGCCCCTGCGTGCGCTCAATGGGCGTAAAGGCGAGCGCGCGCACGTACACCGCGGCGAGCAGCGCGAGACCGGCGACGGTCGTCCAGCGGCCCTTCTGTGCAAGCGTCATTCGTCCACCGTGTGGGGAAAGAGCAGCGTGGACAGCGTGACGAACACGATATCGTAGCTGGCGAGCAGCTTCAACCACCCGGCCGCCTCGACCACGGGTCGACCCTCGAGCAGCCTCCCCGTCACCTGCACGGCCCCCACCAGCGGCGGGATCAAGAATGGCAGCAGGAGCACCGGCAGCATCAGCTCCGCGAAGCGCGTGCGGATCACCATCGCGCTGAACAACGTCCCCACGGCCACGAACCCGACGGTGGCGAGGGCGATGACGCCGACCAGCGGCAGCAGCACGTGCCCGACCGGGACGTCGAAGAACAGCACGAACAGCGGCAGGCCGACCGCCTCGACGATCGCGACGAACACTAGGTTGGCGATCAGCTTCCCCCAGTACAGGCTGGTGCGCGACAACGGCGAGACGAGCAGCCCCTCGAGCGCCTGGTTCTCCAGCTCCAGCGCGAACGCGCGGTTCAGCGCCAGCATGGCGGCGAACGTGAACGTCACCCACAGGATGCTGGGGGCGAGATCGATGGTGGGCACGGCGGTGGGATCGCGGCCGAACTCGAACACGGTGAGCACCAGGGCCGTAAACACCAGCGCCGAGAGAATCGCCGTGCGCGTGCGGAACTCGAGCAGCAGGTCCTTGCGCGCCACCACCCAGGCGAGCCTCAGGCGTTCAAGCACCGGTGCCGCCTACCGCCTTGCGGTATGCGTCGGCGACCTGGGCCCCGTCGCGTCCCCCGCGGGGCGCCAGCTGGGCGAAGCGGCCGCGGTGCTGGAACGCGATGTCGGTCGCCAGCTCGACGCCCTCGTCCACGTTGTGCGTCGCGATGACGGCCACTCGCCCCCTCCCCGTGCCCACCTGCTCCACGAGCAGCCGGCGCAGCTCGGCGGCGGCGGCGAGGTCGAGCCCGGTGAACGGCTCGTCCAGCAGCAGCACCGTGGGCTCGTGCATCAGCGCCCGCGCGATCGTGGCTCGCTGCGCGAGGCCCCGCGACAGCGCGGCCACTCGCTGGTCCGCGCGCTCGACCAGGCCGAGGCGCGCCAGCAAGGCCTGGGCGCGCCGATCACGGTCCTCGGGCGGAACGCCGTAGAGCGACGCCCAGAAGCGCAGGTTCTCGATGACGGTGAGGTGTCCGTACAGAAAGGACTGGTGACTGATCCAACCGATCGCCGCCCGCCCGCCCCGTATTTCCGCCCGGCCCTGCTGCGGGCGCAGCAGGCCGGCCAGGACTTTCAGCAGGGTCGTCTTGCCGGCACCGTTGGGGCCGAACACGGCGAGGGTGTGTCCCGCCTCGAGCCGGAAGGAGATGCCGTCGAGCGCCCGGACCGGACCGAAGGCGTGCGTGAGGCCTTCAGCGAACAGCATCGATGCGGGCGGCGAGGTCGTCCAGGTCGAAGGGTTTGACGAGGTAGCCGCTGTGCTCCAGGTCCAGGACGCCCATGAGCGGCTCCATGCTCGAGTACGCCGTGGTGACGACCACGGGGAGCGCGGGGCTCTGCTCGCGGATCTTCTGGAGCAGGGCGATGCCGTCGGTGTCGGGGAGCCGCATGTCGAGCACGAGGATGTCGGGGGTGAACGCGTCGAGCTGCTTCATGGCGTCGGCGCCGCTGCGCGCGAAGGCCATGGCGTAGCGCCCGGCGAAGTAACGGCGGTAGGAGGTCTGCAGCGCCTCTTCGTCTTCGACGAACAGGACTTTGCGCTGCGGGGTTTTATCGGGCATCGGGGCTCAAATATACGCCCCGAGCTGCTACGCCGCGCCGCTCTCCAACTCGAACAGGTCGTCGAGCTTGGTGAGGACGAGCAGGAACCGCAGCTCCTCGTTGGCGCCGCGCAGGCACACGATCTGCCGTCGCTCGGCGGCCTTGCGCTGGATCAGCATCAAGGCGCCGAGTCCCGCGCTGTCCACCGTGCGGGTACCCGAGAGGTCGATGACCAGACGCCCCGACCCCTCCGGCAGCTGGTCCAACAGCTCGGAGGCCGTACGGCGGAAAGCCGTGCGGGTCTCCAGGCTGAGGGCCTCTGGGGCCGCCAGGATCTTCTCCGTCTGGCGCAGCGACATCACGACGCGGTTCTCCTCGAATAAGGGCTCCACGAGCCCCCTTCCCAATGCCAATTCGGTGCCGTATAACTAAGCCCAATGGGTTCAAAGAGTTGTCAAAACCCCGTGAGCCGGCTCACTCCCACGCCTACCGCAAAGCGCAACTAACAGAGGCATAGAGGCACAGATACAATGACGGCCATCGACCGAATCGAAACACTGCTCGACGAGCAACGGAGCTTCCCGCCTCCGGAAGGATTCCGCAAGCAGGCGCACGTCTCGGATCCCAAAGTCTACGAGCAAGCGAAGCAGGATCGTGAAGGCTACTGGGCCGACTGGGCGCGGCAGCTCGAGTGGATCACGCCCTGGAACAAGGTGCTGGAGTGGAAGCCGCCGCACGCGAAGTGGTTTCTGGGCGGCAAACTCAACGCTTCGGCCAACTGTCTCGACCGCCACGTCACGGCGGGCCGCGGCGACAAGGTCGCGCTGATCTGGGAAGGCGAGCCCGGCGAGGTGCGGCGCATCACTTACCGCGAGCTGCTCGGCGACGTGTGCCGGTTCGCAAACGTGCTGAAATCGCTGGGCGTCAAGCGCGGCGACCGCGTCGCCATCTATCTGCCGATGGTGCCGGAGGTGGCGGTGGCGATGCTGGCGTGCGCGCGCATCGGCGCACCGCACACAGTGGTGTTCGGCGGCTTCTCGGCGGATTCCCTGAAGGACCGCATCAACGACAACCAGGCCAAGGTGCTGGTCACCGCGGACGGCGGGTATCGCCGGGGCTCGCTCGTGCCCCTCAAGGTGAACGCCGACGAAGCGGTGAAAGACACGCCGTCCATCAAGCACGTCGTCGTATTGAGACGTACGGGGAAAGACGTAGAGATGAAGCCTGGGCGCGACCAGTGGTGGCACGAGTTGACGAAGGGGGCGGGCGACACCTGCGCGCCGGAGGCGATGGACGCCGAAGACCCGTTGTACATCCTCTACACGTCGGGGACGACGGGTAAGCCGAAGGGCATCCTGCACACGACCGGCGGCTATCTCACCCAGGCATACGCCACCACCAAGTGGGTGTTCGATCTCAAGGACGAGGACGTGTTCTGGTGCACCGCCGACGTGGGCTGGGTGACGGGGCACTCGTACGTGGTGTACGGCCCGCTGGCGCTGGGCGTGACCGAGGTGATGTACGAGGGCGCGCCCGACTTCCCGGCGAAGGACCGCTTCTGGGCGATCTGCGAGCAGCACGGCGTCACGGTGTTCTACACGGCGCCGACGGCGATCCGCGCGTTCATGAAGTGGGGAACGGAGCTGCCGGCGAAGCACAACCTGAAGAAACTCCGCCTGCTCGGCACGGTGGGTGAGCCGATCAATCCGGAGGCGTGGATCTGGTATCAGAAGAACATCGGCGGCGAGCGCTGTCCCATCGTGGACACGTGGTGGCAGACGGAGACGGGGGGGATCATGATTACGCCCCTCCCCGGAATTACGAGAACGAAACCCGGTTCGGGGACAATTCCCTTCCCCGGCATAGAGGCGGAGTTGCTAGACGGGCAAGGGAATGTCGTCCCGGTTGGCGGTGGGTTCCTGGCGATCACGTCGCCGTGGCCGGGGATGCTGCGCACCATCTGGGGGGACGACGAGCGCTATCAGCAGACGTACTGGAGCAAGTGGAAGAACGTGTATTTCGCCGGGGACGGCGCCAAGCGGGACACGGACGGTTACTTCTGGATTCTGGGCCGGGTGGACGACGTGCTCAACGTCGCGGGCCACCGCATCGGGTCGATGGAGGTAGAGAGCGCGTTGGTGGACCATCCGGCGGTGGCGGAGGCGGCGGTGGTGGGCAAGGCGCACGAGATGAAGGGGCAGGCGCTGGCGGCGTTCGTGACGCTGAAAGAAGGGAAACAGCCGAGCGACGCGCTGCGCGACGAGCTGAAGGGCCACGTGGCGAAGAAGATCGGGGCGCTGGCGCGGCCCGACGACGTGATCTTCTCGGCCGATCTCCCCAAGACCCGCAGCGGAAAAATCATGCGGCGACTGCTCAAAGACATCGCCGAGGGAAGGACGTTGGGAGATACGACGACTCTGGCGGACCCGGCGGTGGTGGAGCGGCTGAAGAATCAGTATGAGGAGAAGGAGGGCTAGAGCTGTCGGACAGACGGACTGTCGGACAGTCGGACTGTTGAGCGCCTAACTGTCAGACGGTCCGACCGTCCGACTGTCAGGCGCTTTTCTGAGTCCCAGCACCGCCACCACCCAGATCACCACCATCACGCCCGCGCTCCCCAGGCACCACCGGCACCACGCGTGGATGACGAACGCCTCGAGGTACGTGAGATAGGCGGTGAACAACACACCGCCAGTCGCGAGCCCCGCTAGCAGCACGCTGAGATTGCGCTTCGGTAGGAACGACGGCTGCAGCCCGACCAGCGCCGTGACGAACAGCGCCACGTAGCCCACGACGCCGAAGAACGCCACCGGCACGCCCGCGATCCGAGCGTACGGGCTCGCCTGCACCACCTCGCAGTTGCCCGTGCCGCACTTCAGCTCCCCGATCACTCCGATGGCGTGGAGCCAGAGATACAGCGAGATCAGGAAGCCGACGAGGGAAAGAAGCGCGATGATTTGCCGGTGTCGCATCGAGGCATGCCTGACCCCGGGCGGAAGCCCGGGGTTCACCAATGCCGGCACTTACTTCCGGGCCCGCTGCCCCAAAATGCTGTCCACCACGTGCTGGAACGCGTCGGAGGAGATGTCCCGGGTCTGCCACTCACGCCCGTTGATGAAAAACGTGGGCGTGCCGCGCACCATGCGGGCTTGTCCTTCCTCGCGGCTGTACTGGATCCGCCCCCGGTAGCGGCCGCTCGCCATGCACGCGTCGTACTTCGCCATGTCGAGCCCCACGAGGTCCTGCGCCCAGCCGCGGAACAGCTTCTCGGGGTTGTCGGCGCGCTGCGACCACATGCGGTGATGCGAGAACAGCGCGTCGATCATCTCCCACGCCTTCCCCTGCTCGCTCGCGCACGCCACCGCATGCGCCGACAGCCGCGACCAGCGGTGCGTCTCCGGCGGCAGCGGGAAGTCGCGCAGCCGCCACCGGGCCTTGCCGGTGGCGATCAGCTGCCGCCGGATCACCGGGAACTGCACCGCGCCGAACGTCGCGCAGATCGGGCACTCGAAGTCCGCGTACTCGACGATTTCCACCGGCGCGCTGTCGCTCCCCATCACGTATCCCGGGAACGCGCTGTCCGCCTTGGTCTCCGGCACCTGCGTTTCGGCGACCCACTCCACTCCCTGTCCGCCCGCCTTGGAGCCGAACCAGATCCACACCAGCCCGCCCACGAGCAACGCCGCCAATAGCCAGTAGAAGCGCTTCATTCGTCCTCGTCGTCCTCGCGTTCGTCGAAGCGCAGATCGTCGAGCTGGCGCTGCGCTTCCTCGACGATGCGCCGATTGTCCGCCACTTCCGGCGAATCGTAGGTCACCCGGACTTCATAGTGGAACAGCTCGCTGCGCACCGTGCCGAGCAGCTTCTGCATCTCGGCCGCGTGCTCCTGCGCACCGTGCCGAGCAGCTTCTGCATCTCGGCCGCGTGCTCGAGGAGCCGCCCTTCCTGATCGAGCGCGATGATCCGCGCCGCCAGCTCGCGCAGCAGCGCCGCCAGCCGCTCGGCGCGCTCAGGTCCGTACGTTTCTTCGCTCATACCGCTCTCGCATTATACACGGAACCTTTCGGCGCCGCCCGTCGTTTGCTTCGCTAAGCGACGTTCGTTAGATTGCGCCGCGATTTTGCTCCTCAGACCCGAAAGGACCGCCCCGGCATGACCAAGAAACGTAAGGAACCCCGTAAAGCCTCCCCCCCTCCCAGCGCCTTCGATCAGGCGCGCGACGAGCTGTTCTCCCACATCCTACGCTGCGGCGTCCTCGAGGCGACCCCCGAGCACCAGAAGGAATGGTTCGACGATACGCTGCTCTACCTCGCCGACCGTTACGAAGCTCTGACCGAGGACGACCTCGCCCAGCTGCGCACCCTCGGCGAGCGCTACTGCCGCCCCGTGGTCGGCCGGCGCACCCCCGTCGGCGCGGACGCCTGATCCTTACGTAGGCCACCACGTCGGAAATTGTCGCCAGCGGAGCCCAACCGACACCCGGACTCCGCCCCCTACCCCGGCCTCCACGTACCACCCGCGCGGCCGTCCCGGCGTGCGCTCGACGCCCAACAGGCCCGTGAGATACGCGGCTCCCCGCTCTCCCGCACCCCCCATCCACGCGCCGCCCATGCCGCAGTAAAAGCCGGTGCCGGCGCGGGCGAACGGCAACAGCACGAACTGTCCCCGCACCTCGAGACGACCCCCCCCCCCGCCCTGGAGCCGGCCCCCGGCCGCGGCCAGCATCAGGCGACCCTGACCCGCTCGCCGTCCCGCGCCCAGCTCCGCCGCGTAGAAGTCGCGGTGTGACCACGCGGCCGCCACTCCGGCGCTCAGCTCGGTGACGCCTTGCGGCGCCGTCTGCGCCGGCGCGACCGGGGCGACGAACGCCAGTCCGATGAGGGAAAGCCTAAGCGATCGCGACGTCGTAGGTGACGTTGATGTCCGGGGCGAGGGACGCCACCACCGAGCAGTACTTCTCCAGCGACAGGTCGATGGCGCGGCGGGCCTTGGTCTCGTCCGCTCCGTCGCCGGCGATGCTCCAGCGGAAGTGGATGGCGGTGAAGCGCCGGGGATGCTCTTCGCGGCGCGTGCCCTTCACCGCGACCTCCAGAGAGCGCAGGTGGACGCGTTGCTTCTCCAAGATCGCCACCACGTCGCTGCCCGTGCAGGCCGCCGCGGCGACGAGCAGCGTCTCGACCGGGGAGCTCCCCAGCTTCGCGTCGCCGTCCACCGTCGCGGGCGGGCGCCCCGCCCCGCCGCCCTCGAACACGAGGCCGTTCTTCCAGCGCAGCGTGATTTCCGCCGTCGGGCCCGCCATGCTCAGTTCCCCCGGCGCGTCGTGAGTCCGAGGTACACGCGGTTGCGGCGCAGCGCGTCCATCGGGTGGTACTCGATCAGCCAGTTGAAGGTGGACTTGTAGTGCAGCTCGAATCCGAAGACGAGGTTCACCCACGCCGAGGGGCAGTTGGGATCGGCGCCGCAGCTCGCGTGTCCGGCCAGCGACATGCCGCCGCCGATGTAGGGAATCGCGGTTTCATCGTCGCC
>WNGD01005532.1_pt1 | contig 12241 bp, 9 predicted proteins | sample 5400671 | NCBI WGS metagenome assembly WNGD01 (sample SAMN13153369, study PRJNA577476) | soil metagenome | isolation source: 40 cm soil or saprolite under grassland replicate 2 | place: USA:California | collected 2016-06-15
ACCACCAAGAATTCCGGAGGCGGCAGCTCGTCGGGCGGCGCCAAGAAGATCGCCCTGCTGCTGCCCGAGAGCAAGACGACCAGGTACGAGGCGCAGGACAAGCCGCTGTTCGAAGCCAAGGTCCAGGCGCTCTGCTCGGACTGCCAGATCATCTACAACAACGCCAACCAGGACGCCGCCGCACAGCAGAACCAGGCCGATGCCGCGCTCACCAACGGCGCCAAGGTGCTGGTCCTGGACCCGGTTGACTCGGCCTCGGCTGCCTCGATCGTCTCCAAGGCCAAGGCCAAGGGCGTCCCGGTGATCAGCTACGACCGGCTGATCCTCAACGCCGACGAGGACTACTACATCTCGTTCGACAACGTTCAGGTCGGCAAGCTGCAGGCCCAATCGCTGGTCAACAAGCTCAAGGCTGACGGCAAGTCCGGCTCGATCGTGATGATCAACGGGTCACCGACCGACAACAACGCCAAGCTCTTCAAGCAGGGCGCCCACAGCGTCCTCGACACCAGCGGCTTCAAGATCGCCAAGGAGTACGACACCCCGGACTGGAGCCCGGACAAGGCCCAGACCGAGATGGAGCAGGCGATCACCGGGCTCGGCAAGAACGCCTTCATTGGGGTCTACGCCGCCAACGACGGCACCGGCGGCGGCGCGATCGCGGCCATGAAAGGCCAGGGCATCGCCCCCTCGACCCGGCCGACCACCGGCCAGGACGCCGAGCTGGCCGCGATCCAGCGCATCCTCACCGGCGAGCAGTACATGACCGTCTACAAGGCGATCAAGCCGGAGGCCGAGGACGCCGCGCAGCTCGCGGTCAACCTGGTCAACGGCAACACCTCCGCTGCCAGCGGCATGGCCGCCCAGAAGACCAACAACGGCCAGAAGGACGTGCCCTCCATCATCCTCACGCCGATCCCCGTGACCAAGGCGACCGCCAAGGAGACGATCGGCAAGATGATCTCGGACGGCTTCCTGAAGGCGTCCGACATCTGCGCCGGCGCGGCCGCCTCGGCCTGCCAGGCCGCTGGCATCAGCGGCTGAGGGACGTACGCTGGTCCCAGGCGCCAGCCGGGACGTCGCACGGAGGTACGGGCCGGCCGCTTGTCAGGGTCCGGCCCGTACCTCCTGAAGCCGGAAGGAGGCCAGCTGGTGGCGAGCACGCCCCTGCTTGAGCTGCGCGGGGTGAACAAGCGGTTCGGTGCGGTGCAGGCGCTCAGCGAGGTGGACTTCGCGGCGCCTGCCGGCGAGGTCACCGCCCTCGTCGGTGACAACGGCGCGGGCAAGTCCACCCTGATCAAGATCATTTCGGGCATCTACGCGCCTGATCAGGGCGAGTACCTGTTCGAGGGCAAGCCGGTGCAGGTCAACGGCCCGCAAGCGGCCGTGGACCTGGGCATCGCCACCGTCTACCAGGACCTGGCCCTGGCCGACAATCTGGATGTGGTCGCCAACCTCTTCCTCGGCAGGGAGTTGATCGCGCCCGTCCGCCGGCTCGACGAGACCGTCATGGAGCGCGAGGCGAACCAGGTCCTCGACAGCCTGGCCGTGCGTATCCCGAGCGTCCGCACCCAGGTCGCCGGCCTCTCGGGCGGGCAGCGCCAGTCGGTCGCAATCGCCCGGTCGATGCTGGGCGAACCCAAGGTCGTCCTGCTCGACGAGCCTACCGCCGCCCTCGGGGTGGCACAGACCGCGCAGGTGCTGAGCCTTATCCGCCGCCTTCGTGAGCGCGGGCTGGCGGTGGTGATCATCAGTCATAATCTCGCCGACGTCTTCGAGGTCGCCGACCGGATCGAGGTATTGCGGCTGGGTCGCCGGGTGGCGGTGTTCGCGGCCAGGCAGACCAGCTCCGACGAGGTCGTCTCGGCGATCACCGGCGCCAAGGCCGGCGAGGAGAGACTCGCCACCGACATCAACATGGAGGAGGCGGAGCGGTGACCGCCAGGATGGGCGCTGCAAGCTGGCGAACAATGACCGGGGGTGCATGAATGACCGCCCGTGACGTTGACCCGCGGCTCATTTCCGACCAGCCTGGCCTCGCCGGGATGGTGGCAGGTTTCCGCCGCCGCGTCTCCCAGGGAGAGCTCGGTCCGCTGCCGGTCATCATCGGCATCGCCATCATCTGGGTGATCTTCCAGGTCGCCAACCACAACTTCCTCGCCCCCGGCAACCTCACCAACCTCGTCCTGCAGATGGCTGCTGGGGGCACGATCTCGGTCGGAGTCGTGCTGGTGCTGCTGCTCGGCGAGATCGACCTGTCGGTCGGGGCGCTCAGCGGGCTCGCCGCCGCCGTCATGGCGGTCCTCAACGTCAAGCACGGCGTCCCCGGCTGGCTGGCGATCCTGGCCGGGCTCGCCACCGGCACCCTGATCGGGCTGGTCCAGGGGCTGTGGGTGACCCGGTTCCGGATCCCGGCCTTCGTCGTCACCCTGGCCGGCCTGCTCGCCTGGACAGGTGGGCTGATCTTCGTCCTCGGCGAGACCGGCACGGTCAACCTCGCCGACAAGAACATCACCGGGTTGGCCAACACCTTCTTCATCCCGCTGGACGCCTGGCTCCTGGCCGTGCTGGTGACCGCCGCCTACACCGTCGAGCGGCTGTGGGATCGGCGCCAGCGGGTCGCGGCGAGGCTGCCGGTGCCGCCGCTCAGCGTCCTGGTGACGCGGGTGGCGCTGCTCGCCGTCGCGCTCTGCGCCGTCGCCGCGGTGTTCTCTGCCGACCGTGGGCTTCCGCTGGCCGCGGTGATCTTCGTCGGCCTGGTGGTGGCCTTCGATCTGCTCATCAAGCGGACCCGGTTCGGCCGGCACATCCTGGCCGTCGGCGGAAACACCGAGGCCGCCCACCGCGCCGGTATCCCGGTGGAGAACGTGCGGCTCGCCGTGTTCGTGCTCGCCTCCACCATGGCCGCGGCCGGTGGGATCATCGCGGCGTCGCGGCTGTTCGCGGTCAACCAGTCGTCGGGCGGCAGCGACACGCTCCTCAACGCCATCGCGGCGGCCGTGATCGGCGGGACCAGCCTGTTCGGCGGCCGTGGCTCCGCCTACTCGGCGCTGCTCGGCTCGCTCGTGATCTATTCGATCCAGAATGGCATGGACCTGCTCGGCGTCAGCTCCGACAAGAAGTTCATGGTTACCGGGCTGGTACTGCTGCTGGCCGCGACCGTCGACGCGCTGTCCCGCCGCGGCCGCGAGGCCCACGGCCGCGCCTAGCTGGATGGATCGCTCCGTTCGTCGCGACGGTTCATGAGCGACGCATTCGGTTGCACCAGGTACCATCGTGGCGATGGTGGACTTGGCGGTGCGCCAGCAAATGGCGGTAGCGGCCACGGCGTGGCTGGATTCGCTCAGCCCGGCGCAGCGGCGCAAGGCGTACTACGGCTTCCCCGCCACCGAGGAGCGTACCCGCCGGTTCTACACCCCCAACGAGCAGGGCGGCCTCCCGCTGGCCGAGATGGACCCGATGCAGCAGCGGCTCGCGCACCGGCTGCTCGCCAGCGGCCTCAGCCGGCCCGGCTACACCACCGCGGCGACCATCATGGGCCTGGAGAACCCCCTCGACGCCTCGGAGGGGTGGCGCCGCCACTACGCGGGCCGGGCCGTCCCCAACCGTGGCCGCGACCCGCAGCTCTACTACCTCACGGTCTTCGGCGACCCTGACGCGGGGGCCGCCGCCAACGGCGACGCCGCCTGGGGCTGGCGTGCCGGCGGCCATCACCTGTCGGTCAGCTACACCCTCGTCGGGAACCAGGTCGCCGCCAGCCCGCTATTTTTCGGCGCGAACCCCGCGTCCATCGCGCTGGTCGGCCCGGGGCTGCTGCGCCCACTGGCGGGGGAGGAGGACCTCGCCCGGGAACTGCTGGCCGCCCTCTCCCCGCAAGAGCGGGCCGCCGCGCTGCTGTCGGAGGTGGCACCGGACGACATCCTGCAGTTCAACCGTTCGATGGTCCGCGACCTCGGCGACCCCGTGGGCCTGGCGGCGGGGGAGCTGACCACCGCCCAGCAGAAGCTGCTGGCGGCCCTGGTCCGCCAGTACCTCGACCGCCTTCCCGACGAGGTCGCCTCCGCGTACGCCGAACGGCTGTCGCTCAGCAAGCAGGGTGCGGCCTTCGCCGCGATCCATTTCGCCTGGGCGGGCGGGAGCACCCCTGGGCAGGGCCATTACTACCGCCTCCAGGGCCCGCGCCTGTTGATCGAGTACGACTGCACCCAGAACCACGCCAACCACATCCACGCCGTCCTGCGTGACCCGGACGGCGACTTCGGCGCGGACCTGCTCGCCTGACGCCCTTCCCAGCCTGCCCACCGGCCGCACCAGCACCTATCCTGGCATTCGCGACGCTCGGGTGATCGGAAGCGAAAGGCGGCACGGCAATGTTGCTGAGCAGCTACGCGCAGGGACGCTGGTACACCGCACCGGACACCGACACAGGGACGCCGCTGCTGCACGCGGTGACCGGTGCGGAGGTGGCGCGGATCTCCTCGGCGGGCCTGGACGTCGCCGGGATGCTCGACCATGCCCGGCGCGTCGGCGGGCCGGCGCTGCGGGCGATGACCTTTCACCAGCGCGCCGCGATGCTGAAGGCGCTGGCGCAGTATCTCTCCGACCCGGGCCGCAAGCAGGAGTTCTACGCCCTCTCGGCCGCGACCGGCGCGACCCCCGCCGACTCCGCCCTCGACATCGACGGCGGCATCGGCACCCTGTTCGTCTACTCCAGCAAGGGCCGCCGCGAGCTGCCCAACGACACCGTCTACCTGGACGGCCCGCCGGAGCCGCTGAGCCGTAGGGGCACCTTCGCCGGCCAGCATCTCTACGTCCCCCTCCGCGGGGTCGCCGTGCTGATCGACGCGTTCAACTTCCCGGTCTGGGGGATGCTCGAGAAGCTCGCCCCGGCGCTGCTCGCCGGCGTCCCGGTCATCGTCAAGCCCGCCAGCCAGACCGCCTACCTGACCGAGCTGGCGTTTCGCCGCATGGTCGAGTCGGGCCTGCTGCCCGACGGGGCGGCGCAGCTCATCTGCGGCAGCGTCGGGGACCTGTTCGAGCACCTCACCGGGCAGGACGCGGTCAGCTTCACCGGCTCGGCCTCGACCGCGCTGCGGCTCCGCGGCCATCCGGTGGTGCTGCGCAACTCGGTCCGCTTCAACGCCGAGGCCGACTCGCTGAACTGCTCGGTGCTCGGCCTGGACGCCAAGCCCGGCAGCGACGAGTTCGACCTGTACGTCCGCGAGGTCGTCCGCGAGATGACCGTCAAAGCGGGCCAGAAATGCACCGCGATCCGCCGTGCCCTGGTCCCGCGCGAGTACGCCGACGCGGTGGTCGAGGCGCTGCGCGAACAGCTCGGCAAGGTCCGCGTCGGCGACCCCGCCGAGCCGGGCGTCACCATGGGCGCGCTCGCCAGCCTCGGCCAGCGCGACGAGGTCCGCCACGCCGTCGAGCGCCTCAGCGGCGCCGCCGAGCTGCTGCAGGGGACGCTCGACCCCGGGTCGTTCCGGGTGGAGGGCGCTGACCCCGAACGCGGCGCGTTCCTGCCGCCGATCCTGCTGTTCGGTGGCGACCCCGACCGCGACGAGCTCCACACAGTGGAGGCGTTCGGGCCGGTCAGCACCGTCCTGCCGTACCAGTCGGCGGCGCACGCCGCCACGCTCGCCGCCCGTGGCGAGGGGAGCCTGGTCGGCTCGATCTTCAGCGATGACGACGCCTTCGTCCGCCAGCTGGCGCTGGAGGCCGCCGCCCACCACGGCCGCCTGCTGCTGGTCAACCGGGAGTGCGCGGCCGAACAGACCGGCCACGGCTCGCCCCTGCCGCACCTGGTCCACGGCGGCCCGGGCCGCGCCGGCGGCGGCGAGGAGCTCGGCGGGGTCCGCGGCGTGCTCCACTACATGCGGCGCACCGCCCTGCAGGGCTCGCCCACCACCCTGACCGCCGTCACCGGCCGCTGGATGCCGGGCGCCGCCCGCGTCGAGGACCCCGCCGGGGTGCACCCGTTCCGCAAGTCCCTGGAAGACCTCCGCATCGGCGAGGCGCTGCACACCGGCACCCGGACCGTCACCCTGGACGACATCGAGCGGTTCGCCGCCTCCACCGGCGACCGGTTCTACGCGCACATGGACGAGCAGGCCGCGGCCCGCAACCCGTTCTTCGACGGCCGCGTCGCCCACGGCTACCTGATCGTCGCCCTCGCCGCCGGCCTGTTCGTCGACCCGGACGAAGGCCCGGTGCTGGCCAACTACGGCCTGGAGAACCTCCGCTTCACCAAACCGGTCTACCCAGGCGACACCCTGCGGGTCGCCTTCACCTGCAAGGAGAAGAACCCCCGCGAGGCCGAGCCCTACGGGGAGGTCCGCTGGGACACCGAGGTCAGCAACCAGGACGGCGAGGTGGTCGCCCGCTACGACGTGCTCACCCTGGTCGCCAAACGGCCCAAGCCCGGCGCCGACGATGGGCCGGGGTCCTGACAGGAGGCGCCGCCAGCCCGTATCGTGAAGGCATGACCGTCGGACTGGACCAAATCGGCAGCCTTTCCTGAAGGGTCGCTCTGGACGAGCGCCTGCGGGTCTCGCAGGAGCGTGAGCGGCTCAGCCGGGAGCTGAAGCTGAACCGGCCAGGGGTGTTCGCCCGCTGGCTGGCATGGTGGCGTCCCCACCAGGCGCCGCCGGACCCAGAACCCGCTCAGGAGGCTCACGAGGAGGCGAGCGGGCCGCGGCAGAGCCGCAGCAGCGCCTCGGCCAGCGCGGCCGCGTCCGGGCCCAGCGCCTCCAAGTAGGAGGCGACCACCTGCTGCTCGCGGTCCAAGTCGTGCCGGTCGCCGCCGTCGCGCAGCCGCACCGCCTGGATCTGCTGGGAGAGGGCGCGGCGCCGTGCCGCCAGATGCTGCAGCTCGCGGTCCACCTCATCCATGGCCGCCCGCAGCTCCTCCAGCGCGGTCACGCCCGCCACTCCCGGTCCCGGCCCCGGTACTGGTCCCGGCGCTCGTCGCCGCCCCGGCCGACATAGCGGATGCGCCGTCCACCCATGCGCCGCCCGAGCGCCCCGGCGACCGCGTCCAGCTCGCCGCTCAGCCGCGCCAGCTCGGCCTCGGCCAGGCCCGCAATCGGCTCACCGGCCGCGACCACCACTCCGTCAGCCCCGACCGCCGCCGCCGCCCGGGCCAGCGCCGCAGCCCTGCGGGGATCGGCGCCGGTGGCGTCGACCAGCAGCGGCCAGCCGCTGGCGGCGCGCAGCGACGGGATCGCTGCCAGATCGAACGCCCGCCCCGCGCCAGGCAGGCACAGCGCCACCTGCCCGCCGACCGCCTCGCCGACCATCCCGGCGAGGTGCCGTATCACCCCCAGCGAGCCCTCGGCCGGCGCCCCGCCGTCGCTGTCCGGCACCAGGTCGAGGTCGAGCAGCACCGGCAGTTCCGCCCGGCCGAGCGCCCGCAGCAGCGCCACCCCCATCGACGACCCCGGCGCGACGCCCTCCCGCGCCTGGACCTGGACGTGGACCCGCAGCAGGGCGGCGCTGCGCGCCGCCGCGGGCACCTCCGCCGCCATGCCCACCTCGCAGACCAGCGGCAGGCCCAGGTCGAGCGTGTCCTCCACGGTGCCGGCGGAAACCCAGGCGTGGCCGACGTCGAGCAGGGCGGCCCTGGCGCCGCGCGCGAGCTGCGCCAGCTCGGCGGCCTGCCCGGAAGCCAGGGCCGCCGCGCCAGCGCCCTCCCGGCTCGCCGCGGCGCGGGCGATCAGGGTGAAGGTGCCCGCCCCGATGGTCACCCCACCCGCCAGCAGTGGCGGCGGCTCGGTCGGTGCCGCTGAGGTCGAGGAGGCCGTCACCATCTCCATGTCATCCTTTCGCTGCCTGCGTCGCTTCTTGTCGTCCTTGTCGTCATCGGCGCGTGGGTGGAAACCAGAGAGCCGCCCCGGCGGTATCCGGGGCGGCTCTCTCGTCGAGCTGGCGCGCGAAGGTAGGTCAGTGGGCGCATGACGAGGACCGGGACCCGGTCCTCGTAAATCGAACGTCCAGCCGGCGCTCGACTGCCACAACGCCTCCCATGCGTGCGTCCGCTCGTATTGCCTGTTGGTGCAATCCTACACAATGGCACTGGATCCGTGTCGCGGGCCTGCCGTCCACCTCCACCTGGGCTCCCACTGAGGAATACTGTGTGCGGGCGGCGTCGCCGTACCGTCCCTTTTGTGCCATCACGTTGCGCGTCGCCGTGCCGCAACGTCTGCCGTGAGGAGGGTCTGTGCCGTCACCTTCTGGACCAGGGAGTCTGACCGGCTTTCCCTGGCCGGTCGAGTCCGCCCGGCTGGGCAACGGGCTGTGGGTGATCGTCAGCGAGGACCACACGGCCCCGGTGGTGGCCGTCAACCTCTGGTACGACGTCGGTTCGCGGCATGAGCCGACCGGGCAGACCGGGTTCGCGCACCTGTTCGAGCACCTCATGTTCGAGGGATCCCTGCACGTGCCCAAGGCCGAGCACATGCGGCTCATCCAGGGTTCGGGCGGCTCCCTCAACGCCACCACCAACCCCGACCGCACCAACTACTTCGAGACCGTCCCGGCCGAGCACCTGGAACTGGCGCTGTGGCTGGAGGCCGACCGGATGGGCGCGCTGGTGCCGGCGCTGACCCAGGAGACGCTCGACAACCAGCGCGAGGTGGTCAAGAACGAGCGCCGCCAGCGCTACGACAACGTCCCCTACGGCGACGCGTGGCTGCGCCTGTTGGCGCTGCTGTACCCGCCGGGGCACCCCTACCACCACGCCACCATCGGGTCGATGGCCGACCTCGACGCCGCCGACCTCGACACCTTCAAGGCGTTCCACACCACCTGGTACGCACCCAACAACGCGGTCCTGACCGTGGTGGGGGACACCGACGCCGCGACCGTGTTCGCCCTCGCCGAGCGGTATTTCGCCGGCCTGGCGCCGAACCCGGACCTCCCACCTCCGCCATCAGGGAGCGACGGTGACGCCTCGGCCACGGGCGAGGTCGCCGCGCCGACTGAGCGCGAGGCCCGCGAGACGGTCGTCGCCGAGGTCGAGGCGCCCCGCGTCTACCTGGCGACCCGCACCGCCCCATTCGGCAGCGTCGCCTACGACGCGGTGACCCTGCTCGCCACCGTCCTCGGCAGCGGGCGGGGCAGCCGGCTCTACCAGCGGCTGGCCGACGGTGCCCGGCTCGCGCAGCCCGACAGCGTGGCCGCCTACAGCGTCGACCTGGCCCACGCGCCGGCGCCGCTGCTCCTCACCGCCACCACCCGGCCAGGCGTCACCGCCGAGGCGCTGGAGGCCGGGCTCGCCGAGCTGGTCGATGAGCTCGCCGCCGGCAACCCCGCCGTCGCCGTCACCGCAGCCGAGCTGGACCGGGCCAAAGCGCTGCTGACCACCGGCTGGTGGCAGCAGGTCGCCACCGTCGGTGGCCGCGCCGACATCCTCGGCCAGTACGCCACCCAGCTCGGCGACCCGGCCCGCGCGGGCGAGCAGCTGCCCGCCTGGCTGGCGGTCACCACCGATCAGGTGGCCGAGGCCGCCGCCGCGGTCCTCCAACCGCACGACCGCGTGACCCTGACCTACCTGCCCGCCGCGAAGGAGGCCGCAGCGTGAGCCGCCGGGCGGGCGACGCGACCTCCCGGCTGGTGCCGGAGCCGCCTGGGCCGGGCCGGCAACGCCCCTACCGGTTCCCGCAGGTCGTGCGCGAGGTCATGCCCCGCGGCCAGGGTCAGGCTCGCGGCCAGGTGGTGGCCGCCCACCTGCCCGGCCAGCCGCTCGCCGTCGCCACGCTGCTGCTCGGCGCCAGCGCCAGCCATGAGCCGACCGGCCGGGAAGGCCTCGCCTCGGTGCTGGCCAGGGCGCTGGAGGAGGGCACCGCCGCCCGTGACGCCGCCGCCTACGCGCTGGCGCTGGAAGGCCTCGGCGCCGAGCTGTTCACCGTGGTCGACTGGGACTCGTTCCGGGTCGGCGTGGAGGCCCCGGTCGAGCGGCTGCCCGCCGCGGTGGAGCTGCTCGCCGAGGCGGCCCGGACCCCCCGGCTCGACCCCGCCGACGTCACCCGCGTGCGCGACGACGAGGTCACCTCGCTGCGCATGTGGTGGGCCGAACCCGGTCCCCGCGCCGACGCCGCCCTGCGCGCCGACCTGTTCGGTGCGGACCAGCGCCACGGCCGCCCGGTCCACGGCGACCCCGCCTCGGTCGCGGCCGTCTCCGCCGACGAGGTCGCCGCCTACCATCAGGCCTGGCTGACCCGGCCCGGAGCCCTGCTGGTCGCTGGCGACCTGGACCGGCTCGACCTTGACGCGCTCGGCGGCGCGGCGTTCGCCGGGACCAGCGCCCAACCCGCCGGAGCGGACGGCCCGGCTGCGACGACGGCCCGGCCGGCCCGCCGGATCCTGCTGGTGGACCGTCCCGGGTCGGTCCAGTCGACGCTGCGGCTCGGCCACACCGCGCCGCCCCGGGCGCATCCCGACTACGTCGCGATGTCGCTCGCTGGCACCGTGCTCGGTGGCGCCTTCACCTCCCGGCTCAACCACCTGATCCGCGAGGTCCGCGGCTACACCTACGGCATCCGCGCCGACTTCGCCCACTCGCGCCGCTTCGGCGCCTTCACCGTCCGCACGGCCGTGCAGACCGAGGTGACAGCCCCCGCCCTGGCCGACGCGGTCGCCGAGATCAGCCGCACCCACGCCGACGGCGTCACCGACGCGGAGCTGGAGGTCGCCCGCAGCTTCCGCGCCGGGCAGCTCTCGGTCGACATGCAAACCCCCGGGGCCATCGCCAGAGCCCTCACCACCCTGGTGATCCACGGCCTCCCCGACGACTACCACGCCACCCTGCGCAACCACCTCCTCAACGCCACCGTGGAGGAGGTCTCGGCGGCAGCCGCGACCCACCTGCGTCCCGACCGCCTGACCCTGGTGGTCGAGGGCGACGCCGCCGCCATCCGCGACCAGCTCGCCGTCACCGGCCTCGGCGACCTGGCCGACGCCACCGTCTGACCGGGGCGCTCAGCCTCGCGGGCGGACCAGGCCCGCGTCGTAGGCGAGGATGACCGCCTGGACGCGGTCGCGCAGCCCGAGCTTGCGCAGGATGCTCGACACGTGGGACTTGACGGTGGCCTCGCTGACGAACAGCCGCTCGGCCAGCTCCGCGTTGGAGCGGCCGCTGGCGAGCAGGCGGAGGACCTCCAGCTCCCGCTCGGTCAAGGTCTGCAGGGCCGACGGCGGGCCGCCGTCGCGGTCGGGCAGGGTGCTGGCGAACCGTTCCAGCAGCCGGCGGGTGACCGAGGGGGCCAACAGCGCGTCGCCGGCGGCGACCACGCGGATCGCCTCGACGAGCTGCGCCGGCTGCACGTCCTTCAGCAGGAAGCCGCTGGCCCCGGCGCGGATCGCCTGGTGGACGTACTCGTCCAGGTCGTAGGTGGTGAGGATGATGACGCGGGCACTCGACCCGCCGACGACCAGCCGTCGGGTCGCCTCCACACCGTCGAGATTGGGCATACGGACGTCCATCAGGACCACGTCGGGTGCGAGCCGCCGGCCCAGCTCCACCGCCTGCAGGCCGTCGGTGGCCTCGCCGACCACCTCCAGGTCCGGCCGCGCCTCCAGGATCATCCGGAACCCGCTGCGCACCAGCGCTTGGTCGTCGCACAGCAGCACTCTGATGGTCATCGGGTCATCACCCCCCGATCGGGAAGATGGCATGGACCGCGAAGCCGCCGTTCGGATCCGGGCCCGCAGCGAGGCCCCCGCCATAGAGCGCGGCGCGCTCACGCATGCCGATGATCCCACGGCCGCCGCTGCCGTCCCCGGCCGGCCCGCGGCCGTCGTCGTGGACCTCCAACGCAACCTCGTCCCTGCCGTAGCGGACCAGGACGGTCGCCTTGGATGCGGCGGCGTGCTTCAGCGTGTTGGTGAGCGCCTCCTGGACGATCCGGTAGGCGGACAGGTCGGTGCCGGAGGGCAGTGCGAACGGCTCGCCTTCAACGCGCAGCTCGACCGTGAGGCCGGCGGCGCGGATCTGCCCGGCGAGCGCGTCGAGCTGGGCGAGCCCCGGCTGCGGCGCGAGCGCCTCCCCTCCCGCGCCCGCAGCGCTGAGCAGGCGGCGCAGCTCGGCGAGGGCCTGGCGGCCGGTGACCGCGATCGTACCGAGGGCTTCGCGGGCAGGCTCCGGGTTCGCGTCGAACACGTCGCTGCCGGCGGCTGCCTGCACCACCATGACGGTGACGTTGTGGGCGATCACGTCGTGCAGCTCGCGAGCGATCCGTGC
>WNGD01007039.1_pt1 | contig 12241 bp, 10 predicted proteins | sample 5400671 | NCBI WGS metagenome assembly WNGD01 (sample SAMN13153369, study PRJNA577476) | soil metagenome | isolation source: 40 cm soil or saprolite under grassland replicate 2 | place: USA:California | collected 2016-06-15
GCTCTAACTCTGCCAGGTGCAACTGTCCCTCGCGAACGCGCCCTGTTAATGCACGGCGCATTGCCTCCGGCTGCTCGTGAATCTCCTTGAGCACGAAATGAGGATAACCCCCCTTCTCTGCTGCTTCCACGTCCCATTCAATGGTCAGAGGTTCGCGCTGCACTGGCGGCCCATCGATTTTGCTGATCATAACGCCGCCAGGGCGTAGTGACACGATTTCGCCCTCATCCATGATGAGTACGCGGCGCGTGTGTTTGAGAATGGCAGGTATATCCGATGCCAGGAACTGCTCGCCCTCACCAATGCCGACGATCAGCGGACCACCACCGTAACGCGCACCAATCAGTAGATTTGGCTGCTCAGAACTGACAACAGCTATGGCATAGGCGCCGGTAACGCACTGCAAGGCAAGGCGCACTGCCTGCTCAAGATCGTTTTTGGCTTCGCCGAAGTAGTAGCGCTCGACCAGGTGTGAAAGGACCTCGGTATCGGTTTCGGAGCGAAAGGTGTGTCCTTCACGTTCTAATTCCGAGCGCAATTCGGCGAAGTTCTCGATGATACCGTTGTGTACCACGGTCAAGACGCCAGTGCAGTCGGGATGAGGATGGGCATTGGTATCGTTGGGGCGACCATGTGTCGCCCAACGTGTGTGGCCGATGCCTACGGGACCCGGTTCAGGTCGCGAACCATTCTCAACAGTTGACACGAGGTTTGCAATTTTGCCAGCACGACGACGTAGTTCGAGCGTGCCGTTTGAGGTAAGTACCGCGATGCCTGCGGAGTCATAGCCGCGATATTCGAGTTTGCTGAGGCCTTCAAGCAATATGGAAGTAACATCGGTCCCGTGCGGGCCGACGTAGCCAATGATACCGCACATGTGGTCGGGTATCCTTTCTTTTAAAAGGTAGACGATCCAGGGATGGGTAGAGAGGCAGGTCGAGGGCAAGCCTCGCCCCTACATTTCTTTCCATGATGGACTTGAGATGTAGGGGTGACCCTTGCGGTCGCCCGTCTCACTCGCCCAACTCCCCTGGTTCTCTAGCTTTACATCACTGATAGCGTTTTGTTCCAGCCGTTACCGGTTGGGTTTGTGCGCTATCTTTTCAGGGTAGTGATATACCCTGGAGGCTCCCCGCTGAAGATCCGAACAGCCTCCACCTCGTCAACCGTGGCTTCCTCCTAATAGCCCGGCCCATGCGCTAGTAGACACGACAACCATAGTATAGAAGATAGTATACCATTACATGTGTGAAATTTATGTGAACAAGGACTCAAGGGCTATTAGTGGTTTCTGTTATATGTAATGGGATAGATTATATCAAATCCTGCTGATTCCTTCGGTAAATGTAGTGGCGGGGCTTGCCCCCGCCAGGACCCAACCAGACACGGCTGAACAGGATTTGGTATTATGCCACCTTTGTCGTCGCTGATGTAAAGTGCGCCATCTGGTCCAACTGGCAGGCCAACAGGGCGACCGATGGCATTATCATTGCTAACGAGCCAGCCAGTGGCGAAGTCTTCTGCACCAACCTGCGTGTTTGTTTCATATTGTCGTTTAACTGCTTATCTACCATCTACCCCCGAGGCAAACCAAATTGGGTGAACATAGCTTCCCACACCTCCTGATTCTCAAGTCGTTCATAGAGGGAGGCTACTCGCCCATTAATCGAGTCGAAGATACACAAAAGGATGTGTTGTAGCACAATGGAGGCTTCTTCAAAGAAGTCGTGGGCCTTTTGCATTTCGCCTTAAGTTTTCGACATCGATGGTATTGTCGTGGATGATGAACCTGTAGTTGCCCATGTAACGCAGGTCATTACGCGTGAGCAATCCTTCCAGCGTATTGGGGTCTAATTCAGCACTGTTTGCGCGGCACGTTTCAGAGAGGGCTTCCATGGTCCAATTGACAAATTCGGCCAGGGCGGGTAATTGCTCTTCAGGAGTGAGCCGTTTGTGCCATTCCTGCTCCATGCGGCTGAGCAGATTCATCAGTTCAAAGCTCTCCATGCGCAAGCGTTCAGCAGGATCAGGAAGTCGTACACTACGATCGTTGCCGTTTACACGCGGCGTATCTTTCTGGATGACAGGCAACACAAGCCTGCGTTGTACGAGTTGCGCCAGGTCGCGTGCCACTTCTAACTCAGGACGCCGGATGGCGCTGGCAATGCGGCGCACGCTGTGATGACGGTTGATACCTCCAAACAGTTCAATAGTTCGGCTATCGAACGGCATAGCATGGGGAATGGTAGGTGCCATTTGTAACAGTGTATGCATGCCCTGGGGTAAATATCTGCCTAGTTGCTCCCACTCGTCGCAGTAGCGCACCATCTCCATGGTTACGCCCATGACCTCAAGCTCCAGGGATTCCTCGCTATAGGGCAGGATTGACTTTGTTTGACCAACCGGGCTGGCAACAAACTCGTAGGTTCCCTCTTTCCACAACGCCAGTTCGCGCATCGTCCACAAGGCCTTCTTGCGTAGTGCCCCTTTTAGCTGGTCATTGGTAATCACGCCCATTTCGACCAGGCGCTCACCGATTCGCTTTCCAAAGGCATCCTGTAATTGCTGTGAGAAGGCATAATCTATCTGAGGGCTTGTCGCCATTCCGAGTTGTTGGAAGACATCTCCGAGCGTCAAAGCACCTGCATCAAGTTCAGAACAACTGGCTAACTTTCCATCTCTGAAGTAGACGATACCGATACTTCCAGTCACCTGTTTCAGGCGAATAGCGCCAGTCATCGAACCCAATTCCATCATTTGCAGGACTTCCACCAGGCCAAACTCTGTCAGTAAGCCTTTCAGCTTGGTGTTTAATGTCATGCTCCCCCCATGCGACCGATCAGGAGAAAAAGAATACAAAATAGTTGTTAAGATTATTCGTTGCTCGCATAATTATAACAGATGTCAATTTGTTTCAACAAGTATACTGAGCAGGTGTTATAATCAATACTATGAGCATCAAAGACCGTGTTGCCATCATAACGGGGGCCGGCCGTGGTGTAGGCCGCGCTACAGCACTCCGTTTTGCGCGCGAAGGAGCGCAAGTCGTACTCTTCAGCCGTACGCCCGCCCCTTTAGATGCAGTTGCCACTGAAATCTCGCGTGAAGGATATCCCGTATTACCCATTATAGGCGATGTTTCTCGTGATGAAGATGTGCAGGGCCTTTTCCAGCAGGTTATGCATGCCTATGGGCGAGTCGATATCCTGGTGAATTGCGCGGGAATAGTCGCTGTACGTCCATTTGTTGAAATGGATACATCTACCTGGGATCAGGTTCTTGGAGTTAATCTGCGTGGTACGTTCTTATGTTGTCTTGAGGCCTTTCGCGTCATGGCAGCACAATGCTCTGGTGTGATTATCAATCTTTCCTCTCTTTCAGGCGTGAAAGGTGTAGAGAAGTTCCCCGGACTGAGCGCGTACAACGTCTCAAAAGCTGGCGTAGCCAGCTTAACCGAAATACTAGCGGTAGAAGGTAAACCGTACAATATTCGCATATGCGCGGTGAGTCCGGGTGCAGTAGATACTGAGATGCTCGTCCAGGCCGCACCGCACTTGAAGGCCGGGATGACTCCCGATGATCTCGCCAGGATTTTACTCTTCCTGGCCGATGACTCAGGCAGCATGCTGAGCGGAACCAATCTTGAAATATTCAGCAATGCATGAAATAAAAGGACACCAAGATGATCTACCTGACAAGGCGTACAAGTTTCAGCTCCTCCCATCGATTATGGAGTAAACAGCTTACAGAGGCAGAAAATTATGCCATCTATGAGAAATGTGCCAACCCTAATGGACATGGCCATAACTACGTACTGGAAGTCACGGTACGAGGCACACCCAACCCCCAAACCGGAATGGTATTGAACCTGACCGAACTTAAAGATGCTATGAATGAGCAAGTTGTAAACTGGGTCGATCACAAGCACCTGAACTATGATGTCCCCTGGTTGGAAGGCAGCATTCCCACTACAGAGGTACTGGTCGTCAAGTTCTGGAACCGTCTTGCGGATGTGCTTCCCAGGGAACTGCTGTATGAAGTCAAGTTGTACGAAACCGAAAACAACATTGCCAGTTATCGAGGTGAGTGATGAGAGTTGCTTTGGTAGCGCCACTCGTATCTGCTATCGCCCAGCCTTACCTTGGAGGAGCTCAGGCGCTTCTGGCAGACCTTGCCCAAGGGCTATTGCAGCGTGGACATAATGTAACACTCTTCGCTCGCGACGAATCGTTCGTGCCAGGCATTGACATCGAGCCTGTTGCGGTGTCCGGTGATGTAGAGCCGGCTAGCTTTTCTGACGAGGCGCGCGAGCGCCCCGCTGATACGAGCTTCTTTACGCAGGCCAACCTTTTTCTTGATCTCTTTCTACAGTTGCAGCATCGCAGCGCCGAGTTTGATGTAATCCATGTGCATGCGTTCGACTGGCCTGCCTATGCCTGTAGCACACTGATCCATGATATTCCGGTACTCCATACACTACACCTTCCTGCGGTGTCGCCTGAGATTAATACAGCGCTGCGTGTGCTGGACCAGCAAGGGCACCCTGTAACGTTGATTACGGTATCGCATGCATGCGCCCGCACCTACCTGGAATACACGCCAATCGATCATGTGATTTACAATGGACTGGACCTGGATGCAATCCCCTTTTCGCCAAAACCTTCAAAGGAGGCTCCACTGCTCTTTGCCGGACGTATCGCACCTGAAAAAGGCGTTGAGGATGCTATTGAGATTGCTACAATGGCGGGCTACCGGCTTCTCGTCGCCGGTGGTATTTATGATCGCCACTACTATAAAGAGCGTATCCAGCCAAGGTTGGAAGCAGCAGGGGAGCGTGTTACCTACCTGGGCCAGTTAGAGCGGCTGGCTTTGTGGAAGATCATGGGCCAATCACTTGGACTGCTGTTTCCCATCGAGTGGGATGAACCTTTCGGCTTGACAGCAGTTGAAGCCATGGCAACAGGCACACCTGTGATCGCTTATCGTCGCGGCGCAATGGAAGAGATCATTCGCCACGGCGAAACGGGTTTTCTGGTTGAAGAGGGAGAGCGGGCTCATGCCGCTGCGCTGGTCGATGATCTGTACGATATCCCTCGCGCTCGCTGCCGCGCCCATGTCGAAGCGAACTTTGCGCTGGATGAGATGATTGACAAATATGAGCGAGTGTATAGAGAAGTAATGAAGGCGCATTTGTAGTGTAATCCTCTGTATAAGCCGAAAACGGAAAAGCGAGTGACTAGAGAAACGGCAGGAGCAAAAATGGCGATGTTACGCTGGACATCACAAGACCTGGAATTGTTGCCAGGTCGGTCAAATTTTTGCTGATATCTTCTAAAGTTGAGAACTGCTCTAAACAAGTGTAGCCGCTGTGTCCTTAATTGAGAATACAGCGGCTTATTTCTTACCCTTGACATTTTCCTTTAATTCAGTTATTCTATAATTATACAATTTCCTAATTGACTTATTGAAGGAGGTGACAACCATGGAAAATAACCAGGAAACCCTTGAGAATGAAACAAAACTCTCATCGGACGAGATGAAGTTACTTGTCGTGATGGGACGGGCACTGTCGGATCCGACACGCATACGCATCCTGGGTTTGCTGGCCGAGCGCCCGATGTATGGTCAGGAACTTGCAAACGTGCTGGATGTGAAGCCGCCGACGGTCTCACACCACCTCGCGCCGCTGGTAATGGCAGGTCTGGTACGTATGAGGCGTGAGAATAACTATCATTATTACGAGCTGGATAGTGAGGGTATACAGCACCTTGCCGAGAGCACGCAGCACATTGCCAGGTTGCTGTTCTCCAGTAAACCGCTGCCACCTAAGAGCGACGAGCGGGCTCGCGTGCTGGCAACCTTTATCAAAGATGGTCGCCTGGTGAGTATTCCGGCGCAGTACAAGAAGCGGCGCTATGTGATGGATGAATTGGCACGTTCCTTCGAATGGGGTCGCCTCTACGATGAAAAAGAGGTCAATGCCATTCTCAAGACGTTTCACGATGACTTCGCAAGCCTGCGTCGCGAGTTGATTGATGAGAGGATCATGATGCGGGAAAACGGTCGTTACTGGCTCGTACGCCCGCACGATTAGATAGTTGGAGCCGATCAGGGTGAGATATCCAGACGGGGCAGGCCTTGTCCTGGATGTCTCACCCTGATCGGCTCTGGAGACCTAAAACACTGGTAGATAACGTTCCAATTCCCAGGCGTGTACCTGTTTGCGGTACTCTATCCATTCGATACTTTTAGCTTCGATGAACCCTTCATATATTGAGTCGCCGAGTGTCTCGCGGATCAGATTATCTTCGCGCAATCCTTCTAGTGCTTCGCCAAGGGTTGCCGGCAGCAATTTGGAACGATGGCGTTGACGGTCGCCTTCATCACGCAGGAAGAGGCTTTCATCCATAGCCGGTGGGAGCGGCAATTTACGTTGAATGCCATCAAGGCCCGCCCGTAACATGACTGCCAGGGCCAGGTAGGGATTACTGCTGGGATCACAGCAACGCAATTCGATCCGTGCCGTCAATTGGCGATCCGTGCCAGGCCGAGGAACGCGAATCAGTGCCTCCCGGTTGACTCGTCCCCAATTGATATACACAGGTGCTTCATAGCCTGGTACCAGGCGTTTATAGGAATTGACTAAAGGGGCAAGTATCGCGCACATAGCGCGCGCATGCGCCAACTGTCCAGCAATAAAGTAGCGACCGACATCGGAAAGCCCATACTCACCATGTTCATCAACAAAGGCATTTTGCCTTGTTGCGCAGCTAATTAATTGCTGGTGAGTATGCATTCCCGAGCCATTTACTCCGAAGAAAGGCTTCGGTAAGAAGGTAGCATACAGGTCGTGTTGTGCGGCAATTGCTTTGAGAACGTACTTTGCCGTCATCAGACCGTTGGCGATATGCAAGGCATCGCTAGTTTCGAAATCGAGTTCGTGCTGGCCCGCGGCCACCTCGTGATGACTGGCTTCGATTCTGATACCCATCTGTTGAAGCGCCTGCACCATCTGACGGCGTACCGTCGCAGCTAAATCGGTCGAGAGGTCAAAGTAACCTCCCCTGTCGTGTGGGAGGGGTGTGGGAGTATTGTCTTCGAGATGCAAGAGAAAAAATTCAAGTTCGGGTGCCACCAGGAAGTTGTAACCCATGGACTTTGCCACATCCAGGGCACGGAGAAGTGCGGCGCGCGGATCGCCATCAAAGCGTTCGCCATCCGGAGTACGCACATCACAAATTACTCGTGCGACGGCGCCTGCATCGAGCACCGGGTCAGCCGACCCGGTGAGCGCCGATGATGTTGCTGCCTGCGGACGCACTTTATCCGGCACGATGGCAAATGTAGCCAGGTCGGGATAGAGGTACATATCACTTTCAGCAACACGCGCAAACCCCTCTATGGCTGACCCGTCAAACCATTTGCCATGAATGAGACAATCGGGAAATTGTTCGACGGGTATGGTTACACATTTTGCCATGCCGACGACATCGGTAAATTCCAGGTTGACGAAGCGTACACCTTCGGATTCAATGATTGCCAGAATTTGTTCACGCCTGGATTGATCCTGCTGCTCCGCCATAGTAGCACCTCCTCGCTTCGTGTCATCAGTGTGGTCAAGTTTATCTCACCCCTCTATGCATTCAGAAACGCTGCTGCCGCAGCTTGCTCATCTGAATGCAAGGAAGTATTAAAGGTAAGGAACATTATAGCAGATTGAGCAGTATTCTGTTCATGCTGATCTCGATATCCCTTGCAGTTACCTTGACTAATGATTATCCGCAAAGGCGCAAATCTCTCGTACACCACGCTCAATCTCTTCTTCTGAGGCCGCCAATGAGATACGTACGTAGTGTTCCGCTACTTTACCGAAGGCGCTACCGGGTGCAGCGGCTACATTGCGCTCTCGTAGCAGGTCAAGCACGAATTGCCGACCTCGATGCCCTGTACCGTGCGGGCTATTAACATCGATCAGCATGTAGAATGCGCCGTGTGGTGTGTAGACATAGCGACCGAGGTCTTTCAGCAGGCTCACCGCGAGATCACGGCGCCGGTGATACGCCTGACGCATTTCGTTGACACATGTCTGGGGGCCAGTTAATGCAGCGGCGGCTGCTCGCTGCACAATCTTACTGATATTCGTGTAACTGGCGTCAAGCACATATGTAATCGTCTTGAGAAGTTGTGTTCCTGTTACAACATAACCTATGCGCCAACCAGTCATCGCATAGGTTTTAGAGAAGCTATAGACACAGATGACGCGCCCCAGATTAAATTCATCCTGAGTAAGCAGCGAGGCGGGACTGACATGGATACCCTCGAACAGGATTTCATCGTAGCATTCATCTGAAAGCAGGTGGAGGTCATGGCGTCGCGCAAAGTCCAGCAGATCTTCTACTAGCTGTGCTGGAAATACAGCGCCCGTGGGATTACCAGGGCTGTTGATAAGCAGTAAGCGCGTGCGCGGGGTTACCAGCCGTTCCAGGTGTGTTATATCTGGCAGCCATTCGTTTCGTGGATCGAGTGGATAGGAAACTGCAGTTGCGCCACAATCGGCAAGTTGCATAGTGTATTGTGGCCAACCGGGATCAGGGATAAGCACTTCGTCGCCAACACCTACCGTTGCAATCAAAGCTGATTGAATTGCTCCCGTGCCACCCATAGTGATGGCGATTTGGTGTGGCTCAACGTGATAGCCATTGACACGTTCGATTTTCTTAGCAATCAATTCTCTTAGCCATGGCCAGCCGGCAGCGGGTCCATAGGTCATCGGCTCATTGTGTAATGCCTCGATAGCAGCAAGGTTGATATGTTCTGGAGTGCGAAAACTTGGCTCGCCGATATGTAAATATGCTGCTGGTGGCAAGACCTCTCCACGCGCCTCTGCCTCTTGTTGCAACTCATAAGCAAAAGCACCCAGGGTGGTGATGTCATTGACTGGGAGATCATGGATACGTTGTTTGCCAAATTTCATAGTGGATACTGTCTACCTCTACTGAAGATGAGAAGATCAAATGAGTAACGACGAGTATAGATTAGTACACCACAAAATACAGAGAAAGTCCAATAAGAAGATTCTGCAATACGTTTAAGGAACCAGGTTCATACCCCTATCAGGTCTCCTGTGTAGAGCAAGCAGCCAATCCTGACGGGTCGGGAACAACTTCCCGATAAATTGGGAAGGCGTCTCATGACACGGGAACGCCTGGTCAGGTATACTCTAGACAGGTGGCAAGTATGGGGTTGCAGCTAAGCCAATCATATCGCCTTGTGTGTCTCCAGAACTCAGTGAGCGGGAAACGGAGCAGCTCGCCTTGCAAATCGTAGCTGAAAAATGCTGCCTCGCATCGTTTTCAGAGTGGATGGAGTTGAGCATCGACTCCTCTCAGGAAAACAGGTACTTCGAGACCAATGCGCTTCGCGCACAGCAGAGCGGTTAAGCGTAACGTACACAATAGAAGGAGGTTCTTACCATGACGAATACAGTAGCAACAAGAGGAGTGCATCATGTCACCCTCACCGTCACCGATGTTCAACGCTCTCGTGAGTTTTACACCACCATCCTCAATTTCCAACCAATTGGGGAGTTTGGCCCGCGTATACTGCTCACCAATGGTAGCATGGTTCTTGCCATTGGTCCGGCTCCTGATCCTGCGCATGTGCTCAGCGATGATCGGTTCGACGAGAACCGCGTGGGCCTTGATCACATCAGTCTGAGTGTCAGTAGCCGTGCCGACCTTGACGAGGCGGTACGCATCTTCGACGAGCGAGGAGTGCCGCACGGGGAGATCAAAGATCTCGGAGCAGGCTCGGAACTCTACGTGCTCGCGTTCCGCGACCCGGACAACATTCAGCTTGAATTGAGTGCGACGTACTCCTGAAGGAGTTGTAGGCCTGGTTGCTTGCGCAAACCACTCTCTAGTGCAGAATCAAGCGACCATGTTGTGAAGGGGAGACGCTCCCCTTGTTCGGCACGAACTCACCCAGCGATACAACCGCTACAAGTGATACAACTGATATAAATGATACAAGCCTCATTGGAAGTACACTAGGCAGTGCCTCCTGCCGACGAGAGCGCACGTAAAGGAGATGGACTATGACACAAAGTGTGGAAGGATCTCAAGACTATGTTCAGAACGTGGCTGCTGTTCCACCCGTATTGGCCCTGCGCCGGCTGATCTTTGGCCATCGCATCACGCGCATCATCACAGTTGCTGCGCAACTCGGTCTGGCTGACTGCCTCGCAGATGGACCAAAACGAGCTGACGAACTGGCTGCGCTCATCCAGGTAGATGTGCCAACGCTCTACCGACTACTGCGCGCCCTGGCCAGCGTCGGCGTGTTCGCCGAGGTCGAGTCTGGCCGTTTTGCACTGACGCCCCTGGGGGACTGCTTGCGGACCGATGCCCCCGATGGAATGCGCTCCTGGGCGCTGCTGGAAGGCGAAGCGTTCTGCCAACGTCTGTACGCGGACCTGCTCTGGTCCGTCCAAACGGGCGGGGTCACTTTCGATCATGCCTTCGGCATGGGGTTCTATCAGTACATGACGCAGCACCCCGACACGGCTCGTCTCTTCTCTGAGGCGATGGCCGAGTTCGCGGCGCTGTCCACCGATGCAGTGGCGGCAGACTACGACTTCTCGCCGTTCCGCCGGATCGTGGACGTCGGTGGCGGACAGGGAGTGCTGCTGAACACGATTCTCGCGCACTATCCGCAAGCGCAGGGCGTCCTGTTTGAGCTGGCACCCGTCATCGAGAGGGCCAGGCCGTTCATCGAGGTGGCTGGGCTGGCCGACCGCTGTGAGCTGGTAGCTGGAGACTTCTTCGTGTCCGTGCCTCAGGGCGCTGACGCCTACATTCTGCAGCGCATTCTACACGGCTTTGACGATGAAAGCAGTGTGCGCATCCTGCACAACTGTTGCCGTGCCATGACGCCGAGCAGCCGGGTCCTGATCATCCAGCAGGTGATGCCGCCTCCCGGTGCTGAGGTAGCCAGCGAAACACTGTTTCATGGGGTCATGTCCGATCTCAACATGCTGGCAGTAGGTGGTGGCCGCGAGCGCACGGCAGCGGAGTATAGTGCGCTCTTGGAAGCGGCTGGCCTCAAGCTGACGCGGGTGGTCCCAACCCAGTCGCTGATGAGTGTGGTAGAGGGCATGCGCACCTGAGGCCAAGCACGGTCGGGTCTCGCGCAGGGGACGATGGGAGCAGAGCGAATCCTTGGCTCTGCACACAGCAGAGCAAGCAAGCAATCCCGACAGGGTCGGGAACAACTTCCCAACCAATTGGGAATCCGTCTCATGACACAGGAACACCTGCTCAGGTATGCTCTGGACAGGCGATGAGGACAGGGAAGGAGCAAGGCAATTGCATCTGCAAGGTCTTGACTCGTTCCCACGCATCTCGACTGAAAGGCTTCTTGATGGGGCTATCTCAGACAAGTGAGTCCGTCTCGTCTCTCGCGTTTCGTGCATATGACAGGAGGCAGCCTTTATGCCGCAGATCAACAAGGACACTTGTATTGCTAGTGATGTGCCGCTCTCGTCGGTGAGTGTGAAGCTGCCTGGACGAGCAGTCAGGAAGGCGACCCCTCTCGATCTGTTCTTCGTCCTAGCAGCAGTTCTCGCTTTTTCGTTTGGGTGGGGGTCTGTGTTGGGGATGCCAATTGTTTCCATCGTTGTGGTAGTGGCCCTCATCTGGATAGGCATCGAGGAGGGAGCCCGGCGGTTGGGCCTACAGGTCAGTGGAGGTGGCTGGATCAGCTTGACGAAGGTGGATGTGGTTATACTTCTTGCCGCGCTCTTTGTCAGCACGTTGAAGGAGATCTTCCTGTTCGTGGTCATTCCCGCCTGGCTCATCGTGGCGGCGCTGGCTTTGCTCCGCCATTGGCGCATCAGTGCCGATGGGTGGTTCCACTGGGCCGCTGTGCTGACCTCGTTCATAGCGATTGACGTTGGCGCAGAGGCAGCCAGGATCTGGCTGTCTGCCGGGGAGAATGGCGGGCCACCGTCGCCGCTCACGCACATTGGGTTTCATGAGTCCATCGATGGGGGCATCGCAGTGAGCTGCGTCTTGCTCCTGCTGCTCCTCGCCTGGTGGCCCGTGCGCCAGCGGCAGGCATGGGGCGTAGCAGTGCTGGTTAGTGCAGCCTTTCCTACCGTCCTCATCTCAGGTTGGGCAGTTGCAGGAGCATTGCTCAACCAGCGTCCGTATGGGTACGAAGACTCGTATGCCTGGCTGCA
>WNGD01011229.1_pt1 | contig 12239 bp, 12 predicted proteins | sample 5400671 | NCBI WGS metagenome assembly WNGD01 (sample SAMN13153369, study PRJNA577476) | soil metagenome | isolation source: 40 cm soil or saprolite under grassland replicate 2 | place: USA:California | collected 2016-06-15
GGCGCTTCGGCATCGGTCCGTACGACGGTGCGCGAGCTGCAGCTGCGCGCACAGCAACCGGGCGCGCTGCTCATCGGGCCGGTGCGCGCCCGGCAGGGCGTGAGTGTCGTGGCGACCGATCCGATTCTTGTCACCGTCGATAGCGCGGCCGACCGCACGGCGTCGACGCTGAGCCCGCTGGCGCGCTCGCTGCTCGAGAGCACGCCGCCGCCGCTGTCACGGCGCGCTGACCGCGTGGCGCTCACGATGCTCGTGCCGAGCGACTCGGTGTATGCGGGCGAGCAGGTCGACCTCATCGCCGCGGCATGGATCCCCCGCGAGCTCGGCCAGCGCATGCGCCGGCAGCCGCTCTTGACGCTGGTGACGCCGGAAGGCGTGTGGGCTTACCCCGCCGCCATCTCGTCCGGCGTCGCGCTCTCGCGGCAGGTGGGCGGGCGGTGGATCGATCTGTACATCGCGCATGAGGTCGTGTTCCCGCTGACGGCCGGCCGCCTGATTATTCCGCCGGCGTCGGTTGAATACGCGCTCCCCGTGTCGTTCTCCTTCTTCAGCCGGGAGGAGCGCTACATGCTGCGCAGCGACTCGATCGCGATTAAGGTGTTGCCGCTGCCGGCCACGACTCCGCCGACGAACGTGGTCGGTGAGAAATTGAGCCTGGAGCTCCAGATCGATCCCGCGGCCACGCGGGTCGGCGAGCCAGTCGACGCGTCCGTCACGATCACCGGTATCGGCAACGTCGCGCTGTGGCCCGAGCCGCCCCTCAAGTGGCCGGCCGGGTTTCGCGTCTATCCCGCGCAAACCGATGTCCGCATCGCGCCGGATGCCGGGCGGATCGCCGGCAGCAAGACGGTGCACTTTCTCGGCGTGCCCGATTCTTCCGGCAATTTCGTACTGCCCGAACTGCGCTACAGCTACTTCAATGCGACGGCCGGTCGCTATGAGACCGCGACCACTGCGCCCCGCGCGCTCGCCGTCGCGCCGGGCGCCGAGCCGCGAGCGGCACGCGTCCTACCGCCGCTCCTGCCCGCCCGCGGCGACCTCGCGGCGGACATTGTGAGCCGGAGACTGGGGTGGCAGGGGTGGCTCGCCCTGCTGCTCGTGCCCCCGGCGCTCGCGGCGCTCGCGCGGCGCCGCCGGAATCGAGCGCCAAGGGCGGCGGTGGTCAGCGGCGGCCCGGAGCGTTCGCCGCTCCGTCGCCTGGAGCGGGAGTTCCGCGCCGTTCTGGCGAGCCATGTCTCGGATCCCTTCGCGCGTGAGGGGGATGGGCTGGCGGCCGCGCGATCCCGCGCATTGGTACAACCTCGGCGCGACGCTGTATCGCGCGGGCGCTGACGGCAAGGCGACCGCCGCATGGATCCGCGCCGCGCGCCTCGCCCCGCGCGAGCCGGCGATCCGGCGCGCGCTGCGGCTGTTACCGGCACCGGACCCGGTCACCGCGGATCTGCTGCAGGTCGGGTGGGCGACGCCCGCGGAGTGGGGGCTCCTCGCCGCGGCCGGTTGGCTCTTGCTCTGGCTCATGATTGCTTTCGGCGCTCGCCGGCGCGCCGTGCTCGCGGTGTTCGGCGCCGTCGCCAGCGCCGCGTTCGTGCTGGGCGCGATCGAGTGGCGGCGCCGGGACCAGCCGATCGCCGTCGTGACCGCGGAAACCGCACCGGTGCGAGCCGCGCCGTACGGCGGTGCCAGCGCGGCAGCCTCGATCCCAGCGGGCGGTGCGCTGCTGCTGGGCCGGAGCTATGGTGCGTGGGTCGAAGTGCATCGCTCGGATGGAATCCACGGCTGGGTCCTCGGCGGGGAGATCTCGGGATTGTGAGTGTGCTCGCGCGCGCGCGCGTCCAGGTACTTCCCGGTAACGTCGCCAATCAGATCGCGGCGGGCGAAGTCGTCGAGCGGCCGGCCTCCGTCGTCAAGGAGCTGGTCGAGAACGGCCTCGATGCCGGCGCCCGGGCGATCCGCGTCGAGCTGGAGGACGGGGGCAAGACGTTGATTCGCGTGAGCGACGACGGCGCGGGGATGGATCGCGACGACGCGCAGCTCGCGCTGCAACGCCACGCGACGAGCAAGATCCGCACGGCGACCGACTTGATCGGTGTGGCGACGTTCGGATTCCGCGGCGAGGCGCTCCCCGCCATCGCGTCGGTCTCGCGCTTCGAGCTCGAGACCTGTGGCGAAGGCGAAGACGCCACGCGGCTGCGCGTCACCGGCGCGAAGCTGGACGCGGTCGAAGACTCGGTGCGCCAGCGCGGCACCACGGTCACCGTACGTGGCCTGTTCTACAACACGCCGGCGCGCCGGAAATTCCTCCGTGCGACCGCGACGGAGACGCGCGCCGCGGTCGAAGCGCTCACGGTGCTCACGCTCACGCGGCCCGATGTCGCGTTTTCGCTGACCAGCGACGGACGGGTCCTGCTCGACTGCCCGCCGGCGGCGCGGCTCATCGATCGCGCGCAGGCGCTGTGGGGTGGTGAGCTGGCGGATACACTGCTCGCCGTGTCGCACCGCGCCGGTCCGCTGGAAGTCAGCGGGCTCGTGCAGCGTCCCGCGCAGGCGCGGCCAGCCGGGCGCAAGGGCTACGTGTTCGTGCGCGGCCGCCCCATTCGCGATCCGTTCATTCTCCGCGCGGCCGAGGCGGGGTATCGCTCGACGATCGCGCCCGGCGATCGGCCATCACTCCTCTTGTTCCTCGACCTCCCCGGGGACGCCGTGGACGTGAACGTGCACCCGGCCAAGCTCGAGGCGCGGTTTCGGGACAAGTTCTTTGTGGAGAAAGTGGTTGGGGAGGCTGTGAGGGAAGCGTTGGCTCCGTTAGAGGCGGCGGCGCCGTTGGGTGGTGTCGGGTTTCAGGTGTCTGGTGCCTGGTTTCAAAGGGAAGGTTCGGCCTCGGCAGTGGCCGGAGTTCCATTGGAGCTCTTCCGCGCGGAGTCCCTGACACCAGAGACCAGGCACCAGACACCGCTTTTGCAGGTCTTCGACACGTATATCCTTTTCCAAACCGATTCCGGTGTGGCGATAGTCGACCAGCATTCCGCCCACGAGCGCGTGTTGTACGAAGACGTGATGCGACAGCTGTCGGGCGACGGCGCGCCGGCGCAACGGCTGCTCTTGCCGCTGACGCTCGACTTCGCGCCGGCCGAGCTCGACGCGATCGAAGCGCATCGCGAGCTGCTCACCCGGGTCGGCTACGAGATCGAGCCGTTCTCCGGCCGCAGCATCGTCGTGCATACGGCGCCTAACCCGCACCCGCGGTTCGAAGCTGCGCGCTGCCTCCAGGAGCTGGTCGCCGATCTCGCCGGTGGCCGGTTTGGCGGCTGGCAAAACCGCCTGGAACGCTTCGCGGCGACCTACGCGTGCCGCGCAGCCATCAAAGCCGGACAGACGCTCGACGTGGGCGAGATGCGCCAGCTGATCGTGCGACTGCTCACCGCCACGCTCCCGGCCCATGACGTGCACGGGCGTCCCTCGATGGTGCAGTTGCCCAAAGAGGAGCTGGAACGCCGCTTTGGCCGCACCTAGTCCCCAGCCCCCAACCCCTACCCCCGTTCTTGTAGGCCCCACCGGCGTCGGCAAAACCGCCGTCGCCGCCGCGCTCGCCGCGCTCCCCCCCCTCACCGTCATCTCTGCCGATGCCCGGCAGGTCTATCGCAATCTGGATATCGGCACGGCGAAGCCCGATCCCGAGACCCTCGCCCGGGTCCCGCATTGCGGCCTGGATCTGCGATATCGGCACGGCGAAGCCCGATCCCGAGACCCTCGCCCGGGTCCCGCATTGCGGTCTGGATCTGGTCGATCCCGGAGAGCGCTACAGCGCGGGACGTTTTGCGCGCGATGCCGCGGCGTGGATTGCCGCGGTGCGGGCCGCCCACCGCCAACCGGTGGTGGTCGGCGGCACGGGGCTCTACATCCGCGCCCTTGCCGAGGGGCTGTTTCGCGAGCCGCCGTTCGACCCGGACCGGCGGGCGCAGCTGCGCCGGTGGTCCGAGTCGCTCGAGGGTGCCGACCTCGCGCGCTGGGCGGGCCGGCTCGACCCACAATTCCTGGGCGGCGGCCGCCAACGCGCTGCCCGGGCGGTCGAAGTCGCGTTGTTGACCGGACACGCGCTCTCGTGGTGGCAGCGGGAGGCGCGCGAAGGCGCGACGCTCAGTCCGCCGCGCGTGTCGATCAGATGCTGGCGGCGGGACTCGTCGGCGAAGTGCAGCGGCAATTGGACGCCGGGGTTGCCGCGGACGCACCTGGGCTCGACGGGATCGGGTATCGGGAGGTGGTGAGCATGCTGCAAGGCCACCTGGCGGAGTCGTCGCTGCGCGAGGCCATCCTCGTGGCGACGCGTCGCTACGCGAAGCGCCAGGACACGTGGTTCCGGAATCAACTGCGTTCTCAGTCATCGGTCGTCGGTCATCAGGTCGAGCCGGTTTGGCTTCTCGACGCCTCCCGCTCACCGGAAACATTAGCCAGTGAAATCCTTGAACGATGGAAACAGATGACCGATGACTGACGACCGAGGACAAGTGTGAGAATCGGCATCACGTGCTATCCCACCTACGGAGGCTCGGGCGCCGTCGCGACGGAGCTGGGCCTCGAGCTCGCGCGCCGCGGCCACGACATTCATTTCATCTCGTACGCCAGCCCGTTCCGCCTCCGCGGGTTCGCCGAGCGCGTGACGTTCCATGAAGTCACCCAGCTCGAGTATCCGCTGTTCGAGCAGTCCTCCCCGTACGCCCTCGCGCTTGCGGTCAAGCAGCACGAAGTCGCCAAGCGCGAGCAGCTGGACCTGATGCACGCGCACTACGCGATCCCGCACGCGGCGACCGCCTGGCTGGCGAAGCAGATGCTCGAGGATGAGGGGCTGGGTCTGAAGATTGTGACGACGCTGCATGGCACCGATATCACTTTGGTCGGCCAGGATCCTTCGTACTACACGCTGACGAAATTCTCCATTGAAAAGTCGGATGCCGTGACCGCCGTGTCGGCGTACCTGCGCGACGAGACGTATCGCGCCTTTGGGTGCGGGCAGTGCGACTTACGCGTCATCCCGAACTTCATCTCGACGACCGACTATCATCCGCCCACGGACGACACCGATCGCAAGAAGCTCGCGCCGCAGGGTCATCGCGTGCTCGTGCACGTGTCGAACTTCCGGCCGGTGAAGCGCGTCGGCGACGTCGTCCAGGTGTTCGCCACCGTGCGCAAGAAGCTTCCGGCTACCCTCGTGCTCGTCGGTGACGGTCCGGACCGCGATGCCGCCGAACAGCAGGTCGATAGCCTCGGGCTGCGCAAAGACGTGCGATTCCTCGGCAAGGTCGAGAACGTCGGGGACGTGCTGCGCGGCGCCGATCTGTTCTTGCTGCCGTCGGCGACGGAGTCGTTCGGCCTCGCCGCGCTCGAGGCGATGGCGTGTGCGGTGCCGGTCATCGCGAGCGCCGCGGGCGGCATTCCCGAGGTCGTCGAGGACGGGAAGACCGGCTTCCTCGCGCCGCCGGGCGACGTCGCGACGATGGCGGATCGCGCGCTGCGCGTATTGGAGAGCGCGGACCTGTCCCAGCGCTTGAAGCAGAACGCGGCCGCGCGCGCGCTCGAGTTCGCCGCCGACCACGTCGTGCCGCGGTACGAAGCGCTGTATGAGGAAGTCCTGCGCTAATGGCAGCCGTCCTGAGGCTGGTACGGGGAACGAATCTGCTGATCGCCGCCGCCGGCGTTGTCGCAGGCGGGTGGATCGCGCTCGGCCGGATCGGCTTCTCCAAGGAGCTGGTGTTCGCCGCGCTGGCCGGGATCGCGCTCGGCGCGGTCGGCAACACCTGGAACGACATTCGGGACGTCGTGGCCGATCGCATCAATCGGCCCGGCGCGCGGCCGTTGGCAGCGGGGCAGGTGTCGCGCGGCGTCGCAGATTTCGTCGTGTTCGACGGTTCGCTGGTTGGACTCGCGCTGGCCGGTTTGGTGAGCGGATGGCTATTCCTTGCCGGCCTTGCCGCCCTTGCCGTCATGTTCATCTACTCGCCGCTCCTCAAGCCCCGGCCGTTGCTCGGCAACGTGGCCGTGGCCGTCGTGGCGGGGTCACCGCCGTTCTTCGGCGCGCTGGCCGCGGGCCTGCCGGCCGCCGGCGTTGTCCCGTGGGTGCTCGCGGCGTGGCTGCATCTGGTGCGTGAGGTCGTGAAGGACGTCGAGGACGAAGCGGGCGATCGGACGATCGGGCGGCGCACGCTGCCGATCGCGCTCGGCCGGCGGCCCGCCCTCGTGTTGGCCGCGGGCGTCGCGCTGCTCTTCGTGCCGGCGAGTCTGCTGTTGCCCCGGAACGCCGGCTATGGCGGCGCCTACTTCGTGATCGCGCTCCTGGCGCAGCTGGCGGTGCTCGTTGCTGCGACGTGGTTGTTGCTTGGCAAGGTGGAGCGAGTGAGTGCGCTGCTCAAAGGCGCGATGGTCATCGGGCTCGCCGCGCTGGTCGCGGGAAAGGTCGCATGACTCTCTGGCAAGGCATTCTCCTCGGGTTGGTACAGGGGCTCACCGAGTTTCTTCCGGTCTCGAGCTCGGGGCATCTCGCGCTGACGCGGGCGCTCACGGCGATGCCGATGAGTGAACAAACGTTCGTGTTCGTCGCGGTCACGTTGCACGTCGCGACCTTGTGTTCCGTCTTGGTGGTCTACGGTCGCAAGCTCTGGCAGATCGTCGTCGGCACGCTGCGTGGCAACGCGGTCGATCGGCGGTACGCGATCCTTCTCATCATCGGGACCATCCCGGGCGCCGTGCTCGGGGCGCTCTTTCACGAGCGGTTCGAGCAGGCGTTCGGGTCGCTGCGCTTTATCGGTGCGGCGTTCATCGTCACAGGACTCGTGCTCTGGTCGACTCGCTGGGCGAAGGTACGAGCCGAACCACTGACTGCCGGCGGTGCCTTGCAAATCGGACTCGCACAGGCTGTCGCAATCTTTCCCGGGATCTCTCGCTCGGGGTCGACCGTCAGTGCCGCGCTCTGGCGAGGACTTGCTCCGGGCGACGCCGCGGAATTCAGCTTTCTCCTCGCGGTGATCATCATTGCCGGGAGCGGAGTCTTCGAGGCTCGACACGCGGTGACCGACATCGCGTCGGTTGGCGGGCTGCCGCTCGCTGCGAGCTTTGTGGCAGCCTTCGCGAGTGGTATTTGGGCTATCCGGTTCCTCGTGGCGATGCTGCGGCGCGGGCGTTTCTCCATCTTCGCGCCGTACTGCTTCGCGATCGGGCTGTTCACGCTCGCGTACGTGCGGTGGCACGGCTGACGCTCGACGACATTCCGCCGACGGTGCTGGCGCGGCGCTGGGGCGTACCACAGTGCGGCGTGTTCCATACGCTCACATCCAGCCTCGATGCGATTCACGACCTCGGCGCGCAGGGCGCGCCGGCGGGAACCGTGGTGCTGGCCGAAGAACAGACGGCGGGGCGGGGTCGAGACGGGCGCACCTGGCGCTCGCCGCTGGGCGGCGTCTGGCTCGGGATCCTGTTGCGGCCCCCACCGCCGCTGCCGGCGCCGGGCGTGCTGTCGCTGCGGGTCGGGCTCGTGCTCGCTGACGTCGTCGAGGCCATCCTCGGCGTACGTCCGACGTCGCTCTCCGGGCCGCGCGCGGGACTGAAATGGCCGAACGATGTCCTGGTGAATGACCGCAAAGTCGCCGGGATTCTGTGCGAGAGCCGCTGGCAGGGTGAGACGCTCCAGTGGCTCGGCGTCGGCATCGGCGTCAACGTGGCGAACGACATCCCGGCCGAGCTGGCCGAACGCGCCGTCGCGCTCCGTGAGCTGCGGCCCATCGTCCGTCGCATCGACGTCCTGGATCAATTGGTGCCCGCGCTGTTGCGGCTCACGGCGCACGGCGCACAGCTCACGGAGTTTGAGTGCGCCGCCTTCGCGCGCCGCGACTGGCTGCGCGGCCGGCAGATCCGAACGCCGCTGGCGGGGCGCGCTGCCGGGATTCGTCCCGACGGCGCGCTGCTGGTCGATACCGGCGCGGGAACGACGATGGTGCAGGGCGGCCACGTCGAGCTATCTTAGCCGCCCCATGCTCCTCGCCTTCGACATCGGCAACACCGAGACGACGGTTGGACTGTTTGCGGGTGACCGGCTGGAGGCGCATTGGCGCCTGCACTCCACGCCGCACCGCACCCCGGACGAATGGGCGTCCGCGTTCACGGCGCACCTGACCCAGGCGGGCCACTCGACCCAGGAAGTCCGTGCGGCCATCGTGGCGTCGGTCGCGCCGCCGGTGACGGAAAGTCTGTGCGAGGGGATCGAGGCCGCGACGACGCGTGAACCGGTGCGCGTGGATGGACGATCCAGGCTCCCGATGGTCCTCGATGTCGATGAGCCGCTCACCGTCGGTGCCGATCGCATCGTCAACACGCTGGCGGCGGCCGAGCTTTTCAAGAAGGACACGATCGTCGTCGATTTCGGCACGGCGACGACATTCGACTGCATCACCATCGAAGGCAACAGTGCACCGCGCTTCATCGGCGGCGTGATCATGCCCGGTCTGCGCACCGCGTCCGACGAACTCGTGCGCAAGACCTCGAAACTCCCCGCCACCGAGCTGCTCCCGCCGACCAAGGCGATCGGCCGCCGCACCGAGGATTGTATTCGCGTCGGCGTCCTGTGGGGCACTGCCGACGCGGTGGACGGGCTCGTGCGCCGGATCAAGGCGGAGTGGCCATCCCGGAATCGCCCGCTCGTCGTTGCGACCGGCGGACTGGCCAGTCTCGTCGCGCCGCTCTGCCAGGAGATCGAGTCCGTGCAGCCCGATCTGACGTTGATCGGCTTGCGGATCGCCGCGGCCGCACTCGGTGTGAAGTGGTGACCGACGCCCGCACGCTGAACGCGTGGCGACGCTGGGGGTACCGCCTCCTTCCCGGCGACCTCTACTCCTACATCCTGCACATGCGTCCCGCCGAGTGGCCGATCATGGCGGGGCATACGCTGCTCGGGTATGTGCTCGCGGTGGGTGTGCAGGGCGCAGTCGGCGGACAGCAGTTGGGCGTGGCCCTGCTGGCGCTCGTCATCTGGGTGATCTTCCTGAACGGTGGCACGCTCGCCATCAACAGCGTGTTCGACAAGGACGAGGGTGACATCGGGTATTTGAACTCGCCGCCCACACTCCCGCGCTACCTGCTCCATTTCAGTCTCGTTTTGCTCATCGGGGGCCAGACGCTGGCGCTGCTGCTCCCGGCGGGTTTTCAGATCGCCTACGCGATCTGTTTTGTGATGTCGATCCTCTACTCTGTGCCGCCATTTCGTTTCAAAGCGGTCGCTGGTGTGGACTGGGTCATCAACATGTGGGGTTTCGGTACGCTCACCCCGTATGCCGCATGGGCCGCGACGGGACGACCGCTCGACCTGGGTCACGGACTGATCCTGCTCGCATTTTGCCCCCTGTTTGCCGGGCTCTATCCGCTGACGCAGCTGTATCAATTCGATGAGGACCGGCGGCGCGGCGATCGCACACTCGCATTGATTTTGGGGATGCGGGCCAGTCTCGTCGTGGCGACGCTTGCGACACTGCTGGCGTTCGGGCTGTTCGCGTGGGCAACGCGGCGTCTGCCGGTCGGCCCGAAAGGGTTTACCTTGCTGGTTCCGTTCGTGCTCTGGTTGATCGTGTTGTTGCCTTGGCTGTTCGGTTATGGAGGCTGGAGTCCGAAGCAACATCAGCGGGGGATGTATCGGGCGCTGGGCGTGTGGGCGGTAACCGATCTCACGGTGCTCTATGTGTTTGCGTATTAAATTGAAGTTGTGAAGGACGGTGAAGGTCCTTCACCAACCTCCACCAACTCCTTAGAGGAGATGATGACCTCCACCGTCACCGCTGATCGGTCAGAGTTCCGTCACATCCTCATCAGTGGAACCATCGTCGGTGCTGTTACCGCGGTTGCGGTCATTCTCTTCCTTGCCGTCTCCCGGTTCCTGTTGCCCGGAGTCGTCACGTCGGTCCTGCTCATGGTCATCGTGTTGGCTGGTGGCGTGGCGGCGGCATTCCTGCCGGGCTTCTTCGCGGCGTCGCGCACCGTTCAGGGTGTCGCGAGCGCTGCGGCCATCGGGCTGTGGGGTACGATCGCCTTCATGGCCATCGACATCATCCTGCTGCGTCCGTTCCGCGCGTTCCCCTGGACGTGGGATGCGATCGGGGGCGGGAGCACCTGGTGGTATCTCCCGATCTGGTGGATGCTCGGAACGTTCGTCGCGTGGATGGGAGCGATCGTGACGGCCGGCCGTGCCGCCCGCGGCGGCGACACGGCGATCAGGTCTGTGGCGATTCCGGCGGTCGGTGGTGGTCTCGGTCTGGGATTGGGCTTGGGACTGGGCGGCGTGCTGTTCATGCCCGTCGCTGCCGGCGCGGGCTTCGTGGCGACGCTCGTGCTGTTTGCGCTTATCGTGCTAGCGCGTCCCCCGCGAGGCTAACGCACCGTGCCGAGATGGATGGCGCACTTGCTCGTGGTGGTGGGGTGGCTTCTGACCCCCGCATGGGCGTGGGCGGCATCGCATGTCGGGTTGTGGCTTGGCGCGCTCGTCGCGCTGCGGTTCGAGAGTCCCGTCGTCATGCTCGCGATAGCCGGTGCCGGCGCCCTGCTGTTTGGGTTTGCCGTGCTCTGGACCTGGGTCCGCTTCATGCGGCATCTGCCGCATCTGCTCTCGCATCACATGGCGCCGCGCGCCTCCGAGGAGCATGCCGCGATTGCGGCCGCGGATTGAGCTCCTTCTTCTAATTGCCGGAGTCTCCCAGCTCTCCGCCCAAGTGGGGGGAGGGGGAGGGGGAGGGGGACGTGACGTCGATCTGCGCCTCGGGCGTTGGTATTCGGGGAATCAATCCAAGAGCTACGAACTTCGGACAGACGCCCCAATCGCTGGGATCTTCTCGCAGGGCCTCGCCGCACAGATTCTGATCCACGACAGTCTCGGACGCCATCACGCCTTCTACGGCGCGGGCTGGCAGCTGCACGCCTTTCGGCGTCGCGCGACGGTCGGGCCATACGCCCTCGCCGGCGTTTCGCTCGGCGTCTCTACGGATACAGCGTCGCAGGAGCTGGCGGCGCTCTGGACCCTGGGTGGGGGAGTCGAATGGCGCCCGATCCCCTGGGCGGCACTCGGCCTGGAGACCGTGTACCGGCTCCAAGACGTCGGGCCGCGCGGCTTCTGGCGCACGAGTGCGAACTCACGCGATGGAATCGCCGCCTCGATCGGTGTGTCGCTGACGATTGGCAGGGCGGTGGACCGCCGCTGGCCGGGACCGCAGCGGAGCGCGCCACCGCCCCTCCCGCCCCCCCTGCCACCACTCATGATCGTCGGCAATGCATCCGGCGTCGTGAAGACCGCGCTCGACGCGCTCGGGACTCCGTACGTGTGGGGCGGGACTGCGGCGAACGGCTTTGATTGCTCGGGTCTCGTCCAATGGGCTTACAGCCAGCATGGCATCCTGGTGCCGCGCATGAGTCGCGATCAGGCGCACGCCGGGAACGAGATCACGCCCGTCCTCGACGCGCTGCAACCTGGAGACATCCTGCTATTCTCGGCGCAGCCCGGTGGCGGCGTCACCCACGTGGGGATGTACGTCGGGGAACAGAAGTTCATCCACAGCGCCAATGCGGGTGTGAAGTTGTCGCGTTTGGAAGGCACCGATCCTGACGGTGCGTGGTGGGTCGCCCGGTGGGTTGGAGTTCGCCGAGTGGTGCCATAATGCACGTCGGCACGTCGGCACGTCGGCATGATCAGTCGTGCAGACGTGCAGTCGTGCCGACGTGCTTCGTGGCAGTGTGCCGTCGTGCAGTCGTGCCGACGTGTATTGCATTCGGGCTGGCCTGTGCTGCGTCGCGCATTCCGCATTCGCTTCGAGGCTACAGTATCCTCGTGGAAGAAAAGGATCCCCAAAGCGTCGAGCTCGCCCGGGCGCTGCGCGAGCAAGGCATCAAGGTCCGGCCACGGGTGCGCGGGGGAAGCGGACCAACGGCGGCGCTCATCTACTTCACCTTTCGAGATCCCCCCGCTGGCGAGCCAACCTGGTTCCAGCTGCGTCTCGCCGACACCCGATCCGGGGTGATCGTTCGGGCCAGTACGATTCAACTCGACTCGCTCACCGCCACGCCACGAACTCGCGCGCAGGCCGCCGTGCGCGCGCTCCTGGCCGGAGACGCTACGGTTTCCAGCCCTTGACACGCCCCGGCTGGGTGGTGAGATTCCCCCCCGTCGTCCATTAGCACTCACCATCCGCGAGTGCTAACCAGCTAATCAATTCAAAGAGTTA
>WNGD01005535.1_pt2 | contig 12238 bp, 11 predicted proteins | sample 5400671 | NCBI WGS metagenome assembly WNGD01 (sample SAMN13153369, study PRJNA577476) | soil metagenome | isolation source: 40 cm soil or saprolite under grassland replicate 2 | place: USA:California | collected 2016-06-15
ACGCGCTTCATAGAAGGCTCGCGAATCCACTGCGAGCGGAATGTCGACCATGACAGGCATGCTGGGATGAACCACTCGCAGGCTCCTGAAAATGCGTGAGGCCAGGCTCTCCACACGTTCATCGTGTTCCTCTGCTTCCTTCTCGCTGACATGCAGCAGCCTGGCCACCCGGACGACCACGTCATGGTCAATCAATTGCCATCCCAGGCGTTTGGCCAATCGCGCACCAATCTCACCACCGCCACTGCCATATTCGCGGGAAATGGTGATAGCACGCATCCTGGCAATGGCGCTGCGATCCTCGTCCATACAGTATCCCTCTCGAATCTCTTGCCTAGCTATCCAATGGGAATGTGGCAGGTAAGAAAACCACGATCCCTTCATTTCTCGCGTCAAATGATCTCTAAGCACTTCCAAATATATCATATTACACAGTGGTAAGTAAGCCGCGACTTGCCAGGCCTGTCAAGCGGTCCAGTACTATCATAAAGTCTTCACTTAACGACGGAAGATCTTGAAGCCCCCACAGGAGTTCCGCATTCGTCCAGGCCGTTTCGCGAGCAGTTTTCATGCTCCACATCGCTAGCAAGCGGCCAATCGTGCCCGTGTCCTGCGCAACCTCGCCGATGATGCCTGTCGCAAGATCTTTGAGGATCTCGGGCATGACCTCGTTTAGTATGCTATTCACTTTATCAAAGTCGCTATACTCTGGGCTGTTACGGTCAGGGGGTATTTGCAAGTCTTTGCCTGTCTGCACCAATGCAAGAGGCAAGTCGTGATTAATGTGGGAATTTGTGCCAGCCAAGGCGAACTGCACACGCTCAATACCTGGGTTGTCACGAGATTCAAACAGTGCCATCCATGCACGTGGCACTTTCGTCGAATCTATGCACGAGTAGGCAAGGGCGTCGAAGTAGAGCTGGGCGAAGTTGATGTCAAGCAGATTGAGCCATTCCGGATCATCCCAACCACCAGCGGGTGGTTTCTCGTACACCGCCTGAGTTACACGTAGATAGAGCAGGTTGAACCACTTCACCCCATCGCTGGAGAGCAACATTTCGTTCAGATCCTGTAAGATCTGTATCACTTCTCCAATCGTGGCAAGAGCAGCCCTGTTGGCGAGCAGTGCGAGGATTTTTTGACAGTATTGTGGATCTTCGTTCATCAGTGTACGCTTCCCCTTTCGGTGTCTAAAAGAGCGTTTCGTGATTTGCGGCTGAATCTGATAGGTTGACCGCTCAGTATAAGGTGGGCAGGCCGTGCTTGATGTAGTCGGGCAGATTAATCTGGTGCTGCAAACGTTCGAAGAATGTCGTATCGTCTACAACGCTCAGAGGGTCTAGATCTAACGGCACCAGCACTTGTGATAGCGGAACGCTTGCGGTCGCTTTGAGTTGATCCCGGATAGCTTCCAATCCGGCTATCCCCTGGTCAAGAAATGGCCGTAGTGTTATTCCCTCCAAATCGGGCTCATCCAATCTCAGGAACCATTGTGGGGCTTGAGCTTCAGGAAATGCACGTACCACAGAGCGTTCCAGGTCACCTGCTAGCTTTGGTAACTGCTGTAGGCCGTCTCGCAGGCGATCGCTGGCATCATGTAGCGAAAGGGCTTCAATTGCAGGATCGGATGCCTCCTCACCCAGATTCAAACTGCGTGCCGCCTGGCCCACCTGCCAGTTCTCCGTCCCTGGTCCAAAGTGCGTCATCAGGTCGGTAGCTCCGAAGCGTGGCACCCCATCGATGATAACCAGCGTAATATCCGTTTCACGTGCCTGCAAAAGCGCCGCGTAGGGATCGCTCTTGTCCGTGGCCACGATGAGCAGATCTGCATGCTTGCCTGGTTCAATGGAGCCAAGTACTTTATCCCACTGGAGAATTTCAGCCGCAGTGCGTGTTGCCATGCTTAACAACTCACGGTCGGTAAAGAGATCGCCGTTTGCTGCACTGTGGAGCCGAGCGACTTTGAGTTCGCCCAAGAGGTTCTTGCTTCCCGAGGGGGACCAATCTGCGCCGATGCTTATGCGGACCCCGTTCTCCTTGGCCGCCTTGATATCCGCCGTTTTGCCATACAGCAGCAGGTTGCTCAGCGGTGACCAGACCATTGCACCGCCACGTTCCTGTAATGTTTGGAAGTCATCGAGGGTGAGCGCCAGAGAGTGTATACCTGCTAATGCAGAGGTAATTGCCCAGGTATCATCGGGCAGGTGTAGCGCTGTGAAGTGCGAGCGTGCTTGCTCGTCGGTCCCTTCGCTCAAGTGTAGCAGCAAACAGGTGCACCGTTGCAAGCGTGCGAAAAACTTTGCACTATCCACGGCCTCCACATCAGCAAGGTGCGTGGTGGCTTCGGGCAGATCTGCGTCTTCTGTTTGTTCCACGTTGCGCACAATGCCCCGGTAGTACCGGGAAATCCCCTGGTTGCTGAAGAGTGCGATGCCCTGGGAGGTTGTGACCCCACTGAATAAGCACTTACATTCGACGTAGCGAACGATCGCTTCGACATAGCCGGGGGTTCGGCCAAGTACCTCCATTGGCCCACTAATCCGCTTGCGATACTCAGGCGTTCCGCTCCACTGACTGCGGTTCGTATAGCGCCGGGGTACTTGCCAGAGTTGCAAAGCATTGTAGCTGAGGTGGTTGTGCAACTCGATGAGCCCTGGGTAGATCGTCCCACCGGTTTGGATAATCGGGGCGTGCTCATATCCTGCAGGTGGTGGTGTGCCGGTGGGGTTTACCGCCACAATTTTACCACCGTCGATATAGACGCTGCCGGTGTCGAGAACACTATACGCCGCATCCATGGTCACCACCCGTCCTTCGAGCGCGTACTGCGGAACTCCCGGGTTACTCAGGCCTGCTGGCGGATCACTTGGATTGGTGAACATAACTTTATCTCCTACGCTCCTTGGGGAGCAATCCAGATCAATGTGTGCCGGTCGTCTTGCGGTGGCCTGCTCACAGAGTTGTTGTGCGGTGGGTTGCTCCTACGTCCCCAGGAGTCATCGCCAAGCCAGGACGGTACTCCGAATGGGAGGTCACGCAGAGGGATGCGCCCGTAGTCCGCCTCGGTGAATGTAGGACCGTAGTTGGGTATCGTGGGGTCTGCATCGGAATCGGGTGTAACGATGGTGCGTAGCTGAGTCACTGCCGCACGCCAGTCGTCGATGAGTTTCTGAGGGTCACGGCTACTGGGGTGAGGAACTTTGAATACAGGCACATTCCCCTTTCCGCTCCATTGATCGACAGCCAACTGCGCGTTCGTTCCAAAGGCCAGGATTGCTTGCACGCTCGGCCCCATAGCTCTTGTGTAGAGCTGGTTGCGCCAACGCTGCTGATTCGGGTCACTCAAGATGTGGGGAGCTTCCGCGGAGTGACTGGGGAACAGCGCGTAGATGAAGGCATTCAGACAAGTGTATGAGTGTGTCAGACCAATCTTGCTCAGGAAGCCTTGAACGCGCTGACCCGCGTCACCGACCAGCGTCCTCAGTGCAACACGCTCAGTCGGTCCCGGATCCGATGCGACACATAGCACATGGGCACTGTCGTCCAGGCGACCACGGTAGAATACTGGTCCCCAGTCGTACCAGAAATGCTCCTTATATGGCGCGTAATCGGGGGCTTGTGCGAACAGTTCTGCGAAGGCTAATGGAGGACCCGGGTCGAACTCAATCATATAGTGACTCCTTTGTTAATGACCTTCTCTGCATTTCTGCTGATAGGTATCTTGTTGTCTTTTGCTGAAATGAAAGGCGCTACTTTCTGTTTGCTTCATGCAGAAGTTGTAACCTATCTCATCTCTATGCAAGAGAAATCCCTGATCTATTCTTATCCAAAAGCATAGCATATACGACATAATGTGTTTGTCAATGACAAGATGATGAACACGAGATAATCAGCTCACCTGGTCTATTTGAATTATTCACCAGGTAAATAGCACCTATGGGCAATCAGCCTGTACTACTTCTTTGTCTTGTAGCATCAAAAAGAGAATCCTCGTTAGATCACACATCTGCCTCAGCCTGAACTTCCTTGTGCATTCTGCGCCGAACGCGCCTGTAGATGAGGTCGGCTATTTCTAGAACAATCACCAGTAGCCAGAAATAGAAGGCGTAGTCGTTGCGAAATAAAATGATCGCAATGGAGAGGAGAAAGATCATCGGAATGAGGAGGGCACGTAACGCGAACGTCATGATTTCAAACCTGTCCATCGTCTTGTCTATGAGTCGATGTCCTTTTGCCGCATACCACCAGATCACCAGCAGCATCAAGCCTGTAGCTGCCTGTTCTGAGGCATAGAGTATCGTAGTGGTCTGTGATTTCGGATAACTCGCATGCAGGCTGTTGAAGATCGGTTGAAACTCGATGAACAGCAAAAAGCCAAAGTTCAGCCAGATGAGCGTCATGTTATGGCGTCGGATCACCATGTAGATGCGGTGGTGTGAGAGCCAGTAGAACCCAACGATGAGCAAACTCAAGCCATAGATAGGTAGTTCTGCCAGTACCGCGTTAAGCGCCGTCGAAAACGACTGCTGATTGTTGGAAAAGAGTGGTCCCGTAATGGTTGTAATCAGGAACGTGATCGCCACCGCTGTCATGTTGTCGGTAATCGAGCACATGCGCATAGTCCCTTCCAGGTATTCTGCCTTGTGATGGCGGCGATAAAAGATGCTGCGCATGAACCAGCCCAGGATGTAAAAGAAGAGAAAGATGCCCTCGGCTAACCAGACGTTATCAAACCGGCCCGTAAAACCCTGGGCTTCTAGCCCCAGGGATATAAGGGTCGTTCCTTTGTCGGGGCGGGGTGATAGGGATACTTGACAGTATACCGGTTCGTGCTGTATACTACTTGCATGAGCAAGATCACCTACAAGTCCAACCGCAACGTCTACTACTCGTGCAAGTACCATGTCGTATGGTGTCCCAAATACCGTCGCAAGGTGCTTGAAACAGACATTGCGGCACGGCTGACGACCATCATTCGGCAGGTCTGCGAGGAACATCATGCCGAGATCCTCAGCCTGGAAGTCATGTCCGATCACGTGCATCTGCTGGTTGAATGTGACCCCCAGTTCGGTATTCACCGGTTGGTACGGCTCATCAAAGGCCGCAGTAGTCGGCTCTTGCGCCAAGAGTTTCCTATCTTGAAACGCAGGCTTCCCACCTTGTGGACTAATAGCTATTTTGTCTCGACAGTAGGCGGGGCTCCGCTCACTGTCATCAAAGAGTATATCGAGAACCAGAAAGGTCAGTAGACGGTGAGCAAAAAGACGAAGCGGGCATACAAATATCGGTTCTATCCCACCGACGCACAGAAGCGCAATCTTGCCCAGACCTTCGGATGCTGCCGCTTCGTCTACAATTGGGGGCTCTCGACGCGCAAGACGGCCTATAGAGAGCGTGGACAGAGTCTCTACTACAATGACCTTGCCGCCATGTTGCCCAACCTCAAGAAACAGTATCCGTGGCTTGCTGATGTTTCTTCTGTTCCTCTTCAGCAAGCACTTCGTCATTTGGATCGGGCGTTTGTGAACTTCTTTGAAGGTCGGGCTAAGTACCCCACCTTCAAGAAAAAGCATCATGACCAATCGGCAACCTATGCCTCCAATGCCTTCCAGTGGGATAGGAAATCCCTTACCCTGGCTAAGATGGAGGAGCCTTTGACGATCCAGTGGCACCGCCCATTGTCCAAAGATGCCAAGCCCAGTTCGGTCACGATCTCCAAAGATGCGGCTGGGCGGTACTTCATCTCGATCCTGGTAGCCGAGGGCATCAAATCGCTTCCCGTCACCCCGAACATGGTTGGGCTGGACCTGGGCATCCAGTCGATGGTGGCCATCTCGACAGGGGAGCAGGTTGGCAATCCCCGCTATTTTGCCATGGATGAGAAGAAACTCGCCAAAGCGCAACGGCGTCATGCCAGGAAGCAGAAAGGCTCGAAGAATCGAGAGAAAGCTCGCAAGAAGGCAGCACGCCTTCATGTCCGGATTGCTGACCGCAGACGGGACTACCAGCACAAGCTCAGTACACGCATCGTCCATGAAAACCAAGTGATCTGCGTGGAGAGTCTGGCAGTCAAGAATATGGTCAAGAACCACTGTCTGGCTAAGTCCATCGCGGATGTCGGCTGGGGCGAGTTTGTGCGCCAACTGGAATACAAGGCACAGTGGTATGGGCGGCAGCTCGTTAAGATTGATCGGTTCTATCCCTCGTCTAAGACTTGTAGTGCCTGCAAACAGGTAGTAGACTCGCTTCCCTTGGACATACGGGAATGGGTATGTCCTGAATGCGGCGTGCTTCACGATCGTGATATCAATGCTGCAATGAACATTCTGGCCGAGGGGCTCTCGGTTGCTGCCTGTGGAGGCAACGTAAGACCTGTTCGGGCGAAGGCTCGGCAGGCAGTTGCCAATGAAGCAGGAAGTTCTCTTTCGTGAGGATGAGAAGCCCCTTGGCTTTAGCCATGGGGAGTTGTCACCCAAGGAGCTATCATCACTCAGGCAGTCGCGATCACGTAGCGGAACTTGTTCTCTTCCCGGTAGCCTCCATTGCTCGTTCTGAAGGGTGCCAGAGAGTCGAGAACGGTCTGCCTGACCTTCTCTTCCCCTACATACCGCACAGCCATTACGGTATTTGCAGCCGAGCTGATGGCCTTCCATGCTGTTTCGTCGTCAGGCCATGCAAATGTACTGGCGATCTCGCCACTTTCGCCTGGTGTGAGTCCTGCCTGTTCCAGCAACGCCTCCAGCCGACCCGGTTCAGAGAGCGCAAACAGCCCACCTGCTCCTGTCGGTGGGACTGGAAGGAAGGCAGCGATGGCTGCCATTATCGCGGCATGCTCACAGTCCTGAGGTTTCCCCCAGGTCACAATCGCAACCTGGCCTCCTACTCTGGCAACTCTTTTGGCTTCCTTCAGTGCGGCGACCGGTTTGGCTGCGTGTGGGAAGGAGTTGAATCCCGTCACCACGTCAAAGCTTGCATCCGCATAGGGAAGCTCTTCCATTTCTCCAACGCGGAAGTCCCCATCAGGGACCCGCTCACGCGCAATCTCAATGAATGCGGCGGCAGCATCAATTCCCGTAACCTGAGCACCGAGCTGTGCAGCAAGCTGTGCCGCCAGTCCCGCTCCACAGCCAACATCCAGCAGGCGTATGCCCCTGCTGGTGCCGAGCCGATCAAACACACTCTTGTAAAGAGGTGCGCCCCACTTTTCTTGAAAGTTAGCCCAGTTTCGTGCCTGTGCTGACCACAGCTCGCCCTGGATTTGTGCTGTTCCCATGGCTTTCCACTCCTTTTGCTCTGGTAGAACCAACAACGAAGAAGCGCTTCTTTCACCTCTATCGAGAGGTGCTCCTTTCTTCTTCTCAAGAAAAGTGTAGTCGAAAAGCATGGCCTTGCCACCGGGGAAAGTACCTAGGTTGAGAGGAATATAGTACGTGGATTTCTGGAGGGGAAGCTCTCTTAAGGTACGTAGAGCATTTGCGTTTCGTCAGCCCTCTCTCGACGGCCCACGCCGCGATTTGTGCCCGCGAGCTAAAGCCCAACTTCCCCAGAATATTGCTCACATGCCCTTCGGCGGTTCGTTCGCTGAGCACCAGGAGATCAGCAATCTCCCGGCTCGTTTTGCCTTGAGCAATAAGTGCTGCTACTTCGTGTTCACGAGCTGTTAAACCGCCAAACGCTTGCCTGGCAACCTCTCGCGGGAGTGGCGGCTTCTCCTTTGGGAAGGAGTCAAGTGCTGCTCGGTGGCCAGGCCACGAGAGGCTTCGCGATCTCCCACCCGTGGCCGTCTGGGTCGACCACAACGCCTGAGCGCCAACCGTGTCCTTCGTGGACCGCATAGACCTCAGTTGCTCCTGCGGCAACGGCCCGTTCAAAGAAGGCGTCGGAGTCCTCTACGGTCAAGAGCATCCGGACCGAAGGTCGTGCCGGGGACGGGGGGCTCGGGTTATTGGTCGACTCCTCGGTGAGCCAGAATTCGGCTCCCGCGACCGAGAGTTGAGCGACAGCAACCTGGCCACCCTCGGCCTCAAGGCGGTACAACTCGACAGCGCCAAACGCTGCCTTGTAGAACTCCACGGCTGCAGAGCCATTCACTACGGATAAGTTCGGCGCGATGGTGGTCTTGAACGGCTTACGCGACGACGATGGCGCACTCACTGCTACACCCTCCTCTCTCATGCGACTTCACACCAATCACTCTGGCCGGCCTGAGGCGACTGATTCCGACGGCGGGACGGCGCTACCCAAACGGGGGTGGCGTAGAGCGCAACTCGCCATGGCTCTCGATCTCGAAGCCGACGACTACTCATGAGTTCGAGCTAAGGCGAGCCTCAGGTAAGGTCGGCTCGAACAGTTCGATGGGGTTGCCGGAAGGGTCGTCGACGAGGATCTGCTTGCCGCCAATACCAATAACGATATCGTTGCGAAAGTGAACTCCCGCCTTGCGCAGCGCCTCGACGGTGGAGGCGAGATCGCCGACTTCAATCGAGAATCGGTTCCAACCTCCAGGCTCGGGCCTGGTACCATCGGGCATCGACTGGCCACCGCCCCCCGCTGGATTCGGCGCGCTGAGTACGAGACGGAGGTCGCCTCGTGAGAGCATGGCAAAGGCAGGAGCCGGATGCATATCTTCGTGGAAGCCGAGATGCTGGCAGTAGAACGCGATCGCAGCGTCGACATCGTGGACGATGTAGCGGACCTGAACCGTGGCCATTCAGTGTTTCTCCTTTCCTCGCTCAATCATGAAACATCTGTTCTGAAGATAACATATGATCTACAGACCGTCAAGTGCCTCCAGAAGATCAATGGTAAACAGACTCACTCGCCTTCGAGGAATAGAGCCAGTCCCACTCTAGATGATGGAGGGAGGCAGTGGCCTGTATATGTCAAGCATCATAGTGTAATATTGGTTAACGTTTACGTTGCGTAAAGCGCGTTCTCAAGCCATTTCACTCTATGCTATACTCTGGCATAGACAAGCACGAAACGTGAAGGCGAGAACTCTTTCCTTTCTGCTGGATCTCTGCCATACTCTCTCACAGGTGAGAGCGCTTCTCCGTTACGCTCGGTAGCGTTCAACGTTCATCCGGGAAAACAGAGGATGGTCAACACATCTTGGCACCTGGACGTGGCGGTATCCGCCCTGAAAGAAGAGCAAAGGAGAAACAGATGTCTCTGTCGAGAATACCCGAACGTTCTTCCACCCTCCAATTACGTGATGGACGAACACTTGGAGTGGCTTCGGTAGGCAAAACCGATGGCTTCCCCATCTTCCATTTTCATGGCAATGGGACCTCCCGCTTGGAGGTGCTGACGGTCCAATCTGCGGCAGAAAGCCTTGGGGTGCGACTGATTGGCCTGGACCGGCCTGGGATCGGACGCTCGGATGCCAGGGCAGACTACCGGCTTCTGGATTGGCCCGACGATGTGGTGGAGGTGGCCGATCAGCTGGGCATCGAGCGTTTTGCCGTCGAGGGTCTCTTCGGTGGGGGTCCCTTTGCGCTGGCCTGCGCGTACAAAATCCCGCAGCGGCTCGTCGCCTGTGGCCTCATCTCCCCAGCCATAGTCCCCTTCATCAGGAAAGCTGGCCCGCCTTCGTTGCGTGCGGAGGTATGGATGCTCGTGCATCTTCCCTGGCTTGTTCGGGCCTTATTTCGTTTTTCAATGCGTTTCTCAGGCTCAGATGAAGCCAGTATCGAGAAGAAGCTCGTCCGCGCTGGCGCACGGCTGGGAGAGGCAGACCACCAACTATTAGGTACCCCAGAGATCAGAAAGGCGTTTGCCCAAGCCACGGTTGAGAGTTTCCGACGAGGAGACTCCTCTTAAGGCGTGGGCTGCTGGAAGCACGCTACATCGTACTGAGACACGCTGTTGGGATTGGTCGAGTTCTGCGGCTGACTGCCAGCATAGTGGGTCTCCGCGTTAGCGAAGCCGGCGGTATTGAACCCGTTAGGGGAGAGCGGCCCCGTGGGAAAGACCGCCTGGCAACTCTGACTCGGCTGCCCCTGTGTTCCTGGGTCTGCAGCAAAAGCCCTTGTGAATGGAGAAACGGCCAGGCCAGCCACCAGGATGACGAGGATAGCGACGATGACAATGAAACGCTTCATAACTTAGCTCCTTTCTAAACCCTGTTTTCAATAGTTCTCTGTCAGAGAAAATTGCTCGATGTTCTGACCCTTTTTTGACGGTAGCCTCCTTACTGCGGCGTATGAGGCAAGCAACCGTAGAATACTAGCCAGAATCGGCGAAAGTATAGATGGTCGGGGTGGCAACCCAGTAGAGAAGAGGAGGTGATTTGGTGAAGTTCGGAAAGTGCCGGTTACAGACATGTAACCGGAGGCATACTGATCTCTTGCAGAGGGTCGTTTGGCCCAGCCGGCTTCATTTTGACCTGCCCACCGATCAGCGAAGATCTCTAGTGGAAGGCTGAGCAGCAAGCAAGGCTGCTGTCTTCTGTGGGGGTGATGTATGCCACCTCCACAGATTTTTTTCGCGCGAAAGGCGTGTACAAAGCGATGGTGAATCTGGAAGCATTTAGCTGATGTGCGTGCGCACCCACCAGAACGCCAGCGCCAGCAGGGCCGCGGCCAGGCCGAAGAAGATCGCGCTCTCGATGCCCTGGTAGAGCCAGAACCGATCGGCCGGCTGATAGGTGATCATATAGAGCCAGCCGTGAGCGTGCGTGCAGGCGGTGAACGAGGTTCCCGGCAGCGCGCCACCGTCGTCCCAGTTGGGGGGAGCGCTGCACGCCTTGTAGACATCGCCTTCGTAGATAGGATGACTGGCATGGTTTACCCAGCCGTTGTAGAAGATCCAATCCGAGCCATAGTAGGGCCAGAGAGCCCCCGAGAGAGCCGTAGCCCTGAACGGCTCATGCAGGGTTACTATGGAATAAGGGTCCCAGGTGACGGAGAGCGGCGGCATATAGTGCGGGCGCGCCCAGGCATCGATCGGGATGCGCGCTGCCAGGTAGCCAACCAGGGTCACCGCCATCGCTGGGACCGTTTTACGCAGGAGCGTGCCTGCCGTGACGGCCAGGGACAGCGCATAGGCCATGTAGGCCAGCGGCACGATTCCCTCGAAATCGAAAGACCACAGTCCCACGCCACCACCCAGTCGGTCGAACGGTCCATTCCACCACATCACGAGCAGGCTAATGAGAGCAAATAGGAGCAGGGTTATGCCCATGAGCGCGCCCACCTTGCCCGCCATCCAGCGCAGTCGCGTCACGCTCTGGGTCCAGACCAGGCGAAAGGTTCCTCGTTCCAGTTCACTGGCTACCAGAGGTGCTCCCAGAAACATGCCCACCAGCGCTTGCAGGAGGAGGATCGGGAGTAGGACCAGCAGCAGGTCAGGGTGGAGGAAGCCCCCGAAGAAATTCCTGGCTGAGAAATTCATATAGAAATTGCTATTGAGGGCCTGGCAGAGGGCGTCCTGACGGTGCTGCAGCATGCATGTTGCCACACTCGTGCCTTGCACGACCCGATAGTAGGCGATGTACGCGGGGAGACCGTCTTGAACGAGAAACACTGTGAATCCCGCGAGCACAAGCCCGAGGACCAGCATGCCTATGCGATGCTGCCTCCAGGTAAGCCAGATCATAACAATGTCTCCTTTTCGATGCGCCCCAGCGCAGGCCGTTTTTCTGGCTGCTGGTAGCCTACCGGTTGGCTCATGTAGGCGAGGACGATGTCCTCCAACGTCGCATCGCGCACCTCCCAGGAGGGATCGAAGAGGTGCCCGTTGACGCGCACGAGCAGCGTTGTCTGCCGCTCAGTGTGTCTTTCTTCGACAACGTTATGGATACTGGCCACTGCTGCTGGATCGGTGCGCGGACCCACGAGCCACTTGTGAAAACGCACGATCTCCTCGATGTCGCCAGCGAGCTGGACGCGCGAGGCCGAGAGGATGATCAGGTAATCGCAGACCCGCTCCAGGTCGGTGATGATGTGCGAGGAGAGCAACACGGTCAGCCCATCCTCGGCGGTCGCGCCCATCAGGACGCGCAGGAAGTTGCGCCTGGCCAGCGGGTCCAGCCTGGCCAGCGGCTCATCCAGCAGCAACAGGTCCGGACGCTTGGCGAGTGCCAGCGCCAGCGCCACCTGCACCTGCTGGCCGCCTGAGAGCTTATCAGCTCGCCGCTTAAGCGGGATGTCGAGCGCGCTCAGCCGGTCTACAGCCGCCTGCTGATCCCAGCGGGGGTTCAACTTGCGCCCCATCGTGAGCAGGTCAGCGACCGAGA
>WNGD01005536.1_pt1 | contig 12237 bp, 12 predicted proteins | sample 5400671 | NCBI WGS metagenome assembly WNGD01 (sample SAMN13153369, study PRJNA577476) | soil metagenome | isolation source: 40 cm soil or saprolite under grassland replicate 2 | place: USA:California | collected 2016-06-15
GGTTTCGATCTATCCGTCTTTACATGGGAGGTACTATCTCACTAGAAGGTTACAACAACCATATGAAGAATGTCGTTACGAGAACGTTTCTTTCGTTGTTTCTAGGGTTATTGATTCTCTAAAGAACAAACTGGCAAACGATGAGGTCCAAATTGGCTACAATTCCCTCGAATTCTTGCAAAGAGGAAGGAGGCTAGGTACGCTTGAAGCAGCATTGCCCCACGTCGTGCGCAACGAGATGAGCAATAGCCAATCAGCAGAAAAATATGCCTTCTTGATGAGGAAGAATGAAAAGATTCCTGACAAAGGAGGCATATGTGAACAGTATGATGGATTCGGCAGTAATCATCCAGACCTCTTCGCGCTCCGTTCCCTCAACACCCTCGTGGTTTGGCGAGGTGGTGCTCCTCATCGAGCATCTGCGCAAGCAAGGCGTCCTGACCAGGCTCTCTGAGCGCGTGCGTTTCCCGCGGCGACGCTTCGGACGCTACGAGGTGATCGACTTTCTGGCGGTCCTCTTTGGCTATGCCATCAGCGGTGAACACACGTTGGAGGCCTTCTACCAGAGGCTGCACCCGTTTGCGGTCCCCTTCATGGCCTTGTTTGAGCGTGATCAGCTGCCCGCTCGCTCGACGCTCTCACGCTTTTTGACCGCGCTGACCCAGGAGCCTGTCGAAGCCCTACGCTGCCTGTTTCTCGATGACCTGCTCAGCCGCCCGCTCTCCAACGAGTGGCAAACAGGCGACCTGGTGGATCGAGAGGGAACGGCTCGGATCGTCTTTGATGTCGATGGCACCCGTGAGGCCGCCCGCCAACGCGCTCTGCCTCAGACAGAGGAACTGCCACCAGCCTTTCGACGGTTGGATGAGATCTGTGCCGCCTTTCTACACCGGACGCAAGCGAGGGGAAATCGTGCGGACCCGTACCGTTATCAGTCAGGCTCACACCTCGCAATGGCTCGGCTCGTTTGGGAATCGAGGCAATGGGCTCTACCGAACAGAACTGCGTCAGGCGCTCTGGGCCATTGGTCGCTATCTCGCTGTGCACCAGCTCTCGCAGGAGCACGCCCTGTTGCGCTTTGATGGACAATATGGCACGGGGGCGGTGATTGCAGACCTGGGAGGTTTCCTCTTCGTGATGCGCGGCAAAGACTACAGCGTGCTGGATCATCCTCTGGTTCAAGCTCGTCTGCACCTGCCCCCTGATCAGCTCCAGCATCGCCCCGAAAGCCTGATCGTGCGTAGCCTCTACGATTGCCCTGAGGTGCCAGTAGGGCCTGAGGGCGTGCGTTGTCGCGTGGTCGTAGCGACCCACCCCGCGGGCAAAAAGAAGAGTCGAGTTGGCGTCACGCGGGAAGGCATCGTCTACGAACTCTTCTTTACCCGCTTGCCCCAGCAGGGCTTCACCGCTTCGGATGTCGTGGAGTTGTATCTACATCGCGGTGCCTTTGAGCCGATTCGCGGCCTGTGAGGATGTTGAGCAAGATCCCGATCGTTGGTGTAGTCAGTCCTCCTGTGGGCAGGAGTGCTGGCAGATCGTGGCGCAGTGGATCTGGAATCTCCGTCTGGAGCTGGGTCATCAGCTTCATCCTGATCCAGTGCGTATCACCTCCATTGCTCCCGCCCACTTGACTGAGCAAGCTCAGGCGTTCGACCCGGCTTCCCCCACGCAAGGATATGGGCCACCAGAGGTGGCTCTGCGCAGGACGCGCCGGCCGCTTCTCTGGTCGCGAGTTTGCCCTGCAGCCAGATGGGACGCTGCGCTGCCCGGTAGGGCAGACGCTCTCGGTCCACGAGCGGCGTCGGGAAGCCGATGGACGCCCGCGGGTGGTGTATGCGGCCAGCATCCGCAGTTGCCGCCCCTGTCCTCTCCGCGAGCAGTGTCAATGGCAGGGCCGTGCCACCAAAAAGCCTCGCCAGGTCAGCGTGCTGCTCCATCCTCTCGTGGTTGGCTCAGCGCCTCTCTTGTGGCGTGATTGGAGTCGCAGGCGATATCGACGTGCCTGCTTCCAGCTCCTGCGCTGAAAGACGAGTGGACGTGCAGCACGGCCACGACCCTGAGGTCCGTGCCGCCCCATCCCTTCCGGTCCTTTCTCGCGCACAACGGGCACGGTATCGGCTCTCGTTTGCCGAGCGGCTCGCGCGCAATGCTCGGGTCTCTTCGGCGAGCCGACCTCTCATTACACTCTTCGGGGTACCAGAAACCTTCTCTGCTTTTCTCGGGCTCTCGGCGACCTAAGCAGCCATCGCCTTGAGCAAGAGCGTTCCATCGCTGCGGAAAGGCAGGCCTTTCTGAGGAGAGCGTATGTCTTTTTGGCCTCACCTGGTCTCGGTTGCTCCCATCTGCTACGCGTTTTGCTCTCTCTCCTTCTGCGATTGCCACCCCCTCAGACACCCAGGCTTCAGACCAGGGACGCTTTCGAACTCTTTTCTTGCGATAAGCTCACCAACAACTCATTGCGCACTTCGTGGGAAGTGCAAGGAGTGATCGCCGAGTACGAGCGGGCGAAATTTCTCGAACGGAGTCGCCCAGGCAAGCGGCAAGCCGCGCAAGAGGGCAGAGTTGGCATTCTCTGCCATGCTCCCTATGGCTACCGATATGTGAACAAGCAGGAAGGAGGCGGAGAGGCTTGCTTCGAGATGGTTTTTGATGAAGCCCGCGTCGTACAACGGGTGTTTACCTGGGTCGTGCAAGAACGCTGCACAATCAATGAAGTGTGTCGTCGTCTGCACCAAGCCGGCATTCGCACGCGGACGGGCAAAGAACACTGGGATCACAAGACGATTTGGGATATGTTGAGAAATCCAGCCTACAAGGGAGAAGCGGCTTTTGGCAAAACCCACTGGACTCCGGTCAAACCTCGCTTGCGGGCCCCACGAGGCAAGCCTGAGCAATCCCGGCGCGGGTATGCGGGAAACGATGCCCCAAAGGAAGAGTGGATCACCATTCCTGTACCTGCGTTAATTGATGCAGCCTTGTTCGACGCTGCGCAAGAGCAATTGGAAGAGAACCGACGGCGAGCACGCATTCCTGAGAAGGGCTCCCGCTACTTATTGCAGGGCTTGCTCGTCTGCACGAAATGTGGGTATGCTTATTGTGGTCGAACCAACGATGAGCGCAATGCATATTATCGTTGTGGGGGAGCCATGAATATCCCACGACAGGGTTTCGAGCGCGTGTGTTGGAACAAGGAGGTGCGTATGGACCAGACCGATACGGCGGTCTGGCAAGAAGTCTGCCGACTGCTTGAGAATCCACAACGGTTGGAGCGAGAATATCGAGAGCGGCTGCACCCCCAACAGAAGCCCGACGAGCATGCAGGTCTGGAAACCCAGATGAGCAAGCTCCGTCGAGGGATTGCTCGTCTGATCGATAGCTATGCTGATGGGCTGATTGACAAACAGGAATTTGAGCCGAGAGTAACGCGCATGCGTGAACGAATGCAACATCTGGAAGAACAAGTACAACGCCTCAAAGAAGAGTCAGAGGTGGAGGAAGAGCTCCGTCTGATTTTGGGGCGACTGGAAATCTTTGCGGCTAAAGTCAAAGATGGGCTACAACACGCTGATTTTCAGACCCGCCGGGATATCATTCGTGCTCTGGTCAAACGCGTCGAAGTCGATGAGCAACAGATTCGAGTGGTCTTCCGCGTCTGCCCTACATCTTCTCTCTCCTCTTCAGAGGACGCTTCCCCCAATTGGCAAAATTGGGGGAGGCGTGTAGACTCCCGTACTTTCCATCCCGACGGCACTACACTTTTCTTGTACTAACCACGCACGTAACGCCAACAGATCCGCTGTCTCGTTGCGAAAACTGCGGATCTCTTTGCGCCGGTGTCCTCCTTCGATACTACTCAGACACACCACGAGAAAGCGCTGATGTACATCCACGCCGGCACACTGTTGATACACCACTTCCATGTTTGGAACTCCTTTCTGATTGGAGCAACCACCCGGCGGGTGTCTGTCTGTTCAGTGTCTTCTCCGGACTCTCACATCTGCTGGAGCAGGTGAGGCAACAAGGAGTGGTTCGTTCAGACACCTGAGCACAGTTTCAAAAACACGCTTCTACGCGTATACTGCTGGTCGTCTTCTCTCCAGGAGGTTGCTCCTTCGATTCTACTCTTTTTCATGCGGAGTGGTGCGCCTGCGGGCGCATGACGTTTCAAAGTGTGGATGAACCGAGATCTTAGGGTCATTATAGCCATGAAGTGATCCTCTTTGTTCTTCTTTTCTACCAACTGTACCAGATCAGCTTACTTCTTGCAACACAGCAAGAGCTGTAGCATACGTTGTTGCCACAGCTCTTGATGATGAGAAACCTCCTCTCAATAGCAGCTCAAATGACGTATCATTTGACAGCAAAGTTGACAGCAAAACCGACGATTTTGAGCGTTACCCAATGGCACCAGACGAATGCCGGCGAATTGGTTGTAGAGCGTGCCAGGCTGTCAAAGGCCCTCTGTTACGAAGTCCATTATAAGACATCTGGTACAAGACGAATAAGACACGTTAGTGCGACTTTTGCGTATGGGTACTTTACGGCTAAGATCGCAGATATACGAACAAATAATGAGAAAAATTTATATTCTCTGTGAGAACCTCGCAATTTCCTCTTCAATGTACGATAGCAGGGTCTGATTTCTAATGGAAGGGGATTGGGAGATGGCGGCAAGGACTTTCTCCTATACTTTTATCAGAAAGAGTATTGTGGATACATAGTACTCTTATGCCAGGAGGGGCGTTCGCCAATGTAGGATAGTAGATTAGTGTGGTGCTCTCAGGAGCAGGAAGGTTCTTCCACCATGTGTAGGGGCGCGATTGATAAGCCCGACGCGATTGATAAGCCCGATCAGATTGATAAGCCTGCTAATAGGAGTGAGGTTGCTCGACTCCGTCAACAGATTGAGTTGGAGTTGGATGCGATGCGCCGTGGTCTGTATGGCATCTCCGCAGGGACTGCTCGCCATGCGTTTATTCATGCTCGCATGGAGCGCATCGGCGCTTGCCAGGATACTCTCGCACACGAGATTGGCGAGAAGGCAGCTTCCCAGGTCGTCTGCTCGATGTACACGCAGACGATGGAACAGGAAACCGTCTGCTAAATTGCCTGTCTTGTATATGAGGCTTCTGCGCGGGTGCTTGTTTGTACTTTATGCTCGCCTTCTAAAGGAACCTGTGGTATGTTGGAGGAGTTCAAAGGTCTCTATGCTACCTATCGTCAGGTGCGCGCTGTTACCTGGTTGGGGATCGTGTGCATCGCTCTTTTTCTCTTGTGGGCGTCGGGTGGCGTTCCTCCGCAGTCCTGGTTACAGTTAGTGCAGGCGTTTTCACGGCTTTCCCGGCTGTGGAGCAGCCAGGGGCCGATGGCCCTTTTTCCAGTGCTGGCGCTCGCTGTAGTGTCTATTGCCTGGCTCCTGGCCTGGATTTTGTTTGGGTATATGACGTTGTCCCTGGTCCGACTTCAGCGGCGGCGGTCAATTTTTTATAAGCGGTATCAGGACGGAAAGCGCTGGGCGTTTGTGCGCTCCCTGTCTGAGGCTCCGTTGCAAGCGCTCACAGTAGCAGGAGATGATACTATGATGCAGAAGGCTCTTACTGATTCCATGCCGAGACTTCACTTACCACAAAAGCTGCAACCGTCAGCGCAACTGACGAAGCCGATCTCTCGTCTATCTCTTGTTCCGGCGCGAGCTATTCACGATATTCCTACGCGCCCGGCGAGTGGCTCTGCTGCGAGCCAGCCTCTTACGCCGCCGACTCCGCTGCATCGACCGCGCCTGATCCAGCCGCTGGAAGTGGGGGTGGGCTGGAATACGGGGATTACCCGGCAGCGTAATCCGAATGAGGATAGTCTGGTGGTGCTGCAAGGGACCTGCACGTATCATGGGCGACTCGTTCCCTTTGGTCTATTTGTCGTCGCCGATGGGATGGGAGGTCATGCATATGGGCAGGAGGCCAGTCGCATCGCTATCCAGAGTATGATGCAGATGGTGCTGCAAAATATTGTGACCAGTAATGAGCAGAATGACGATTATCTGATCGAGATGCTGGTGGGGGGAGTCGAGTGGGCCAATCAGTCGATCTATCAACGTGGTACCGAGTGGGGACAGGAGATGGGGACGACGGTGACGGCTGCGCTCATTGTGGGATCGAAGGCTTATGTGGTTAACGTTGGGGATAGCCGTACCTATCTCTATCGTCCCAGCACTGGCCTGACACAGATTACGCACGATCATTCTCTGGTTGCGACGCTGGTCGCCAGGGGTGAGATCACGCCCGACGAGGTCTATACACATCCTGAGCGTAACAAAGTGTATCGCAGCCTGGGTAATAAAGAAACGGTCGAGGTTGACTGGTTTATGGTCGATCTGTCCGAGAGCGATAGCCTGCTCCTCTGCTCTGATGGCCTCTGGGAGATGGTGCGCGATCCTGAGATTGAACGGATCATTGCTACGATGCGTGATCCGTTGCGGGTTAGCGATGTGCTGGTCAATGCTGCATTGCAGGGTGGGGGTCGCGATAATGTGAGTGTGATTGTGGCTCGTATGCCATAGTGTGTGCTACCTGTAAGGCCGGGCGAATTGTCGGAAAGACCATAAATTGGCTCTTACGCAACCTCGCTGCTCCTGACGCATAAAAAGGAGGCGTGGTTTTTCTCATGAAGCAGACACCACGAATGCGCTTAGTGGTCTTAGACGTTGACGGAACACTGCTCACTACTGACTACCACATCACGGCTGCCACTCGGGCAGCCGTGCAAGAGGTAACCGCTCGGGGAGTGCAGGTTGTGCTCGCTTCGGCTCGCAGCCCCAACGGCCTTCGCCCCATTCTAGCGGAACTGCGGATCAGTGGTCTGGCCATCGCCTATACGGGTGCTCTCACCTGTCGGTTGAGTCCCGACCCTCATCTTTCACTTGAGGTAGTGGCCGAACGACGCATCACCCTTTCCTCGGCACATGCCATTGTGAGGCACATGCTCAATCTGGGAATCAGCGTGAGCTGGTTCACAGGGGATGTCTGGTACATTCCTGCTTGGGATGCGGCCATACGTCGTGAAAGTGCGATTACCGGTGTTGTTCCTCTGGTGGCTCCTGATCTTGCGCATTTCACCGAGGCTCCCCATAAGATGCTCTGTATCGCCAGTACCGCAGAACAGTTGACCATCTTACAGCAGGAGGTGAGAGCGCTTCCTTCCGACTGTCTTGCTCAGTTCTCGCACCCCACCTATCTGGAGATTACGCATCAGGGTGTGGATAAAGCCGCAGCACTCCTGGCCCTGGGTCAGCAGCTTGGCATCCCCTCGACAGCGATGGTGGCGATAGGTGATGGGGACAATGACGTTACGATGCTGAAGATGGCTGCCGTCGGCATTGCGATGGGCCATGCTCCTCCTGCTGTCCAGGCTGCTGCCGATTGGGTGACGGCCACCAATGATCAAGATGGGGTAACCCTGGCTCTCAACAGGCTCCGTAACACAGGATGGTTGTAGGAATGAGTGAGAGGACGATTTCATAGCCTATTTAAATACACGATGATGATGCAGATCAACAAATTAGAGGTGATTATACGAGAATATGGACACAAAAAAGGGCGATTCTGGCACAGAATCACCCTTTAGAATACCGAACCATATGACACAGGAAAACGTTCAGGCGTTTCCCTGATCCCCATCATCGTAATGACTCAATAGTGTTCCCCATTCTTATGCTTACTCATCCATGAGCAAGATTATTATCATAGAATATGATTATGTATTACCCCAGAAAATCCTGGAGCATCTTGCTTCGACATGGATGGTCCAATTTCCGCAATGCTCGAAACTCCACTTGACGCACTGCTTCATGACTTAATCCTAACTTTTTTCCGGTCTCCGTCAAACTATGTTCGCTTCCACCATTCAACCCATACCTGAGTTGTAAAACCCTCCTCTCTCTGGGCGTCAGACTATCCAGCAAGTCGTGGATATGTGCCTGCAGCGTCTGGCTGATGACTACACGCTCCGGCGAGTAGTTTGGATCATCCTCCAGAATTTCGCTTAAGGACACTTCCTCGTCACCGCCTTTACGCGGCATATCCAGACTGACTGTCTCCTGATTCGTCGAGAGCAACGAGATGACCTGCTGGACGCTGATCTCCATTTGATTGGCCAGCTCTTCCAGCGTTGGCTCTCCCATTACGCTGCCATCTTGCTGTAAACGTCGGCGTACACGACCCAGGCGCTTCATTTCCTCTACTTTATATAAAGGAACGCGGATCATGCTTGCCTGTTCCGCGAGTGCACGTGTAATGTACTGGCGAATCCACCAGGTGGCGTACGTGCTAAACTTGTAGCCTTTGCGGTAATCGAACTTTTCGACGGCGTGCATCAGGCCCAGATTTCCCTCCTGGACGAGGTCCATCAGGTCCACTCCGAAGCCTTTGTACTTCTTTGCCAGGTGCAGTACGAGCCGCAGATTGGCTTCGATCAGTTGACGTTTGGCTTCGGCTGCGTCTTCGGTGTCCCTGGGCGAGCGTGGTACCGGGTTCCCACGCTGCCGTTTCGCCGCTTTCCCTCCTTCGATGCGCTGAGCAAGGCGCGTTACTTCTTCGGTCGAGAGCAGTTCGACCTGTCCGATTTCATAGCGGTAGAACCTGGTGGAGTCATCGAGGTTCATCGCCTCGGGATTAGCCTTGATACGCGTCCTGTCTTCGGTTGTCTCTGTCACGGCTATATTTTTCATCAGGACCTCCTCCAAATAGTGAGTGTATCGTGGGTGTCTGTAAGAGTAAGTGTACGCGTCCGTGCTTGCTGCTATCTCCCTTGCTCCTTCCGTGACATTTATCATTTGTTCAATGGAGCGTTTGCGGAAAGGTGAAAAATGTATGCTATAGGCGGGGAGGAGATGATAAGTTTGTATAAGAATGTGTTTTGCCAGAAAAGCTTCTGTTTTCGGGAAAGATCTTTTGTATAAGACAAATTATAAGATGCTTCTTGGTATTGCCTCTGTTAGTATCAAGGCGGTAGTATATAGAACTGGAGGGAAAAATACTATGAGTACACGGGTAAAGCGTAGGGTTATTGCGTCTGGCTTTGTGACTATGCTGCTGGCCTGGATTGTTGCATGGGTATGGGAACGCGCTACAGCGAAGAAATTGCAGGCATATACAGAGAACCCGGCTCCCGATTATGAGAGTGCCCTGGCCCGCTTTGCTGAGATGCAGAGCAGGGAAGTGGCTAATCCGCAGCTCAATCCGCTCTGTCGTTCAAAGCTACTGACGCATGGGCGCAAGGTAGAGAACGTTATTGTTCTGATACATGGAATGACCAATTGCCCCCATCAGTATGAGCAGTTTGCGCCCTTATTTTATGAGCGGGGATACAATGTGCTGATCCCACGTGCGCCCCATAATGGACTTCTTGATCGCGAGACAAAAGATCTCCGGCACCTCACAGCGAGCGAGTTGCGCGATACGTGTAGTAGGATAGTGGATATTGCGCGGGGCCTGGGCGAACATATTACCTATGCTGGCCTCTCGGTAGGAGGGGTGATGGCGGCATGGGTGGCGCAAAATCGGCCTGATGTTGACAGGGCCGTAGTGATCTCGCCCGCCTTCACCATTGATCGGCATCTGGGTGTCATCGCGAGTCGGCTTGTGATGTACCTGCTCTTCTTGTTGCCGAACCTTATGACGCAGCGTTTCAGACCTTTTAAAGGTGGCCCTCCTTATAACTATCTTGGCTTTGCCACGCGTGGACTGGCGCATACGATGCGCCTGGGCTTCTCCGTCTACGATACTGCCAGAAAGACCGCGCCCGCGGCACGATCGGTGCTGGTGATTACGAATGCCGCTGATCCTTCTATCAGTAATGCCGTTACGCAGCATCTGATCGGCAGATGGACAACTCGCAAGCCAACTGCTGTCAGCGTGTATGAGTTTGAAGCGCAGCACCACTATATCCATGATCTCATCGATCCGCTACAGTCCCAGCAGCATACCGCGCAGATCTATCCCGTTCTGTTCGATCTCATTACAGCTGAACTCAGGACTATTCAACCGTCCCCGTAGAGGCATGCCTTGCGTGTGCCTCGTGCGTGTGCCGCGTCGGTGGGCAACCCCGTTGAGGGTCAGGGAAGTCCACGTGCGCAACTGGTCCACGCACTCGGCACACGCAAGGCATGCCGCTACGGATCCACGCGCGACTTTTAAATCGGCATGGAAATGACATAAGATGCTCCTTGTTTCATTAGGGACTCTGGGTATACTGAAAAGAGAAGCAGGTGTGGCAAGGGAGGTTTCGGTTTGGCTAATGTATGGGACGATTTGATGAAAATGCTTGTGCGTGCCCATCCCCAGGATTTTGTGTCCCTGGTTCTCCAGGGCGCTCACTATCTGGAAGACATAACAAACGAGATGAAAGTGCGTTCAATTCAGGCGGATTTTCTATGTAAGGCTGACAGGAGTGGCGAAGAAATTGTTGTACATGCAGAATTTCAACGCCGCCATGATCCAACTATGGGGCGGCGGATGTGGGAATATAACTGCGTTACTACGTTCCTCACGCGTTTGCCTGTGTGCTCATTTGTCCTCTACCTGCGTAAGGACGATCCTATTGTCGAGCCTCCGTACAGACTAAAACTCGCGGATGGCGACGTAATCCATATCTTCTATTATACCAACATCTTTTTGTGGGAAGTCTTACCTGAGGTTCTGAAGCAAAAGGGATTAGAAGGTATGTTGCCCCTTTTACCATTGACGAAAGGAGCTGATCTTGCACGAGATTCTATTGTAGGTGATATGATTAATGGACTGAGAGCGGCAGGCAAAGACGATGTACTGGCACTGGGATACGCTTTTGCCGGACTGGTATACGAGACGGAGACCGATCAGCAATGGCTGAAAAGGAGGTTTGCGGTGTTTCACGATATGCTTGAGGGTTCCTGGTCCTACCGGGAAATGGTCCAGAAAGGTATTGATATAGGAATTGAACAGGGTGCAGTGAAAGCGTTGCGACCTGTGCTTATTCGTGTCGTGGAAACACGCTTTCCCGAACTGCTCTCCCTGGCACGACGAGAAGCAGAACGCATCACTGTTCCTACGACGTTAAGCGCTATGGTTGACAAACTCTTGTTAGCGCATACGACAGAACAGGCCCGCCAGGTACTGCTAGAGACAAATACCTCTTCTACAGATACACCATCGTAATAGCTTGCACCTGCTTTCAGGGCAACTTTTTTGAGCTTGTGGTGGGATGCTTCTTATCTATCTGCTTCTGCAATCCCACCCTCTGCGCATCTACCCTGAAAGCCCTTTCTTTCTATTTTCAGGAGCGTTTAGTTGTCACTCTGACTGCTAGCATCGGTATCCATTCCATTGAGCACTTCCTTCATTGCTTCTGGTGTGAACTGGCTCAGGCGTTTGATTAATTCCTCGCGTTGTTCCTGCAATTGCTGGTGCTGCGTTTCGAGTCGTTCCACCATCTGAATGATCAGGTTATCCTGTCGGTCGAGCTTTTGATTCTGCACCTGGAGTTGCTGGACAATCTGTAGGATCTGTCCCTCTTGCTGTTCGATCTTCTGATTCTGCGTCTGGAGCCGCTCAACGATCTGGAGGATGAGTGTGTCCTGGTGATCCAGGTGCTCCATCATATGGCAGATCTCCTGCTCACCTTTCACGTCCGTTTTGTAGTCGTTCTCGGCGGTGAGGCGGTCCTTGGCGGCCTGCCGATTCTGACTCATCATAACGAAGGGAGCGGCGTACGCTGCCTGGAAGCTGAGCGCCAGATTCAAGAGGATAAAGGGATATGGATCCCAATGGTTGATCCAGGCCAGGCTATTGACGACGATCCAGAGGGCAAGTATGATGCTCTGGATAATAATAAACGGCCAACTGCCAACCGTCGCCGCTACACGATCGGCCACTCGTTGGCCGATCGTCAATTGTTGCTCCGCTACTTTATTGACGTTCACAATTTTGCCATGCTGTTCGTGTTTGAACTGAGGGAAGTGTACGTGGATTCCTTCCAGCATGTGCTGGACCTGTCCGGGTGCAAAGACGCTCTGGCGCTCAGATGATGAGGTGATTCCGGGTGTCGTCTCCATAGACGTTCTCCTTTACTTTAGTGAAAAATGATGATATCTCCTCCTTATAAACGCTGCATGTGGAAGGAAGTCACGGTTGTATACTCTCCGGGTGCGGTTCTGTTGACTCGTAGAGGCGTGCCTTGCGTGCGCCGGGTGGCTCGCGTGCCATCCCG
>WNGD01005538.1_pt1 | contig 12236 bp, 10 predicted proteins | sample 5400671 | NCBI WGS metagenome assembly WNGD01 (sample SAMN13153369, study PRJNA577476) | soil metagenome | isolation source: 40 cm soil or saprolite under grassland replicate 2 | place: USA:California | collected 2016-06-15
ACGAGTGCGTCACGACAAGGTCATCCCCCGATCGCTGAAAGAGGGTGCTGCGGTCGAGGCCGAGCGCCTCGACGATGCGCCGCAGGCAATTCTCGATCGCGTGATCCACGTCCTCGGGATCGACGTTGATGAATCCCGCGGCGAGATCGATGACCAGCGACTCGAAGCGGAAGCGTTCCCCACCCTCGAGCGAGAAGTCGCACTCCTTCACATCCGCCGGAAGCGAGTCCGGCGCTATTACGTCCATGCTCAAAGCCCCGCCAGAGGCCGCATAAAGGGCATGTAGCCTATTGGAGGGTATTTGCATGCCGGTCTGTCTTGCCATTTCGCGCCATTGGAGGTTCACCTCGCTCGCTTCTGCCCTCAGGCAGAGACCTGCGCAGCGGCGAAACCAGCCGGCAACCCGATCGAAAGCGCCATCAGGAGCGCGGCGAGATCCGGCCATTGGCTCGGCGCCCTCACCCACTGACGCCGCCGAGGAGCTCGGCCGCCCACCATGGTCGGGCGCGACTAGCATCGGTGCGGAGGACGTCGCCATTGGACCAAGGTCCAACGTGGCGCGCGACTGGCTGCCGGCGTTGCCGTTCGAGTAAGAGGGACCGCGGAGGGGCCAGGCGGCGCGCTCAACGGTATGCCCGACTTCCGCCTGACTTTCGACGCGAGCCTCGACGCCCTCCTCAAGGCGGCGGACCCGATCATCCGCAAGAACCTCCCGCCTGCTGCGCCGTAGGCGGTGTCAACGATCGCGTAAAATGGGCCCCCAAGTCGTCGCGTAAAATTCCCCCCTCCCGGGTGAAAGACGTTGAGTTTCGGTGAAGGGCCTGGGTCATCCCGACGGCGGTGCGTGGCTCTGCGAGGCTCCTATGGCGTCGGCTCAGCGGCCGCGCCGGCCGCCGTCCCGATCTGGGGCTTGAGGAGCCCGGCCTTCAGCTTCTCGCGCAGCCGGTAGCTCTCGCCCCGGATGTTGACCGTGATCGAGTGGTGGAGGAGACGGTCAAGGACGGCGGTGGCGATCACGGGGTCCCCGAAGACGTCGCCCCATGCACCGAGGCTCTGATTGCTCGTCAGGATGATCGCGCCCCGCTCGTAGCGGCGGGAGACGAGCTGGAAGAAGAGATTGGCGCCGTGGCGGTCGATCGGGATGTAGCCGATCTCGTCGATGATCAGCAGCGGCGGTTGGGTGAGGAGCTTCAGGCGCTCGTCGAGCCGATTCTCGCCGAACGCCTTGCCGAGCGTGGCGATCAGCCCGGTCGCCGTCGTGAAGAGCGTGCGGACGCCCTGCGCGCACGCCGCGAGCCCGAGCGCGACCGCGAGATGCGTCTTCCCCACGCCGGGCGGGCCGAGCAGGAGGGCATTTGTCCAGGCGAGCGACGCCGGCTCTCCCGATGTCCTCGATCAGCCGCGATTCCAAATACTGTATGTGCGCCTTGTTGAGCGCATCGCCGGTTGACGAGATCAAGATCAGGTCTGTCCAGAAGTCCTTCTCGTCCTGATGGGTCCGCAAGCGAGGCCAAACAGGGTCACCTTCGCCAACGTAGACGCGCGTTCGCGCCGGATTCTCGTCATCGGGTCCCCACAGCAGATACACGCCAGGTTCGTCGGATTCCGTGCGATCCTGAACTCCTTGGAGCCGGTTGCGAGGGGCCGCGACGGCTCGGAGGGTCCAGTTGATCACCTCGCCCGTTCGTAGCCCACTTGGTGTTCCGTCAACCAGGAAGATTTTGAGCGTTGCCCCCGGCACGAGCTGGTTGAGTACTCTTGCGCACGGCCGGGAGCCTGCGCAAGGGCACGGTGCCGCTCGGACGACCACTGCGTCGGCGCCTACGCGTCTGGTGCGGGGGCGGGCCTGCAGGGCGCCCTTATGCCAACGACGCGCTACCACGGGCCGTGTTCGGGGGGATGCAGGACCTTCGCCGGCGCGCGCCTTTCCGGCCTCTCTCGGGAGACCCAGCCCGCCCGCCGCAGCGAGCGGCGGCCGAGGCGAAGGGCTAGATGAGTCCGAGATTGAGGGCCAGTTCCCGCGCAAGCACGAGCCGCCCCCGGTCGACCGTCAAGATGGTCGTGCCGGACAGCATGCGACGCGGGGGCACCCCGACGATCTTCTGCCCGACCCGCCACATCAGGACGCGGTCCTCGCGCCTGACCACTTCCACGTTCTCGAACGTGACGCTCCACGAGCCGGCCCCATAGAGTGCCGGGACGGTACGCCCCTTCTGGTCCCGAGCGCAATAGAAATCCGCTGGTCTCCCCAACTTGCGGGTCGACCCTGAGCGCCGCCCCGACGTCGATCGCGGCCAGTCGGCCTGTGGGGCTTTAGGGCGTTCCAGCGCCGGGGTGAGCGCGGTCGGATCCGTCCCCAGGTCGACGGCGAGCGTCGGCCCAACCCGCCGCTAGATGAGGCCGAGGTTGAGGGCCACCTCCCGCGAGAGGACCAGCCGCCCCCGGTCGCCCCTGCGCGCGACCGTCGTGCCTGGCAGCATCCGCCGCGGGGGCACCCAGACGACCTTCTTGCCAACCCGGCAGCTCAGGATGATGCCGTCGCTGGCAACTTCCACGTTATCAAACGTCACCCGGTCCGAGCCATCCATCATGACGGGTGCTCCCCCCGGTCTGGCTCGGAGGGTCGGGAGGGCGTCGGGTGCGCCGCTCGGTGGTGCGCTCGTGGGAGCCGTGCGCGCGCGTAGCAGAGAGTGCAGAGATGGTACGCCCCTTCTGATTCCGGGCTCAATAGGTTCAAAAAAACGGCACCACACCACGTCCACCCTGCGCTCGCGGGCAGCGCAGCATCGCAGAGCGGCCCTACCAGGCGTCGGACCGCGCCGGGGCAGGGGGCGAAGGGCAGGGGCGCCGCGCTGTGGGGCTGTGGCGGGCTCGGAGGCGGCGGCTGAGCTGAAGGGCTGCATCGCGTCCGCCGGGTGGCTGGAGCGGCCTCGTGGGCGCGTCGCGCAATCGGTGTCACTAGGAGTGTCACCACGAGTGGCACAACCCCAACGAAGCGGTCGCAACCCGTCAAAGCCGGTAGACTGGCAAACCGTTGCAGCGCGAGGACGTCGGCGGATTCCCCACACGGCGTGGCGTCAAGGACGGACTGAAAATCACGGTGTCGGCGGTTCAACTCCGCCCCTGGCCACTTGATAGCATGAGGACTTGGGCGCGGTCCTTAGCAGACCACGCTCGTAGTGGTGGCAGTTTAGTGGCAGTTCGTTCCCGTAGTGGTAAGCCCGTACACCCGGCCGTAGGAAGGCGACAAGCGGATACGTCGAGGTCGCCTGCGGTTCTCGGTGCCTAGCGATGTGGTAGTAGGCCTTTCAGGCTTTGGTTCAGAGCTACACCATCCTCACCGACATGCCGGAGAACGCCGTCGAACACTTCGATCTCATCCGGCAGATCGCGGACGACAACACCAAGACCCCCGTAGGGGCGGCGTATGACCGACGGCACGGTGAATACTTCGGCAGACGCCGCGCTTCTACGATGAAGCGCTGCATCGAGTCCTTCTCCGATGCCGACACGCGAGACTTCAACATGCTCATCCGGGTAGCGGCCAACGGCAAGCCGACGACCATCCTCCTGAACCCCAGACGAACGTCGCCCGTTGCCTACGTGATAGTGTTAGAGGCGACGAGTATCCGAAGCCTCCACGACCGGGCTATTGGGTGCATGTCGTCATGAGCATCCGCGAATGAGCCCGTTTGCCTCACTGCGGTGGCGATTCGAGGTAGAGCATGCCCGGACCGTTTCCACCTGAATCAAGTCCGTCGCGGGTCGGATTCGGCGCTGATGTTGCATCGGCAGCGGACGCACTCATCCGTCAACCTTCGGTGCCACTCGTATCGCTCGCGCTAGTCCTTTTCCCTTGCGACACCTCGCGCTCCGGCGACCACTCTGCTGTCGCGACGTTGCTCATTACAGCGGCGACCTTTACCGACATGCTATTCTACGCTGGTTGGCTCGGCGCCGAGCGCGTCTTCTTCCAACGGCGCCTGGAAGGCAAGCCAGTTTCCTTGCCGCACCTCCTCCGTCTCGTGAAGCCGTTCGTGAGCAGGTTCCTCGTGCTTGGTGTGTTCTTCGGTATCGTGTTCTTATCGTCCTTCTTCGCTCTTGCTGATATCCTGGGTATGGACATCACTCACCTCCCTGACACCGCTGCTCAACTCCCGTTCTCGTTCCAGGTATGGATCGCGGTTTTGGCCATCGTCACGGACTTCTCCCTCACCTTCGTAACACCAGCACTGGCGTACACGACCCGGTCGGCGGTCCGTTCAGTGGGCATTGGCTTCGCGATGATCGGCCAGACGTGGCCTCGGTCCGCGCTCTATGTCCTGTGTCCGCCACTGGCGCTCAACCTCCTCAACTACATTTTTCCGGTCGGCGGTCTCGCGCTACAACTCCTGCTCACGTCCGTCGTCACTCTCGTCGGGCTGCTGGCGAAGGGCGCGATTGCCGCTTTCTACCTTCGCGAGCGGGGCAGCTACAGCGAGGACGGGGCGGCGTACCGCGTGCCCCCGGATCGCCGCAGACCGCCGTTGGCGCACCTGAACGAGGCGCCCACAGTTTCTCCATGAAACTCGCCGCAACGCATCGGCCGCTGGGCTCGTTCGGGCGTCCCCTCCTCGCCCTTCGCGTCACGATCAAGAATTGTGATGCCCCCTGCCGCTGAGTTCGACCTCGTTCGTCGTCCGTTCTTCGCCCGCGTCCACGAAGCGGTAGCCAATTGGCGGCGCGGGCTACCTCTTCTTCGACGACGGCCTCGCGCTCTTCGGACCCGCCGGCTTCACCTCGATCTCCGTCGCGCTCAGCCGGTACTGCACGGTCACCCGCTCGCCGACCTTGAGATCGCCGAGCACCTTGGTGGCGCTGTCGCGGCCGATCTCCCAGACGTCCTTGCCCTTCTGCACCGTGACGGTGTCGTTGGTGAGCGCCGTGACGGGGCCCGTCACCTGGTAGGTCTTGGCCTGCGCGGCGTAGAGCCCGCTCGCGAGGGTCAGGAGCGCGAGCGGGGTCAGGGCCAGCGCCTTCAGCTCGAGCATGCCGTCCTCCTCTTCGCTACTCGACGCGCAGGGCGAGCTCCGCCTCCGGCTCGTCGAGATGGTCGACGCGTGGTCCGGCGGCGAGCCACGCGCCGGCGGCGCGCCGGCCCGCGTCGTGCATCGCGCCCAGGATGCCGCGCTCGAAGTAGAGGTAGGAGCCCGCGTTGAAGAACGCGGCGCGCACCGGCCGCACGGCCTCGTAGAGGATCACCTCGCGGTAGGGGCCGCGTTGGAGGCGGGTCACCCGGTTGCGCTCGAGGAGGAGCTTGCGGTCCATGTTGTAGGCGTTCTCGAGGAAGCTGTCGACGGTGCGCTCGACGGCGCGCCCGAAGTGTCTGAGCGGCCCGGGAAGGGGCTCGGGCGGCTCGGTCACCAGCACGGTGACGATCTCCTCCGCGCCGAGCGCGACCGCGGGCGCGAGCGGCGTGTTGACGAGCAGCCCGCCGTCCCACAGGAGGTGCTGCCCGACGCGCACGGGCGGGAAGAGGAGGGGGATGCTCGCGCTCGCGAGCACCATGTCGACGGTTATGGCGTCCACCACGATGTAGTCCGCCGAGCGCGTCACCGGCGCGGGCGCGGTCACGAAGCGCACCACACGCCCGGAGTGGGCATCTACCGTGTTGAGCGAGAGGCGGACGCCGCGGTTCGGTACCCGCTCGCCGCCGAAGACGTCGATCAGGCGCGCGCGCAGCGGCGCGGTGTCGACCACGAACGGCTCGCGGATGCCCTCGAGGAAGCGGCTCACCAGCTCGAAGCGCGCCGTCAGCAGGAATTCGACCCAGAGCGCGAGCACGTTCCCCGGCCGGAGCGAGCGGTGGTTCCGCACGCGGTGGAGGAAGGCGCGCAGCGGCTGCGTCGTGCCGAGCCAGCGCGCGGCCTCCTCGAGCGAGAGCCGTGCGAGCGAGCGCAGCGCGCTGCCGAAGAACGCGGCGCTGGCCGTGACCGGCGGATCGTCGGCGATGCTCTTCCAGAACTGGAGCATCTCGCGCGGCGACTTGCCGGCCGCGATGAGCGCGGCGTTGATGCCGCCGGCCGAGGTACCGGAGAGCACGGCGGGCCCCGCCGCGAAGCGCGCGTCCTCGAGCAGGCGCTCGTAGACGCCGACCTGGAACGCGCCTCGCGCGCCGCCCCCCGAGAGCACCAGACCGAGGGTGCGCGGACCCCGCCGTCTCCCGCCCAGCCGCATCGTCCGCATCGTCCTCCCCCTCCCCGCACCGGATCCGGTCGTGCGCGTGTAGCACGGCGGGCGGCCGGGAGCTAGCTAGGAGGCTGTCCGAGGTTACTCGGACAGCCTCCTAGGAGCGCGGGGGCTACGACACCGAGCGCTGCGCGGCAGGCGCGACGGCGGCTGGGCGCGGCCACGCCCGCACCTTGCCGCACGCGAGACCGATCTGCCGCACTACGTCCCACAGGTAATACAGCTCGGGGTAGACGAGCGGCTTGCCGCTGGTGAGGAGCGCCGCCGCCACCTGCCGCTCCGGGTCGGCCCAGGTGAGGACGTTCGTGAAGCCGATGTGGCCGAAGGCATACTGCGTGTCCGGCCCGTAGGGGCTGAACCACTGCCCGCCCAGCATGAAGCCCATCCCGTAGCGGAAGGGGAGGAGGAGCGTGAAGTCGAACTCCAGATACGACTGCTCCGAGGTGGCCCGGCGGATCGTGCGCGGGTCGAAGATGCGCACCCCGTCGAGCTCGCCGCCCTGGAGGAGGAGCTGGTAGAAGCGGCTCATCTCGTTCGCCGTCGCCACCAGGTTGGCCGAGGGTACGATGCCGGTGAGAAAGCCGGGGTCATTCGCCATCGCGATCGCCCGGCGGAACTCGACGCCGAGGGCGCGGCCGAGGATGGTGGAGAGCGGCGGTAGGGGCGGAGGCCCGGTGAAATAGTTGACGGCCACCTGGCCGACGTCGGCGGGCGGGACGCCGTAGGAGAGCCAGCGGAAGCCGAGCGGACGGCGGACCTCCTCGTCGAGGACGGTGCGGATCGTCTTGCCGGTCACCCGGCGCACCACCTCGCCCAGGATGAAGCCGCCGGTCACCGCGTGGTAGGCGAGCTGCCGCCCGGGCCGCCCGGTGAGCTTCATCTCGCACAGGATGCGGACGATGCCCTCGGGGTCGTCGAGGCGGTCCAGATCCATCGCTTCGGACGGCGGGTTCGGGAGGCCGGCGCGGTGGATCAGCACGTGCCGGATGGTGATCCACTGCTTGGTACGTACCGCGAACTCGGGGATGTACTCGCACACCGGGTCGTCGAGGCGGATCACGTCGCGCTGGTCGAGGAGGTGGATCACCATCGCGGTCACCGCCTTGGCGGCGGAGAAGATGTTGAGCGGCGTGGCGGGCGTGACGCGGGTCCTGGGGGCGTCGGGCGGGTCGTCGGGACCGTTGCCGCGCGCGTGGCCGATGGCGCGGTCGATCAGGACCTGCCCGTGGCGCCGGACGGAGAGCTGGATGGCGGGATGGAGGCCGCTCGCGTAGAGGCGCTCGACCGCCGCCCAGATGCGCACCACCGCCTCCGGGGACACGCCGAGCTCGCGCGGCGGGGTCTCGGCGCCGACTGCGGTCACCTCCTCGAGCGAGGCCGGCACGCGGCAGCGGGTGAGCAATGGACAGCGCACCGCTGCGATCGTACAGTGCACCCCCGTGAGAGGAAAGGTGTGAACGAACGCTCGCTTGCGTGGCTCTTCCTCGCCGCGAGCCTGTGGGGGGCGTGGTTCACCTGGAACGCGCTCCGGCCGATGGCCGGGGCATCGCGGCGCGGGGTGGTGAGCTTCTTCGCCGGCTGGCTCACCGGCGAGCTCGCGCTCCATCACCTGGCCTGGCAGCTCGCCATGACGCTCGTGTTCGCCTGGGCGGGCGCGCTCCGCGCCTGGCCGGGGTGGGCCGGGCTGGCGATCACGCTCCTCTCGTGGTGCGGCCTCGCGCGCTGCCTCGTGGTCGCGCGCCGCGCCGAGGCGGTCGTCGAGCAGGCGCTCGCCCTGGGGCTCGGCCCGCGCTACGCGGAAGAGATCCCGACCCGGGCGGGCGGGCCGCTCGCGCCTGCGATCGACTGGCGCCGCGTGCTCGTGCCGTTCCCGATCCGGCATCCCGAGGTCGAGCGGGTGCGCGACATCGTCTATGCGCGTGCCGCCGGGCGGGTCCTGCGGCTCGACGTCTACCGCCACCGCGATCATCCGACCGGCTGCCCGACGCTCCTCCAGATCCACGGCGGCGCCTGGATCGTCGGCAGCAAGAACGAGCAGGGCCTGCCCCTCATGTACCATCTCGCCGCGCGTGGCTGGGTGTGCGTCGCCGCCGACTACCGCTTGAGCCCGCGCGCCACGTTCCCCGACCACCTGATCGATCTGAAACGCGCCGTCGCCTGGATCCGCGAGCACGGCGCGCTGTACGGCGCCGATCCCGACTTCCTGGTCGTGACCGGCGGCTCGGCGGGCGGGCACCTGGCGGCGCTGGTCGCGCTCACGCCGAACGCCCCCGAGTACCAGCCCGGCTTCGAGGGCGTCGACACCGCGGTCGACGGCTGTGTGGCCTTCTACGGCGTCTACGACTTCACGGACCGCCACGGCCTCTGGCCCGACCACGGGCTCCGCCGGCTCCTCGAGCGGCGGGTGCTGAAGGTCCCCTTCGCGAGCGCACCCGAGGCGTACGAGAAGGCGTCGCCGCTCTCCCGCCTCCGGCCCGATGCGCCGCCCTTCCTCGTCCTGCACGGCACGCACGACACGCTCGTGCCGGTCGAGGAGGCGCGCCGCTTCTGCGACGCTTTCCGCCGCGTGGTCCGCGCCCCGCTCGTCTACGCGGAGCTCCCGGGCGCGCAGCACGCCTTCGAGATCTTCCCGTCCGTGCGCACGACGTTCGTCCTCCCCGGCGTGGAGCGCTTCCTCGCCTGGGTCTACGCCGGCTACCTCCGCCGGCGCCGCGCCGAGCCCGGTGCGCGCCGGGTGGTGGGATCAGGTGGCGCAGGCGTCTAGCGGCGCGGATGCCGACCGGGGAGAGGCGCCCGGCTCGGAGCCCGGGACGGCGACGGACCCCGTGTGCGGCATGCAGGTCGCGCCGGCGCGCGCGCACACCCGCCTCGTGCACGAAGGACGGACCTACTTCTTCTGCAGCGCGCACTGCGCCGAGCGCTTCCGTGCGGAGCCCGCCCGCTACCTCCGCCCGCGCGCGACGGTGCCGCCCGCGCCGGGCACCGAGTACACCTGCCCGATGCACCCGCAGGTCGTCCGCTCCGAGCCGGGGGCCTGCCCCCTCTGCGGCATGGCGCTCGAGCGCGCCGAGGAGGAGGCCAGCCCCGAGCTCGCCGACATGAGCCGGCGCTTCTGGCTGAGCCTGATCCTGACCCTGCCGCTCTTCCTCGCCGCCATGGCGGACATGCTGCCCGGCGAGCCGCTGCGGCACGCGTTCGCGGGAGGCGCGCTCGCGTGGATCGAGCTCGCGCTCGCCACCCCGGTCGTCCTGTGGGGCGGATGGCCGCTCCTCCAGCGCGGCGCGGCCGGGGTCGCCGCGGCGCGCCCCAACATGTTCACGCTGATCGCGATCGGCATCGGCACCGCGTACGGCTACAGCCTGGTGGCGGCGCTGGCCCCCGAGGCCTTCCCGGCCTCTTTCCGCGGCCACGGCGGCGAGGTGCCGCTCTACTTCGAGGCGGCGGCCGTCATCACCTCGCTCGTCCTCCTGGGCCAGGTCCTGGAGCTCCGCGCGCGCCGCCGCACGGGCGGCGCAATTCGCGCCCTCCTCGGGCTCGCGCCGAAGACGGCGCGCCGCCTCGGGCCAGACGGGCGCGAGGAGGACGTGCCGCTCGCGGACGTGCACGTGGGCGACCGCCTGCGCGTGCGGCCCGGCGAGAAGGTGCCGGTGGACGGCGTCGTGGTCGAGGGCCGGAGCGCGGTCGACGAGTCGATGCTGACCGGCGAGCCCATGGCGGTGGAGAAGACGGCGGGCGCGCGGGTGACGGGCGGCACGCTCAACACGACCGGCAGCTTCGTCATGCGCGCCGAGCGGGTGGGGAGCGAGACCCTGCTCGCGCAGATCGTGCGCATGGTGGGCGAGGCCCAGCGGAGCCGCGCGCCCATCCAGCGCCTGGCGGACGTCGTCTCCGCCTACTTCGTTCCCGCCGTGCTGGTGGTGGCGGCGGTCACCTTCGTCGCGTGGCTCGTCCTCGGCCCCACGCCGCGCGTGGCCTACGCGCTCGCCAACGCGGTCGCCGTGCTCATCGTCGCCTGCCCGTGCGCGCTCGGGCTCGCGACCCCGATGTCGATCATGGTCGCCGTCGGGCGCGGCGCGACCGCGGGCGTGCTGGTGAAGCAGGCGGAGGCGCTCGAGGTGCTCGAGCGGGTCGACACGCTGGTGGTCGACAAGACGGGCACGTTGACCGAGGGCAGGCCGCGGCTCGTGTCGGTGGAGGTCGTCCCCGGGCTGGAGGAGCGCGAGGCGCTCGCCCTCGCCGCCGGCCTCGAGCAGGCGAGCGAGCACCCGCTCGCCGCGGCGATCCTCGAGGGCGCGCGGGCGCGCGGCCTCGTGCCGCCCGGCGCCGCGGAGTTCCACGCGCGACCGGGGAAGGGTGTGACGGGGACGGTCGGTGGGCGCGCGGTCGCGCTCGGCAACCGGGCGCTGCTGGCCGAGCTCGGCATCGACGCCGGCGTGCTCGGCGCGCGCGCCGAGGCGCTCGGCGCCGACGGGCAGACGGTGATGTTGCTCGCCGTCGACGGGCGAGCGGCGGGTCTGGTCGGGGTGGCGGATCCGGTGAAGCCGTCCACCCCGGGCGCGCTGCGGGCACTCCGCGAGGACGGCGTTCGCGTCGTCATGCTGACCGGCGACAGCCGCACCACCGCGGCGGCCGTCGCGCGCCGGCTCGGCATCGACGAGGTGCACGCCGAGGTGCTGCCGCAGGAGAAGGGCGAGGTGGTGCGGCGCCTCCAGGCCGCCGGGCGCGTGGTCGCGATGGCGGGCGACGGCGTGAACGACGCCCCCGCGCTCGCCGCGGCGCACGTCGGCATCGCGATGGGCACGGGCGCCGACGTCGCGCTCGAGGCCGCGGACGTGACCCTCGTGCGCAGCGACCTGCAGGCGATCGTGCGCGCGCGGCGCCTCTCCCGCGCCACCATGCGCAACATCCGCGAGAACCTGTTCTTCGCGTTCGTCTACAACGCGCTCGGCGTGCCGATCGCGGCGGGCGTCCTCTACCCGATCTGGGGGCTCCTCCTGAACCCCATGATCGCGAGCGCCGCCATGAGCCTCAGCTCGGTGTCGGTGATCGGGAACGCGCTGCGGCTCCGGCGGCTGGCGCTCTGAGGACGCCTGCCCGGGGGGCGGCGCCGAAGCGGGTCGCCCGAACCCGGCGGCGCGGCCTCGTCAGGCTCGCCACCCTCTTCCCCGCGCCCCGCGCCACCTGCTAGAAGGGCGTGCAGATAGCCTGCGTTGCGCCGACCGGTCGGCCGGGCGCGAGCCAGACGTCCCGACCGCCGCCCGGCGAGAAGGAGGGACCATGCGGCCCCGCACTGCTGCAATCGCGTGGACGGCGCTCGGGGGACTGCTCTTGGCGGTGCCGCACCTGGCGGCGGACGTGCGTCCGGGGGAGGTGCTCGCCAAGGGCGACATCCCGCGCCTCGGCACCCTCGTCTCGCCGTCGATCGAGTGGATCCTCCGGCGAGGGGCTACGATGAAGATCGCCGAGCCGCGGCCCGTCGGCTGGCCGAAGGCCTACCAGGAGGCCACGGAGAAATACGCGAGCCAGGTGCAGCTCGCGGCCGACGGCCTCACCATCCTCCACTACGTCGCTGGCCAGCCCTTCCCGAACCTCCAGCTCGCCGATCCGGCGATCGGGGTCAAGATCATGTGGAACTACGAGTATCGGCCCTACCCCGGCACCGACGACTTCGTGGAGTACGACTTCCCCACCTACAGCGCCTCGCTCAACACGGGCGCCCCGATGACGATCGAGCGCGATCTGCGGATCGGCGAAGCGCGGCGGCTCTACTACAACGGTCGCCTCGTCGTCCCGCCCACCCCCGAGATGCCGAACGGCTCAGGTCTTCGCTTCCAGGAGTTCGTGGGTCCGGTGCTCGCTCCCTTCGACTTGAAGGGCATCGGCCTCATCACCTACCGCTTCATCGATCCCGGCCAGCAGGACATGAGCTTCCTCTACCTGCCGGCGCTGCGCCGGGTGCGCCGCCTCTCGACCGCCCAGCGCTCGGACGCGCTCCTCGGCACCGACGC
>WNGD01008573.1_pt1 | contig 12234 bp, 10 predicted proteins | sample 5400671 | NCBI WGS metagenome assembly WNGD01 (sample SAMN13153369, study PRJNA577476) | soil metagenome | isolation source: 40 cm soil or saprolite under grassland replicate 2 | place: USA:California | collected 2016-06-15
GATGTCACGCTGGGCGACGACACCAGGACGCTGACCATGGAGGTCGAGCTGCACCTGGGCGACGACATCGTCCGGGCGATCGCCATGCAGCCGACCGACGGCCTGGTGCGCGGCGCCACCGTCACCGACACGGGCGGCCCGATCAGCGTGCCGGTCGGCGATGTCACCAAGGGCCACGTGTTCAACGTGCTGGGCGAGACGCTGGACGTGGACACCGCGTCGCTGAAGGTGGAGGAGCGCTGGCCTATCCACCGTGACCCGCCGCCGTTCGACCAGCTGGAGCCCAGGACCGAGATCCTGGAGACCGGCATCAAGGTGCTCGACCTCCTCACGCCGTACGTCAAGGGCGGCAAGGTCGGCCTGTTCGGCGGGGCCGGCGTGGGCAAGACGGTGCTCATCCAGGAGATGATCACCCGGGTGGCCAAGAACTTCGGCGGCGTCTCGGTGTTCGCCGGCGTCGGCGAGCGCACCCGCGAGGGCAACGACCTGATCATTGAGATGACCGAGTCGGACGTCATCAAGGACACCGCGCTCGTGTTCGGCCAGATGGACGAGCCGCCGGGGACCCGGCTGCGCGTGGGGCTGTCCGCGCTGACCATGGCCGAGTACTTCCGCGACGTGCAGGGCCAGGACGTGCTGCTGTTCATCGACAACATCTTCCGGTTCACCCAGGCGGGCTCGGAGGTATCCACGCTGCTCGGCAGGATGCCGTCGGCCGTGGGCTACCAGCCCACGCTCGCCGACGAGATGGGGCAGTTGCAGGAGCGGATCACCTCGACCCGCGGCCACTCGATCACCTCGATGCAGGCGATCTATGTGCCCGCCGACGACATCACCGACCCCGCTCCGCACACCACGTTCGCCCACCTGGACGCGACGACCGTGCTGTCCCGGTCGATCACCGAGAAGGGGATCTTCCCGGCGGTGGACCCGCTCGACTCCACCTCCCGCATACTGGACGCCAACTACGTCGGCCAGGAACACTACGACGTGGCCCGGGAGGTGCAGCGGATCCTGCAGCGCTACAAGGAGCTGCAGGACATCATTGCCATCCTGGGCATCGATGAGCTGTCCGAAGAGGACCAGGTCACCGTCCGGCGGGCGCGGCGTATCGAGCGGTTCCTGTCCCACCCGATGTTCGTCGCCGAGCAGTTCACCGGTCAGCCGGGGGTGTTTGTCCCGCTCAGCGACACCATCGCCTCGTTCAAGGCAGTGGCCGCGGGCAAGTACGATTCGATCCCTGAGCAGGCGTTCTTCATGACCGGCGGGATCGAGGACGTGGAGCGGAAGGCCCAGGAGCTGGAGCGCTAGTGAGCCAGGCCGGCTGCGTGCGCAGCGAGCGAGTGAGGTAGCGCGGTGACGCTTCGGGTGGAGCTGGTCGCGCCGGACGGCGAGATCTGGTCCGGGCGCGCCCGGATGGTGATCGCTAAGACCCTGGACGGGGATCTGGGCGTCCTGGCCGGCCACAGCCCCGTGCTCGGGATCCTGGCCGAGGGCAGCCTCATCCGCATCCTCGACCCCGAAGGCCGCGCGGGGCCCGCGGGCGGGGAGGAATCCGCGGGCGGGGAGGGGCCCCCGGGCGGGGCGGGATCTCCCGGCGGGGAGGTACTGGCCGCGGTGAGCAGCGGCTTCCTGGCGGTCGCGGACGACCGGGTATCCATCCTGTCCCGGCAGGCCCAGCTGGCCTCCAGTGTGGATACGGATGCCGTCGAGGCGGAACTCAACGCCGCGCTGGAGGATGCCGGCCCGGTCACACCGGACGAGGAGCCGACCGAGGTGAAATACGCCCGGGCGCTGCTACGGGCTGCGGACGAGCGGTCCTGACGAGAGGGCAGCGGCCGGGCCCGTCATGAGCAGAGCACTGGCGCTCGACGCGGCTTGGATCTTCGCGGCCTTCCTGGTCGTGGTGGTGCTCGCGGCGGTCGGCATCGCCGGGCGGCGGATCCTGCTTGACCGGGGCGGCGGCACCGTCGAATGCGGGCTGCGCAGGCCAGGCGGGACCTGGCGGCTGGGGGTGGCCGCCTACGGGGCTGGCGAGCTGCGCTGGTACGACGGCGTCGGGGTCCTGCTCACCCCCGAGGAGGTGCTGTCCCGGGGAAGCCTGTCCGTCACGTCACGGCGGGACGCCGACGCGGCGGAGGCGGTGAGCCTCGGGCCAGGCATGGTGGTGATCAGCTGCCAGCTGGGGGACAGCCCGGACACGATCGAGCTGGCCATGGGCGAAGCCGCGCTGACCGGTTTCCTGGCATGGCTGGAAGCCGCGCCACCCGGCTCTTACGAGCGCTGGGTCGGCTAACACGCCGCCCTTTCCATGATCACGGACGATTTCCGGCGCATACAGCAGGCGGTCGTCCGTGATCATGGAAGCTAACGGTCGCCGCCCGGCTTCCAGAGCACATCGCCGCGGGCCAGGTTCGCCCGCCGGGCGAGGATGAACAGCAGGTCCGAGAGCCGGTTGAGGTAGTGGGCGGTGAGCGGGTTCATCGTGTCACCGTGCACCGCCAGGGCGGCCCAGGCACTGCGCTCGGCGCGGCGGACCACGGCCCGGGCGGTGTGCAGCAGCGCGGCCCCTGGCGTGCCCCCGGGCAGGATGAAGCTCCGCAGCGTGGGCAGGTCCGCGTTCTGCTCGTCGCAGTCCCGCTCCAGGGCACTCACGTAGCTGCCGTCGATCCGCAGCGGGGGGTAGGGCGGGCTGTCGGTGATCGGATTGCACAGATCGGCGCCGACGTCGAACAGCTCGTTCTGGACCCTCGTGAGCAGCGATGTGACGTCGTCGCCGAACTCGGCGAGCGCGAGGGCGGCCCCGATCGCGCAGTTGGCTTCGTCCACGTCGGCGTAGGCGACCAGGCGCGGGTCGGTCTTGGGCACCCGGCTCAGGTCACCGAGCGCGGTCGTCCCGTCGTCACCGGTGCGGGTGTAGATACGCGACAGAACGATGGGCTGGTCGCGGCGGTTCTTAGGCATGCAATCACCGTAGCGGGTAGGGCTGGCGCGGCGATGCCGGCGCCGCGGCCCGGCCCCCCTGCGAGTGCCCAGCGGCTGGCCGTACGCGCCGATAAAGTTGTCGCTGACCGCCCGCGGACGATGCCGACGAGATCCACATCCCGGCGGCCCTGAACCTGCTCTTCCAGAGCACCTACGACTGGGACTACCGCACTGTCCCGCAGGAACGGGCGGCGGGCCGGGCCATCTACTGGCCCCGCGGCCGCACGCTCGGCGGATCGTCGTCGATGAACGCGATGATCTACATCCGGGGCGCCCGCCACGACTACGACACCTGGCGGGACGAGTATGACTGCACCGGCTGGGGCTACACCGACCTGATGCCCTACTTCCGCCGGGCCGAGGACAACACCCGGGGCGCCTCGGCATACCACGGCGTGGGCGGGCCGCTGACCGTCTCGGACCTGAAGCACCGGTCGGCGCTCACCAGGGCGTGGCTCGTCTCGGCGCGTGATTGCGGGCTGGGGGAGAACGAGGATTTCAACGGACCGCAGCAAGATGGCAGCGGGTTCTACCAGGTGACCCAGCGGGACGGACGCCGCTGGTCGGCGGCCGACGCCTTCCTGCGTCCGGCCAGGTCGCGGCCCAACCTGGAGGTGCTGACCGATGCCTGGGTGACCGAAATCGTGGTGGAGGCGGGCCGGGCCGCCGGGGTGCGATACCTGCGGCGCGGGACGGAGGAGATGGCGCGCGCCGACGCCGAGGTGATCCTGGCGGCGGGAGCCGTCGGCAGCCCGCAGCTGCTCATGCTTTCCGGCATCGGCCCCGCCGGCCACCTGCACGACCTCGGCATCGTCGTGCATGTGGACAGCCCTGGCGTTGGGGCGAACCTTTCGGACCATCCAGCGGTCGCGGCGATGTGGGCCACCCCGCGCAAACGGGGCCTGTGGGAGGAGTCCACTCCCGTCAACCTGGCCCGGTGGCGGCTGCGGCACTCCGGTCCGCTGACCTCGAACGTGGCGGAGGCAGGCGGGTTCAGCCGGACCCGGCCCTCGCTCGCCGCGCCCGACCTGCAATGGCACGTGCTGCCCACGCCCTATGAGCGAAACGGGCTTGGTGACCCCAAGACGCGGGCGCTCTCCGTACTGGTCACGCTGGTCGACGTCGGCAGCCGCGGCCGCATCCGACTGCGTAGCGCCGACCCCCGGCACAAGCCGGCCATCGATCCCGCGTACCTGTCCGACGGCAGCGACATCGAGCCGCTGGTGCAAGGGATCCGGATGGCCCGCGAGTTCGCCGCCGCCGGGCCGCTCGCCAAGGCCTGCACGTCCGAGCTGTCGCCGGGCCCGGACGTCCGCACCGACGTGGAGATACGCGAGTTCATCCGGCGCGACCTCGGCACCCTTTTCCACCCGGTGGGCACGTGCGCGATGGGCGGCGACTCCCCGCTGGCTGCCAGCAAGCTGACCAGCGTGGTCGACCCCGAGTTGCGGGTGCGTGGAGTTGAGCAGTTGCGGGTGGTGGACGCCTCGGTCATGCCGGTGGTCCCCCGGGGCAACACCAACGCCCCGACCATCGCCATCGCCGAGCGGGCGGCGGACCTCATCATCGGCCGTGCCCCGCTGGAGCCAATCGACCCGGCCCTGGCGGGCGAGCCGCTCGCGGCCGGGCTGGGCTGACCGGGGCCACGATCGGTTCAGATTGCTGCCCCTATTAAGGCACGGATCTGAACTGGTGGTGTCTCCGGCTCTCAGCGGTAGCGCTTGCCGTGCAGCAGGGTGGCGACCGACAGCAGCCTGCGCAGGTCCTTGTCGGAGCGGGCGAGCGTCGTCAGGTTGAGGGGAGAACGCATCCGGACCCGGGTGATCGCCTTGGCCCGGGTGAACTCGCGCAGCCCGTCCGGGCCGTGGATGCGGCCGAACCCGGAATCGCCGATCCCGCCGTACGGCAGCGCGGGCACGGTCGCGTACCCGATCACCGAGTTGATCGATGTCATGCCGCTGCGCATCGCGCGGGCCACCGCCAGGGCGCGCTTCTTGCTGCGGACGAACACGCTGGCCCCCAGCGCGTAGCGGCTGGCGTTCGCCAGAGCGACGCCCTCGTCCAGGTCCGCCACCTTCGTCACGGTCAGCGTGGGGCCGAACGTCTCGTCCTGCACCGCCAGGCTCGTCTCAGGCACGTCGGCCAGGATCACCGGGTCCACGTACGGGCGCCGGACACTCTGCATGCCGCCGATCACCGCCCGGCCGCCGCGGGCGAGGGCGTCGGCGACGTGATCCTCGACGACGTCAATCTGGGCCGGGTGGGTCATCGGCCCATAGGCGGACTCGCGATCGTCACCGGGCCGCGCCCCGGACATCCGTTCGGCCAGTTTCTCCAGGAACGTGTGGTACACGGCCTCCACGACGTAGACCCGCTCCACCCCGATGCAGGTCTGCCCGGCGTTGGACACCGCGCCCCAGGCCGCGGCGTCGGCGGCGGCGTCGAGATCGGCGTCGGCCCCCACCAGGAAGGCGTCCTTCCCGCCACACTCGGCCACCATGGGCGTGAGGTTGTCCGCACAGGCGGCCATCACCTTGCGCGCGGTCGCGGCGGAGCCGGTGAACGAGATCTTGTCGACCGGGCTGCGGGCGAGTGCGTCGCCGGTCCCGGCGGCGCCGGTGACCAACTGCAGGACCGGGTGCTCGGGCACCACATCGGCAAGCGAGCTGACCAGCCAGCCGCCGACCGCGGGCGTGAATTCGCTCGGCTTGAACACGACGGCGTTGCCGGCGGCGAGTGCGTAGGCGATCGAGCCCATCGGCGTGAAAACCGGGTAGTTCCATGGCCCGATCACACCGATGACGCCGAGCGGGGCATACTCGAGCGAGGATGCGAGGTTGATCGCCGTGATCCCGCTCGGCACGCGGCGTGGGCCGAGCACGCGGCGGGCGTTGCGCGCCGCCCAGTCGAGGTGCACGACCGCCAGGAAGATCTCTAGCTGGGCGTCGGCGATTGGCTTGCCGGTCTCGTTGTGAACGAGCTCGGCGAGGCGGCCGATGTAGCGGATCATGTGGGACTTCCAGGCGAGCAGCCTCGTCTGGCGGTTCTTCCATCCCAGCCCGGCCCACCAGGCGGCGGCCTCCCGCGCGCGCTCGACGGCGGCCTCGACCTCGGCGTGGCCGTGGACTGCGAAGGTGCCGATCACCTCGGAGGTGGCGGGATTGACCGTGTCGAAGGTCTCCACCTGCCTGGCCTGCCCATGTGTCCACACCGTGCCCATCGTCCTCGCCTCGCTGTGCTCGCGCCGCAGGTGCTGCGAGGCAAGTAAACCACCGGCGGCTGGGTGCCGCGAGACGCCTTCCGCTGACCCGTGCGGCCCCGGGAGGAAGCGCCCGGGGCCGGGCACTGGGTACCGTTGGGGAGGCCTGCGCCACAGACCGGCCAGGCGCCGACGGACCGGATCGGAACCTGGTGACCGAACGCCCCTACGTGCTGCTCAGCTGCGCCATGTCGGTCGACGGCTGCCTTGATGCGCCGGGGGGCGAGCGGCTGGTGCTGTCGGGCGCCGCCGATCTGGACCGGGTCGACGACGAGCGGGCCAGCAGCGATGCGATCATGGTCGGGGCGGGCACGATCCGCCGCGACGACCCGCGGCTGCTCATCCGCTCGCCAGAGCGCCGCGCAGCCCGCACCGCCGATGGCCGGCCCGCGCACCCCATCGGGGTCACCCTGACCGCCAGTGGCGACCTCGATCCCGGCGCCCGGTTCTTCTCCGGCGGGGAGGCGGTCGGCGGTATTGGCGTGGGGGCGGCCGCTGACGCCGGTGGGGAGACGGCCGGCGGTGTTGGCGGGGAGACGGTTGGCGGCGTTGGCGGGGAGGCGGCCGGCGGCGCCAGACGGGATCGGCCTGCCCGGCTCGTCTACTGCGCAAGCCCGGTGACAGCACGGACCCGCCGCCGGCTGGACGGCCTGGCCGAGGTGGTGGACGCCGGGAGCAGGCCGGCGCTGGCAGCGGTGCTGGCGGACCTGTTCCGCCGTGGCGTCCGCCGCCTCATGGTCGAAGGCGGGGCGGACCTGTCCAAGCAGTTCCTGACCGGTGGGCTCGCCGATGAACTGCAGCTCGTGATCGCGCCATTCTTCGTGGGTGACCCCCGCGCCCCGCGCTTCGCTGGGCCCGGCCGGTACCCATACGGGCCGGGCCACCAGATGGCCGTCGCTGAGGTCCGTGAGGTCGGCGCGGTCGTACTGCTCAGGTACCTGCTGAAGGCTCCGGTGACCGGCTCCGCGCCGCCGGCGGGCACCGGCAACGTGGATGCTGGGCGAGGGGTCGGGGTGGCCGAGCCTGTGCCGGGGCACGGGGCGCCGGGCGCGGCGGGCGAGACGACCGAGGCCGACCGTGGCTGGCAGGGCGAGGCAATCGAGCTGTCCAGGCGCTGCCCACCTTCGGCCACGGCGTTTGCGGTCGGGGCGCTCGTGGTCGCCGGTGACGGCACGGTGCTCGCCACCGGCTATTCGCGCGAGAGCGACCCGCACGACCACGCGGAGGAGGCCGCCTTGGCGAAGCTCGACCCGGCGGACCCCCGGCTGGCCGGGGCGACGCTCTACAGCTCCCTGGAGCCGTGCCGGTTCCGCGCCTCGCGGCCGCGGCCCTGCGCGGAGCTGATCATCGAGGCGGGCTTGCGCCGGGTGGTGATCGCCTGGCGGGAGCCGCCCGTGTTCGCGCCCGGCGGGGGAGCGGCCCTGCTCGCCGAGGCCGGGATCACCGTGGTGGAGATCGCGGACCTCGCCGCGCAAGCGCGCGCCGTCAACGCTGGCGTCCTCGGCGGGTAAATCCAACTTCCCGGCGGACTCCGGGCTCCGGGGGCTGCGGCTCCTGGGCATGTGCCCCGGGCTCGGCGGCGGGTGCGCCAGGCTCCGCGGGCGGCTCCTCAGCGGGTGGCCCGGCACCTCAGCGGGTGACCGGGCCGTCGGCGGGCGCGCCGGGCTCTCTGGCGGGAGATCCGGTTCCTCGGCGGGAAAACCAGCTCGCGGGGGAGTTCCCCGGCTCTAGTCGCGGGTAAACGGCGACGATCGTGGTGGCATTTATGCGTGCGGCGCATATGGGGTACACACAATGGTGAAAATGGCCGGCGGGCTGGGTCTGCGGCGGGCGGCGGGCCGTTAGCCCGACACGTCGGCCAATTGGGGATCTTCCAAGACGGCGCCGTAGCGGATGGCGACGAGCTGGCCAATCGTGGGATAGCCGCCGAGCGGCGGCGCACATTCCAGGCCGCTCTCGGCGGCAATGCCCGCCATGGCGTCGGGCGGCACCTCTGGCCCGATGACACACGGGGCCAGCATGACCCTGGTGACCTGCGCAGCAGACAGGCGCTCCGCCGCCTCCCTGAGCGCGGCGGGGTCGGCCAGCGGCGCGGGCACGGCCGGGATCGTGAGCCGGGACGCGAGCAGGACGGCGACCACGCCAGCGGCCTGTATCGCCTCGGCATCACCGGCGGCGCCCACGATGACCCCGTCGGCGGCGCTGACGACGCTGATCCGGCCCGCCCGCCCGGCCCGGGCCAGGCCGGCCTCGGACAGCCGGGCGTGGACCGCCTCCGCGAGGAACGGGTGGGGGCCGAGGTGCTCGGCCATCAGGACGGGCGTGTCCGCCGCCGCCACGATGGCGGCGATCGCCTCGTCAATACTGGGATAAGGGCAGGTGAGGAGCGGGACGACGACCGCCGGAAGGCGGCTGTGCAGGCCGCTCAAGATCTTGCCGAGGTGGTTCTCGCTGCCCTCCAGATAGCCGGCGGTGATGGTGGCGCCGGGGCAGGAGGCACCGGCCCACGCCGCGATCTCGGCCGCGATCTCCTCGCTCGCCGGGCTTGCCGCCCCGGGTACGGCGAGCACGAGCGCGGGGACCTCGGCCGGCAGCGACAGCTGGTGCGGGCTGGAGTGACGGCCCGGCCGGAGGTGGCGGGTCGTGCGGACCGGCAGTGACGGGCTGCCGTGGTCGTCAGAACCCATAACAGCGCATCGTAACCGAAGCGGAGTGGGACGCTGTGAACAATTGGTGCGAGAGCTGGTATTTGGGGCTAGAACAACCGGAGACAAGTGTCCCCGATACCTCGCATCGCCGCATAGTCCAGGGTCACGCACCGGATTCCCCGGTCCTCGGCCAGCACCCGGGCCTGCGGCTTGATCTCCTGGGCGGCGAACACGCCCCGCACCGGGGCGAGCAGCGGGTCACGGTTGAGCAATTCGAGGTAACGGGTGAGTTGTTCGACACCGTCGATCTCGCCCCGCCGTTTGACCTCCACCGCCACCGCCACGGCCTCGGAGTCCCGGCACATGAGATCGACCGGCCCGATAGCGGTCGGGTACTCGCGGCGCACCAGCCGCCAGCCCTTACCCAGCAGATCCAGCTGGGCGGCGAGCAGCTCCTGCAGATGCGCCTCCACGCCGTCCTTGACAAGTCCAGGGTCGGTTCCGAGGTCATGACTGGAGTCGTGCAGGATCTCCTCGATGGTGATCAGCAGCTCCTCGCCGCCCTTGCTCACCACCCGCCAGGCACCTGGTGATTCCTCGAGCCGGCACGGCGGCGACATCCAGTTGAGCGGCTTGTAAGAGCCACCGTCCGAGTGGACCAGCACCGATCCGTCCGCCTTGACGATGAGCAGCCGCAGCGCCGAGGGCAGGTGGGCGGTGAGCCGGCCGACATAGTCCACGCTGCACCTGGCGATAACAAGCCGCACGGGAGCCAACTGTAGTGCGGCGCCGCTGGTGGGCGCGATGCCCTACAGTGACGGCCGTGAGCCCTCGCAAGGCCCGCCGGCTGCCGGCGGGCGTTCCCCGCAAACCCCGTGGGGGTGTCCCACGCGGTCGGCCAGGCGCGCCGGGTGGGCCGGGTGCGCCCGGCGGGGATGAGGGAGCGGACGGTCCTGCGCTGCGGCTGGGACCCGAGCGCATCGAATCGGCGCCGGACGGGGACTGGGTGACCCGTCCGGTGCCCCGGGCGGCCAGCACCAAGACCTACCGCTGCCCTGGCTGTGACCAGGAGATCCCACTGGGCACTGCTCATCTGGTCGCCTGGCCCGCCCACTCTCGCGATGCGGCTGACCGCCGTCACTGGCACAATCCCTGCTGGCAGCGGCGGCTGCAGCGGCACACGCGGGGCAGACGAGCAGGCAGGTGATGCAGGCGATGGGCGAGGTCCGGGCCAGCACGGTGCTGCCAGCGCGGCGCACGCCGGTCATCCTGCACACGCCGGACGGGCTGTCGCTGGTGGGCGAGCTGGCGCTGCCCGCCGAGCGCGACCCGGTGGCGACGCTGATCTGCGTGCACCCGCTGCCCACGCACGGCGGGATGATGGACAGCCACCTGCTACGCAAGGCGGCCAATCGCCTGCCGGCCATGGCGGATCTGGCCGTGTTCCGGTTCAACACCCGCGGCACCGCGTCGGATCATGGCCGCAGCGAGGGCACCTTCGACGAGGGTGAGGCCGAACGCAATGACCTGGCCGCCGCCGTTGCCTGGTGCAGGGATGCCGGGCTGCCGCGACTGTGGCTCGTTGGCTGGTCGTTCGGCTCGGAGCTCGTGCTGCGGTGGGGCAACGACCCAGCGGTGGAGGGGGCGATCTTGATCTCGCCGCCGCTGCACCGCGCGGGTGACGCGGACCTCGACGCCTGGGCCGTCTCCGGAAAGCCGCTCCTGGTCCTGGTGCCCGGCCTCGACGACTATCTGCGGCCGCCGGAAGCACGTGACCGTTTCGCCCGGGTGCCGCAGGCGGAGCTGATCGCGGCGGAGCGGGCCAAGCACCTCTGGGTCGGTGAGCCCTCCGTCCGTATCGTGCTGGGAGAGATCGTGCGGCGGGTCAATCCGGCAGCGTGGCCGCTCCCGACGGAATGGAAGGACTGATTGGTGACCCCCTTCGACCTGACCGGCAGAAAGGCCTTCGTCACCGGCGCGTCCCGCGGCATCGGTCAGGCGATCGCGGTCGCGCTCGCGCAGGCCGGAGCCGATCTCGCGCTAGTGGCCCGCGGCGAGGAGGGGCTGGCCGCCACCGCCAAGCAGATCACCGACTGCGGGCGCGAGGCCCATATCATCGCGGCCGACGTCACCCGGCAGGACTCTGTCGAAGACGCGATCGCAACCGCGATCAGGGCCCTCGGGCACGTCGACATCGTCGTGAACAACGCGGGCGGCTCCAACTTCGCGGTGCCCTTCCTCGACCTGCGGCTGGCCGGCTGGGACAAGCTCATCAGGCTGAACCTGGACTCGGCCATGTATGTCTGCCACGCGATCGGCGACCACCTCGTGGGCCGGGGCAAGGGCTCGGTCATCAACGTGGCCTCGGTCGCTGGCCTGATCGGCTCGCCGTTCCTGGCCCCCTACGGGGCGGCCAAGGCGGGCCTCATCTCTCTCACCAAGACGCTGGCGGTCGAGTGGGCAGCACGGGGAGTCCGCGTCAACGCCCTGTGCCCCGGCTGGACCGCGACCGACCTCAACCGGAATCTGTGGGACGACGACACGGCCGGGAAGGCGACCGTGGCCACGGTGCCGATGCAGCGCTGGGGCCGTGCGGAGGAGATGACCGGCCCGGCTGTCTTCCTGGCCAGCGATGCCTCGTCCTACATGACCGGCCAGGTGCTGGTCGTCGACGGGGGCCAGACCGCCCTGAGCTAACAGGGTGACACCTGGTGGTGGCTACTCGGTCCACCACTCCTCGTCGTTCGAGTTGGCGGCCTTGGCCGGGACCGGCTGCTTGGGCGCGTTGCCGGCCGGCGCCTGGCTGGGCTGGGCCTGCTGCTGCGTCTGCTGCGGCTGCTGCGCCTGTGGGGCCTGCTGGGCCTGCTGGCCCTGCGCCTGCGAGGCCTGCTGCGCCTGCTGGCCCTGGCTCGCGCCGCCCGGCGCGGGCGTGGTGGCGGGCGGCGCGGCCACCGCCTTCGGAGCGGCGGCTGCGACCGCGGGCCGGCCGGCCGGCTTGAGCGCGTCGGCCAGGCCCGGCATCTGCGTGCCGAGCAGCTGGCTGATCTGAGCCAGGTGGGTGGAGATGCTCTCCTTCTGCTTGCTCAGCTCGTCGACCTCGCGCTGCGCCGCTGCGCGGTGCCGTTCGATCTCGCCCCTGGTGTCGGCCAGGAGCTGGTCGGCCTGGCCCTTCGCCTGCGCGACGATCTGGTCGGCGTTCTTCTTCGCGTTGGTGACAAGCTGCTTGGAGTGCTGGTCGGCCTCGCGCCTGGTCTGCTCCGCCTGGGCGCTGGCCTTGGCGGCCCGCTGCTCTGCGGTGGCGGCCCGCTGCTCCGCCTCGGTGACCAGCTTCTGGGTCGCCGA
>WNGD01007493.1_pt1 | contig 12231 bp, 12 predicted proteins | sample 5400671 | NCBI WGS metagenome assembly WNGD01 (sample SAMN13153369, study PRJNA577476) | soil metagenome | isolation source: 40 cm soil or saprolite under grassland replicate 2 | place: USA:California | collected 2016-06-15
GAACGGCACCGCTTGGTCGAGCATCGCACCGACTTGGGACGACGAGGGCGAGCTCCTCTGAGTCGCGGCCGTGAGTTCCAACGACGTCTGGATGGTCGGCGGCAACCAGAACGGCGGCCAGGCGGTGATCGCGCACTGGAACGGGAGCGCGGTCACGCTCGTCCCCCACCCGAACCCCGGCACCTTCAACCGTCTCTACGCGATCACGGCGATCTCCGCGAACGACATCTGGGCCGTGGGCGAGTACACGGATCCGATCACGAAGACGCTCGCCCTGCACTGGGACGGCAACTCGTGGACGCGTGTCGCGACCCCGACCGGCGACGGCTACAGCCACCTCTACGGCGTTGCGGCCGTCTCGAGCAACGACGTCTGGGCCGTCGGAGACAACGGCGGCGATTCCATCTCCGTTCACTGGAATGGCTCCCAGTGGAGCTCGGTCGCGACGGCCGGCCCGGGCTCGACGACGCTGCGCAGCGTCTCGGCAACTCCGGCCGGCGAGGTTTGGGCGGTCGGCGACAGCGCCGCCGACTCGGTGACCCTGCGCTGGAACGGCTCCGCCTGGGTGGACGTCCCGGCTCCCAACCCCGGGATGAGCTTCCTCGACCTGAACGGGGTCAGCGTGATCTCCCCGAACGACGTCTGGGCGGTCGGGTACTACGCCGTCGACGGCCGATGGCGCACGCTGACGATGCACTGGGACGGCTCGAGCTGGACCATCGTCGGCTCGCCGTCGCCGGACCCCACGATCAACCGCCTCTTCGGCGTCGCCGCCCTCTCGGGCACGAACGTCTGGGCGGTGGGCCAGGGCGGAGACGGGAGCCTGGCGCTGCATCGCACCACCGCCGACTGGACGCAGACCTTGACGGCGAACGAGGGCACCGGTGACAACGTTCTCAAAGCGATCTCGGTGCGCGCCTCCAACGACATCTGGGCCGTCGGGAACGAGCAGGAGCAATCGCTCGCGCTCCACTACGACGGTGCCTCGTGGAATGTCGTTCCTACTCCGAACCGGCAGTACGGGATTCGCCTCGAGGGCGTCGACGCGATCGCGGCGAACGACGCCTGGGCCGTCGGCTGGTCCGGGAGCGGGAACTTCGACGACGAGAACGCCGCGCTGCACTGGGACGGCAGCAGCTGGTCGATCGTTCCCACGCCGCAGCCCGGTGCCGGCATCGACAAGCTCTACGCCGTGGAGGCGGTCGCCTCGAACAACGTCTGGGCGGTCGGCTTCTACGAGGACGACAACGACCAGTACCGCTCACTGATCCTGCACTGGAACGGCTCGAGCTGGGCGATCGTCGATCACAACTGCGACACGTACGGCGGCCTCACCGGCCTAGGGTTCATCTCGCCGACCGACGCCTGGACAGTGGGGAACGCCGAGACGTGCCACTACAACGGCAAGACGTGGACGGAGGTCCCGAGCCCGCAGCCGCGGCCCGAGTACAACGAGATCGGCTATCCGCTCGAGGACGTCTCCGGAGCGGCTTCGAACGACGTCTGGGCAGTCGGCGCCCGCGTCATCGAGACGCCGTACGACGTCGAGTGGGAGTCGATCGCCGAGCACTGGAACGGATCCAGCTGGACGCTCACGACCTTCATCCCCGGCCAGGTCATGCGCGGCGTCGAAGCAGTGGCCGCGAACGACGTGTGGGCCGTCGGCACGGATTCGTACGGCCCGCTGATCGTCCACTACGACGGGACGAGCTGGTCGACCGTGCCGACGCCGGAGTGGGGACGCGGCGGCGAGCTCGGCGGAATCGACATGGCGCGTTCTCCCGGGGTGAGTCCCAGGCCGGGAGGCCGCGCCGGCACGCTCTGGGCGGCGGGCTACCTCAATCCCGGCGGCTCGGGAATGCGAACGTTGATCGAGCGCGCGCCGTCGACCACGCAAGGCGCGGTCGTCGGCAGCACGAACGTCGCGTACGCGACGGTCTCCTGGTTCGGGCCCGAGAACGGATCGACCGAGACCGATCCGTCCGGCGCGTACCAGGTCGGAGGCCTGCAGGCGGGCACATACACGTTCACGGCTACCGAGCCCGGCTGCGCGCCCGACTCGAGGAGCGTGACCGTGCGCGCCGGGCAGACGATCGTGGAGGACTTCCACATCGGCTGCGGACGGCCCGCGAAGCGGCCTCGCGCGCAGCCGAAAGCCAGGAGCGGCCCCGCTACACTGTCCCGCGCGGGGCTATAGCTCAGCTGGGAGAGCGCCTGGATCGCACCCAGGAGGTCGCCGGTTCGAGTCCGGCTAGCTCCATTCGTTGTAATCATCACAATAAGGTGCAGCTTGCGTCTGACGCGCTGATTCGAGTGAGGTCATGACGTCATCCGCCGTCATACATCGACACGGGCGCCGCGTGCACTCGCACGCGCATACCGGTGTTCATCGTCACTTGCTCGCGCCGCAGGCGTCGAGCGCCGTGGTTTCACCGAGCTCGCACAACCATCATCACGGTCACGGCCATTCGCATGGCCTGGTGGACCCGTCGATCGTCCGGTCGCGCGCGGGGGTTAGGGCGGTCTCGCTGAGCCTCGGATTGCTGGGCGTAGCCGCGCTCGTGCAGGCTGTGATCTTCGTCCTTTCAGGGTCGGTGGCGCTCCTTGCCGACCTGATTCATAACTTCGGCGATGCGCTGACGGCGGTCCCTCTCGGGATCGCCTTCTTCTTGCGGAGCTTCCGGGGTGAGAAGCTGGCTGGGCTGGCGGTGGTGCTCGCGATCTTGATCTCCGCGTGCGTCGCCCTCTACGAGACGATCCAGCGGTTAATCCATCCGCAGCACTTGTCCCATCTGTGGGTGCTTGCGGCAGCAGGGATCGTTGGCTTCGTCGGCAACGAGTTGGCCGCGCGGGTGCGGCTACGGGCTGGGAGGCGACTTTCGAGCCCAGCGTTGATCGCCGATGGCAACCATGCGCGGATCGACGGATTCGTTTCGTTGGGCGTCGTTGCGAGCGCGGCTGTCATTTCACTCGGCGCGCAGATCGGTGACCCGATCATCGGTCTCCTGATCACGCTGGTGATCCTCAAAATCACCTGGGACTCGTGGCGGACCGTGTCGACGACAGAGCCTGGCGAGTTCGACGAACTGCACAGGCACTAGCTCGTGGCCGGGTCGGCTGGCCCCTCGCCTTCGACTGCGACGTTGCGGAAAAGTCTGTAGAGCCCGATGTCGTAGACGCACTTAAGTGCTCCTGCAATGACGAAGGGCGCGCCGAGCGCGCTACGAAGTGCGGCGGCGGCGAGCAGCGGTGCGATGGGGCGCGTGAGGTAGCGGGCGGTGTTGGTATAGGCGGCGGCTGCGGTGCGCTCGCTCGGGTCGACGACGGCGACAACGTAGGCCTGTCGCGTCGGCACGTCGGCCTGTGACAGGAGGAAGCGTGCGAGCAGGAGCGCGATCGCGCTGGCCAGGTTGGGGGCGAAGGCGACTGCAGCGAGGAGCAGGTTCGAGGGGAGGTGGGTGAACACCATCGTCCGTAGGAGCCCGATCCGGTTGGCGAGCCGGACCGCTGCCTGGAAGGAGACGGCTTGGAGGATGCCGATCCCGAAGAAGACGATCGCGAGCGTGTGCGGTGAGGCCCCGTACTTGCGGACGAACAGGTACGCGATGAATGTCTGGGGGACGAAGCCGCCACCGAAGCTGTCGAGGGCAAAAAGCGCGGATAAGCGCATCACGATTCCTCGGGAACGATGCAGAGGCGGCAGCGGTTCGGTCTCGAGTTCGTTGCCACGTTCGACTCCTGCCGAAAGCCTCGATGCGACTGCCAATCCGGCCGTCGCAGCGGCGGGGTAGACGAGCAGCCATCGGGCCGATGAGCCGGCGAGGGCAATCAACGCGCCCAGTGAGCCGGCCAGGGTCGCGACCGTGTTGTAGGTGCCAAAGAGCCGGGTGGCGTTTCCGCCGACGTGGGGGAGCATCGCCTGCTCGAGTGAAGTGAACGGTCCCGATTCGACGACGTCGGTCGAGACTGTCCCGGTCAGCCCGGCGAGGATGAGCGCCGGTAACCAGCTTGTTAGTGCGAAGACGGCGCCGGCCGTGGCCATCGTGACGAAGAGGAGCCGGTAGCAGCGCCGTCGCCCCACGCGGTCGCCGTAACGGGCGATCAGCACCGAGACCGTTGCGGTCCCTGCAAGCAGGGCGGCGAGAACTGCACCAACGGCGCCGGCTGATAGCCCGCGCCGCGCCAGCGTGACGCCGATCAGCACGGAGCCGAGCCCGTAGGCGAGCGCTCGGATCCCTTGCGCGGCGACGATGCGGCGCGCGTCCGGGGTCAGGCGCGTTCCTCGTAGACCGCTGCGCCACCGCTGGCCGGACAGAAGACGTACAGCGCCTGATCGATCGGATCCCAGCCGGTCGTGTGCGCGCCCCGTTCCGTCTCGACAGTCTCCAGCAGCTCGAGCCGCTCGCTGTCGAAGCTGCAGACAAGGCCCGGCTCGCCGATCGCCACGTACAGCCGGTGGAGGTTGTCGTCGTGCATGACGACGTCGGGTACGCCGGACAGCGGCAGGCCCGCGATGACCTCGCCGCGGTCGCGGTCGAGAACCACAAGCTCGCCGCCGTCGGCCGCGCAGAACAGGCGTCCGGATTCGAGCCAGAGTCCGTGCGGGCCGACACTCGGAACCGGAAGAGCGTCCCGGATCGACATGATCTCGCAGTCGATGACGACGATTTCGGCTGGCTCCAGGATGTTGGCGTAAACCATGTCCCGCTCCGGGTCGTAGACCGACCAGCGGGGCCGGCCCGGCAACGGCAGCTCCCCGATCACGGCCAGCAGGTCGAGGTCGACTATCGATGCGGTGCAGTTCCGGCCGGGTGGCTCACCGAGGTTGAAGGCATAGAGGTGTCGCCGACGCCGGTCATAGGCAAGCCCGTTCGGATGTGGCCCGACTCCGACGCGGCCGAGTAGTTCCTCGTTTGATGAGCGGAAGACACTGACGCGCGCGGCGCCGCGGTCGCTCGAGAAGAGCAGGTCATGTGCCTCGTCGGCGAGCACACCGGCTACACCTGGCAGATCGGGAAGCGCGTGCAGATAAGTGCGTGATTGGCAGTCGAGCACTTCGATTCGGTCGGCTCCGGTGTGCGCGACGTACATCCGCCGGCGGCCCAGGTGGACGTCGGCATGATCGAACCCCGGCTCTCTCCCGGGCGGGATCGGGATGAAGCCGGCGCGGACGAGAGTCACGTCAGGCGTTCTCAGCCTGGCCGGCGATCTCGGCCCGGCACCAGGCGTAGAGAGCGTCGTAGACCGGGAGCGACAGTTCGAGCTGACGGTGATCGCCGAGTTCCAGCAAGTGGAAGCCCTCGGCGACGGCGAGCAGGCCGCGCGACTGAGGGGTGGCATCGCGATCGTCGGCCACGTCGGCGCCATGCACGATCCGCGCAAGCAAGTGCAGCGCCGGGTCCTCGAGCTTGTAGTCCTCGACCAGCACCTCGAACGAGCACAGCCCGTCGCGGTGGGTGAACTCCGCGTGCGGTGCGTCGTAGGAGTGGGCACCTTCCTGTTCGGCAACATCCAACACTTGGTCGGCAGGCACGTAGAGGAATTCCGCTTCGGCATCGATAAAGGCTTTGATCAGCCAGGGGCAGGCGATCCGGTCGGTCTTCGGTCGTTCTCGTGTGACCCACTTCATGGATGACTCCTTCCGAGTCAGTGGAGGGCGAGCCCGGCGGCGGCGGCTGCTGCGACGAGTGGCGGCTCGGGAACCTTGATTTGCTTCTGCAGCAGGAGGAGAAGTGCGACGACGCCGATCGTCGCGGACAGCCAGCCGTGGATCGTGTCTCGCCCGATTACGATCGCCGCTCCCGCGATTGCGCCGGCCGCGGCCGCGGTTGCTCCTTTGACGAATCCCTGCAAGCGTGGGTGGTGCTCGAAGCGGCGGAACAGGCGGCCCGGAACGACGACGAACATATAGGTGGGGGTGAAGAGGGTGACGGTCGCTACGACTGCGCCGGCGACGCCAGCGACCAGGTACCCGGCGAAGGTGCCCATGATCACAACCGGGCCGGGGCTGATCAGCCCTATCGCGACCGCGTCGGTCAACTGGCGTTCGGTCAGCCAGTGGTGGTTTGTGACAAGGCCCTGGTGTAGAAAGGGCACGACCGCGAGTCCGGAGCCGAACGTGAGTGCGCTCGCCTTGGCGAAGAAGACGGCCATCGTGCCGAGCGAGCCGCCGGCGCTTAGCCAGGCGAAGCCCTTGACAGAGGCAATGGGCAACGGCGAGAGGCTTGCCGCCGAGCCGCGCAAGCGCGGGATCCCACCGCCGTAATAGAGAGCACCGAGAAGACCGGCGGCGACGAAGAGCCAGACGATTTCGCTGCCGGAAATCACGGTCGATGCGCAGACGATCGTGGCGGTTGCCCAGAGCAGCGGATCGTGCTTGTTGGTGGAGCGGGCGAGCTTGTAGGCGGCGATTGCGATGATCGCCATCACCGCCGGGCCGACGCCGAAGAAGACGCTCTCCACCTGCGACAGCCCCTGGTAATGGGCGTACAGCGCCGCGACCGCGGTTACGAGTAGGAAGGGTGGCACGACGAACGGCAGCGCCACCAATAGCGCCCCGCGGGCGCCGCGCTCGAGGTAGCCGAGCCACATCGCGAGCTGCGCGGCAAGCGGGCCGGGCATCGTCTGCGCGATCGCCAGCCCCTGCTGGTACTCGTCGTCCGAGTACCAGCCACGTTCATCGACGAGGTCGCGCCGCATGTAGCCGGCAAGTGCGATCGGGCCGCCAAATCCGAATGACCCGAGACGCAAGAAATACAAGAAGAGGCCGCGCATCGTTCGCACCGGTGCCGTCAGCGCACCAGGCTCCGCCCGCGCGTGCCCGCTCACGACGGCTCCCGCCCGAGAAGGAGCGCACGCTTGCGGTACTCGTACAGCCCCTCGAACAAAGGCCCGGACAGGGCGAGCAGCTCCTCGTCCTCCCGCACCATCGACAACCCGCGCAACAGGACGTCGAGTCCCGGCGCCTCGGCCGCGTCGTAACGATCGTCAGCAAGATCAGCTTCGTGGACAACCTTGGCGATCTCCCACAAGACCGGGTCGTCGAGCTCGTAGCGCCGCAGGAACGTCTCGAAGCTGCAGTCGCCCCCGTGGTGGGAAAGCTCCGCACCACGCATGTCGAAGGGCGTGGCGTCGAGTGGTACCTCATCCGCGTCGTCCACGAAGACGAACTCCGCTTCGGAGTCGATGAAGCGTCGGATCAACCACGCGCAAGCCGCTCGATCGACGTGGCAGTTCTTACGGGTCGCCCACTTCATCCGACCGGCTCCTCGACGAGGGCCGCAAGCTCCGCGACTGCCTGCTGGGCGAGCTCGCGCTCGGGCGGCGGGAAATAATCGCGCGCCCTGATCCGCCGCAGCTCTCTCCGTAGCTTGCCGAGCGTCCGCCGCCGTTGCCCGGGCGACTCGTCGCCTGCGGCCGCCGCCTGCTCGATCACCGCCCGGTAGTCGGCCGCGACCATCGCAGTCATCCGGATTGCGAGCTCGCGCTCCTGTGCTTTCGAGCCTAGCTCCCCGATCCAGAGCGTTGTGTCACCGCCCGCTTCGACGACCTCGTCGGCGAGCCACTCCAGCTGCTCCCGGTTGCGTGCGTCGAGCGGAAGAGCCGCCAGACCATCCAGTACCTGAGCCGCGCCGAGGCGGCGCAGTTTGCGCCAAAGAGCGCTTCGCGGCGTGGACGGATCACGCGGAAGTCGATAGCCGAGCAGAACCCATTGCAGCCGGCGCGAGCCCATAGCCGACCCGACCCTAACATGAGACGTGCAACACTGGTTGCACTCAACAGAGTGCCGTGAGACGATGAAGTGGTCTATGCGGGCGCTAGCAAGGCCTGCAGTGGTTCAGAAAGGTTTGAAAGCTGTCCGGTTAGGTCCATCACCGGTTACTGATCGGACACCTACGCGCCAAGTCATGCCGGGGTGGCGTCGCGGTCGCGCTTGCGGCGCGAGGCAATCGACTGGCGTTTCGTCGCCGAGAGCTCGACCTTCCGCAGGCGGATGCTCTTCGGTGTTACCTCGACGCACTCATCGTTCCGTATGAACTCGAGCGCCTGCTCGAGAGAGAGCGGGCGTGGCGGAATGAGCCGGACGAGCTCGTCCGCGGTGGAGGAGCGCATGTTCGTGAGCTTTTTCTCTTTGGTGGCGTTGACGTCGAGATCCTCGCCCCGGGCGTTCTCGCCGACGACCATGCCCTCGTAAACCTCCACGCGCGGGCCGATGAACAGCGACCCACGCTCCTGGAGCGCAGCTATCGCGAACCCGGTCGCGTCGCCTCTGCGATCGGCGACGAGGCTGCCGGTAGGGCGAGTTCGCAGCTCGCCGTGCCACGGCTCCCAGCGCTCGAAGACGTGGTGCATGATCCCGGCACCGCGCGTCTCCGTGAGGAACTCGGTACGGAAGCCGATTAGCCCGCGGGCCGGCACGAGGTACTCCATACGGGCCCAGCCCGTGCCGTGGTTGACCATCTGCTGCATCCGGCCCTTCCGGAGCGCGAGCAACTGCGTGACGACGCCGATGTACTCCTCCGGGACATCGATGGCGACCCGTTCGACAGGCTCGTGCTTCTTCCCGTCGAGCACGCGCGTCAGCACCTCAGGCTTCCCCACGGTGAGCTCGAATCCCTCGCGCCGCATGATCTCGACGAGGACGGCGAGCTGGAGCTCTCCGCGTCCTTGTACCTCCCAGACATCGGGGCTCGTCGTCGGTTGCACGCGCAGGGAGACGTTCCCAACGAGCTCGCGCTCGAGGCGGGCGATCAGCGCACTGGCCGTCACCCTGTCGCCCTCGGTGCCTGCGAGCGGGGAGGTATTTATCCCGAGCGTCATCGCCAGGGACGGCTCGTCCACGGTGCTGACCGGAAGGGGGCGTGGGTCGCCCGCGTCCGCGATCGTCTCGCCGATCGTGACCTCGGCGAGGCCGGCGAGCGCGACGATCTCGCCAGGGCCGGCTTCCTCGGCGGGGATCCGGTCGAGTGCCTCGGTCACGTAGAGCTCGGTCACCTGCGCCTTCTCGATCGTCCCGTCGGCGCGGCACCACGCGACCTGCTCGCCTCTGCTGATCGTCCCGTGCAGAATCCGCAGCAAGGCCAGCCTCCCGACGTACGGCGACGCATCGAGGTTCGTGACGAGCGCTTGGAGCGGGTGATCCGGGTCGTACGAAGGGGGCGGAACGGTTGCGAGCAGGGTCTCGCGGAGCGGCTCGAGGTTGGAGGCAAGCTCATCTGGTTTGAGGCCAGCCTGGCCGGCACGCGCGTTCGCGTACACGATCGGAAAGTCGATCTGCGTCTCGTCCGCGTCGAGGTCCAGGAAGAGCTCGTAGACCTCGTTCACAACTGCTTCGGGACGGGCGTCCGGCCGGTCGACCTTGTTCAGGACGAGGACGACGGGAAGCCGCGCCTCGAGCGCCTTGCGGAGGACGAACCGCGTCTGGGGCAGCGGTCCCTCGCTCGCATCGACTAGGAGTAGCACACCGTCGACCATGGTCAGACCACGCTCGACCTCGCCCCCGAAGTCGGCGTGGCCAGGCGTGTCGACGATGTTCACCTTCGTGTCACCGATCTGAACTGCCGTGTTCTTGGCGAGGATCGTGATGCCCTTCTCGCGCTCGAGATCCATCGAGTCCATGACCCGCTCCGCCACTTCCTGATTGGCGCGGAACGAACCGGATTGCCAGAGCAGGGCGTCGACGAGTGTCGTTTTGCCGTGGTCGACGTGCGCGACGATCGCGACGTTTCTCAGGTCGTCGCGACGCGAAAGGGATGGAGCGCGGGCAGGCACGCGAGTCACAGTACCGGCGGTACCTCCGCGGCATATCTCGCGACAAGCCGGAGCCGATGACGCCCGGCCAGAAGCAACGGCTTGAGTCGGAGCTCGCTGAGCTGGAGGGGCCGCGCCGCAAGGAGGTCGTTCAGCCGATCGCGACACCAGGAGGTTCGGTGACCTGTCCGAGAACATGACGCCGAAAGGTGTCCGACACCGTTTTTCACCGTTCTTCGGGCCTGCTTTGGCCGAGCAGGGTCGTATCCGTTCGGGCCCGATGAACGTTCCATTTCTGGACGGCGGCCCATGGTGGGAGCGTGCCTTCGTCCAGCAAGGCTGAAAGGAGGGGGGAAATGAGAGCATTCGTGCTTTCCGCAACAATGGCGTTGGCGGCGTTAATGCTGACGGCAACCGGCGCTGTCGCCTCAGACAGCCCACTTGCGATGGCCGGCAGTGTTCTGACTGCCGACGCGCAATCGTTGTCGGGTGGCTCCAGTGCTGACATCTACGGTGTCGGGGCCGAACGGCGACTTCGGCCATGTCAGCGTCACCTTCACCGATCCGCTCGGGCACCTGATCGTGAGCTACTCGATCAATGTCACCTGCGTCCACATCCACACGCTCACCTCGAGCACGTACGACCGAGGTGTCATCAAAGGCGTCGTCAAGAACGTGACCCCCGTCCCCAACCTGCTCGGGCTCGTCGTGGGCTCGGCGGTCGACTTCGGCATCAAAGATGGTGGCAACCCCTCCGCGGGCGTACCCGTAGACGATTTCTACGCGCCCGGCAGTGAGGGGGTCCCGCCGGGGACTTCGTGCAAGTTGTTCTTCTACACAGGGGCTCTTTCGAACGTGACGCAGGGGAACGTCAACATCAAGGGTCCGTAGGCCCAGCGCGACGCGATGCAGTTCGGCGGCCGCGGCGCGACTTAGGTCCGAATGCGACCGCTGAGTCTTGGCCTGGGCGGCCTGACTTCGCGGGCGGCGGAGCATCTCCGCAGCTGAGCGCGAGCACGGCGTCGTCCTTTGCGCGTCCCTCCTGTCGGCGGGCGGCGAGTTGTCAAACAGTCGTCGACGCGTGTGTTCCGACAACATCGGACGTAGTCTGAATTGACAAAAGCTGCGGGTACAGCGCCTGATCGTCGGGGCCGATAGGCGGAGCAGGAAGCGTCTCTAACTGAACCCTGCGGACTAGGAGAAAGCACTATGCGAAAGCTCAACAGCATCCTGCGTGCGCCGAGAACGCGCGTCGGGATGACCCCGAAACTGCTCGCGACGGTCGCGCTGCTCGGTGCGGCGGCCAGCATCGCCGGGCTCGGCACGTACGCGACCTTCACGAGCACGACCTCGCAAAGCCACACAATCGCCACCGGGACGGTGACGATCGCGCTTGGCGCGACCGGCGCCTCGACGAACCGGCTGAACATCGGCGCCTCGGCTCTCGCTCCCGGCGACACGATTCAGCGAAGCGTCGACCTGATCAACTCGGGCTCGCTCGACCTCGCCTCGGTCACGCTCACGACCACGGCTTCGCCGAGCTCGCTGCTCGACACGGACACGACGAACGGCCTCCAGATGGTGATCGACAAGTGCTCGGCCGCCTGGACCGAGTCGGGCCCGCCCTACACCTACACGTGCGGCGGCTCGACGTCGACCGTGCTCGCGTCTCGCGCGGTGATCGGCAGCAGCCTCTCGCTGTCGAGCCTCAGCTCGACGACGGCGGGCGCGACCGATCACCTGCGGGTCACCCTTACGCTGCCAGGCGCGGCGCCGAACACCCTGCAGAACCAGTCGTCGACGATCAGCTACGCATTCACCGGCACGCAGCGCGCCGCTACCAACAAGTAGCCGCACGGCGATGCCGGCTGGGACCACCAGCGCCGGGAGGAGCGCCGTTCGAGCGGCGCTCCTCACCTCGCTCGACCTAATCGCCCGTGCGGCGTTCGTCGTCGCCTGCGTCGCGCTGGTCGGCCTCGGGCTGCTGCCGCGCACCGGTTGGTACAGGCCGGTGACGGTTCTCTCGGGGAGCATGAAGCCCGCATTCTCGCCCGGGGACATGGTCCTCGTGACGCCTGAGCCGGTGCGTGACGTCCGGGTGGGACAAATGATCAGCTACCGGATCCCGATCGGCGATCACCACGTGCAGACGCACCGTGTGATCAAGGTCCTCCACACCGACGGGAATGTGATCGTCCAAACCAAGGGCGATGCGAACACCGCGGCGGACCCCTGGAAGGCAGAGCTGCACGGGACGACCGCGTGGCAGGTTCGAGCCGTCGTGCCGAAGGTCGGCTGGGCGGTGTTCTGGTTCCGCTCGCCGCTCGTCCACCTGCTGACCGTTCTGCTCGCTCCATTCCTGTTGACGCTGGTCGGCGTGGTCCACATCTGGCGGCGGCCGCAACCGGAGCTCAGGGAGGCGCACAATGGCATCACGCGGTCCTGAGCAGGGACAAAACCGCTGGGTTCGCCGCGGCGCCG
>WNGD01005544.1_pt1 | contig 12225 bp, 10 predicted proteins | sample 5400671 | NCBI WGS metagenome assembly WNGD01 (sample SAMN13153369, study PRJNA577476) | soil metagenome | isolation source: 40 cm soil or saprolite under grassland replicate 2 | place: USA:California | collected 2016-06-15
CGGAAGCTGGCAGGACACCGTGGTGCCGTGGCCCGCCGGGCTATGCACGGAGAATGTCCCTCCTAGCGCCTCGATACGGTCCTTCAGCCCGAGCAGTCCTGAGCCCCGCGCCGGGGTGGCGCCGCCGATACCGTCGTCGTGCACGCGCAGCCGGAGCGTGCCGCCGGAGGTCTCCGCGTCTACCTGGATCATCGAGGCACGCGCGTGCTTCGCCGCGTTGGCGAGCATCTCCGAGACCACGTAGTAGGCGCCCACCTCGACGGGCTCGGGAAGCCGGCCGTCGACCCGCACGTCCAGCTCCACCGGGACCGCTGAGCGCCGACCGAGTGCGCGCAGTGCCGGGCGCAGCCCCGCCTTGGACAGGATGGCCGGGTGGATGCCACTGGAGATTTCCCGCAGGTCGTCGATCACGCCCATGAGCTCCGCGGCGACGCCGGCGATCTCGGTACCGAGCTCGGCACGTCCGGAATCTGGCTCCGCCGCCGAGCGCAGCCGCAGCGCCAGCGTCACGAGCCGCTGCTGTGCGCCGTCATGCAGGTCTCGCTCGATCCGCCGGCGGACCTCATCCGAGGCGGCGACGATCCGCGCACGAGAGGTGATCAGCTCGGCACGGCTCTGCGCGTTCGCCACCGCGGTCGCGACCAGCTCGGTGAACTCCGTCATCCGCTGCTCGGTGTCGGGCGGCAGCGACGCCTGCCCGGACCCCACGGCGATCATCCCCCACAACTGGCCGTTGACGTGTATCGGCAGGGCGACCGAGGACAGTATCCCCTCACGAAGACGCACCTCCGCGCCTGGAACGTCGCGGTAGTCATCGATGCGGGCGGCCCGGCCGGTCCGCCGGACGGTGACGGTCAGCCCGGTCGGCGGGTAGCCCTCCCAGCGCCCGCCGACCCGCACGTGTGACTCCGTGCCCGCGTTGGCCAGCAGCGTCGCCGTTCCGTCGACTTCATACCTGACCATCCTGGCGGTGCCGCCACCGAAATACCGCTGCACCTCCTTGGTCACCGCCGCGAACAGCACCTCGGGCGGTTCGCCCCGCGCGACCAGCATGGCCAGCCGGCGCAGCGACGCCTGCGTGTCGGCGAGCTCGCGCAGCTTCTGCTCGGCCTCGGCGTTGGCGATCGCCATCCCGGCCAGCTCCACGAACTCAGCCATCCGCGACTCGGTGCCGGCCGGGAAGTCCTCCCGCGAGGTCGCCGCCACCGTCAGCCCCCAGTAACGTCCCCCGGCCACGACGGGCGTGGCCACGGCGGCCCGCAGGCCGAGCCTGCCAATGATCGCACCGAACGGTCCGTTCGCCAGGCGCTCACCGTTGATCCGCGCCGGGCCACCGGTCCGCAGGGCGGCCGTCATCACCATCCCAGGGGTTAGCTTCACCCGGAAGCCGACCGGCACTTCATCCCTGATCCGGCCGTACGAACCGACGACGGTGATGTACCCCTCCGGCTCCGCGCGCTCGCCGGACGCGCCAGGCGCGGGAACCCCCGGCGAGTCGGCACCGGAAAGGTCAACGCGGGAGACGAACGTCGCCTCGGCGCCGATCAGCCGGCCGAGCTCGTCCGCGACCGCCGTGAACACCTCGGCCGGCCGGGCGCCGCCGGCCACCAGCGTGGCCACCCGCCGCAGCGCGGCCTGCTCGTCGGCAAGCCGGCGCGGCCGGTCCTCGTCCAGCTGATCACGGCCCGGTCCGGCGTCGGCGGTGCGCCCCTCGCCGCTCCCGGCGTCTGGCGTCCTCACAAGGCTGACCGTAACCCGATGCCCAGCGCGAAGCTAATCGGGGCCCGGCGCCAGTATCTCGATCCGGCCCTCCCGCACCCGGGTGCCGAACACGGTCAGCTGGCAGTTGCCGGGATTGGTGCCCTGGCCGGTCAGCGCGTCGAACTCCCACTGGTGGTTCGCGCAGGTCAGCGTGCACCCGTCAAGGTCGCCCTGGCTGAGCTGGAAACCCAGGTGGGGACAGCGGTCCTCGAAGGCCCGGATCTCGCCCCCGGCGTTGAGCAGGACGATGTTCTTCGCGCCCAGCCGGATCCCCGTCAGCTCTCCTTCCCAGAGGTCGTCGGCCGGCATCACCACCTGCCACGTCTCGTCCCGCGCTGGCATGAGGGCGTCCTATCCCGCGAGCCCCGCCTCGTCGAGTACCCGGCGCCGGGCCGAGTTGGCGGCGTTCTCCACATCCTCCGCCGCGCCACCCACCGATGGCAATTGCCCGAACAGCGCGCCGAGCCCGGCCGCGGCCGCCTCGGCGCGAGGTGTCCACCGGGCGACCCAGCGCTGCAGGACGTCCCGGTTGCCCGCCCGCTGCCCGATCGCGTACCGGGCGAGCGCGGTGCTCCACCGGGTGCAGCGGTCGGCGTCGGCGGCCAGGTTGCCCAGCAGCAGCCAGGTCAGGTCATCTCCGTTGCCCTGGGCCGCGGTCGCGAGCTGCCTGAGCAGGATGTGGTCCAGCGTGGGCCGCAGGACCAGGTTCATGGCGGTGAAGCACTCGGCCCAGTCGTAGGCGGTCAGCAGGTTCTCCACCGCTTCCCTGGCCGGCTGCCAGGCCTCGTTCCGCTCCCAGGCGACCCGTTCGGTGCGGCCGATGGATGAGCCGGTCTCGTCGGCCAGCTGCCGCGTCCGGTAGGCCACCAGCGACACCCGGCGCAGCAGGTCTCCGGCTGCGAACACGGCGCAGTTGGAGATGTAGGACGCGGGTGCCATGTACCCCAGGTAGGCGGTGCACATCTGCAGCGCGTGCACCGGGAACCGGGTGGGCGTGAACAGGGTCGCGAGGACCTCCACCCACTGCCCGGGGAGCGTGGCATCGTGCCCGGCCGGGCCGTACTCGTCCAGGACCCCCTCAACGACGGTTTCCTGCTCGTCCTGCATCGTCACGTATGTGCGGTAGGTCAGCTCGTCCGGATCGCGGAAGCCGAGCCAGTCGTCCGCCTGCAGCGGCGACTTGTCCCGGTAGGTCAGGTACCACATGTTGGCCGCAGTGGTGGGGTTGGACTCCAGTGCCGAGGTGCGGTTAGGGCGGGTGGTGTAGTTAAGAGCGTGCGTGACGACTTCGTACTCGCTGGGAATGCGCCCGAGCTGACCCAGGGAGCTCCAGGTCTTCAGCCTCCGCGGCGGGCGGACCCCGGTCATGCCGGCGCCCCGGGCTCGCCGCTCTTGAGCCGCCACCGCACCTCTTCCGAGGTCATGTCGATGCGCCCGGCGAAGGCGGACATCAGTCCCTCGAGCTGACGCATCTCGAAGTCACGCCCGAGATGCCGCTCGATGGACTCACGGGTCACCCGCAGCTCGCCGTCACCACTGACCCGGGTGTAGGCCCCCCGGTCCACGACGGTGACCTCCCGGCCCGGGTTGTCGTCCACGATGGCGGCGACGATCGCGTCCACGTCGTCGGACATGCGCAGCACCGGTCCCACGGGCTTGCTCATCGGCGCCCTCCCTCCGCTCCCCGGGCCCAGCCGACGTTCACGACGTCCAGCGCGGAAATCCCGGACGCGGCCACGGTGACATCGCCGGGGACAGCCATGCCGTCGAGGCGGACCACGAGCCCGGCGTCCCGCGGGGGCACCCGCCTGCCCACCACCTGAGCGGCGACCTTCCGGGCGGCCTGGTCCACGGTGTCGGTGTCCTGCACGACCACGAGCTGGGTGACGAAATCGTCCTCGAATACGGCGTTGACCGGCACGGGCTGTCCTTGACCGGCAGGTCCCGGGGTCTGCGGCGCCTGCCCGTCCCGATCCCGGGTCCCGGTCTCGGCTCTTCCGGGCCGGTCCCCGGGCCGCCGGCGCGGCGCATAGGGCCTGGCCCACCGGTAGCCGTAGGCGTCCTCGCCCCTGACCTCCGGGGTGAGGCCCATCCAGGTCAGGATGCCCTCCAACGTCGGCGGCTGGATCTGGCCGCCGAGCAGCCGCTCGATCACCGTCGGGTCGTACAGGGTGTCCCGGTCCTCCCACCAGATCTGCCGGCACGGTCGCGAGCAGAAGTGATAGGTGTAGCCGTTGTACGTGAGCGGGTAGCTGCGCACCGGGTACGTCTCGTTACGCGGCGAGCCGGCCGTGCCGATGGGCAGGTGGCACAGGTTGCACAGCCACGGCAGCGTCTCCGGCAGGGTGAGCTCTATCCGGTCGTCGTTGATGTTGGCGATGATCACGTCCCAGACCGGGCCGAACTGCTCCTCCCAGTGCGGGTACTTCTCGTGCAGCCAGTCCCGCTCCTCGGGGGACACCCCGCCCTGCGGTTTCCACCACACGGTCGGGCGCCAGTACCAGACGCCGAGGTGCAGCGAGTGGTGCCAGGTGTCCAGGCCCGCCATGAACTCGTCCCAGTACCAGGGCTTTTTCAGCCCGTAGTCGTCGAGCTGGTCGACGAACTGCCCGGCGATCCATTCCTGCATGAACTCCCGGTAGGACTGCCTGCGCATCGGCAGCGGCGTGTAGTAGTCCATGCCCGGGCCGGTCAGGACGGAGAACAGCCGCGCGGACACCCAGAAGGTCTTGTCGATGATCCACTGGGCGCGGCGCGGATCGTGCTCCACGAGGATCTCCAGGGTCGGGCCGCCCTGCTGGGAGTGCCGCGCCTCGTCGGTCTGGATCGACGAGATCATGTTGGCGAAGTTGATGTCGCCGGATTCCAGCGCGTCCGCGGCCAGCGCGACGAACTGGACGTTGGTGAACCCGGTCTCGAAGGTGAACGGCAGCTGGACCGCGACGTCGACCACGTTCGGGTTCATCATCATGCCGTCGAAGGTGGCCCGGGCGGCGATGACGGCCCACTGGTTGGTGTGGTACGCCTTGTGCGCCCAGTCGTACTGCGGGTCCTTGCCGACCAGCGCATGCGGGAAGTACAGGCTGATCTGAGTGTGCCTGGTCTCGTCCAGGGCGCCGAACGTCGCCATGTTGCGCCAGGCCGGCGACAGGCCGAATCGGGCCATCCGGAGCTCCGCGTAGGCGGCGAGATCCTCGACCAGGGCCACCGCGCCGAAATGCTCCTTGGCCACCGACTTCCAGCCCTCGTCCAGCTGGTTGAAGATCCGGGATTTCTGCAGCACCGCCTTGACCGAGTACGCCCCGGTCTCCTTCTCTCGCTGTGTCGCAACGTAATCCGGATACGTGACCTTGTACGGCTCGTCCCACCCGGCCCACGCCTCGCGGGGAACCTTGCCCTGTCCGGACATCCACTCCGGGAACACCTCCTCGTAGTCGACGTAGGACAGTTCCCAGTCCAAGTCCCGTGCGATGTCGTACCACTTCTCGCGGGCCATCCGGGCCATGGTCTCCTCCTGGCAGGCCTAATCGATCTCCAGGCAGCCCAGTTGCTTCTTCCAGGCCACGTTGTCCCAGTAGGCGACGATGTCGTCGATCAGCCCGTCGCCGGTCACGTGGAACAGGAACAGGTGCGACAGCTCGTAGCGGCCGCCGGTGCACGCGATGATGCCGAAGTCCCCGGCCTGGCTCCCGCCGATGCAGGCCTCCGCCGCGACGTTGCCGTCTGAGTCGGCGCCCAGGCTGGTCACGGCGTTGGTCAGGTCGGGGAAGGCGTCGATCAAGGTGGTCCAGATCGCCTTGCCAACGGTGCGCACCCTGCCTTCGCCGTACAGCACCCGCTGGCGGCTCCGCATCTCGAACGGCACGTAGCGGAAGCCGGCGCCCTCCGCGCACAGGTCAACCATGCGCTCGACATCGTGCGCCCGGTAGGCGGCGAAGAACGCGCGGACCGTCGCCTCGGCGCGGTCTTCGCGAGGCGTCGTGCCGGGGTCGGCCGGGAGCGCCACGGTAGTCATCGCCCCCTCACCCCGCCGTGATCGTGATCTGGTCGAGCCGTTTGACGCCGAGCCGGCGATACAGCTGGTTCTGGTCCCAGTACGCGATGACGGCGCTGATCCGGTCGTCCGGCGTGACCGTCAGCATCCAGGCCTGGTCGAGATCGAAGTTCTTCTCCTGATTGGCCACCGCGAGAAAGTCATCGGCCTGGGTGCCGTCGATGGTGATCTCGGCCACGGCGGTGTTGTCGGCGGTCACGAACAGCCGCCGCACCCGCACCAGCAGGTCGGGGAAGGCCCGGGCCAGCTCGCGCAGGTAAGACGCGCCGTCAGCGGCCATCGGGCCGCGCCGGTTCAGCGGGACCAGGGACACGGTGGCGTCCGGCGTCATCATGCCGAGGATCTCGTCGACCTCCCCGGCCTCGACGTGGCCGAAGAACTTCTCCGCCAGCTCACGCGCGCTCAACGGTTCACGCCCCCAGCCGCTTCAGCAGGGCGCCGGCGGCGGCTTCGGCTGATCCCGGGTTCTGCCCGGTGATCAGGTTCCGGTCGACGACCACATGCGACACCCAGGCCGCGTCGCCGTCGTCGAAGATCGCGCCGCGGTTCTTCAGCGCCGCCTCCACGTACCAGGGCATGCCGATCTTCCCGGCCTTGGTCTGGTCCTCCTCCTCGTCGGTGAACGCGGTCATCCGGTAGCCGTCGAACATCCACGCCCCGTCGGCCTGCGGGGCGGACAGCAGCGCCGCCGGCCCGTGACACAGTGCGGCGACGGGTTTGCCCGCGCCGTGCATCAGCCGCAGGACGCGGCCGATATCGGCGTTGTCCGCGAAGTCAACCAGGGACCCGTGGCCGCCCGGGATGAATACCCCGTCGAAGCCCAGGATCTCCTCATCGGTGAGTGCGGCCAGGTTGCCGGGATGCTGCAGCCCGGGCAGCCTGGCCAGGGCCTCGGCCGCACGGTTTGCCCTGGCCTGGCTCTCCTGCCACACCTCGTCCCGGATCTGCCTGATCCTCATCGCCGGCAGTCGGCTCGTCACCTCGTCGTCCCCCGCGAGCACCTCGATGAAGTCACGGTTGTGCCGCCAGGCCCGGTGCGCCGCCGACTCGACGGCCTTGCGCGCCCCCGCCGGCTCCATGCCGGCATCAAGCAGGCCGCGGTAGACCCGCCGGATCGCCACCAGGTTCAGCTCGCTGAAGTGCGTGAACGTTACCCGGACGCGGTCTGGGTGATAGGCGAACCTGCGCAGCACAGAGAACATGAAGTCCTCATCCACCTGCGGATAGTGGAAGAACGGCTCGAGGCCCCAGGGGTCCGGCCGCGGTACCCTCCCGTCCGGGGTGGCAATCATCACGTTGACGCCCGCGGCCACGAACGTCTCATAGGGCTTCCGGACCTCTTCGGCCCGGTAGCCGGTCGGATGATCGCTGCCATCGGCCAGCCTGATGGTCCGCGCGCTGGATACGATCATGAGCAGCTTAGCCACGCGAGCTCCTGTGATACCGACGATGCGTGCTCGCCCACTGCCAGCGACGTAGGGTGCAGGTCTCACCCATCCTCCCCCGCCCGGGGGGCTAAGGCAATGTTGCCGGGATCTCTCTGATCGAACGGCGGCGGCCGGTGAAGAACGGGACCTCCTCCCGGCTGAACCGGTGCACGGCGTCCACCAGCCGCGCGACGGCGTCGGGGTCCGTGGCGGGCAGCACCCCGTGCCCCAGGTTGAAGATGTGTGCTCCGCCCAGCCCCTCGCGCAGGACTTGGACTGCGGCCGCGTCGATGACCTGGTCGCCGGCCAGCAGCACCGCCGGGTCGAGGTTGCCCTGGATCACCTTGCCGGGCATGGCCTGTCGGCAGCGGTTCAGCCCGTACCGCCAGTCCACGCTGATCACCTCGGCCGGCAGGGTCGCTATCTGCGGGTACAGGTGTGATGCGCCGACCGCGAGATAGATCCGGGGGACACCGAGGCCGCCCAGCGCGTCGAGCACGCGCGCGGCGTACGGCAGCCCGAACGCGGCGTATCCGCGCTCGTGGTGGATGCCTGCCCAGCTGTCGAAGATCTGGATCGCCTGGGCGCCCGCCCCCACCTGCATGCGCAGGTACCCGATGGTGACGTCGGTCAGCTTGTCCAGCAGCTCGCGGGCCAGCCCCGGGTTGCGCACCAGCCAGGTGCGGAACTCCAGGTAGTCGGCGGAACCGCCGCCCTGCACGAGATAGGCGGCCACCGTCAGCGGCGCTCCGGCGAAGCCGATCAACGGTACCGCGCACGCCGGGCGGATGAGGCGGATGGCATCCGCCACAAAGGGTGCGACCTCGTCGCCACCCGGCACCCGCAGCCTGCGTACCGCCTCGGGGGTGCGTATCGGCTGCCGGATCACCGGCCCCGGATCGAAGTCGATGTCCACGCCCATCGGCGGCAGGGGCGTCATGATGTCGTTGAACAGGATGGCTGCGTCCAGCGGGAACCGGCGCACCGGCTGGAGGGTGACCTCGGCGGCGATCTCCGGAGTGCGGCACATCCGCCAGAAGCCGTACCGTTCTTTCAGCTTGCGATACTCCGTAAGATAGCGCCCGGCCTGGCGCATCAGCCAGATCGGGGCGGTCGGTGTGTCGGCGCCCCAGGCGGCGCTCAGGAAACTGCTCATGAGCTGACCGCGTGCAACGCGCGGTCGAGCAGTGCGGCGCCGCCGTGCTCGAGCAAGACATGAGCCAGCCGGCGGCCGAGCGCGTCGCCGGCCGGGCCGGTCATCTGCGCCCGGATCACCGAGGAGCCGTCCGGGGCGGCGATGACTCCGGACACGCGCACCGCCGGTTCAGCCCCTTCAGACCCTTCGGCCCCGGCCTCGGCGGTCAGCTCGGCCAGGGCGCCGACCGGCGCGCTGCAGCCGGCGTCCAGCGCGGCCAGGAAGCCACGTTCGGTGATCGCCGCGGCCCGCGTTGGCGCATGATCGAGGGTCTCGAGCTGCGCCGCGGTAACCGGGTCGTCGGCACGGCACTCGACCGCTAGCACGCCCTGCGCCGGGGCGGGCATCAGCAGCGACGGCTCCAGCGGCGTGGTGGCTTCGTCGAGCAGTCCGAGCCTGGACAGTCCCGCCGTCGCCAGTATGAGAGCGTCGACCTCGCCGTCGGCCAGCTTGCGCAGGCGGGTGCCGACGTTGCCGCGCATCGGCACGATCTGCAGACGGCGGCCGGCGGCGCGGAGCAGGGCGGCTCGCCGGGGTGACCCGGTGCCGATCCGCGCTCCGGGCGGCAGTGCGTCCAGGGTGGTGCCGCCCGGCCAGACCAGTGCGTCGCGCGGGTCCTCGCGGGCCGGGTACGCCGCCACCTGCAGGCCCGGTACCGGCGCGGTCGGCAGGTCCTTGCAGGAGTGGACGACGAGGTCGACGTCGCCGCGCAGCAACGTCTCGCGCAGGGTGGTGGTGAACACCCCGGTCGTGCCGAGCCGTTCGATCGGCGCTGTCGACTCATCTCCCGGCGTGGCCACGGTTATCAGGACGGACGGCCGGCCGCATTGTTCACGCAGCTGCCGGGCGATCTGCTTGGCCTGGGCCAGCGCGAGCGGGCTGCCGCGGGTGCCCAGCCGCAGCGGACGGTGGTGCGGCGAGCTCATGCCCTGGCCTCACTCGTGCCGAGGTCGAAGAGCTGCCGCAGCGCGTCGAGGTAGAGGGGGCCTTCCGGGCCGGCGGAGAACTCCTTGGCCCGGACTGTCGGCCGGTGCAGGACCTTGCGCAGGATGCGGTGGACGGTAGCCGTGGTCTCGGCCCGCTGCTGTTCGCTGAGCTCCGGCAACCGGTCGTGCAGCCGGGCCAGTTCGGCGTCGGCGAGCTGCCTGATCTGCGCGTGCATGGCGGCGATAACCGGCGCCGCGGCCGCCTGGTCCTGCCGGTCCATGTACGCGGCGGCCTCGGCGGCGACGATGGCACGGACCTGGGGGACCTGGTCCGGTACGTCGAGGTCGGCCAGGTGCCGGCCCAGCGCGGTGAGGTCGACGAGCGTGACGCCGGCCAGGCGGCCGGCGGCTGGTTCGACGTTAGGGGGCATGCCCAGGTCGAGGACGAACAGCGGCCGGCCGTCGGCCGGTTCCCTGGCCGCCCGCAGCTGCCCGGCGCGCATGACGGGTACGGCGGACCCGGTGGCGGTGACCAGGATGTCGGTGTCCGCGAGCGCGGCGGGCACGTCGCTGGCCGCCAGGGGCCTGCCGCGCACCGCCGCGGCCACCTCGGCGGCTCGCGCCGGGCTGCGGCTGGCCACGCCCAGCCGGCCCACGCCGGCCTCGCGCAGCAGCCGGGCCGCGAGCTTGCCCATGCTGCCGGTCCCGAGCACGACCGCATGGCGGGCGGCGAGCCCGCCCAGGTGTCCGGCGGCGAGGTCGAGGCCGGCCCGGGCCAGCGAGATGCCTTCGGTGCTGATCGTGGTCTGCGTCCGGGCCTGCTTGCTGGCCCGCAGCGCCGCGTCGATCAGGCCGGTGATGGCGGGGCCGGTGGTTCCCGCCGCGCGGGCCGCGCGGGCCGCGTCCTTGATCTGGGCGACGATCTGGTCCTCGCCGACGGCCATCGAGTCCAGCCCGCAGGCGACCGAGAACAAGTGCTCGGCGGCCGCACTGCCGACCCGGATGCGGGCCAGCCGCAGGACCTCGCCTGCCCCGACCCGCCCGCGCGCGGCTATGAGGTCCGCGACGGCTCGGGTCACCTGTCCGGCCGGACCTGACGCGGCCGCGTAAACCTCGACCCGGTTGCAGGTGGACAGGACGGCCACCTCGTCGATGCCCGGCACGGCGTGCAACCGGGCCAGCAGGCTGCCCAGTTCTGCGGACGGGACGGCGAGCTTCTCGAGCACCTCGGCCGGAGCGGTCCGGTGGGACACGCCGACGTTCACAATCGTCATCGCGGGAACCGTTCAGTCTCGGGATCCTGGGGGTTCGGGTCGTGGTCGGAACTCAGCACGACCCCACGGTCAGCTCGCGAAGGCAAGTGGCCGCACGTCTGGAACCGGGGTCACCGCTGGCACCGGGTAGACCGTATGGATCATCGCCAGCGCCCAGCTCATCCTGGCCACCGCGGTGTCCGGGTGATCACCGAACTCGCCGGCCACCTGTTCGGTACAGCCGCGGACTCCCAGCCGCTGCAGCGTCGCCGCGACGGCGCGCCGGATCTGGCCGGGGGAGGGTGACCCGGAGGGCTGCAGGGTCGACACGAACAGCGCCCCGGCCCGGACCGCCTCGAACGTGCCTGGCCTCTCGTACCCGGAAAGCGATGTCTTCGTAGCCAGAGTCTCCGCCATCATCCGTGCCTCGCTTCCTTTCCACATCCACGGCTTCGCTGAGATCGCGCCGCATACTGTCCAGCTTTGCGGCCAGGTCCGCTTACGTCTTCACAGCCAGCGCCCAACTCCACTACCGGCCAGCAGGAATCAGCAGACTCCGGACAGCAACAGAGGATGACGGCTGTCGACGTCAGTGGAGCCGCAGCGGGAGCTGGACGAGGATCAGCGTCCCTTCGCCGGGAGGGCTGCTGACCTCGAGTGACCCGCCCAGGGCCTCTACCCGGTCGCGGAGGCCGATCAAGCCGGAGCCGCGGGCCGGATCGGCGCCGCCCGCGCCGTCGTCGCGGATCGACAGGTGCAGGCAACCGTCTCGCTCCTCAAGGGCGATGCTCACTACCGAGGCGCGCGCGTGCCTGGTCGCGTTGGTAAGCGCTTCGGAGCAGACATAGTACGCCGCCACCTCGACCGGCTCCGGCAGCCGCCCGAGCGCGGGAACCTCGAGCTCGACCGGGACCGCGGCCCGGCGGGCCAGCGTCCGTAGGGCCGGCCCCAGGCCGCCCTCGGACAAGATCACCGGGTGGATGCCGCGGGCGATCTCGCGCAGATCCTCCACCACCCCGTTCAGCTCGTCCGCGACCTTGCCGATCTCCGCCTCCAGCCCAGCCAGGTCGGCGGGCACCATGGACTGCGCGAGGCGCAGCTCCAGGCCGAGCGAGACCAGCCGCTGCTGGGTCCCGTCGTGCAGGTCCCGCTCGATCCGCCGCCGGGTCTGATCGGCGGCGGCGACGATCCGCGCCCGCGAGGCGGCCAGCTCGGCCCGGCTCTCGGCGTTCCCGACCGCCGTCGCGACCAGCTCGGTGAAGTCCGCCATCCGGTCGGCGGTGCCTGAAGGAAACGGCCCTTGCCTGTTCCACGCGCTCACCGCGCCCCACAGCCGACCCTCGACGATGATCGGGCTGGCCGCCAACGACCGGACTCCCGCCTCGCGCAGGCGGTCGGCGACCGGGTCCGACTCGCTGATCCACGCGTCCTCGTTGACCTGGGCGGGGCGGCCGGTCCGCCACACCGCCGCCGTGGCCAGGTAGTCGTGGAGTTCCCTGCGGGTTCCGACCGGCAAGTTGACCGGGTTCTCACCGACATTGCTGACGATCACGACCGAGGTCCCGCCCGGGTCGAAGCGGCCCATGGCGGCGCTGTCCGCGCCGAGCAG
>WNGD01006910.1_pt1 | contig 12221 bp, 10 predicted proteins | sample 5400671 | NCBI WGS metagenome assembly WNGD01 (sample SAMN13153369, study PRJNA577476) | soil metagenome | isolation source: 40 cm soil or saprolite under grassland replicate 2 | place: USA:California | collected 2016-06-15
TTCAGATCGTCGTCCGTCGCCATCGTGCCGTGCTCAATCTCCGTGCAGCCGGCCAAAGTTGCAGCCCGCACCGCATTCTTGTAAGCGTGCACGAGTGTGCGCAATCCCTGCTTCTTAGCTTCATCGCAGGCCGCGTTCAATTGCTCCGGTGAAAGCGTCATCCCCCCGCCCTGGCGGATGCTCTGCGACGCGAAGATCTTGATCAAGTCCGCGCCGGCGTCCTTCTGTTTGCGGATGAACGCGCGAATCTGATCCGGTGTCCCGGTTTGCTCGCCGCGTCCCATCAGCGGCTCGACGGCTGTGAGTACGCGCGGGCCCGGCAGCATGCCTTTCGCGATCGCATCGCGCAAGGGAATATCATTGGGAGAACCCACACTTTGGATCGTCGTGAAGCCCGCCATCAGCGTCACCCAGGCATTCGAAGCCGCTGAATAGGCGGCGTCTTGCGTCGTTACTCCCGCGCCTGCGTTCTTGCCATCCTTCCCGAAGCTCCAGGTGACGTGCGCGTGAGCGTCAATCCAGCCCGGCAGAACCGTCAGACCACGCAGGTCATAATCCACCGGCACGGCCTTTGGATCAATCGCGACGATCTTAGAGCCCTCGATCACGATGCGAGTGTTGTGCAGCACGCGTCCCTTGCCATCCAGCACCGTGCTCGCGGCGATCACGATGCGTTTGCTTTTGGCGGGTGGCTGGGCAGACGTCTGTGAAGAAATCGATTGTGCCAGGACGCAGAAACCAAGCAGGCTGAGGATGCACAAAATGATCTTCGCGGTTTGCATGATCGCTTCCCTCCATTCGGTAGCGCATCATACTCTCTTATCGCATTAGACCAAATTTCTGATCGGCGAACCACGAATAATCCGGACTGACTTTCCTCTCTATGAACTCTTCTTCGCTTCGATCTGCGCGCGGAGACGCTCCTCCTGCGCCCTAAGTTCAGGTGTGAATTCGGCGCCGAAGTCTTCCGCCTCGAACACCTGGCGAATCTCGACCTCGGTGTCGTCGAACGGGGCGCGCTTGAGCCATTCGATCGCCTCTTGCAATGATTTCACCTGCCACAACCAAAAACCGGCGACCAGCTCCTTCGTTTCAGCAAATGGCCCGTCGATGACGGTCGTTTTTCCGCCTGAGAATTTAACGCGCGCGCCTTTCGAGCTTGCATGGAGCCCCTCGCCCGCGAGCATCACGCCCGCTTTCACCAGCTCCTCGTTGAACTTTCCCATCTCGGTAAGCAGGTCTTTGCTTGGCATTACGCCGGCTTCCGAATTTTTGTCCGCTTTCACAATAACCATGAATCGCATCGTCATTTTTCTCCTCTTGATTTCTATTTCAGATTCGTTCTCCCTTCTCCCGCTTGGGAGAAGGGTTGGGGAAGAGGGGCGAAGCTGACGCAATCGAGTACCAGCCCTCTTCCCAGCCCTCTCCCAAAGGGAGAGGGAGTCAAAGTATCCATCGCTGGAAACATGAGCTGTACCTTTAAGTCGAACGACGTGCCCCGAGATCGACATCTTGATCGATCGAGCAAGCCACTTAGTTTTTCTTAGTCTGCCAGAGACCTAGCGTAGCGCCGGTTGGATCGGTGATAATGCTCAGCCAGCCCATCTCTGGTACTTCAATTGAGTCTTTGAAGATCGTCGCCCCGAGTGACTTTGCCCTCCGGGTCGCGGCGCCGATGTCAGCTCCACGTGCACAAATGAATTTGCCATTTCATCCTACCTTCCTTTGTTTTCATCGCCTCTACTTGTTAGTCGAACGAACAGCCACAAGATCGACAATTGACCTTCTCCCCTTGGGAGAAGGGTTGGGGAACAGGGGCGCAGCTAGCGCGCAAACTCAAGCCCTCTCCCTGACCCTCTCCCAGAGGGAGAGGGAGGAATCATTCCGCCGGCAAGCCCGAGATTTCCATCACCGGCCGGATTTCGACGGTGCCGAATCTCGCCGGTGGAATCCGCTCGGCGATGCGGATCGCTTCGTCGAGATCATTGGCCTCGATCAGGTAGTAGCCGCCAAGTTGCTCGCGCGTCTCTGCGAACGGACCGTCAGTCACCAACCGTTTTCCGTCGCGCACCCGAACGCTCGTCGCGGTCGCCACGGGATGCAGCGGGCTGGCGTCCAGGTACTGACCGCTTGAGTTGAGATCTTGCGCCAGCTGGGCGGACTCCACGTAACAGTGTTCCCGCTCTGCCTCGGTCATCGCCTGTTCATCAAGATAAACCAGCATCATGTATTTCATATTTTGTGCCTCGATGTCAGAACCGCCTGCGGTAGCGGGCGGTTGATCGTTAGATATTGATGGCTCTCCAAATGATTAATCATTAACCGCCCGCTACCCCGGCCTGCCGGGGTTCTGACCATCCACCAATTAGTCGAATGTCGAGCGCCGAAATCGACACAGCCGCATAAAATTTTTATCATCGGACATGCTTTCTAATGTGAATGCAAGTATTGACGCCGTATATCGCGCTGATTGGGGCAGAATTGTCGCCACTCTGATCCGGTCTTTCGGCGACTTTGACGTCGCCGAAGAAGCTGCCCAGGAAGCTTTTGCCGTCGCCGTTGACCAATGGAGCACTGACGGGATTCCTGATTCCCCGGCGGCGTGGATCATTCAGACCGCCAAACATAAGGCCATCGATAGACTTCGTCGCCGGATGCGCTTCCAGGAGAAAGTTGAATCCTACGCACACGATCTGCCTACCACAACCGAACAGCCGGAGTTGGAAACTGGCGAAATCCCCGACGATCGCTTGAGGCTTATCTTCACCTGTTGTCACCCGGCCCTGGCGCCGGAAGCTCAGGTAGCGCTGACGCTGCGGACGCTGTGCGGTCTCGAGACCGACGAGATCGCGCGCGCGTTTCTGGTGCCGGCAACGACGATGGCGCAGCGATTGGTTCGAGCCAAAAGAAAGATTCGTGACGCCGGCATTCCCTACAAGGTACCAGAGACCGGCGACATGGTCGCGCGAATCGACGCGGTGCTTACCGTGATCTATCTGATCTTTAATGAAGGCTATGCGTCAACGCACGGCGAACCGCTGGTAAGGGCTGATCTCTGCACTGAGGCCATTCGGCTTGCGCGAATCATAAGAATGTTGATGGCCCCGTATCCGCCCGAGGAAGCAACGGGTCTGCTGGCGCTCATGCTGTTGCACGATGCGCGGCGCGATGCTCGCGTTGATCAGGCAGGTGATCTCGTTACGCTCGAAGAACAAGACCGACGCCGCTGGAATCGACAGCAGATCGCCGAGGCGCTACCGCTGGTCGGTGAATCACTGCGTCGCGAGTCCGGCCAGTTTGCGCTGCAAGCGGCGATAGCCGCCGAGCATTGTAAGGCGGCACAGGCTGAAGATACTGACTGGCCACAAATCGTCCGGCTCTACGATACGCTCGAACGCGTGCAGCCATCTCCCATCGTGTCGCTGAACCGTGCAGTGGCGGTCGCGATGGTCGACGGCCCTCGGCCTGCGCTGACGCTCATCGAGGCGCTCGCCACAACCGGCGATCTCGACAACTATCATCTTTTGCATGCGGCGCGCGCCGATCTGCTGCGCCGAATCGGATCAACGGTGGAAGCGGCGAAGAGCTACGAGCGCGCGCTCGCTCTGGTGACCAATGAAAGCGAACGTCGATTTCTTGAGCGGAGGCTGCGCGAAGTTCAGTCGGCGGCAGCTGCCTCCTCCCTTCGGGAAGGGAATTAAAGTGAGGGATTAGCGGCGTAAAGGCCCTCTCCTAACACCTCTCCCAGAGGAGAGGGGAACAATGAAAATGAATGAGAGCTAAATCTGGAGCGAAAACCATTGAGCGAACGGACATCTATTTCTGATCAATTCCCCGTCGGTTCCTGATAGAGGCCGAGCACATTTCCTGCCGGATCACTAAATCTTGCGGTTATCTCTGGCGCGTCCATGCCGATCGGTTGCACGATCTTGCCCCCACTGGCGATAACTGCGTCGACAGTCGCGGCTACACTGTCAACCATGATGTAGATCAAGAGGCCGGGCTCGGTCGCTGCTCTCCGGCCGAGCACCCACGTGCCGCTCACCTCGCCCACCGAGTCATCAAAGGCGAGATGGCCGTCGCCGCGCTGTCTGGTCTGCCAACCGAAAACCTCTTTGTAAAAACGGGCTGCGGCGTTGATGTCGATGGCCGGAATCTCGATGTAACACACTTTGCCGTTTGCAAAAGTGGGATGCTTATCATTTGTCATAACTTGATTCTATCACGGTACTGGGCCCGATTAGGGCCATCTCAAAAAGTCAAACCATAGCCATACCTGAAGAGCGGATCAGGTATTTGATCCATTGAGCGTGGCCATGTGAAAGAGAGTGTGCCTGCTGGCTTACGATCGCCGAAGAGCACGTCTGTTATCTGTGTTCAGCGGCGGGCTTCGATTGAGACTTTCTATTCCTGCCGTTCGCCAAGACAATAACAGAGACCGTCCGGCGCTACTACGAAAAACACTCGGTAGGAAGTATCGCCGTATTGATCGATGCGGAAGTCAGCCTCTTCTTTTTCCAGGCCATTCGACTTCAATTCCTCGAAGGCCGCTTCGGCATTATCAACTTCAAAGAAACATCCTTCCTGGGTCGGGTCGCCTCCGTTTTCGGCCAGGCCGATCTGGATGTTGTCTCGAGCGAGAACGACGGACTTGTGTGGCGCGTCTTGTCGTGACACTACGCGAAAGCCAAACATTTTTTCATAATAGGGAATTGCCTGATCCACGTCCTCCACCGGCAGGTTCATAGCATCGTCGGCGTAGGGCGCTGCGGTTTTGAATACTGCTTTCATTATTGTCTCCCTACGATCTGAATATTGCCTATGTCACCTCGAACAGTTAAGCCGACGCGGACGTTGTCGAGAAAGCCTGCTCATCCCTCAATGTGTTTCGCTCCTCATTGGCGGCAGAGTTTGGCAATTTCAGTATGAACGCGCGTTTCTGCCGGCGAAGCAGCTTCTGCGGTAGGCGACGTTCGCGCTGATTTCCGCGCCGTGACCCGAGCCGATACTCAGTCAAAAGACCTCTCGTATTCATCGAGTTTTAGTTTCCGGGATGGTACTCCCGCTCGGTGTGACCCGTGAGTTGCGAACGGTAGAAGTACACGTCCCTCAAGTCGCCCGTGCTGTATAGCGTCGCCTGGTCGTTGAAGTGTGGCGACGATGGATTGCCACTCTCGCCGCCGGCCGTCACCGCTTTTGCCCGGACAGTCTTACCGAATTCAACGACGGCCACAAAGCTGTTGCCGCTCGTTCCGTAGATCTTCTTTGACCCGCGGAAGCTGCGCGCGCCGAACGACGCCAATGAGCCCCATGTCGCGGAGGTGAACTCAACGGGAATGCTTGGTCCCGCGTCGCTGAACGGATGCACGATGTCGTCGGTGAGCCGCTGGAAGCGATTGATCTCGCCCCAGGGTGTCTTCCATGTGCCGAAGTCGGCCGCGAGTTTGTCAGACGCGGCTGACAGTGACTGTAGTAGTTGCTCCGGCGTGGCTTTGCTGCTGATATAGTCGGTGGCGGACATGCCTGAACGTCTGGCCTCGGCGCCCACGCTCCGCTGAATATTCTCTCCCCAGAACACGGCGAGCGACGTCGGTATAGACGTCGCCGACCAACGAAGATCCCAAGCGCGCAGCAGCGCGATCTGGTCCGACAATTTCGCCTTGAGAGCACTGCTCGCAGGCGTCTGGTCCCACGCCTTGACCAGCGCCGGGATCGATTTCTCAAACCACGTCAGATAACTGTCGTATGCCGCGGCGATAAGGGAGTCGAGCGTGAAGTCCTTCTTGCTCTGCAGGACCCTGATCGCGTGGAGTCCACGCGCGGATTCAACGCCTGAATCGACGTATACGGGATAGTCGGCTTTTTTCGGGCTGCTCGGACCCGCCGCCGACCACGGCGAGTTGTTGCTGTTGTAGAGCCAGCCGCTGGCAGGGTTCAGCAGCTTCGGAGTCTCGTCCACGGACAGCAGGCCATGCCAGTCCGTTGCCGGATCGCTACCGTCCACGGGCTTGGTCCAGTCGAATTTGGGATCGCGCTTCGGAATGAAGTTGCCATGGAAGTACGCGATGTCGCCATCGGCATCGGCGAAGATCGTGTTGTTGGACGAGTTCGTGTGCAGCTCCATCGTCTGCCTGAACGACTTGTAGTCCGTCGCCTTGGTACGCGTATACGACTGGGTGAGCGCCTTCGCTGGTTCCTGCATCAGCCGGACGCTCACCCATTTGCCGTTCGCCGCGCGGACGATGGGCCCGTGCTGAGTGCGATAAACCGTGAACGTTGTCTCGGCCATCCCTCTTTCGGTCTTGTAGGGCACCTTGATCACGGACGTCGTGACCGGATGTTCCTCGTTGCCGTATTTGTAATAGAAGCGATTACCCTGCTTCTCCACCGTTTCGAGATACTCATCGACGTCGTCGACGGCGCTCGAAGTGTGCATCCAGCCGCAATGCTCGTTGAATCCCTGGTAAATGAAAAACTGTCCCCAGGTCACCGCGCCGTAAGCATTCAGCCCTTCTTCGCTTGTCATCTGCAACTCGGATCTAAAGAAAAAAGACGTGTGCGGATTGATCAGCAGCAGCGCGTGATGTCCGATCGTGTTAGGCGGCGAGATGGCCACGCCGTTTGAACCCGTTGGCTCTGCTTCCAGTTCGCGTTCATCGTTCGATGCAACTGCCGCTGGACCGCTTCCGTAGACCGCCTGAAGCTGATTCAGGTTAATCGTCTCGATGTCTCCGCCGATGCTGCCCTCAGTGAAAGTCAGCGCCATCCAGGGCTCGAAGCGCTTGATGATCCTCGGCGTCGTCTGGGGATGTTTGGCGAGATAAAAGTTCAGACCATCGGCCCACGCGTTCATCAATGCCTTCAACCATGCCGGGCTCGTCTCGTACTGGGCCTTCATCGCTTCCGGGTCGATAAAAATCTTCATCCGCAGATCGCGCCACACGGCGGCTTCGCCCTCGGCCTCCGCCAGCCGTCCCATGGAGTTGATGTAGTTTGTCTCTACGCGATTGAAGTCGTCTTCGGCCTGAGCGTAAATCATGCCGAACACCGCATCGGCGTCGGTCTTGCCGGAGATGTGCGCGATGCCCCAGTCGTCACGAATGATCGTGACGTTCCGCGCCTGTTGCTCCCAACGCTGAAGTTCCTGGCTCTGCGCACCTTGCGCAGCAGGCGAAACGAACGTGATTCCGAGAATGAAAACGAGAACCAGCTTCTTCATGAAAGATTCCTCCGTGGATTGTCGGCACCATAATAAACGACATATCCCTCTGGTTGCCTAGTTCATCCGCATCGTTAACTTTCTGATGGACTGGAAGCGGATGGTCTTTACACAGGGAACCAGGACGCGAGCAACCTTGAGATCTCAGATCTTCAGTTTACGAAGCGGCGGAGTTGCACGCTGATCGCAAAGCCGATCGCGATGAAGGTGGCGATGAGCGAAGCGAGGCCGGCGCTCATCAGCGGTAGCGGCACGCCGATGACCGGCAAAATCCCCAGGGCCATGCCAACGTTGATAAAGATTTGAAAGGCGAGGCCGCCAACGACGGCCATGATGACGAGCATCCCTGGGCGATCGGGCGCGCGGCGGGCGCCGGCGATCAAACGCGACAGCAGGAGTGCATACGCGAGCAGCAGCAGGGTGCAGCCAACAAAACCTGTGTGCTCGGCGGTGACGGGAAAAATAAAGTCAGTATGTGGCTCGGGGAGAAACTTCAAGCTGCTCTGCGAGTGTCCCGAAGAAGAGCTGGCTCCGAAGAGCCCGCCCTCGCCGACAGTCAGCATCGATTGCCAGGTGTGATAGCCGAATCCGCGCTTGTCTGCATTCTGCGGATCGAGAATCACATTGATGCGCTCCTGCTGATAATTCTTGACCAGATGAGTTTTCACGCCGACCCAGTAAGTAGCCGGTACAGCGAGCACGCTTAAAGCAATCGCGGCAACCACCAGGCGCATTCGCACGGCTGATAGAAAAAGAACGACGAGCAGAATAGGAATATAAGTGATCGCCGAACCGGCATCGTGTTCGAGCAAGATCAGAGCGATGGGCAAGCCTAGAATGAGGCCGCCGACGGCAAGCTCTTTCAACCTGAGCGTCGTCTGCCGATGCTTGCCAAAATAGCGCGCCAGCATCATTGCCGTCGTTACTTTCACGAACTCAGACGGTTGAAACTGGCCCAGACCCGGAACCCGAAGCCAGCTCCGGTGCCCGTTGATCTTCAGACTGATTCCGGGAATAGGAATCAGCACCAAAACCAAAAGCATCAGTCCGAAGAGGTAAAAGGCCGGCGCGATATTCAGTAACCGCCGATAATCGCTGAAGGCGATTGCCAGCATGGCTACCAAGGCGATGCCGAGACCGATGAGTTGTTTGACCCAGAAAGTCTCCGTCGGTTGCGCGTTGCGTATTTGCAACGTCCCGAACGCGACGATGCCGATGGCCAGGAAGGCCAACAGCCAATCGAAATCTCGGAGCGTGCGTTTTTCGAAAATCGCTACCATGATTCAAAACAGTGACGAGTGACGAGTGACAAGTGACAAGTGCTCATTGCCTTTGCGCGATCTGCGCCGGCTTCTTTTGCTGCGCTTTTGTCACCGCCGGTTTTGCATTCTTCGCTTTAGCTACCTGGGCGCCTGGTGGTTCTTCGTGTCGCGTCTTGCGATAGTAAACGTCATAGACACCGCGCACCGCGGGCGCGGCGTGTTGATTGCCGAAGCCGGAGTTTTCAATCAAAGCGACGATCGAGATCTCAGGCTTGTAGGCCGGCGCGTATGAGACAAACCAGGAGTGGTCCTTGTTCTTGCCAGTGTCCTTGCCCAGCCCAACGACTTGCGCGGTGCCCGTCTTGCCCGCGATGTCAAACCCGGCCATTTTGATACCTGCACCCGTGCCGCCGTTATTAACAACGCCCCACATCCCTTCCACCACGAGCTGATGGAAGTCCTCCGCAATCGGAACAATCTTCGGATTAGGCCGCGACGCATCGAGCGGTTGGAACATACGACCAGGGCGGTATCCGGGCAGGCCCGCATCACCGACCGGCTTTATTTCTTTCAGCACGTGCGGAACATAAAGCTTGCCTCCCATGCCGACTCCGGCCACGGTGCGCAAAAGAGCGATGGGTGTGATCACATCATAGACCTGACCAAACGATGAGTAGACTGTGTCAATGTCGCGCCAGTCGGGATCGCGCGGTTGCATCCGCTGCTTGAATTCGCGCGATGGCGTCCAACTGACAACTTCATTTGGCAAATCGATTCCGGTGCGCTTGTTGAAGTCAAACTCGTCAACCATGGCGACAATGCCATCCAGACCCAGCTTCAGGCCGAGTCGAAAGAAGTAGCCGTCGCATGAACGGGTGATCGCCGTGCGCAAATCCGGCGTGCCGTGGTTGCCCATGCAGCGTGTGAACTTGTTGCCGATAGTAATGCCCCCGCCGCAGGCCAGGTTCGAATGATCTACTGTGATCGCTCCCTGCTGTAAGCCCGCGACCGCCATGCCAATTTTCCAGGTCGACCCCGGCATGTAGCGGCTCTGAATCGCGCGGTTGAGCAGCGGCTTCTCCGGATGGTCGATCAACGCCACATATTCGGCCCGGCCCGCTTTCGTGGTGATGCGCTGGAACAGGTTGGGATCGAAAGTTGGGGCCGAAGCCAGCGCCAGCAGCTCGCCGTTATTTGGATCCATCACGATGATCACACCGCGCTTTGTTGTCGAGTTGCGAAGCTGTTCTTCGGCAGCCTTTTGCAAGTCGAGGTCGATGGTTGTAACCAGGTCCTGTCCCGGTTGCGGCGCTATCGTCTCAATCTCGTCCTGAATGCGCCCACGACTGTCAACCACAACCTTGCGATAGCCGTCGCGACCGCGCAGATAGTCGTCGTAACTTTGTTCCAGTCCGCTCAGGCCAATGATATCGCCCGGCTTAAGACCCTTGTCCTTGTAAACCTGCTGCTTCAACTGTTCGGGACTGATCTCGCCGACATAGCCGAGCACGTGCGCCAGCATGCCGTCCGCCGGATAACGCCGCTGTGGTTGTTGCTCGACGCGCAGCTCAGGAAATTCGAGCTTGTGCGCCTCGACCCAGCCGATATCTCCGGGAGAGGCATCCTGCTTGACGGCAATCTGAAAGGCGGGCAGGGATCTAACTTGTTCGAAACGATCGCGAAGAATATCAGCGTCAATGCCCAGACCTGCCGAAAGGGGCCGAACAAGCGATGCGAGATCCTTACTCTTAACGTCCTCGCTTGAAAGAATAACTTCATAGATTGGCCGCGAGTCGACCAGCGGGTTCCCATTGCGATCAAAAATAACGCCCCGGGGAGCGGAAATCGGCAGAAGTCGAATGCGCTGATTCTCAGCGATGTCGGCGTAATACTTGCCTCGGACGATTTGCAGGAGGTAGAGCCTGACGCCGAGAACAGCAAGCAGCAGGACTACCAGCACATTGATGATGCTTAGCCTTGCCCTTAGGTTTTGTGAAGAGTCCTCGAACTTCATAACGTTCTCCAATAGCATGTAGGGGTGCACCTGTGTGTGCGCCCACGCGGGCAGACACGCAGGTCTGCCCCTACAATTTTCATCTGCGCTTGAGCATCCCCGTACTGCGCCTTGCTACGCGGCGTCGATCAGCAAACTGGCGGCGCCGACGGCCCTTGTCGCTGAATAAATTATTTAGCATGAGAATCGCGAGCGTTCCAATAACCGTGGTCCCGATCAGTTTGTAAGAAAGAGTCTGGACAAACGGAACCAGCAACGCCTGACCTAACATTCGATGTAAAGCAACGTAGACAAAAGCGTCCATCACCGTGGCGGCGGCCAGGACGGGAATCCTCAGCAGCGGATTCTCGAGGTTGATACGCGTCGCCGCGAAATAGACGACAAACGCGACGAGCGTCTTCGAAAAGCCTCCGGCCCCGATCAAGCCGCCGCTCGCGGCATCTACAACTAGACCGGCAATCGTGGCGGCAATCAAGGCCTGCCACGCGTCGCGCTGCAGCGCGACGTAAACGACAACCACCAGCGGAAAGTCAATATATACAAGAGGCGGCCAAACGGCTCGCAACGAAAGTTGCAGGATGATGGCGAGCGTCAGAACCGCCGCGATCCTAAGCTCAGGCATTTAGAACATTTCCGATTGCCGATTTCCAACTGCCCATTCTTGAGGCAATGTGACCCGAGGGCCAATTGGCAATTGCCAATCGGCAATCGGAAATGGCTTCACTTTTTGACCTTGTCTACGTTAGGCAGCGTCTGATCGGGGATTGGCCGCTGCGGCGGATGATAGAGCAATACTGCCACTTCGTTCAATTGACCCAGGCGCGAGCTTGGTCTGATGTAGATCGCGTGCGGCTGCGTGGCCGTGCCGCGCTTCACCTCCACCACCTCGCCGACGTTCAGGCCCGCGGGGTAGATCCCATCCTGGCCAGTTGTCAATACATAGTCTCCGACTTCGACCTTTTCGAGACCGGAAACATAGCGCATCTCGACCAGCCCACTCTGGCCGAGTCCTTTTACCGGGCCCAGCGCGCTGGATTGGCCGAGCTGTCCGACCACCGCGCCTGCTGCGGCTTGCTCGTCGGTGATCAGCATCACCTGAGCGGTCCACGGACTGACCGCTATCACTCTTCCGACAATCCCGCCGCCGGTCACGACCGGCATATTAAGCTCGACGCCTGACGAACTTCCCTGACTGATAGTCACGGTATTGAACCAGGCTGAAGGGTCGCGCGCGATCACGCGGGCCGCGACGAAATTGTAGCTGGTCTTTTCCTTCAAGCCGAGCAGGCCCTTAAGCCGCTCGTTCTCGTTTGTCGCCTCGCGCGCATTTCTTAGTTCCAACTCCAGCGTCGTCACGCGCTCTTTCAGTTTCTCATTTTCCTCAGCAGTGTTTTGGAAGTTAACGATCTTTCTGCCGAGACCGAAACTCGCGCCGCCCGCTTTCGACGTTGCGCGCTGAAAAGGCGAGGCCAAAGTCTGCGCCCAAACGCGGATCATCCGCTGCTTCGTTGCGTCCTCGCGCGCATCAACCGCCATGATCGCGAAGTTCGCGCCAAGCAAGATCAAGAGCCAGATTGGCGCGCGCTGGCGAATCTCTTTTTGAGTGCGAGTGGCTGCCATAACTCGAAAGCCGCCGTAAACCGTGAACTGTGAACCGTGAACCGATTTAAAGGGTTTGACTGTTTACGGTTTACGGTTCACAGCTCATGCTCCTTTACATACCGCT
>WNGD01005936.1_pt1 | contig 12219 bp, 9 predicted proteins | sample 5400671 | NCBI WGS metagenome assembly WNGD01 (sample SAMN13153369, study PRJNA577476) | soil metagenome | isolation source: 40 cm soil or saprolite under grassland replicate 2 | place: USA:California | collected 2016-06-15
CGTCGGCGCCCGGCTGCGCGGCGACCGTGAAGTGGAGCAGGAGATGGGCGAGGTCGAGGTGGGCGAGCCGGAGACGATCGACGTCGGCGGCGAGCCGGTCGAGCTCACGCCGGTGTCGGTCGGGAACCCGCACGCCGTCATCCGCCGCCACCCGGACCGAGCCGAGCTTCTGCGCCTGGGCCCGCTCGTCGAGAAGCACGAGCGCTTCCCGCGACGCACCAACGTGCAGCTCGTCCAGGTCGACAGCCCGAACGAGATCACAGTCGGGGTCTGGGAGCGCGGGGCGGGGGAGACGCTCTCCTCCGGCACGAGCGCCGTCGCGGCCACCGCGGCCGCGATAGCCAACGGCTGGTGCGAGAGCCCGGTCACGGTGCACCTCGCCGGCGGCGACCTCCACGTCGAGCTCGCCGACAGCCGCGCCACGCTTACCGGGCCGGCGGAGGAGATCTGCACCGTCGAGCTCGCCGAGGAATTCCGGCTGTGAGGCGTCGCTTGCGATGCCGATCTCAGGACGCGGTGGAGGCCAGACGGCCATGAAGTTCTCGAAGCGGCTGGACGCCGTTCCGCCTTACCTGTTCGCCGAGCTCGAGCGGAAGATCGCGCAGAAGCAGCGCGAGGGAATCGATGTGATCAGTCTCGGCATCGGTGACCCCGACCTGCCGACGCCCGAGCCCGTGGTCGAGGCGCTTGCCGCCGGCGCGCGCGATCCCGGAACGCACCAGTACCCGAGCAACCACGGCACTGAAGAGTTCCGCGAGGCGGCGGCGGGCTTCTATCGCGACCGCTTCGGCGTCCAACTCGACCCGGCGACGGAGGTCGTGCCGGCGCTCGGCGGCAAGGAGGCCGTCGGCCATGTCTGCCTCGTGCTGCTCGATCCCGGCGACGTCTGCCTCTCCCCGGACCCCGGCTACCCGCCGTACACGTCCGGGCCCCTGTTCTCGGGCGCCGAGGTCCACTATCTCCCGCTGGAAGAGGCGAACGCCTTCCTGCCCAATCTCGACGCCGTGCCCGCCGACGTCCTCGCCCACGCGAACCTCCTGTTCCTGAACTACCCCAACAATCCGACAGGGGCCGTCGTGCAGCCGGGCTACTTCGAGCGCGCGGTCGAGTTCGCGCGGCGGCACGACCTGGCCCTGGTTCACGACAACGCCTACTCCGAGATCTGCTTCGACGGCTACCGCGCGCCGAGCTTCCTGGAGACGCCCGGGGCCAAGGAGGTCGGGATCGAGATCTTCTCGCCCTCGAAGGGCTGGAACATGACGGGCTGGCGCTCCGGGATCGTCGCCGGGAACGCCGAGATCGTGGAGCGCTTCCGCCAGCTGAAGACGAACCTCGACTCCGGGATGTTCGAAGCGGTGCAGCGGGCGACGGTCGCGGCGCTGACCGAGGCGCGAGAATTCCCGCGGGAGATGTCGGAGGTCTATGCGCGGCGGCGGGACCTCGTCGCCGAGGCGCTCACGTCGATCGGGCTGCACGTCGAGCCCCCGCGGGCGACGCCGTACTTTTGGGTGCGCGTTCCCGACGGCTACACGTCGGAGTCGTTCGCAGAGCTCGTGCTCGAGCGGGCGGGCGTGGTCGTGGCACCCGGGCCGGCGTACGGGCCGAGCGGCGAAGGCTTCTTCCGGATCTCGCTCACGGTGCCGGACGACCGGCTCCAGGAAGCCGTGCGCCGGATTGAGACCTCGCTGCAAGCGGGCATACTTCAGGCGTGACGGCACACCAGCCCGACCCGGCGCCGGGCGCCGAGCCTGAGCGCGGGTTCGTCGTCGCAGTTCTCTCCCAGGGGGCCGATGCGGAAGATGAGCTGGCCGAGCTGGGGGATCTGGCGCGAACCGCAGGCGTCGAGCCCGTGGGGGCGCTCGTCCAGCACCGTGCGCAGCCGGATCCGCGCAGCTACGTCGGCAAGGGCAAGCTCGTGGAACTCAAGGACGCCTACCCGGCCTCCGGGGCGGACGTCCTGCTCGTCGACGACGAGCTCACTCCTGTGCAGCAGCGGGAGCTCGAGAACGCGCTGCAGGCGCGCGTCGTCGACCGGACGCAGCTGATCCTCGACATCTTCGCCCAGCACGCCGTGAGCGCCGAGGGCAAGCTCCAAGTGGAGCTCGCGCAGCTCGAGTACAACCTGCCGCGAATGCGGGGGATGTGGCAGCACCTCGAGCGGCTCGGCGGCGGGGTCGGGACGAGAGGCCCGGGCGAGAGCCAGCTCGAGACCGACCGGCGGCTTGCTCGCCGGCGGGTCACGCTTCTTCGCAAGCGGCTGCGTGGGTTGGCCGGCCAGCGCGACACGCGCCGCAAGTCGCGGCGCCGCTCCGAGATCCCGACGATCGCCCTTGCGGGGTACACGAACGTCGGGAAGTCGACGCTCCTGAACGCGCTCACCGGCGCGGGAGTCTCCGTGAACGACCGCCTGTTCGAAACGCTGGATCCGACGACGCGCGGCTTCGACGTCGACGGCCGCCGGTACCTCGTCACCGACACCGTCGGCTTCATCCGCCGCCTGCCGCACCAGCTGGTCGAGGGCTTCGCGGCGACGCTCGAGGAAACCCTGGTCGCCGACATCGTTCTCCACGTCGCCGACGCGTCGATGCCCGAGGCCAAGCTCGACGAGACGATCGCGGCAGTCGACGGAGTGCTGCGCGAGATCGGCGCAGGGGAGCTTCCGGTCGAGCTCGTCCTGAACAAGGTCGACGCCGTCGATCCGCTGCACCGTCGCCGCCTCTCGAACCGCTTCCCCGATGCCCTGCAGGTCTCGGCGAGGACCGGGGAGGGGCTCGACGGGCTGCGGCGGAAGGTCGCGGGCCGGTTTGCGGAGCGGTTCGAGCCGGTGCGGTTGCTGATCCCGTACAACGAAGGGGCCCGGCTCGCCGAGCTGTACGCGCTCGGTGCGCCGGTCGACGAACGGGCCGACCGGCCGGAGGGCGTCTTCATTCGCGCCCGCCTGCCCCGCAAGGAGGTTCGCCGCTTCGCCCCGTACCTGATCGCCGAGCCGCGCGGGGCAACCGTGCGCTCGCGCGCATGATCGAGCTACCGATTGCGCGCCTGCGGGCGGACGCGGTCCTTCCGGAGCGCGCGTACGCCGGCGACGCCGGTCTCGATCTCTCCGCCTGCGAGCGCCACGAACTGGGGCCGGGGGAGCGGGCGGTCGTCGGAACCGGGCTCGCGGTCGCGATTCCCGAGGGCTACGCAGGGTTCGTGCAACCACGCTCGGGCCTGGCCGCGCGGCATGGGCTCTCGGTAGTGAACGCGCCCGGGTTGATCGACTCCGGTTACCGCGGCGAGATCCGCGCCGTCCTCCTGAACACCGACTTGCGAGAGCCATTCGTCGTGGAGCCCGGCATGCGGATCGCGCAGCTGGTCGTGCTGCCCGTACCGGAGCTCGAGCTCGCCGAGTTCGAGGAGCTTCCCGAGACCGAACGCGGCGTCCGCGGCTTCGGGTCCTCGACAACGTAGTGGCCGAGCCGCGGATCAGGGTCTCCGCGATCCTGCGCTGGCGCGGGAGCGTGCTGCTCTGCCGGCACGAGAAGGGCGGGCGAGACTACTGGCTCCTGCCCGGCGGAGGCGTGAATTCGGGCGAGAGCCTCGTCGACGCGCTGCACCGGGAGCTGAGCGAGGAGATCGGAATCGACGACGAGCCGCCGGTCGAGGGGCCGGTCGCGATCGTCGACTCGATCGCGCCCGTGCGCTCGTTCGCCGCCAAGCACGTGGTGCACATCATCTTCGCCGGCGATCTCACCGGGCGGTCGCTCGAAGCCGTCCGGTCCGAGGACGCAGCCGTCCGCGGCCACCGGCTGTTCAACCCCGAGGAGCTCGACGAGGTGGTGCTGCACCCTCCGATCCAGCGCTTCCTGCAACGGTGGACGCCAGGCGACCCGGCGGTCTACCTGGGCGCGCTCTGGGCCCCGTAGCGATCGGCACACAACCGAGCCGAAGCCGTCGCACTTCCGTGCCTTTAACCCGCTACCATCCCAACCCCCACCCGAGGGTGGGCGCGCGCGTGAACCTTTAGTACCGCCCGCCGCGGGTGCGGGCCCGTTCGGCCGAGACAGCATGCGCCTGGGCTTCGAGCCCGTCCTCCAGCGGATCGAGCTGCGGCTTCTCCCCGGTGCGGTACGCGATCGCCTGCGCGAGCAGCCAGTCGGCGAGCCACGGGTTGCGAGGCAGCAACGGCCCGTGCAGATAGGTGCCGAGCGCACGGCCGACGCGGCAGCCCTCGTAGCCGCTCTCACCGTCGTTTCCGAAACCGGCCAGCACCCGCCCGAGCGGCTCGGCGCCCTCGTCGAGATGCGTGCGTCCCGCATGGTTCTCGAAGCCGGCCAGCGTGCGGCGCTCGCCGGGCTCGAGCTCGCACTCGAGCAGAACGTCTCCGATCATCCGCCGTTGGCCCGCGGCGGTGTGCAGGGGGAAGAGCCCGACGCCCGGAAGCTCGTCTCCGCTCTGATCGCGATAGAACCGCCCGAGCAGCTGGTACCCCCCGCAAACCGCCAGCAGGGTCGCGCCGTCCTCTACCGCCGCCCGAAGCGCCTCGCCGTGTGCCACCAGCGCCGGCGCGATCAGTTCCTGCTCGCGGTCCTGGCCGCCGCCGATGTAGTAGAGATCGTGCGCACCGCGCTCGAGCGCGTCCCCGGCGCCGATTCCGACGACCTCGAGCTCGTGCCCGCGCCAGGCTGCACGACGTGCGAGAACCGCCATGTTCCCCCGGTCGGCATAGATGTTCAGGTAGTCCGGAAACAGGTGGCCGACGACGATCTTCACGCGGCCTCCTCCTCCCAGTAGGGCCGGACGAAACCCCGGCGAGCGACGAGGTCGCGAAGCGCAAGCATCGCCGTGTAGGTCGGCAGGGCGACGAGCTCTGAGCCGACGGGGGTCAGCGCCAGCGCGTGGTCGAGTGCCTCCTCGAGCGACGGCACGACCTCGATCGCCTTCTCGGGGAGCCCCGCGTACTTGAACCGCAGCGCGAGCTCCGCGGCACGTTCGCCGGTCGCGACGAGCCGCTGCAGCCCGGGGAGCAACGGCTCGAAGTCCACGTCCCAGATCCAGGACACGTCCCGGCCGTCCGCGATCTCGTCGTTGAGCGCGACGAGCAACAGTGAAGGTGCACCGCCGACGACGAGGGTTCGCACGACCTCGTTTGCTCCGGCCGGGTTCTTGATCAGCAGGACAAGGAGCGTCCGATCCCCGACAGCGATCCGCTCGAATCGGCCGAAGGCCGCGGAAAAGCCCTGCAGACCCGCCGCAATCGCATCATCAGACAACCCCAAGGCCCTAGCCAGGGAGGCTGCCGCGAGCGCGTTGTAGACGTTGTAGAGCCCAGGCACGCCGAGCTCGACCCGCCGCGCCCCGTCCGGGGTGACGAGCTCGAACGAGACGGATTCGAGCCCCTTGAGCTCGATCTCGCGGGCCGCGAGGTCGAGCGCCGGCCGCGAATGCCCGCACGCGGGGCAGCGGTAGTCGCCCAGGTGGCCGATGTAGGCAGCGGCGTAAACGTATGGGGTGCCACAGCGCACGCACCACTTCGAGTCGGCCGCATGCTGGAGCTCGGCCGAAGCGTGCCGCGGGTCGTCGAGACCGAAGACCAGGGCCTTCGCGCGCAGCGAAGCAAGGTCGCCGACCTGGGGGTCGTCGCCGTTTACGACGAGCGCCGCGTCGTCATCAAGGTGCGAAACCGCCTCTCGCCAGCGTCCGGCGATGAGCTCGAGCTCCCCATAGCGGTCGAGCTGGTCGCGAAAGAGGTTGCCGAGACACACCGCGCGCGGGCGTAGCCGGCGAGCCACTTCCGGGAGCGCGCCTTCATCGACCTCGAACAGCCCCAGCTCCGCGTCCCGCGCTGCCAGGAGCGTCGACGCGACCCCGGAGACGAGGTTCGCGCCGGACCGGTTGTGGGCCAGTCGCACCGACGGCGCCAAGATCCGGGCGGCCATCGCGGCGGTCGTCGTCTTCCCGTTCGTCGCCGAGACGAGCGCCGAGCCCTGCGGCAGCCGCGCTGCGAGCCGGTCCACGGCCCCGGGATCCAGCTTCCAGAGCAGCTTTCCCGGCACCGTCGTGCCGCCGCCGGCCCCGACGAGACGCGAAAGCCCGGCCGCCGCGCGCGCGAGCAAGATCTCCGCGGAGAGGGGCACCAACCGAGCCATTCGCAAGACGCTACCGCCGATCCCTCGTTCGGGGGAACTTCGCGGCTCCTCCCCCTGCCGGGGGATGTAGCGAGACCCTGCCGCCGCCTAGTTTCCGCCAGGTTTTTCTCAGCGCCTCGCATCGCGAGACGCCTGTGGAAATGACATGCGGCCCGCGCGGATGGCGCGGAAAGGAGAACTGAAGGTGCGGACGGACAGCGGCAAGCGAGGAGAAACGCGGTCGAGCGCGCTGTGGGGCACGGGCAACCGTGGCGGCGAGTCTCGCTCGAACGCACTCTGGGGCAAGGGCGGCCGCGGGATTGTCACGGCACTCGTAGCGATGTTGGCGATCAGCGTTCCGCTCGCGTCCAGCGCAGGCAAGCAGAACGGCCTCCGGGCACGTCAGATCGCTCCGAAGCGGACGTGGATCTCGCCGGGGCTCATGCACGCAGCGAAGAAGCACCCTGCCAGGCTCGTGCACGTGATCATCCAGAGCACGAAGGGCTCGGCGACGGGTGCGATGCAGGCATTCGACAAGGCGGACAAGCTCGACGGCCTCGCCGACCGGGAGAAGATCAACCGGCGGCTCGGCTCGATCGACGCCGTCGCGGCCACGATCAGGCTCGACAAGCTCGGCAAGCTCGCGAACCGGCCGAACCTGATCGTCACCGCGGACGCTCCGGTGCACGTCAGCTCGTACAGCTCGGGTCAGCTCTGGCCGTACGAGAGCGGCGTCTCTCAGAACTGGACCGGGCTCGGAGCTCCGAATCCGGGGCCCGGCGCGCCCACGATCGCGGTCGTCGATTCCGGGATCGAGAATCGCGCGGACTTCGGTAACCGGGTGCTCGCGAGCGTGAAGCTCGGAACGCTCCCGAACGACTCGCCAGGCGATGGGCGTGGCCACGGCACGTTCGTTGCTGGCATCGCTGCCGGCGGGGCCGACGGCTACACCGGCGCAACCCCACAGGCGAACCTGGTCTCGGTCGACGTCATGAACGACGACGGCGTCGCCCGGACGAGCGACGTGGTCGCCGGGTGCCAGTGGATCCTGGCGAACAAGGCCAAATACAACATCCGGATCGCGAACTTCTCGCTCCACTCCGGGACAAAGAGCAGCTTCACCCGGGATCCGCTCGACAAGGCGGTCGAGAAGCTCTGGTTCGGCGGCGTGGTCGTCGTGGCCGCGGCCGGCAACTACGGATCTGCGACGGGGCCGAGCGGCGTGCTCTACGCACCCGGCAACGACCCGTTCGTGATCACGGTCGGCGCGATCGACATCGGCGGCACCAACCGCCGGAACGACGACGTCAACGCTCCGTGGTCGGCTTACGGCCGGACGCCTGACGGGTTCATGAAGCCCGACTTGGCGGCTCCCGGCCGCTACATGGTCGGCCCCGTGCCGATGGGCTCGACGCTTGCCGTCCAGCGGGCGGACAAGATCACGGCTCCGGGCTACATCCAGCTCTCCGGGACGTCGTTCGCGGCGCCGGTGATCGCGGGTGCGGCGGCGCAGATCATCGCCAAGCATCCGACGTTCACGCCGGATCAGGTCAAGGGTGCGCTGATGGTCTCGACGAAGCCTGTCGACGGCGCGGACTCGGGCTCGGTCGGCGTGGGCGAGCTCCAGATGGTCAAGGCCTGGAAGATCGACAACCCGCCGAACCCGAACAAGGCGCTGAATCGCTTCCTGATCGCGGATCCGAGTGGCGACACGCTGCCGCTCTTCGACGGGGTCAGCTGGTTCGACGTCGCCAAGAGCAACGTCTCCTGGGACTCGGTCTCGTGGGATTCGGTCTCCTGGACCGACGCCTCCTGGAACGTGGTCTCCTGGGCCGACGTCTCCTGGGACTCGGCGGCGATCAACGACGTCTCCTGGACGGACGTCTCCTGGGCCGACGTCTCTTGGACGGACTCCTCGTACGAGGATGCCGCCGAGGGCGACACGGGCGGTGATCCGAACGGCTACGAGCTGACGCCTGAGCAGGCGGCGGCGGTGATGGCCGATCCGGACCTCGCGCCGGACCCGTCCACGTTGCCGGCGGACGTGACGAGCCCTACTGACGCAACGACGCCAACCACATCGACGGACGGGGTTACGCCCGCGCCGTAGGGAAGCGCGACAGGGAGTCCAACGAGGGGCCGGGTGCACACGCGGCCCCTCACTCTTTTGGGGGATTTGAGGGGTGTACTCAAAAAGGGGGATGTGACCGCTTTGTGAGCGGCTTAGCTTGCGGAAGTGGTGATCCATGCGGCGTGTGCGTCGCCACGACCGGTACGACCGGTCTGCGGCCCGCGCAAAACGCGGAGATAGGAGACAGAGGACACGCGATGGCGACCGGTGAGCTCACCCTGATTGCGGGGCAGTCGTGAGCACCTTTCCGGCTCCCATGGACCAGGACGTCCTGGTCGGCCCGGCCGGGCCGGGGGCGCCGAGGCTGGCACCGAAGGCCGCTGCCTATTTCGTGCTCGTCGCAGCCGTTTTCGCGGTCGCCGCGATCCCGCCGCTCTCGCACCTGAAGGCCGGCACCAGCGGCTGGACGACGTTCGCGATCCTGGTGGTGATCGCCGCCACGGCGCAGCTCTTCGTCGTTCGCACGCCGCGCAACCAGTCGTACCACACGACGATCGTGTTCCTGATTCCGGCGGCGATGCTGCTCCCGCCCGAGCTCGTCGCGCTGATGGGAATCGTGCACCAGCTCCCCGAATGGCTGAAGACGCGCAGCGCCTGGTACATCCAGAGCTTCAACATCTGCAACTGGACGCTGGCAATGCTGTCGGCGTGGGCGTGCTTCCATACGATCGACGGCACGTTCTCCGGGAGCGTGGACATCTCGTACGCGCTTGCCGGGCTTGCGGCGGCGGCGTCGATGGTCGCCGTGAACCACGTCCTGATGGCGCCGATGCTGCACCTCGCGCGTGGTCACTCGATCCGTGAGTCGGGCCTGTTCTCGTTCCCGAGCCTCTCGACCGACCTCGTGCTCGCCATGCTCGGCGTCGCGACGGCGGCGTTCTGGCGCGGCAACCCCTGGCTGATCGCGTTCGCGGTGGCGCCGCTGCTGCTGATTCACCGCTCGCTCTCGGTGCCGCAGCTGCAGGAGGAGGCTCGCGTCGACCCGAAGACCGGGCTCTTCAACGCCCGCCACTTCGCCGTCGCGCTCAACGAGGAGCTGACGCGGGCTGCGCGGTTCGAGCGGCCCCTCTCCCTGATCATGGCCGACCTCGACCTGCTCCGGGACATCAACAACACCTACGGCCACCTCGCCGGCGACGCAGTGCTGCAGGGAATCGCGGAGGTCTTCCGGTCCCAGCTGCGCCATTACGACGTTCCGGCGCGGTTCGGTGGGGAGGAGTTCGCGATCCTGCTGCCGGAGACCCCGCCTGACCAGGCGTTCGAGATCGCCGAGCGCATCCGGCGGGCTGTGGCCGAGCGCGCGTTCGACGTCGAGACCTCGAGCGAGCCGATTCGCGCCACGGTGTCGATCGGGGTCGCAGGCTTCCCGCGCGACGGCTTGGACGCGAACGAGCTCATCCACCAGGCCGACCTCGCCGTCTACCGGGCGAAGCTCCAGGGCCGGAACCGCGTCCTCGACGCGAGCTCCGAGCCGCTGCTGCTCCCGGAGAAGCGCCAGACCCGCCTGATCGCGGTCCCCGAGGACGGCGACCACGTTGTCCCGCTGCCGCCGGCGGTCGAGTCGCTGCCCGAGCACGAGCGGCGCCACCCGCGCCCGCATGCGCTGCACGGCCCGCGCTTCGTCTCGCAGTCGAAGCGCCTGATCGCGTTCGTCAGCCTCGTCAGCCTTGCAGGCGTCTCTGCGGGCCTCCTGGGGGCGATCTACGGCCACAGCACGGACTGGAAGGGCCTCCTGGCCATCGTCGCCCTGGTCGGCGCAGGACAGGCGCTCGCGCTCGAGGTCGATGACGGCTCGATCTCCGTCAGCGCCGTCGGCGCCATCGCCGGCGCCGCGCTCTTCGGCCCGCGGGCGGCGCTTGCAATCGCAATCACCACGGCAGCAGTGGAGTGGAGCGCCAAGCGCTACTCGTTCCATTACGTCGTCTTCAACGTGGGGGCGCTCTCGCTGGCCTCGCTCGCAGCGGCAGCGGTCTTCACGGCGGGCTTCCACGGCGACATCGGCCGGCTCGTCTACGTCGTCGCCGGCGTCGCGGCCGGTGGAACCTACTTCGCGGTCAACATGACCCTGCTCAGCCTCGCGGTCGCGATCGAGGGCCACGAGCGCTGGTTCTCGGTCTTCAGAGAGCGCTTTGCCTGGCTCGCCACGCATTACCTCGTCTACGGCTTCATCGCCGGCGTCATCTGGGTCGGCCACGACACGGCCGGCCTGTGGGCGCTCGCGGTGTTCGCCGTGCCGCTGCTGCTGATGCGCAAGACGCAGGAGGCGTACCTCCGGCACACCCAGCGCAGCGCGCAGAAGCTCCGCCAGGCCGCAGAGACGATTCAGACGCAGAACGTCTCCCTCGAGCATGCGAACCGGCTTCTCAAGGAGCGCTCGACGGCCGCCATGGAGAGCCTGTCGGCCACGGTCGACGCGCGCGACGCGTACACGGCGGGCCACTCACGGCGCGTGCAGCAGCTCGCGCTCGCCATCGGCCGGGAGCTGGGGCTCTCGCAGGCAGAGCTCGACCTGCTCGGTCACGCGGCGCTCTTCCACGACATCGGCAAGCTCGCGATCCCGGACGCGATCCTGCTGAAGCCGGCGAGCCTGACCGAGGAGGAGTGGGACCTGATGCAGCGCCACGCCGACGAGGGCGCCCGCATCATCGACCGCCTCGGCTTCCTGAACGACGCCGTGCCGGCGATCCGGCACCACCACGAACGCTACGACGGCACCGGCTATCCCGACCGGCTGCGCGGGGAGGAAATCCCGCTCGGCGCTCGGATCATCCACGTGGCGGACGCGCTCGACTCGATGCTCACGACCCGCATCTACCGGGCCGCACGGCCTGCCACGGAGGCCTTGGAGGAGCTCAGGCGCGCCGCCGGCACGCAGTTCTGCCCGCGCTGCGTCGCCGCCCTCGAGCGGATCCTCCCGATCGAGGGCTTCGACGACGAGGAAGCCCGCCAGCGCGTCTTGGCCGCCTCTTAGGGCTCGATAGCAAACCTCTCTAGACGCTAGCCCGTAACTTGCATCCGGGCGATAGTGCTCTACCATTATTGGTCGAGTGCCCCGCAGGCCCCAGTACCGCGCGCTGGCGGGGATCGACCGGAAGGCGCTCGAAGCCTTCCAGGCCGGCATCCGCAAGCGCTACACGGACGAGCAGATCCTCGCCGAGCTCGCGGCTTCGGCGAAGCGTCTCGGCAAGTCTCCGACGATGCGCGAGTTCGCCGACGACCCGAAGACGTCGGTGCACCCGCAGACGGTGATCGAGCACTTCGGGAGCTGGAACGAGGCCAAGCGCAAAGCCGGGCTCGTTCCGCGCCGGTTCGCAACGAGGGAGGAGCTGCTGGAGCTGCTGAAGGAGCTCGGCGCGGAGCTCGGCCGGATCCCGACGGCTCGCGATATCGAGGAGCACCGCGGTCGGATGCCGTCGAAGTCGCTCTACTGGCACACGTTCGGCTCGCTCGCGAACGCGCTCAGGGAGGCGGGCTTCGATGTGCCGGTGGGGGAGGAGCGGCTCGAGCGGGCGCTGGAGCAGGGGGTTGCCCTTGCACGCCGGCTCAGGCACCTGCCGAAGTTCGCGGACTGGGCGGAGGCCCGCAAGCGGGACGAGAGCCTGATGACCGAATGGCAGATCTACCGGATGTTCCAGGGCCGCCGCGGCGCGTGGTCCACGTTCCAGTTCCTGATCCGCGAGCGGCTCCTCGAGGCGGGAACCGAGGTCGCCGCCGACGGGCGGCTGGCCTGAGGGCCTAGAGCGCGGCCAGCGCGGCGAGGCGCCGGAGGCACGAGATGCCCTCGTGCGGGGCCCGAACCGCCGGGAGTGCGCGCTCCTCGAAGTCCCGGTCGGGCCGGAAGCGCTCGCACCGGAGCTCGCGGCCTTCGGCGAGCACGACCAGCGTGCCTTCCGCGAGCTCGCGCATGCGCATCTTCACCGGGAGGAAGCGCTCCGCGACCTCGAGCGCGGCCTTCGTGGAGGCGAAGAAGATCTCGTCGCG
>WNGD01005550.1_pt1 | contig 12217 bp, 6 predicted proteins | sample 5400671 | NCBI WGS metagenome assembly WNGD01 (sample SAMN13153369, study PRJNA577476) | soil metagenome | isolation source: 40 cm soil or saprolite under grassland replicate 2 | place: USA:California | collected 2016-06-15
CGACCCGCTCGCCCTCGGCGAGCGACTTGAACCCTTGTGCCTGGATCGCGGTGTGGTGCACGAAGCAGTCCTTCTCGCCGTTCTCGGGCGTGATGAAACCAAAGCCCTTCGCGTCGTTGAACCACTTCACGACTCCGGTAATGCGTGCCATCTTGCTGTACTCCTGACTTAGTGTTGTTCGCGACGTCGTGCGGACTTCACCTTGCGGCGTGCCGCTGCCTTGTCCTTCCGTCGCCGTAGAGCGCCAGGGCTCTCGTAGAAGCGCTTCCGCTTCATGTCCTGAAACAGTCCGGCTTTCGTGATCTGGCGACGGAACTTCTTCAACACGTACTCCAATCGGTCGCCGTCGCCTACGGTCACTTCCACGCGGTCTCTCCAGTCGAGCAGCCCCAGAAACGAAACGACCCGGGCGGTAGCCCAGGTCCTAAAGAAACAGTCTCTGGTTCGTTATCGCTCGGAGAGGATGATCGCCGGGGGGGCGGGATTTGTCAACACCTTGCTTGACGCGTGTGCTCAAGGCCGCCACGTTTACGACCTCGTTTCCGGCACGCCGTCGCTTGCCACCCTGGAGTCCAGTGATGCGTAGGCTCTCGACCGCGATGCTCCTCGCCGCCGTCGCCCCTTGGCTACCCCTCGCCGCCCAGCGGCCGGACTCCTTGCCCTTGAAGCCCACCCGCAGCGTCGACTTCACGACTTCGGAGGGGACCTGGATCTCGCTCGATGTGTCGCCCGACGGACAGACCATTGTGTTCGAGCTGTTGGGTGACCTCTACACCATGCCCGTGACGGGCGGCGAGGCCAAGCGCATCACCGGGGGCCCGGCGTTCGACTCGCAGCCGCGCTACTCCCCCGATGGCAAGTCCATCGTGTTCCTCTCCGACCGCTCGGGCTCCGAGAACGTGTGGCTGTGTGAGTCCGACGGCTCGAACCCGCGCGCACTCACCAAGGGCGACAAGAACCTCTATGCCTCGCCCGAGTGGACGCCTGACGGGCAATACGTCGTGGCGTCGAAGACCTCGATGCCGATCGGCAGTGTGTACGAGATCTGGCTGTACCACAAGGACGGCGGCAGTGGCATGAGCCTCACGAAGGACGACAAGGGACCGGCGCCCGGGCCGCCCGGTCGTGGCCCGCAGAACAACGCGCTCGGCGCCGCGTTCGGGCCCGACGGGCGCTATCTGTGGTACGCCCGCCACCGGGGCGGCTTCGGCTACAACCTGGACCTGCCGGAGTGGGAGCTCGCCATCTACGACCGGCAGACGGGGAAGGTGTTCAACCAGACCGATCTGTACGGCAGCGCGATGCGTCCGGTGCTCTCGCCGGATGGCGCATGGCTCGTCTACGCGACGCGCCACGATGCGGAGACGGGGCTGCGTCTGCGGAACCTGTCGTCGGGCGACGAGCGCTGGCTCGTCTACCCCGTGCAGCGCGACGACCAGGAGTCGCGCTTTACCCGCGACCTGATGCCCGGATCGTCCTTCACCCCGGACTCGAAGGCGCTCGTCGTGTCCTACGGCGGCCGGATCTGGCGCGTCGCGGTGCCGTCGGGTCAGGCGACGCCCATCCCCTTCACGGTCAAGGTGCACCAGGACTTGGGGCCGCTGGTGCGGTTCGAGACCCGGGTGGATACGGGCGACGTGCTCGTGAAACAGATTCGCGACGCGAGCCCCTCGCCCGACGGGAAGCGCCTGGCGTTCAGCGCCCTCGACAAGCTCTATGTCATGGACCTGCCGGGAGGGGGGGGCACGCCGCGGCGGCTGACGACCGACAGCGTGCACGAGCAGGTGCCGGCGTGGTCGCCCGACGGGCAATGGATCGCCTACGTCACGTGGAGCGATCAAGGCGGTCATGTCGAGAAGATCCGCGCGGACGGGCGCGCCAAAGCGCAGCGCCTGACGCCCGAGCCCGCGTTCTACGATCATCCGGTGTGGTCGCCCGACGGGCAGCGCATCGTGGCGATCAAGGGCCCACGCGGCCCCCGAGTGGCGGAGCACTTCGGGCCGGGCTACGAGCTCGACTGGCTGCCCGCCGCGGGTGGCGCGCCCACGCGCATCACGCCGATCTCGGGCGGCGGCCGGCCGCACTTCAGCCGCGACCCGAACCGCATCTACATCTACGAGGCCAATGAGGGCCTCGTCTCCATGCGCTACGACGGCACCGACCGGCGCGTGCACATCAAGGTGACCGGCTTCACGCCCAACTTCGCGCCCAACCCCGAGCCGTTCCCCGCGGACGAGATCCTGATCGCGCCGGACTCGGGGCGCGTGCTCGCCACCTCGAGCACCTACGCCTACCTGGTCACGCTGCCGCTCGTGGGCGCGACGCCGCCCGCCATCAACGTGGCGGACACGGCGGCGGCGGCGTTCCCGGTGCACCGACTCACGCGGGTCGGCGGTGACTTCATCGGCTGGGCGCCCGACGGGAAGACCGTGTACTGGTCCGTGGGGCGCAGCTTCTTCCGGTACAGCCCGGCCGAGGGCGAGTCGCTCGCCAAAGCGAAGGCACGTGTCGACTCGATCCGTACGGACTCGCTCAAACAGGCGACCAAGGAGAAGCCTGATTCGGCAGGCAAGGCGCGGGTCGATTCGCTCGCCAAGCTGCCGGCGTACGAGGGCGAGCGGGTCGACATCACGATCCGTGTGCCGCGCGACGTGCCCCGGGGGTCGGTCGTGCTGCGCGGCGCGCGCATCGTCTCGATGAAGGGCGACGAGCTGATCGAGAAGGGTGACGTGCTCGTGACCGACAACCGCATCGGGTGCGTGTCCGCGACGTGCGCGGCGCCAGCCGGCGCGCGCGTCATCGACGTGGCGGGCGAGACGATCATCCCGGGCCTGATCGACATCCACGCGCACCCCTGGCCCACCTGGGGCATCCACGAGACCGAGGTGTGGAAGTATCTCGCGAATCTCGCCTGGGGCGTTACCACCACGCGCGATCCGCAGACGTCCACGACCGACGTGCTCACGTACGCCGACCAGGTCGAGACGGGCGATCTGCTCGGCCCCCGCATCTATCACACCGGGCCGGGGGTGTTCGGCGCGTTCCTCGAGGAGAACTGGACCAGTCTCGATGACGTGCGGAACACCCTGAAGCGCTACAGCGAGTTCTACCACACGCACACGATCAAGCAGTACATGGCGGGGAACCGCAAGCAGCGCCAGTGGGTGATCATGGCGGCGCAGGAGCTGGGCCTCATGCCCACGATCGAGGGCGGGCTCGACTTCAAGATGAACCAGACGGTGCAGCTCGACGGCTATCCGGGCTCGGAGCACGCGTTCCCGATCATGCCGCTCTACTCGGACGCCGTGCAGCTCGCGGCGCGGTCGGGGATCACCTACACGCCGACGCTGCTCGTGTCGTATGGCGGGCCGTTCAGCGAGAACTACTTCTACGAGCGCTACGACATCCACGACAATGCGAAGATTCGGCGCTTCATCCCCCACGAGGAGATCGACCGGCGGGCCGAGCGCCGGCCGTGGTTCCGCGAGAACCAGTACGTGTTTCCGCGCATCGCCGCGTCCGCGGCCGCCGTGCTCCGGGCCGGCGGCAACGTCGGGATGGGGTGCCACGGCCAGCTCGACGGGTTGGGGTGTCACTGGGAGCTGTGGGCCCTGACGGGCGGCGGGATGACGCCACGCGAAGCGCTCCGCGTCGGTACGATGGACGGCGCGTACGGCATCGGCATGGACAAGGACTTGGGCTCGCTCGAGCCCGGCAAGCTGGCCGACTTGATCGTGCTCGACGCGAATCCGCTCGAGGACATCCACAACACCGAGAAGATCCATTACGTGATGAAGAACGGGCGGCTGTACGAGGGCGCAACGCTGGACGAGGTGTGGCCGCGCAAGAGGGCGCTGCCGGAGATGTGGTGGTGGGAGCAAGAACCAAAAAACGTCAAGTAAAGGCGTAACACGAAGGCGTAGCACAAAGACGTAGCACAGAAGACGTAACGCCTCCGCGCGACGGTTTTGTGCTACGTCTTTGCTTGACGTTTATGCGTGACGTAGTTATGCTTCTCCCCGAACCAAGAGCTGGCATCCTTCCGAAGGACGGTCCCGCTCAGGAGCGGTTCCGGCGCTGTACACACGCCCGGTCTCATTCCCCAGGTTCACAACGAGAGTGACGCTGCAGCGCGGTGGCATCAGCCACCGGCAGCGTGCGTGTGTGTGTATTGCGAAAGGAAGTAATCAGTAATGCCATTTGCCTCTCTCGGGCTCGCGCCCGAGCTGGTGCGTGCCGTAGCCGACGAAGGCTACGAGCAGCCCACTCCCATTCAACAGGAAGCGATTCCGCTCGCCCTCGCCGGACGCGACCTCATCGGGTCCGCCCAGACCGGCACCGGAAAGACGGCGGCGTTCATGCTGCCGATCCTGCAGCGCCTGTCCAGCAACGGCGTGAAACACGTGCTGCGCGCCCTCATCCTGGTGCCCACGCGTGAGCTGGCGGAGCAGGTGTCGCAGAGCGCCAAGGCGTACGGGCGCCACCTGGACGTCAGCGCCGCAGCCGTCTACGGCGGCGTCGGCATGGAGCCGCAGACCCGTGCGCTCTCTCGCGGGGTCGACATCGTGGTCGCGACCCCGGGCCGCCTGCTCGACCACATGGAGCGCGGCCACGTGGACTACTCGCGGCTCGAGGTGCTGGTGCTCGACGAGGCCGACCGCATGCTCGACATGGGATTCGCGCCAGACGTGAACCGCATCTTGCGCGCGCTGCCGCACAAGCGACAGACGATGCTCTTTTCCGCCACCATCTCCCCCGAGGTGGATGCGCTCGCCCGCAAGGCGCTCGACAGCCACGCCTCCGTAGAGATCGGGCGGCGGGCGAAGCCCGCGGAAGGGATCGAGCACGTGATCGTCGCGACTGACAAACTGCAGAAGCGCGGCGTGCTCGCGCGCATCCTGCAGGCGAAGCCGGCGGGGCAGACGCTGGTATTCACGCGCACTAAGTACGGCGCGGACAAGCTGGTGACGTTCCTGCGACGGGAGGGGATTCCGGCGCACGCCATCCACGGCGACAAGGCCCAGAGCCACCGCACCCGCACCCTGGACGCGTTCCGCTCAGGCGAGGCGGACGTGCTGGTCGCGACCGACATCGCGGCGCGGGGGATCGACGTGGACGGCATCCGGATGGTCGTGAACTTCGATGTGCCGCACGAAGCGGAGGTCTACGTGCACCGCGTGGGCCGCACGGCGCGGGCCGGCGCGCGGGGGCTCGCGCTCACGCTGCTGTCACCCGACGAGTGGTTGCTCATGGGGGACATCGAGAAGCTCGTGGGCCAGATCTTCCCACGCGAAGTCATCCCCGGCTTTGAGCCGTCGGTGAAACCCTTGCAACCCAAGCCGCTCCAGGCGGAGCAGCCCAAACAGGGGCGGTCGGTGCGCGCCCGCACCGGGGGGCGGCGCAGGAGGTAAAACGACGTAGGGGCGCAGCATGCTGCGCCCCTACACGTCGGGAACGGCTCCCGTTCAGCCTCTCTTTTCGATCGCCACGTAGTCTCGCTTATCGGCGCCCGTATAGATCTGGTGGGGCCGGGCGATCTTCTGCTCCTTGTCGAGCAGCATCTCCTGCCACTGCGCCAGCCATCCCGGCGTCCGCCCGATGGCGAACAGCACCGGAAACATGTCCATCGGGAACTTCATCGCTTCGTAGATGATCCCCGAGTAGAAATCCACGTTGGGGTACAGCTTCCGCGTGACGAAGTAGTCCTCCTGGAGCGCGATCCGCTCGAGCTCCACGGCGATGTCGATGAGCGGGTTCTTCCCGGTGACGTCGAACACCTCTTCGGCGACCCGTTTGATGAGCTTGGCACGCGGGTCGTAGTTCTTGTAGATCCGGTGACCGAAGCCGAACAGGCGGAATTCGCCGCGCTTCACGCGCTCGAGATACGCCGGGATGTTGTCCTTGGAGCGGATCTCGCGGAGCATCTTCAGCACTTCTTCATTGGCGCCGCCGTGCAGCGGGCCGTACAGGGCCGCGGCGGCCGCCGCCATCGCCGAATAGGGATCGGCGTGCGACGAGCCGACGCCCCGCATGGCGCTGGTCGAGCAGTTCTGCTCGTGATCCGCGTGGAGGATGAACAGGACGTCCAGCGCGTGCTCGAGCGTCTTGTTCGGCACGTACTTCACCTCCGTCGCCTTGAACATCATGTTCAAGAAGTTGCCCGCGTACGACAGATCGTTGTCCGGGTACGCGTACGGCATCCCCACCGAGTGCCGGTAGGCGAAGGCGGCGAGGGTGGGCGCCTTGGCGATCAGCCGGAAAATCTGGTTCCTGCGCGACGTCTCGTTCGCGATCTGCTTCGCTTCGGGATAAAAAGTCGAGAGCGCGGCCACCGTGCTCACGAACATCCCCATGGGATGCGCGTCGTGGTGGAACCCGTCGATGAATTTCTTGATGCTCTCGTGAACGATCGTGTGGTGGGTGACGTTGTACACCCACGAATCGAGCTCCGCGGCCGACGGCAGTTCGCCGTGCAGCAGCAGGTACGCGGTTTCCAGGAAGGTGCCCCGCTCGGCCAGCTGCTCGATCGGATACCCGCGGTAGCGGAGGATCCCCTGGTCACCGTCGATGTAGGTGATCGCGCTGCGGCACGCCGCGGTGTTGAGGAACCCCGGGTCGTACGTCGCCAGCCCCGCATCGTCGTTCGCCACCTTGATCTGACGCAGGTCGACCGCCCGGATCGTGCCGTCCTGAATAGCGAGCTCGTACTGCTTGCCGGTTCGGTTGTCGGTGACGGACAGGGTGCTCTTCGACACGCGAATCGTCCTGGGAAAATGGCTCGCGAAAGATAACTGGGAGGCGGCAAGGGGGCGGCAAAAGGCGGCACTGGGCGGCAGGCGTCATGCCGCCCGTTGCCGCCCGCTGCCGCCCGCTTATTTTGGCATCATCACATGACCAAGCCCGCCGCTCCTAAACCGGCTCCGCTCTACCCGACGCGCTCTGCCGCCGGTGCCCTGCTGGGCCAGCAGCTGGCGGGCCGCGGCTACCTCGGGTGCCTCTTGCTCGGCATCACGCCCGAGGGCGTCGAGATTGCCGCCAACGCCTCCAAGGCGATGGGGGCCCAGTTCGACGTGCTCGTCGCGGCGTTCATCAAGCTGGGGTCCAACCTGGCGCCGATCGGCGCCATCGCCGAGTCGGCCCCGTCGGAGATGGACCCCGACTTCCAGCCGAGCGGCACGCTGATGGACAAGCTGGCGAGCGCGATCGACGAGTCCCGCGCCCGCGTGAACCAGGACCTGATCCTGTACCGCACGGAGCGCCCGGTGAAACGGCTCGCCGGCCGGATCGCGGTGATCGTCGACGGCCAGGTGATCTATCCGTGGAGAGTGCTCGCGGCGGCGAAGGTGGCCGAGCTGCTGGGCGCGAAGCAGGTCGTGATCGCGACGCCGGTGGCGACCCAGGCCGCGGCCGACCGCATCGGCGCCCGGCACTACGACTTCGTGTGCCCGAGCATCGTGATGGATGCCGGGGGGCACCCGGCCCCCTACGGGGATGTCGTGGGTGAGACGCCCGAGCGGCTGCGCAGCATCATGATTGCCCACCAGGCAGCATAGTCCACCGCTGCCGACTAGCCGGCGCGCGCCAGCTCGAACAGGTAGTCCACGTACGACCGCACCGCGCCGGTCATGCCTTGGACCTTCGGGTTTTTGGAGTCGATCACGTAGTACTCGTTCGGCGCGTGCGCCCCGCTGCCATGGCCGAGGCCGAAATGACCCGCGGCAAGGCGCAGCGGGTCTCCGGTGAACACGTACCCCGGCCAGGAGCCGGCGCTCCGCGGCAACACCACGGGGTCGATGCCACCCCGCCGGTAGACCGCCGTCTGTGCCCGAATGAGTCCGGCGTCGGCGGCCGTGCTGTTGGGGTCGTACCCCCCGGTCATGTTCACCTCCACATCCCCGAAGCCGCGCTTCGCGAGGTGCGCCTTCAGGGCGGTGAGTGCCTCGGCCGCCGTCATGTCGGGGACCAGTCGCAAGTCGAGTTTGGCCGCGGCCCGGTGCGGGAGGATGGTCTTGCCACCCGGCCCGGTGTAGCCGCCGACGAGGCCCTCGATGTTGACGGTGGGGCGCGACATCAGCAGCTCGAGCGCCTCGCGCCAACTCACATCGTGCACCCAGTGATCGACGCCCATCTGCCGCTTCGTCACCTGCTCATCGAGACGATTGGCCGCTGTCGCGATCATGGCCTTCTCCGCGGGCGAGAGAGCGCGCGCCTTGTCGGCAAACCCGTCGATCGCGGGGTCGTTGCCGTCGGGAGAGACGAGCGTGGCGAGCGCTTCCACCAGGTGCCACGCCGGGCTGTCCACGCGCGCCTTGTTGCTCGAGTGGATGTCGCGTTGCGGCCCGCGACCCCAGCGCTCGCCGCTCGACACGAGCTCCACCTCGATCACGCCTTTAGCGCCGAGCGTCATGATCACCATGCCGTCGAGCTCCTGCGCGGCTGCCGGCATGAAGATGCCGATCGAGTTGCGGAGCGCGGCCAGCACCTCCGGTCGGCGCACGATCTGGGGGAAGTGGGGCGAGCCGATTTCCTCCTCGCCCTCCGCCACCAGCACCAGGTTCACGGGGAGCTTGCGGCCCGCGCCGCGGATGGCGTGGAGGGCGGCGAGGAACGACGCCTCGGGGCCCTTTTGGTTCACGGCGCCACGGCCGACGAGCACGGTGCCCACGCCGGGTTTCTCGACGAGCGACGCGGCCCACGGCGGCGACGACCATTCCGTGGGATCCACTTGCTTGACGTCATACATGAAGTAGACGCCCAGCGTGCGGGGAGCGGCCGCGTCGAGCGTCGCGAAGATTCCCGGCTGGCCGTCGGTGGGCAGCTTCGTGACCTGGGTGAACCCGGCGTCCCGCAGCAGCTGCATCGTCAGGTCACAGCCCTCGGCGACTCCATTGTTCTCCGCGGCGATGGACGGCTGGTGGATCCACTGCTGCAGCCGACCGACCGCCTCCTGGTGGCGCCGCTCGATTTCTGTTTGAATGTCGTCGAAGCCGCGGGCCGCGAGGGCCGGCCAGCCCGGCCAGGCGAGCGCCGCGGCACCCGCTGCGGCGCCTTCGAGGAAGGCCCGCCGATCCACCGAGTGTTCCATATTGCCTCCGTTTAGTCCGAGAGCGCGACCATCCCGCGCTCGAGCCACTGATGCTCGCGCTGCAGCACTTCCTGGGCCAGTCGATAGGCTCGTGTGTCGGCGTTGTGCGAGAGCTCGTGGAACTTCGCGTCGACGCGCCCCCGTGCCTGCCGGCAGAACAGGTCCGCGATGGCCACGGCACGTCGGCCGGCCGCGGGGTCGCTCTTGAGCAGCCACTGCGCCCGCGCGCAGGTCGCCGCCATGGCGAACAGCTCGGCGCCCACGTCCACCAGCCGGAACAGCACGGCCTGGCGGTACTCGAGCTTGGGCCCGAAGCGCATCATCGCGTGGAACACCCCGCGCGCCAGCCGCCGGGCGGTGCGCTCCACGTAGCGCAGGTGTCCTGCGAGCGGTCCGAACCCGGCGTACTTGGGCCAGTACCCCCACCCGAGCCAGCGCGACGGATACCACCACGCGTAGAACAGCGCCGCGCGCACGAGCCCGCGCAGGCGCTCGCCCAGCGTCTTTCCCGGCATCACCACGTCGCCCGCCACCTGCAGGTGCTTGTCCACCGCCTCGCGGGCGATGAACAGGTGCATGATCTCGCTCGATCCTTCGAAAATCAAGTTGATGCGGAAGTCGCGCATGATGCGCTCGACCGGCACGGGCTTCTCGCCCCGGGCTCGGAGCGAGTCGGCGGTCTCGTAGCCGCGGCCGCCCCGGATCTGCACGGTGTCGTCGATGATGCGCCAGCCGCCCTCGGAGTTGTACAGCTTCGCGATCGCCGCCTCGAGGCGGATGTCGTAGCCGCCGCGGTCCGCCATCGCCCCGCACAGCTCCGCCACCGCCTCCATGGCGAACGTGTTCGCCGCCATCGCGCCGATCTTCTGGGCGACCGCGTCGTGTTTGCCGATGGCCCGACCCCACTGCACTCGCTCGCTCGCCCACTGACGGGAAATCTCGAGGCAGCGCTTCCCGGCGGCGACCGAGGAGATTGGGAGCGTGAGCCGTCCGGTATTGAGGGTGATCAGGCCCAGCTTCAGACCCTTTCCCACCTCCCACAGCACGTTCTCGTTGGGCACCCGGACGTTGGTGAAGCGCATCACCCCGTTGTAGATGGCCTTCAGACCCATGAAGTGGCAGCGGTGCTCGACTTTCACACCGGGCCACGCGGTCTCGACGATGAACGCCGTGATCTGCCGCTTTTCCTTGCCGTTCACGACCTTGGACGGCGTGCGGGCGATCACGACGAGCAACTCGGCCTTGGTGCCGTTGGTGCACCACAGCTTCTCGCCGTTCAAGAGCCACGCCTGGCCGTCGGGCGTCGGGACGGCGGTCGTCTCCAGCGCGGCGGGATCGGAGCCGACGCCCGGCTCCGTCAGGGCGAACGCCGAGATCGCGCCCTGCGCGAGGCGGGGGAGGTACTTCTTCTTTTGGGCGTCGGTCCCGAACAGCTTCAACGGCTGGGGCACGCCGATCGACTGATGCGCCGACAGCAGCGCCGTGACCGAGCCGTCGATCGACGAGACCATCTCGATGGCCTTCATGTACGACAGCTGCGAGAGACCGAGTCCGCCGTATTCGCGCGGGATCTTGATCCCGAAGGCGCCCAGATCGCGCAGGGCCTGGATTAGGGCTTCGGGGATCTCGCCCTCGCGGTCGATGCGGTCCGAGTCGACCTGCTCGCGCAGCAGCCGCTCGAGCTTGTCGAGGAACGGCTGCGCGCGCCGCACCTCTTCCGGATCCTGCTCGGGGTAGGGATGGATGAGGTCGAGGCGGAACTTCCCGAGGAACAGATCGCGCACGAAGCTCGGCGCGACCCACTCCTGCTCGCGCGCGGCCTCGGCGACTTCGCGTGCTTCGGCGGCGCTGACCTTGCGCTCCGGCGCTGTGGCGGTAGTGACCATAGTCCCAATCTACCCTGTGGAGCGCCCCGACAAGAGGCTGGGCTCGAGCAGCCAGGCGGCGGTCGCACCGCCTGCGAATCCCCCAAGGTGTCCGTAGTTGTCGATGTAGGGGTTCAGGAGGCCCGTCGAGATCTGGTACGCCGCCCACACCAGGAGCACGAAGCCGATCCGCTTGTCCCGCAGGTAGAAGCGCTTTTGGTGACGGTACAACACGACGACCACGGCCGCCACGACCCCGAAAATCGCGCCCGAAGCGCCGACCGACGGCCCGGGCGACAGGGCGCCGGAGACGAGCGACCCCGTGAGGCCGCTCGTAAAGTACACGGCGGCCGTCCGTGCGAACCCGAACGCGTGCTCGCAGGCCATCCCCACCACGTACAGCACCAGACAGTTGCCGAGCAGGTGATCCCACCCGGCATGCAGGAAGGTCGCACTCTCGAGGCGCCACCACTCGCCGGCGAGGACGCGGTCGCGCACGAGGGCGCCCGCCTCGATCATACTTTCACGACTCGCGAGCGCCCCGGCGGCGAGCTCCCAGCCGAACAGCGCCACGTTCGCGGCGATCAGGAGGAGGATGAGCGGCGGGGCGGTGCGCATGCCGCGCTCGAAATCGACGCGCGCGTCGGTCCCCGTCGCCAGCATGTCGGGCGTGATGGCGATCGGCTTTTCCCGCTCGTCGCTCACCGCCGCTCGCCCGTATCGAGCATCACGCCCAGCGCCAGCGCCACGCGCCGATCGAGCAGCCGGTTGCGATCCGCCTTCAGGTCCAGCACGTAGCGGTCGAGGATCGTGAACTTGCGATTGAACTCACCGACCACATCATCGGAGTCACCGCGCACGATGACGAAATTCGTGCGGAGCAGGCCGAACAGGGGCCCGAGCAGGCGGCGCAGCAGCGAGAGAATGATGGAATCTTCCTTCGCCATATACAGCGTCGTTCCATTTGGTGCGTTGACGTACCAGCGCTTCCGCACCAGGTTGAACAGGTAGTTCTTCCGGAGCAGCGCCAGCGGGCGTCCGGCCGCATCGCGCACGGTGAACGTCGCCGTGATCGGTTGCCACTTCCGGTCCTGCAACACCTCGAGCAGCTTGCCGCGCTTGGTCTGGTCCCGGTAGAAGGTCACATGGCGCTTCGCGGAGAGGCCAACCGCTACTACGAAAAAGACCGTCACCGCGCCGAGCGCCGCGACCAGCACGAGCACATCCTCGAACGCCGACCCCTTCGCCATGTCCGCGAGCCCGCCCA
>WNGD01012429.1_pt1 | contig 12211 bp, 10 predicted proteins | sample 5400671 | NCBI WGS metagenome assembly WNGD01 (sample SAMN13153369, study PRJNA577476) | soil metagenome | isolation source: 40 cm soil or saprolite under grassland replicate 2 | place: USA:California | collected 2016-06-15
AGCGAGCCCGTGCTTGGCCGTCGCGTGCGGGATCAAATGCTTGCGCGCGATCTCGACCTTCTCGTCCTCGGTGTAGCCGGCGATGCGGATGATCTCCATGCGGTCCATCAACGGCGGCGGAATGTTGAGCGTGTTCGCTGTCGTGATGAACATCACGTGGGAGAGATCGTAGTCGACCTCGAGGTAGTGGTCGTTGAAGGTGTGGTTCTGCTCGGGGTCGAGCACCTCCAGCAGCGCAGACGAAGGATCGCCGCGGAAATCGGCGCCCATCTTGTCGACCTCGTCGAGCAAGAACAACGGGTTCGACGACTTCGCCTTGCGCATCGACTGGATGACCTTGCCGGGCATCGAGCCGATATAGGTGCGCCGGTGACCGCGGATTTCGGCCTCATCGCGCACGCCGCCGAGCGACACGCGCACGAAGTCGCGGCCGGTCGCACGAGCGATCGACTTGCCGAGAGACGTCTTGCCCACGCCGGGCGGCCCCACCAGGCACAGAATCGGGCCAGTCAACTTGTTGGCGCGCTGCTGGACCGCGAGATATTCGACGATCCGCTCTTTGACCTTCTCCAGGCCGAAGTGATCGTTGTCGAGAATCTCCTGGGCGAGCTTGAGATCCTTCTTGACCTTGGTCTTCTTGTTCCACGGGATCGACAGCAGCCAGTCGAGATAATTGCGCACCACGGTCGCCTCCGCGGACATCGGCGACATCTGACGCAGCTTCTTGAGTTCGTGGGTGGCCTTCTCGCGCGCCTCCTTCGAGAGCTTGGTTTTCTTGATCTTGTCCTCGATCTCGGCGAGTTCGTCTTTGCCCTCTTCGTCGCCCAGCTCCTTCTGGATCGCCTTCATCTGCTCGTTGAGGTAGTACTCGCGCTGGGTCTTCTCCATCTGGCGCTTGACGCGGGTGCGGATGCGTTTCTCCACCTGCAGGACGGAGATTTCGCTCTCCATCAGGCCGAGCACCTTTTCGAGCCGCTCGGTGACCGAAGGCGTCTCCAGGATCAGCTGCTTGTCGGGGATCTTGACCGCGAGGTGCGAGGCAACCGTGTCGGCGAGCTTGGCATAGTCCTCGATCTGCTGGACCACACCGACCACTTCGGGCGACACCTTCTTGTTGAGCTTTACATAGTTCTCAAATTCGTTGACCACCGAGCGCGCCAGTGCCTCGGCCTCGACCTGCTCGCCAGCCGAATCCGCCAGTACGACGGCGGCGGCCTCGTAATAGTCGGCGCGATCGGTGTAGCGCTCGACCTTCGCGCGCGCAGCACCCTCGACCAGTACCTTGACGGTACCGTCCGGCAGCTTGAGCAATTGCAACACGTTGGCCAACGTCCCGATCTCGTAAATGGCTCCGGTCGCCGGGTCGTCATCCGAGGCGTTCTTCTGCGTGGCCAAGAGGATGAAGGTGTCGGAGCGCATCACTTCCTCGAGCGCCCTGATCGACTTTTCACGCCCGACGAACAGCGGCACGATCATGTGCGGGAAGACGACAATGTCGCGCAACGGCAGCACGGGGTAAGCCCGGGTCTCGCCGGGGATGAGTGGGGGCTTTGGCTTTGCGCTGGTCATGGCCCAAGGTCCTTATTGTTGTGCCCCTCGCTCGTAACCCGCTTGAGCGGCGTCACGGTCGAGTGCCGAGGTGGGCCGGGAAGGGAAACACGGCTCGTTCGTAGACCTGCCGTGCGCCGGAGGGTGGGTACGAAGCCCTCCCCGGAGAATTTTGATGGGATCCTTCGTACGCTTTTTCGCTCGCATCATAGGTGGCGACGGCTTGCGCCAGTGTCAAGTAAAGCCGGAAATTCAAGGAAATAGCGACAGTGGCGGGGGCCGCGGCGACTACTTTGGGCGAATCGGCGCCGCTTGGCGCGCCTTCCGGTTGCAGCGCCCTCACGCGCTCGCGTCGCCTGTCCGGTCCGCCCGGTCGGCATAGATGTAGAGCGGCCGCGCGGTGCCTTCGACGACCTCTTTCGAGATCACGACCTCCTCTACGCCTTCGAGGCTCGGCAGGTCGAACATGGTGTCGAGCAGGATGCCTTCCATGATCGAGCGCAGTCCGCGTGCGCCCGTCTTGCGGTCGATCGCCTTGCGGGCGATGGCGCCCAGCGCCTCCTCCGCAAGGGTGAGATCGATCGACTCCATTTCGAACAGCCGCTGGTACTGCTTCACCAGCGCGTTCTTCGGCTGCGTGAGAATGAGCTTGAGAGACGGCTCATCGAGGTCCTCGAGCGTGGCAACAACCGGCAATCGGCCGACGAACTCGGGGATGAGGCCATATTTCAAGAGATCCTCCGGTTCGACGTCGCGGAAAATTTCGCCGGCCTTGCGATCCTCCGGCGCCAAGACCTTGGCGCTGAAGCCGATCGAGGTCGAGCGCCCGCGCGCAGAAATGATCTTCTCGAGCCCGGCGAAGGCGCCGCCGCACACAAACAGGATGTTCGTGGTGTCAACCTGCAAGAACTCCTGCTGCGGATGCTTGCGTCCCCCCTGCGGCGGTACCGACGCGATGGTGCCTTCCATGATCTTGAGCAGCGCCTGTTGCACGCCCTCGCCGGAGACGTCGCGGGTGATCGACGGGTTGTCGGACTTGCGGCTGATCTTGTCGATCTCGTCGATATAGACGATACCGCGCTGGGCGCGTTCGACATTGTAGTCGGCCGACTGCAGCAGCTTGAGGATGATGTTCTCGACGTCCTCTCCCACATAGCCGGCTTCGGTGAGCGTCGTCGCATCGGCCATCGTGAAGGGCACGTCGAGGATGCGCGCGAGCGTTTGCGCCAACAATGTCTTCCCGGAGCCGGTCGGACCGATCAGCAGGATGTTCGATTTCGCGAGCTCGACATCGTTGTGCTTGGTTTGATGGTTGAGCCGCTTGTAGTGATTGTGAACCGCGACCGAGAGCACCTTCTTGGCGTGATCCTGACCGATCACATAGTCGTCGAGAACCTTGCGTATCTCTTTCGGGGTCGGGATGCCGTCGCGCGACTTCACCAACGAGGACTTATTCTCCTCGCGAATGATGTCCATGCACAGTTCGACGCACTCGTCGCAGATAAATACAGTGGGACCGGCAATAAGCTTGCGCACCTCGTGCTGGCTCTTGCCGCAGAACGAGCAGTAGAGCGTATTTTTGGACTCGCCACTGCCGACTTTGCTCATTCCAGTTCTCCGTCGGCCGGCCGCCGCGCGCGCAAACCGGCCGCCTTGCCGCAGACCATAACAGGCGTTCTTTTAAGAGTCCGTAGCACCAATGTCACACATCTCCACGCTTTAGGTGGTCCGTCCCTGGCAAATCACCCCTAGCGAACCACGGTACTGCCGGCAGAATCAAGATTTTATTAATCAACCAAAAGTCAATTCCAGGCTTTCCACCGTCGCGCAGCCCGGCGCGGAACCACCGGCGGTGGAATACCGTTTGGGCCGTCGATCACGCCTTGGAGACATCCTCAGGCCGCCTGTCGATCACCTTATCGACCACCCCCCATTCGACCGCCATCTCACCGGTCAGGAAGTAGTCGCGCTCGAGCGCCTCCTCGATCTTCTTCAGCGGCTGCCCGGTGTGCTTCACGTAGATTTCGTTCAGGCGCTTCTTCAGGTTCAGGATCTCCTGGGCATGCAGCATGATGTCCGTCGCCTGGCCCTGAAATCCGCCGGACGGCTGGTGCAGCATGATCCTGGAATTGGGAAGCGCAAAGCGCATGTCCTTGTGTCCGGCGGCGAGCAGCAGCGAGCCCATGGACGCCGCCTGGCCGATGCACAAGGTCGAGACCGCCGGCCGCACGAACTGCATGGTGTCGTAGATCGCAAGCCCGGAGGTCACCACGCCGCCCGGCGAGTTGATGTACATCGCGATCTCTTTCTTCGGATTGTCCGCCTCGAGGAACAAGAGCTGAGCGACCACGAGCGTCGAGGTGACGTCCTCGACCGGCCCGCTGATGAAGATGATCCGCTCCTTGAGAAGCCGCGAGAAGATATCGTAGGCGCGCTCGCCGCGATTGGTTTGCTCGACCACCATCGGCACGAGCGTATTCATGTAGGTGTCGTATGGATCACGCATGATTCAACCCATCCTGCTCGGCGGCTCGCGACGGCGGGAAGCCCCCGTGCTGCTCCACCACCGCCACGCATGTTTTGATGCACTCGTCACAGATATATACGGACGGGCCGGCGACAAGCCGGCCAACCTGGTCGGCGCCTTTGCCGCAGAACGAACAGCGCAGTCTTGATTGCATCCGCAGCAATCGGGCGATGACGGCAAGCTTGTGTCCCATGCTCCTATATCCACGATTCGCGCCGACACAACACCAAGGCGGGTGTTTGACCCTGCTTCGGCGGTAGCCCAACGCGGCGCTTGGTCACGATCGACCTGCGGCGCTGTTTTCGTCCTCCTCGTCCTTGAGCAGGTCCTCGCGCGAGACTTGCCTCTCGGTGACAGTGGCGAGCTCGATGAGGAAGTCCACCACCTTCTCTTCGAAGATCGGGGCCCGTATGGCTGCGACCGCGGCAGGAGTCTTGCGGTAGTATTCCCAGACCTCCTGCTCGCGCCCGGGCACTTGGCGGGCGCGTTCGACAATGGCTCGCGTGATCTCCTCTTCGGTCACGGTGATCTTGTTCTTCTCGCCGATTTCCGCGAGCACGAGGCCAAGCCGCACCCGCCGTTCCGCAATGCCGCGATATTCCTCGCGCGCCTTCTCCTCGGTCGTGCCCTCGTCGGCAAAGGTGCGGCCCTGCGCCTTGAGGTCGTTCTCGACCGTGGTCCAGACGTTCTTGAACTCGTCCTCGGCGAGCGTCGGAGGCAGCGCGAATTTATGCATCTCGTCGAGCTTATCGAGGAGCTGGCGCTTGAGCTTCTGCCGGCTGAGCGCCGCGTGCTCTTGCTGCAGCCGCCCCTTGACCGCCTCCTTGAGCTTGTCGAGAGATTCCAACCCCAGCGACTTCGCGAATGCATCGTCGAGGGTAACCTGGCCCGGCGCTTCGAGCGACTTCGCTGTGACGTCGAACTCGGCGTTTTTCCCCGCAAGTTGCGTGTTCAGGTAATTGTCGGGAAATGTGACCTTCACCACGCGCGTTTCGCCAACCGTCATGCCGACGAGTTGATCCTCGAAGCCCGGGAGGAACGTTCCGGCCCCGACATTGACGCCCACATCGCCGCCCGTGCCGCCTTCGAAAGGCGCGCCGTCGATCCTGCCGGCAAAGTCGATGAGGATGCGGTCTCCCTTTTCGACTTTCGCCCCTTCGGCTTTGACGGCAAACGGCCGATTCTGTTCGGCGATCTTCCCCAGCGCATCATTGACTTGCGCCTCGGTGACCTCCGCCACCTGCCGCTCGAGCTTGATACCCTTGAAATCCGCCAGCTCGATCTTCGGCAGTATCTCCAGCGCAAGCGTGTAGGCGAGATCGGATTGTCCGCCGATCACCTTTTCGACCGCGCTGGCTTCGTTCGGGATCGTGACCTTGGGCTCCATGGCGAGCTTGAGACCGCGCTCGCTGACGATCTGGGCGTTGAGCTCGCGGATCACCGCCTCGATGGTCTCGGCCATCACCGCCTTTCCGTAAATCCTCCTCAGGTGAGTGACGGGGACCTTGCCGGGACGGAAGCCGCGCAGGTTGACCCGGTCCTTGAGCTCGCCCAGCCGCTCGGTGACTCGCGCCTCGAGATCGGCTGCGGGCACCTGAACTTGGAATTCGCGCTTAAGGCCGTCGGAAAGGGTCTCGGTGACTTCCATGATGAGAATCTACTGGTCGGCGATCGATGAAATCCGTGAATCGGGCGTGACCGGGTCGAAGCGGGCTCTGTCGCGGCGTGGTGCGGGCGGAGGGACTCGAACCCCCACGACTTTCGTCACGGGAACCTAAATCCCGCGCGTCTACCAGTTCCGCCACGCCCGCGTTGACGACAGCCGACTTGCGCTGCGGCCGGGCGGCGCGGCTTATATCATGGCCAAAGTCCGCGGCGCACGACAAAAATAGGCGCGGGCGCGGGCCTTCTCAACCAGGTTGTGAGCACAGCCTTTCGCCGGCCATGCCGATTTGGCCTCGACGTGCTATAGCGCGGTCTGGACGCAGCCGTCCGGACGGCGTCCCATTCGAACCAAAGCCGCTCGAGGACCCCCCATGTCGAGCATGAGGCCGCGTCGCTGGTTGCTGGCGGCGGCAATTTCGCTGAGCTTTCCAGCCGGTGCGTCCACGCAAAGCTGGGCCCAGGCTTGGCCGACAAAGCCGATCCGCCTGATCGTTCCCCTGACCGCGGGCAGCGCCACGGACGTCATGGCACGTCTGGTGGTGGATCAGGTCTCGGCGCAGCTCGGGCAGCCGATTATCGTGGAAAATCGCCCCGGCGCCGGCAACACGATCGGCATGAGCGCGGTCGCAAAGGCCGATCCCGACGGCTACACCGTTCTCGCCAATTCCTCCACGCATACCGTGACGCCGGCGACCCGCTCGAATTTGGGCTTCGAAATGACCGATCTCGCGGCTGTCATTCCGCTGGGCAACATGCCGGTCGTTTTTGTGGTCAATCCATCGAAGGGTTACAAGCAGCTTAGCGATTTCGTCGCAGCGGCGAAGGCGCGGCCGGGCACTGTCAACTACGCGTCGGCGGGCGCGGGGAACTCGTCGCATCTCAATGGCGAGCGGTTCCGATTGGCCGCCGGCTTCGAGGCGGTGCATCTGCCATTCAAGGGCGCGCCGGAAGCGCTGACCGAAGTGGTCGCCGGCCGCGCCGACTTCTACTTCGCGCCGTTGATCAACGCGTTACCCTTGCTAAAGGACGGCCAACTGCAGGCGCTGGCGGTGAGCGGCTCCACGCGCGCGTCGGCTTTACCGCACGTGCCCACGACCGTCGAAGCGGGATATCCGAACACCGAATACAACTTCTGGGCGGGCGTGTTCGCGCCGGCAAAAACTTCGGCGGATGTCCGCGCGCGGTTGCATGCAGAAATTGCCAAGGCGCTTGTGCATCCCGCCATCAGCCGGAAGCTCAACGAGCTTGGAGCCGATCCGATGCCTCTGACGTCGGAGCAGTTCGAAGTGCTGGTGCGTCGCGAGATCGAGACCAACACACAACTCGTGAAGGCCGCCGGCATCAAAGTGAACTGAGCGCCGTCAAGAACTGGCTCGCCGCCCAGCGGCCAGTCGATCAAACAGCTGCCGATAAACTGTGGGCATGACCTCAGGCAGATCCTCTGCGATCAGCCCAGGGCCAGCGGCAGTGCCCGCCTCCCCATGCAGCCAGACCGCCGACGCGGCGGCTTCAAACCCCGGCATGCCTTGGGCCAGACAGCCGGCGGCGATGCCGGCAAGCACGTCGCCCGACCCGGCGGTGGCAAGCCACGGCGGCGCATTTTCGGCGATCGCCGCGCGGCCGTCAGGAGCCGCGACCACGGTGTCCGGCCCCTTGAGCAGGACGACGGCTCCCATCTGTTGCGCCGCCCAGCGAGCCTTCTCGAGCTTTGAATGAGCCTCAACTGATAAAGCATTGAATAAGCGATTAAACTCTCCTTCATGGGGTGTCATTACAGTGGGCTTCGATCGGGGCTTGATCGCCGCCGCCAGGGCCTGCGGTGCGTCGGCAAAGCTGGTGAGCGCGTCGGCGTCGAGCACGACGGCACGCTCCCCGGCTAGCGCGGCGAGAACCGCAAGGCTCGCGGTCGCGTTGACCGTCAATGCGTCGCGCGGCGTGGCGATGGTGACGAGGCCCGCGCCTGCCCGCAAAGCGCCGCGCGCAGCAAGCCGCGCCGCACCCGTCGAAGGCGGACCGCCGGAGACCACGACCGCATGTCCGCGGGCGTATTTGTGGCCGTCCACCCGCGGCATGGAAAAACATTTGCTCCAAAGCTCCGGCGCGTTGATCCAAGCGCGCGGTTGCACGTCATCGAGCACACGCGCCGGAATTCCGATGTCGGCGATGCGGATGTTTCCACAGTGGAGCCGCCCGGGTAACAGCACGTGGCCGATCTTGCGACGGAAAAACGTTATGGTCTCTTGGACCTCGACGGCGATGCCCATGACAGCGCCGGTCGTGCCGTTGATCCCGCTCGGCAGATCGATCGCATAGACCGACGGTGCCGCGCGCATGGCCTCGATCATGGCACGCGCCGCGCCCTCGACGGGCCGGTCGAGGCCGGCGCCGAACAACGCATCGATGACGACGTCGGCCGGCATTAGGGCCGACGGCGCCGCCGGTACCGTGGGACCCCGCCAGCGTTGCGCCGCGAGCGCCGCATCGCCCTTGAGCCGCTCAGCGTCGCCCACCAAGAGGACCCGCACCCGATAGCCGCGTTCGCCGAGGATGCGAGCGGCGACAAAACCGTCGCCTCCATTGTTGCCGGGCCCGCCGACCACTACGATGCGCAGCCCCGGGGGATGCCGCGCCGCCACGGCATCGGCCACGGCCCGGCCGGCGTTTTCCATGAGGTCGATACCGGCGACGCCGCTGGCAATGGCGCGGCGGTCGGCCTCTGCCATCTCGGCGGTGGTGAGCAACTCAATCATTGCCGGGCGAGAGTAATGCTCCCCGGGAGCGCGCGCGACTCCGCGTCAATTCCTTCGGTCGCAGCGCAGGATACGCGGTAGTGATCATAAAATAGGCAAATTGCTCAAACTCTAATCCGAGGCCTGTCGGCGGCGACCGGAGCTGCGCTGTGCGCGTCCGTTAAACGGCTGATCGACAGCCGCTTTTGAGGCCCGGCGGGGCTTGGCACGGACCCTGCTAACCGTTGGCGCGGGCCGCGCCGGTGCCTGCCGCCGGCAGGCCAGGGGAAGGAAACGCGATGAAGAAGATCGAGGCGGTGATCAAGCCCTTCAAGCTCGACGAAGTGAAGGAGGCGCTGCAGGAGGTCGGACTGCAAGGGATCACCGTCACCGAAGCCAAGGGCTTTGGACGCCAGAAAGGCCACACCGAGCTTTATCGCGGGGCCGAATACGTTGTCGATTTTCTCCCCAAGGTGAAGATCGAGATTGTGCTCGGCGATGACATGGTCGAGAAAGCCATCGAGGCGATCCGTCGTGCCGCCCAGACCGGGCGGATCGGCGACGGCAAGATCTTCGTCTCCAACATCGAAGAAGCGATCCGGATCAGAACCGGCGAATCCGGACTGGACGCCATCTGAACCGCGGAGCCCGTATCACCGCTTGCCTTCCGCCCTACGAGCAGCAGACGAAAGGGTATTCGTTCCATGACGACCGCTAAAGATGCTTTGAAGATGATCAAGGATAACGACGTGAAATACGTCGACTTCCGTTTCACCGATCCGCGCGGCAAGTGGCAACACGTCACAGTCGACATCTCGACCGTCGATGAAGACACCTTCAGCGAAGGTATCATGTTCGACGGCTCCTCGATCGCCGGCTGGAAGGCGATCCACGAGTCCGACATGCAGCTCATGCCCGATCCGGAAAGCGCCTGCATCGATCCGTTCTACGCGGAGACGACGCTGGTCCTGGTTTGCGATACGCTCGAGCCGCTGACCGGCGAGCCCTACAATCGCGATCCGCGCTCGATCGCAAGGAAAGCCGAGGGCTTGGTCAAGTCCATGGGCGTCGGCGACACCGTCTTCTTCGGGCCGGAGGCTGAATTCTTCATCTTCGACGACGTCAAATACGTAGCGCAGCCTTACAACACCGGCTTCAAGCTCGATTCAGTGGAATTTCCGATCAATTCCGACACCGACTACGAAGGCGGCAATCTCGGTCACCACATCGGATTCAAGAAGGGCTACTTCCCGGTGCCGCCGCTGGACACGGCGCAAGATATGCGCTCGGAAATGCTCGGCGCCATGGCGCGTATGGGCTGCAAGGTCGAAAAGCATCATCACGAGGTCGGCTCGGCGCAGCACGAGCTCGGGTTTCAGTTCGCGCCCATGGTACGCATGGCCGATCAGATGCAGATCTATAAGTATTGCGTGCAGCAGGTCGCGCAGATCTACGGGAAGACGGCGACCTTCATGCCCAAGCCGGTCTACGGCGACAACGGCTCCGGCATGCACTGCCACCAGTCCATCTGGAAGGACGGCAAGCCCACGTTCGCTGGCAAGAAGTATGCCGACCTCTCGGATACCGCGCTCCAATACATTGGCGGCATCCTCAAGCATGCGCGCGCCATCAACGCGTTCACCAATCCCACCACGAACTCCTACAAACGGCTGGTCCCAGGGTTCGAGGCGCCGGTGTTGCTCGCCTATTCGGTGCGTAACCGCTCGGCCGGGTGTCGCATCCCGCTCGCCTCCTCGCCGAAGGGCAAGCGCGTCGAGGTGCGCTATCCGGATCCGCTCGCCAACCCTTACCTCGCCTTTGCCGCCATGCTGATGGCGGGTCTCGACGGCATCAAGAACAGGCTCGATCCCGGCCCCGCCATTGACAAGGATATGTACGATCTGCCGCCGGCTGAGCTCAAGCAAATCCCCACCGTGTGCGGCTCGCTGCGCGAGGCGCTCGGATATCTCGACGAGGACCGCGCCTTCCTCAAAGCGGGCGGCGTTTTCGACGATGACTTCATCGATACTTACGTGGACCTCAAGATGCAGGAGATCATCCGCTTCGAGCACACGCCGCATCCGGTCGAGTTCGAAATGTATTATTCGGCGTAGCGTCGCCCAGTATCGCACTCGCGATACATCTAAAAAGGGCGCCTCCTGGCGCCCTTTCTTTGCCTCCGCGTGCCGTGAAAAAGCTCGCCCCGCGCTTTGCGCGGCCGGGCAAGTTGCTAGCGTTTCGAGAACTGGAACGAACGCCTGGCTTTGGCCCTTCCGTATTTCTTGCGCTCGACCACGCGCGGATCGCGGGTGAGAAAGCCGCCGCGCTTTAATGCAGCGCGCAGATCGGGCTCGAAATTCATCAGCGCCTTGGAGAGGCCGTGGCGGACGGCGCCGGCCTGGCCCGACAAGCCACCGCCTGAAACCGTGCAAGTCACGTCGTATTGGCCGGCGCGATTGGTCGCCACCAGCGGCTGCTGGATGAGCATGCGCAGCACCGGCCGTGCGAAATAGACCTCGACGTCGCGCGTATTGATGACGATCCTGCCGGCGCCCGGCTTGACCCAAACCCGCGCCACCGCGTCTTTGCGTTTGCCGGTGGCATAGGCCCGCCCCTGCTTGTCGAGCTTTTGCACGTATCTCGGCGGCTCGGGGGCGGCCGCAGGCTTGAGCGCGGAAAGCTGATCGAGCGACTGCATGGTTTCGGCCATGGTCATGCGCTCCTCGTGTTCTTGCGGTTCATAGCGGCAACGTTCAGCGGTTCGGGGTTCTGCGCTGCGTGCGGATGCGAAGAACCGGCATAGACGCGCAGGTTACCGAGCTGCACGCGCCCCAACGGTCCGCGTGGCAGCATGCGCTCGACCGCTTTCTCCACGATCCGCTCCGGAAACTTGCCCTCGAGGATCGAACGCGCAGTGCGCTCTTTGATGCCGCCGATATAGCCGGTGTGATGGCGGTAGACCTTGTTCTCGCGCTTTTTGCCGGTGAGCTGAATCTTTTCCGCATTGACAACGATGACATTATCGCCGTCGTCAACATGCGGCGTATAGGTCGGCTTGTGTTTGCCGCGCAGCCGCATTGCCACGATGCTTGCCAATCTTCCGACGACGAGACCGCTGGCGTCGATCACGACCCACTTCTTGTCGATCTCCCCAGGCTTGGCCGAAAAGGTTTTCATGACCCGGCGTTCCAACTGATCGGCGAACCGATGTCGGTGCGGCTCATACACCCGAGGCCCCGCGGGGTCAACGCCGAGATTAATTATTTACCATCTGTTCAATGGCTTGGGTTTACGGTTCTATAGTACCGTTCCCTCCGTCGGGCGGGATCGAATAGGTCGAGGTCACGTGGGCCACAGGCTCGCTCTGCCCATCCGAGCAGATGGTGACCACGCCCATCGCGAGCCGTTTGCCGAGTTTGAGCAGCCGCGCCTCGGCGACGAGATCGCGCGGCGCGGGCCTGCGCAAGAAGTTGATGTTGAGGTTGATGGTCACCGCGAGCGGGACGGGACCGATCGCGGCGAGCACCGCCACATACATGGCGAAGTCCGCAAGCGCCATCATGGTTGGGCCGGAAATCGTACCACCTGGCCGCACTGAGATTTGGCGGAACGCCTGCCGGACCCGGCAGCCGCCGTCCCACGCGGCTTCGATTTCGAGACCGCTGTCGGAATGGAACACCTGCGGAAACTCAGCGAGGAGAAAGCGCTCGAGCTCCTTGACTGTCATTGCAGGCATGCGCCG
>WNGD01008769.1_pt1 | contig 12209 bp, 9 predicted proteins | sample 5400671 | NCBI WGS metagenome assembly WNGD01 (sample SAMN13153369, study PRJNA577476) | soil metagenome | isolation source: 40 cm soil or saprolite under grassland replicate 2 | place: USA:California | collected 2016-06-15
CACCAGGTCGTCGAAGGCGCTCGCCCCCTCCACCGCGATGATCGTCCCGCCCACGACGCCGTACGGCAGGTCGGGCAGCTCGACGTTCTCCGTCACCGTGATGACGTCCTTCAGGACGGCGAGCGCATCGCGGAAGTTCTTGGCCACCTCAGGCTGAATGCCCTGGTCGGCGTTCTTGAGGATACCGATGCGCAGCTTGCGGCGCGGCCGTACCTCTCCCCCTCGTTCCCCCTCTCCGCGACGCGGAGAGGGGGCCAGGGGGTGAGGGACGCGGAATCCCCGGTCCACCGATGACGGATCGTTGGGATCCTTCCCCGCGATCGCCGCCAGCACCAGCGCGCAGTCTTCGGCGCTCCTCCCCATCGGCCCCAGCTTGTCCATCGTCCACGACAGGGCCATCGCGCCGTGGCGGCTCACGAGGCCGTACGTGGGCCGCAGCCCCGTAACGCCGGAATACGCGGCGGGCGTGACGATCGAGCCCGACGTCTCGGACCCGATCGCGAACGGCACCAGCCCCGCCGCCACGGCCGCTCCCGGCCCGCTCGAGGAGCCGCCGCTCCAGTAGTCGGGATTCCACGGCGTCCGGCCCGGTCCCGTGATCGAGGCGTTGGCCTGGTTGTATCCCATCCCGCCCGCGAGCTCCACCATCGCCAGCTTGGCGACGAGCACCGCGCCGGCGGCCTTGAGTCGCGCGACGACGGTGGCGTCCTCGGCGAACAACTGGTTGTCGTAGGGGGCGGCGCCCCAGGTCGTGGGATAGCCCGCGGCCGCGAGCAGGTCCTTCACGCCGTAGGGGATGCCATGCAGGGGCCCACGCCAGCGGCCGCGGGCGATGTCGCGATCGGCCGCCGCCGCCTCGGCGAGGGCGCGGCCGCGCGTCACCGTCACGACGGCGCCGAACGTCGTCCCCAGCCGCTCGAGGCGGTCGAGGAAGTGTTCTGCCAGCTCGGTGGCAGAGATCTTCTTCGCCCGCAACCGTCGCCCCAACTCGACGACGGAGGCGAACGACAGCTCGTCGGCCATCAGTCCCCCCGGTACACCCGGTAGACGAAGTCGGGCTCGTCCGCGTTGCTGAGCGCGGTTTGATACAATCGTTCCGCGCCGCGCAGCCGCCCGTCGATCGCGCGCGTGATAGTCCGCAAGTCGTCGGCCGTGAGCCGGTCGCCGTAGCGCAGGCGGACGCCCTCGGCGAGCGCTTTGGCGAGCGCTGAGGGCTCGACCGCCTGAGGCACCTGCGCCGCCCCATCGTTCCCCCTCTCCGCAACGCGGAGAGGGGGCCAGGGGGTGAGGTCCGGGGAGAGGTCCCCGAGGACAAGCGGCGCCGCCGCCGCGAGGGCGAGCCGCTCGGCGAACGCGCGACGCGTGATGGCCGGAGGGTCCCGCGAGACGTTAGAGTTTGGCATGCGCGCTAAAGTATCCCCCGCCCCAACGAGCCGCGAGCCGCCGCCGCGCCTGCTGTTCGGACCCGGGCCCTCGAACGTCGAGCCCGCCGTGACGCGGGCGCTCGCCGCGCCGCTCGTCGGCCATCTCGATCCGTACTTCCTCGAGGTGATGGACGAGACGATGCGCGACCTGCGTTCCGTGTTCCGGACCGCGAGCCATCATACGATCCCGATGTCCGGCACGGGGAGCGCCGGCCTCGAGACGATCATGCTGAATCTGCTCGAGCCCGGCGATGAGGTGATCGTAGGCGTGATCGGATACTTCGGCCAGCGGCTCGCCGAGATGGCGGGCCGCGCCGGCGCGGTCGTCCGCACCATCGAGGCGCCGTTGGGCGAGGTGATCGCCCCCGATCGCATCGCGGCCGAGCTCGCACGCAAGCCCGCGAAACTCCTGGCGCTGGTGCACGCCGAGACGTCGACGGGAGCCTGGCAGCCGGTCGAAGAGATTGCGCGCAGCACTCGCGCCCACGGCGCGCTGCTCGCCCTCGACTGCGTGACGTCGCTGGGCGGCGTGCCGGTCGCCGTGGACGACTGGGGCGTGGACGCCGCCGGCTCGTGCTCTCAGAAGTGCCTCGGCGCCCCGCCGGGGCTCGGGCCCATCACGCTCGGGCCCCGGGCGATCGAGGCAGTGCGTCGGCGACGCGCCAAGCCGCCCACCTGGTACTTCGACGTGAATCTGGTTTTCCAGTACTGGGGCGAAGTTGGTGGCGCCAAGGAGCGCGTGTTCCACCATACCGCGCCGGTCGCGATGCTGTACGCGTTCCGCGAAGCGCTGCGGCTGGTGGTCGCCGAAGGACTTGAGGCCCGCTGGGCCCGCCACCGCCAGGCGCACGAGCAGTTCGCGCGCGGCCTCGCACGCCTGGGACTGGAGCTGTTCACGCCGGCCGCGCACCGTCTGCCGCAGCTCAACGTCGTCCGCATTCCCGACGGCGTGGACGATGCCCGGGTGCGCCGCGCGCTGCTCGATCGCGGCATCGAGATCGCGGGCGGCTTCGGGCCGCTCAAAGGCAAGACCTGGCGGGTGGGGCTGATGGGGGTGAACGCCGATCCCCAACGCATCGACGTCCTGCTCGGCGCACTGGAAGAGGTACTTGCTGCACTTCGTTGAGGCACCGCCACACACTCGCCCGAACCGGAATGCAGCCTACGGCTATACGGCCATACGGCCTGTACGGCAATACGGTCGTGGCATGGTGTATGCGTTACAAGCGAGCGGAAGCTCAGTAAGAGCTTGGGGGGTTGAAAGCCGGCATGGCGAGTCGTGGAGACCCGCGCCGGTCCGCCGAGAAAGGTGCGCACCGCTCTCGGAAGCCTCCCTCGACTTTGCAGCACTGCCCATAGGGGCATCGGGGTGGCTCCCTGGCTGCGGTTCGTGCGCCGGCAATGGTGCTGGCGGCGATCCCCCACACCCCGGTGCCCCGTCTACTTACGTTGTCCCCTTACGCCTCCTCTCTACCTCCTCCCTCCATACGCTCTGGGTCGTTTAGGTCGTTTGTGATCGCGGTCACGAAGTTTCCGGTAGCTCGCTCATAGTACGAAAACAGGGCAACCCCTATGCTGCGGGGCGTCGGGTGCGCGCCCTCACCCGAGCGATTGGCAGCTGCAGCTCCCGTCTCGTACCCGTCGCCCGGAGTGTCTCGATCATGAAACGCCTGCGCCTTCTTGCCGCCGTCCTGCTCGTGGGTCTGGCGGCGACGGGCTTGAGCTGCCTGCCCGACCGCACCACCGCGGCGCTCTCGCAGAACGTGACGATCACGGCCGAGGCGCCGTCGGCGCGCGTGAACTCGGTGCGCTTCACGCCGCAGGGCCAGCGGTTCACGGTGCCCGCGGCGCTGACGATGAGTTACGCGAACTGCAACCTGCTCGGCAAGATTCTGCCGAAGGAGATCGCGTACACCGACGACAACCTGAACATCCTGTCGTACCTGATATCGCTCGACAACCTGTTCTCGAAGAAGGTCACCGGAAAGCTCAGCCACTTCTCCCGCTACGCGGTGGCCTGGTAGCGGGCGTGCTGCCCCCGCGTCGCACGCTGCTGCCGGTTTCCGGGGAACCGCGCCCCGACGGGACGCGCCGGGCTCGTGAGCTGTTGAGCGACGCGCGCGCCAAGGAGAGCGCGGGGTGCGTGGCCGAAGCGATGGAGTGCTACCTGGCGTCGGTCGCCGTGGCGGACCAGTGCGGCGAGCGCTCGGTGCACGCCGAGGCGCTGCGACGCCTGGGGGTGCTGCACCATCACCGCGGCGAGTCCCCCGCCGCGCGCGACGCCTGCCGCAGGAGCTATGACGTGGCGGTCGCCAGCGGCGACGACGTGCTTGCCGCCGAGGCGGTCAACGTGCTCGCCGGGTTCGATTTCGAGGACGGCGACATCGACACGGCCCGGCAGGGCTTCCACCGGGCGCTGGAGCTGGGCGGCAAGAGCTCTCCGCTGCGCGCGCGCATCGAGCAGAATCTCGGCATCCTCGCGACGATCCAGGGACAGCACGACCAGGCGATGGGGCACTACCAGCGCTCCCTGGAAGCCTACGAGAGCGCCCGCGACCAGGAAGGCCTGGCGATCGCGTACCACAACCTCGGCATGATCAGCGCCGACCGGCAGCTCTGGGAAGACGCGGACCGCTACTTCCACCAGAGCCGCGAGCTCGCCGAGGTGATCGGGGACGTGCACCTGCAGGGGCTGTGCCTGCTGAACCACGCCGAGGTGCACTTCGCCCGCCAGCATTTCGAGCAGGCGCGCCAGAACGCGGAAGCGGCCCTGGCGATCTTCGACCAGTTGGGGACGCGGCGCGACAAGTCGGACGCGTACCGGGTCATCGGCATGGTATACCGGGAAACGGGGCGCGTAGCGCTCGCCGAATCGCGGCTGCGGGCGGCGATCGAGCTGGCCGTCAGCACCGGTACGCTGCTCAGCGAAGCCGAAGCCTCCCGCGAGCTGGCGCTCCTCTACCAGACGGCGGGGCGCAACCAGGAAGCCCTGACCCTCCTGCACTCGGCCCACCGCGGGTTCCGTCGCCTCGACGCCGGCGCCGACCTGGTTGACGTCGGCGGCAAGGTTGCCCAGCTTGAAGAGACGTACTTGGCCGTGGTCCGCGACTGGGGCCAGTCGATCGAGTCGAGCGACAGCTACACGTTCGGCCATTGCGAGCGGGTCGCCCGCTACGCCTTGGCGGTCGCCGGGGCGCTCGGCTTCGACGAAGAAGCGCGCACCACCATGCGGCTCGGCGCCTACCTGCACGACGTCGGCAAGGTCCGCGTCCCGCACGAGATTCTGAACAAGCCCGGGCGCCTGACGCGCGACGAGTTCGATGTCATCAAGATGCATCCGGTGTGGGGAGTGGAGCTGCTGGCCACGGTCGAGTTTCCATGGGACATCAAACCGATCATCCGATGGCACCACGAGAAGTACGACGGCAGCGGTTATCCCGATCAGCTCCGCGGCGACGAGATTCCGGTCGCGGCGCAGATCATCGGGATCGTGGACGTCTACGATGCGCTGACGACGACGCGCAGCTATCGGCCCGCCCTCACCCGCGAGCAGGCCCTTGCCCAGATCGAGGCCGAGCGCCGGCAGTGGCGCCCGGACGTGTACGCCGCCTTCATGAGCTCGGTCGGAGCCGCCTCGACGCCGTCCATCCAGGCCGCCTGATGCGCTGCGTGCTGCCCGTGGGCGCCGCCCTGACGCTGGCGCTCGCCGGCTGCGCGCGCCCCGGCAACTGCCGCGGGGACTACTGCGGCACCCTCGTCTTCGTCGCCTTCAGCCAACCCGACCTGCTGTTGCCGCCGGTCACGCAGCAGGCGGTCGCCCGCGACATCCACGACCAGATCTTCCTGAAGCTCGCCGACCTGGGGCCCGAGATGAGCACCCTGGGCGACCAGGGCTTCGAGCCGCAGCTCGCCGAGCGCTGGGAGTGGCAGGATTCGCTCACGCTGATCTTCGATCTGTCGCCGCGCGCCCGCTGGCAGGACGGCCCGCCGGTGACGGCGCGCGACGTGGCGTTCACGTTCGACGCCTACACCGACCCTCGCGTCGACGCTCCCGCGCGGGAATCGTTGCGCGACATCCGGTCCGTGGCGCCGCTCGCGGGGGACTCGCTGGCCGTGGTGTTCCGGTTCCGCCGCCGCTACCCCGAGATGTTCTTCGATGCCGTGTATCACATGCGCATCCTGCCGTCGCATCTGCTCGCGAGCGTCCCCCGCGACCAGTGGGGGCACGCGCCGTTCGGCCGCGCGCCCGTGGGCGACGGCCCGTATCGCTTCGTGGCGTGGCGACCAGGAGAGAGTGTCGAGCTCGTCGCCGACTCGACGTTTTTTCTCGGCCGGCCCCACATCCGGCGCCTGATCTGGCGCTTCACGCCCGATCCGCCGACGGCGCTGACGCAGCTCATCGCCGGGGAAGCCGACGCGCTCGAGTTCTTGGGCCCCGCCGCCAACGTGGAGCGGGCGCGCGGCGCCCGGCAGCTGGCGATCTACCCGTACCGCGGCACGGCGTACGGCTATCTCGCCTTCAACATGACCGCCAACGGCGCCGCCGCCCGCCCGCACCCCATCTTCGGCGACCGCGACGTGCGGCGCGCCCTTTCCCTCGCCGTGGACCGCGAGGGGCTGCGCGAGAGCGTCTTCCATGATCTCGCGCTCGTGCCGCCGGGGCCGGTGCCGCAGGCGTGGCCGGTGTGGCAGGGGAAGGACGACACGACGCTGCACGCCCTGCCCTACGACACCGCCCGCGCCGCGGCCCTGCTCACCCGGCGCGGCTGGCGCGACAGCGACGGCGACGGCATCCGGGATCGCGGCGGCGTGAAGCTGGCCTTCCATATCCTGGTGCCGACGACGAGCGCGGTGCGCCGCCAGTACGCCCGTCTGCTCCAAGAGCAGTTCCGGGCCATCGGGGCGCAGGTGGAGCTGGACGAGGTCGAGAACGCGGTGATGCAACAGCTCGCCACCGCGGGCAAGTTCGACGCGGTGATGGCGACGTGGGCCACCGACCCCACGCCCTCGGCGAACCTCGCGGACACGTGGACCAAGGCGGGATTCGGCAAAGCGAATTACGGACGCTATGCCAATCCGGAGTTCGATCGCGCGCTGGCGCGCGCGACCAACGCCACCGGCGGGCCCGCGGCGACGCTCGCCGCGTGGCGCGACGCCCTGCGTCTGCTCGACGACGACGCCCCCGGCATCTGGCTGTTCGCGCCGACCAGCATGGCGGCCGTGCACCGCCGCGTGGCCGACGTGCGCATCCGGCCCGACTCCTGGTGGGCCCTCGTCCGCACGTGGCGCATCCCGTCCGATCAGATGATCGCGCGAGACCGGATCACGACCAGCGCCGTTGGGGAGAGACGATGAGAAAAGACGCCTTCTCTCCACGCCTCTAGTATTCGTCTCATGTCGAGTTTCTCTCTCCCCCGTGCCTCCGTCCCCGCGCACCTGCGCCTCGCGCAAGGCGACGTGCAGGCGGGGGAGGTGTACCTGATGTCGCGCGTGTCCCAACACGCCGGTCCCGAAACACCCCTCGAGATGCTGAACCGCGCCGAGGGCTTCTTCGCCTTCCGGCCCAGCGGCAATGGGAAGGGGACGGCGCAGTCAGTGCTGCTGGTGAGCAAGGCGCAGACCATCTCGCTCAGCGTCGCCAAGGGCGATCTCATCGACGACCCCGCCCGCCGCTCGGCGGCGCGCCTGGTCGCGGTCGAGGTGGTGCTCGCCGACAGCTCCACGCTGCACGGCTGGGCGCACGTCGAGCTGCCCGAGTACCACTCCCGGCTGCTCGATTACTTGAACGCGACGCCCGAGCCGTTCTTCGCCGTGACCGCCGAAGACGGCACGCATTACCTGAACCGCGCGCACGTGCTGTATGCGCGTCCCAAGGATTAGCCGATGCCGGCCCGGCTCGACCCGTTCCTCGATGTGTTCCTGCGCGAGCAGGCCGAGCAGCTGTACCTGCTGCCCGACGAACCCGTGACGATGGTGAAGGGCGGCAAGCCGCGGAAGGTGAGCAAGCAGCCCCTCACCGACGCCCACATCTACGCCCTGCTCGCCGAGATTGCCCCCTCCGATGCCGCCGACAAGATCGACCAGAAGCACGAAACGGAATTCGAGTACGCCGCGGGCCGCGGGCTGCTGAAGATCCGCATCGTGCCCGACCACGGCCGCTTGACCGCCGTCGTGACCCACGTCCCGCGCGCGGCCCCCGCCCCCGCCCCCGCCCCCCCGGATAGTGCGGAAGCGACGGCGGTGCGGCCCGCTGCCGCCCCGGCGCGCCCGGCGCCGCCCCCACGCCCCTCGGCGATCGCGGCCGCGCCCATGGTGGAGTCGCCGGTGGCGGCTCCTACCGCGGGCCCTGCCGGTGCGTTGCCGGGAGAGTTCGCCGACTCGCAGTACGAGGCCGCCGAGCAGCGGCTCGGCGAGCTGCTCAAGGCGCTGGTCAAGTCGGGGAGCTCGGACCTGCATCTGCGGGTGGGAGAGCCGCCGATCTTCCGCACCAGCGGCGATCTGGTACGCGTCCGCGGCAACCCGCTCACGCCGGCCGAGCTCGACCTCCTGGTGCTCTCGATCATGCCCGAGCTGAACCGCGGCGAGTGGAAGGAGACGGGGGATACCGATTTCGCCTACGAGATCACCGGGCTCGCCCGCTTCCGCGTCAATGCCGCGCGCGACCGCCGGGGTCCGGTGGCGGTGTTCCGCGTCATCCCCGCCAAGGTGGTCACCGCCGAGGAGATGGGCCTCACCCGGGAGGTGCAGGCACTGTGCTACCTGACGAAGGGGCTGGTGCTGGTGACCGGCCCCACGGGCTCGGGGAAGTCCACGACGCTGTGCGCGCTCATCGACCTCGTCAACCGCGAGCGCTCGGACCACATCATCACGATCGAGGACCCGATCGAGTTCGTGCACGAGAACAAGAAGTGCCTCATCACGCAGCGCCAGGTGCACATGCACACCGAGAGCTTCAAGTCGGCGCTGCGCGCGGCGCTGCGCGAGGACCCGGACATCGTGCTCGTCGGGGAGCTGCGCGATCTCGAGACCATCGCCATCGCCATCGAGACGGCCGAGACCGGCCATCTCGTCTTCGGCACCCTGCACACGACGACGGCCGCCTCGACTGTGGACCGCATGATCGATCAGTTCCCGGCCGACCGGCAGGCGCAGATCCGGGTGATGCTGTCGGAATCGCTGAAGGGCGTGATCGCGCAGACGCTGTGCAAGAAGAAGGGCGGCGGCCGCGTCGCGGCGCGCGAGATCCTGCTCACCACCCCCGCCGTGTCCAACCTGATCCGCGAGGCGAAGACCTTCCAGCTCCCGTCGATCATCCAGACGAGCAGGAAGCTCGGCATGAACACGCTCAACGACGCGCTGTTCGATCTGGTCGAGAAGGGCGTCGTCGAGCCCGACGAGGCTTACATGAAGTCGGTGGAGAAGGCGGGGCTCCTCGGCCAGTTCAAGGCGAAGGGGATCAGGGTGACGATCGGGGGGGAGGCCTGAGGCGTCTCGTTAGGGCGGCGGGATCCGGGTCGGAGGCAGCGCGATGCTCCAGAGCCGTCGGCTCCAGATCGCCTTGCCGGTCCGCGCGCCGGTTGCCGTGAGCGTGGCGGTCGCGCCGTAAAGCAGCGTGAACTTGCGACCACCGAGGACCGCGACGAACGGATACCGGGGGCTCGAGCCGGGCTTCGCCCCCTCGACACGCTCGACCGGAGCGAGGGTAACAGCCCCGCTGGTCAGGTCCACATCCGCAAGTCCGGAGATGCTGTAGGGTCTAATCTCGGCTCCACCCGGCCAGCCGTTGATGGCTATCTCCCAACTGATGCGGGCTCGGTCGCCCTCGATGCGCACGTCCGTCGCCAAGGGCGAACCCCAGGGCACCAGTGGGGGACCCGCCCAATCGGGGAGCCCCACGAGCGGGATGGGCTGGGAGGTCGCCACTTCGGCGCCGGTCACCGGATCGACCTGGGCCACTTGCAGCGCGCTCGCGAGCGTATCGCGCTGCTCGAGTACGATCACCCGACCCCTCCAGCTCCCTACCGGTCTTGCTGGGCTCGGCGTGCGCCACGTTACCGTACCGTCGGCGAGGGCCAACGCGATGGTCGCGCCGGCATCGGTCTGGACGTACGCCACGCGTCCGGCTGAATCCGCCACCCCGGCCGGGAATGGGACGAACGGCGCGGCGGGTGCCGCGCGCACCGCCCACTCCTGCGCCGGTCCCCCGCCCGACATGACCCAGCCCGCCGTCGCCAGCTGCGGCGCGCCCGGGAGAGTGTACGCGGCCACACTGTCGAAATACGCGACCACCAAATCGCCGTGGACCAGCCCGGCGATGGACCTGTACCTCTCGACCGGAAGCTCGCACAGCGGACTAAGCGTGCCGTCGGGGGAGATTTTCCCGACGCGCTTATCGTCGACGAGCAGCACGGAGCCGTCGCTCAGCAGCATGATCTGCACCCGCATACTCCCCGGAGGGGATGTGAGGTGCCAGTGCTCCTGACCCGCGGTGAACCCGGTGACGGTGAGCAGGAACGGCGGCGGATGGCACGAAGGGGACTTTGGGGGGCAGTTCACGGGCATGGGTGCAATAACTGCGGTGACCACACGCCCGTCGTCGAACACGACCTCTCCGCCAGTCACGGCCATCGAATCACGGAAAGGAACGCCGGGCTCAAGAGTTTCTTTGCCGTTGCTATCCACCACGATGATCGCGGGTTTGCCGATCTCGCCCAGCGACGGCAGCATGTAGAGTCGGTCTCCGTCTGCGGCCATCCTCGCCACCGGCCGGTCGATGTGTGCCATCCACAGGCGTCTGCCGTTCGCGGCGATGGCCGTCAGCCATCCGTCGGTGGCGCTCGTGGCGGTTGCCGTTACCAGTGGACGGCCCACTCGCGCCGCGGTACTGGTCTCCAACTCAGTGGTCCTGGCAAGCCCCGCTCTTCGCAACTCGGAGGACAGATCGGCTCGGAGATCACGGGACCAGGCGATCTGGCCGTCGGACGTCCGGCGCCCCTCGACCGTCGATCCGAAGACGACGACCAGCCAATCGTCGCTCATCAGGGCAGCGCTCAGGAGCCCCGGCCACGGCCTCGGGCTGAGCTGGCGGCGCCAGCGCATCTTGCCGTCGCGCACCGCGACGAGCTGGGGAGTACGCGCCTGCTCCCACCAGAAAAAATCACCCGCCGAGTCGCTCACGAACGGTGGAGCGACAAAAGCGGTCGTCGGCGGGGGCTCGTAGATCCAGCGCTGCGGACAGGGTGGGACCGGCTCGGTAGGTGCTTGCGCGTCGACGGTCGGCGCCCACAACCAACACGCAGCGGTGAGCGCACCGAGGCGGAGAGGGGATCGCACGGGAGAGCCACCGGTCGGAATTGAACCGACGACCACTCGATTACGAATCGAGAGCTCTACCGCTGAGCTACGGTGGCGCGACTGGTAACTTAGCGATGCCCGTCCTGAAGCGGTACTCAGATCCCAGTGAGCAGTCATCCGAAGAGTTCCCAGATGCCAAGCGAACAGTGGTTCCAAAGTCGGGAGTGCAAGTGCGCCAGGTAAACTGAGCACTGTCACTGGCAGCCACTGTTCCCTTGGCGTCTGGGAACTGCTCTGGCGCCTGATGGCTTTGCTTCTGAGTACTGTACTGTCGGCGACCATACACCTACAGGCGCAGGGTCTCAATCAGCGCCGCGAGTGCCGCCGGGAGCTGCCGTTGCCTGGGGTAGTAAAGGAAGAAGCCGGGGAACGGGGGGCACCAATCCTCGAGCACGCGCACGAGTTCCCCGCTCGCGAGGTGCGGCGCCGCGCGCTCCTCCGACATGAACGCCAGACCCACGCCATCGATCACCGCACGGACCATGATCTCTACGTCATCGACGATCAGCGGTCCGTTCACGGCGACAGTGAGTGACTGCTTGCCCTTGTCGAACTCCCAGCGGTACACGCCGTCGGAGCCATGTCGAACGTTGATGCATCGGTTGCTCAATAAGTCGCGCGGGGATGTCGGCTTGGGATGCGACTCGAAATAGCCGGGTGAGCCGACGATGGCCGGCCGCAGGTCTGGGGACACGCGGATCACGATCATGTCTCGTTGGATGAACTCCCCGAGATGAATGCCGGCGTCGAAACCGGCGGCGACGAGATCAACGCGGCTCTCGTCGCTCGTCACGTCGAGCACGACGTCGGGGTACTCGCGGGCAAATTGTCCTAGCTTCGGGGCGAGGACTGTGGTCGTGGCGAGGGGCGAGATCACCAAACGCACGCGTCCCGCCGGCCGGTCACGCAGCCCGGTAATCACGTCCACCGCTCCCCGAATGTCGCCGAGCGCCGGGCGCAGACGCGCGATGAGCTGCTCTCCGGCAGGTGTCGGGGCAACACTGCGCGTCGTGCGCGCGAGCAGGCGGACGCCAAACCGCTCTTCCAGGCCACGCATCGCGTGGCTGACCGCAGAGGTCGACACACCAAGGCGTTTCGCCGCCCGCGTAAAGCTCCGTTCCTCGGCCACAGTGAGAAACGCGGATAGGACGCTCAGCTCGTCGCGGACCATTTGTGAATACTACTCATAAACCCTTCTCGATTTTTCCGGCTACTCAGGCGTGCGCGGTCCCATTACGATTGGCCGCATGGACATCAAGCGCGGTGGCTCACAACCCTCGGGCATCGGACCCGCCGAGTGGTTCACCGGCACGGTACGTGTCGACCCTCTGTTCCAGGCCCCCGATCCGGCACGCGTGTCCGGTGCCAGCGTGACGTTCGAGCCCAGCGCCCGGACGGCATGGCACACGCACCCGCTGGGCCAGACCCTGA
>WNGD01005560.1_pt1 | contig 12208 bp, 10 predicted proteins | sample 5400671 | NCBI WGS metagenome assembly WNGD01 (sample SAMN13153369, study PRJNA577476) | soil metagenome | isolation source: 40 cm soil or saprolite under grassland replicate 2 | place: USA:California | collected 2016-06-15
TACGGATCGGATCACCGGGAGCGAGATAGCCCATCATGAAGGTAATGAAGGTGACACCGACCACCACAAAGAGCAGACCGATCAGTCTTTTGGCGATAAATTGGACCATGTGTTGCCCCTCGCTCTCTCGTTCAAGGTTACGGTCCTGGACGAAATGATGAAGTTGCCCATGGATCGTTGCTCTGTAACCGGGCGTTCGCTCATAAAACGGCACCTTTTATGAAGAAAGACCACCGGCGACTAGCCATGCGGGTTATATGCAATATATTTTATGTGACATTTACATTACTGTCAAGCTTATCTGTCGGTTATTCTGTCACACGTTGCATATGCGCACGAAGGACAGCGATCAAGCGACCGCTGTCCCGAGCTTGCTCCGCGTCTAGAAGACCCTGTTGAGGCTCTTCTGCATCCCGATGACAGACTACTGCGTGAAGTAAATGTTGCCCCAATCATCTGGTGGGATGACCTGTAACGCATTGTTCACGATGCCCACCAATTTAGTGCTCCGCAGGGATTGAATCTTGCCCTGGTAGATGGGCAACCAGCCCACGTCATCGATGATTTGCTCCTCCGCCTGGTTGTACTGCTGCAGGCGCGCGGTCTGGTCATGGTTCACGTCTGCCTGCGCCAACACCTGCTGGACTTGCAGTTGCTTGGCCGCGTCGCTCGAGTTGTTTTGACCATAGTTCATCTGGTTGTAGCCCGACCCCTTCTGGAAGAAGGTGGAGAGCCAGTCCTGCGGATCAGGATAGTCGGCCAACCAGCCCGAGATCCAGATTTGTAGGCCCTTGGGATTGCCGACGGTAGCATTCTCCAGGGTGATCAGCTTGTCGAAGGTAAAGCCCTCACTCTTGATCGTGACGCCCAGCACGCTCTGCCACATCTGGATGATGGCCTGCGAGGCATCCACGATCGACTTCACGTCGGTGTAGTAGGAGAAGGTGACCGAGGGGAAGCTAGTCAGGTGCTCCTCCTGCATGCCCTGCTGGAACAGTTGTTTGGCCATCGTCTTATCTCCCGACACACTGCTCACCCCAGCAGGCCCTTTCAGATTCGCATCGTAGCCGGGCATGCCTTGCGGGATGACATGGTTGGTGGGAACGAAGGCGTTTCGAAACACCGTTTTGGCCAGCAGGTCCTTGTCGACGGCCAGGGCGAAGGCCTGGCGGATATGGATGTTGTCGAAGGGCTTGACCAGGTAGTTCATCGTCACGTACCTGATCCTGAGGCTATAATACTCGACGAAATCCGGTCGCGACCTGGAACCTGCAAGGTGCGCTGGCGGAAGCCCTCCATTGGCCGTTGTATCGTACTGACGGGACAGGTAGGCGTTGTAGGTGGTGTCCTGGTCGCCCGAGATCAGGTACTCCAGCTTCTGGATTTTAGGCTGAGGACCATAGTAGTTGGCATTGGGCACCAGGATCATGCCCTTGGTATGGTTATAACTCTGCACCTTGAAGGGACCATCACCACCCCCCTGATCCAGGTGATCGGTCCAGGTGGCGCCATACTTGTCGATCAGGCTCTTCTCCACCACGTAGCTGTTGGGGTAGGTTAGCGCCGCCAGGAAATACGCCGCGTTGGTGCTGATGATGATCTTGACCGTGCTGGGATCAGGCGCCAGCAGGCTGTCGCCGATGAGCGTGGGGATTTTGCCGGTGGTGATCTTGTCGTAGTCCTTGACCAGGTTGAGGTAGTAGGCCACCTGCGACTTGGTCGCGGGCAGTAAGGCACGGTTGATGGAGTAGACGACGTCCTGCGAGGTCAGCGGCGTGCCATCACTGAACTTGAGGTTGGGCCTGAGGTGGAAGGTGTAGGTGAGGCCATCGGCACTGATGTCGTGGGACTGGGCCAACTGGTCGCGTATATTCAGTTTGGAGTCAAACTCGACCAGGCCGGTAAAGACCGTCTGCAGGCTTTCTGCATCGACAGCCAGCTGCACAAGGGCCGGATCGAAGGTGCCAAAGTCGGTGGCTCCTATGGGCCAACGTAAAACCTGCTTGTCAGGCGAGGCCGGTCCTTTTCCGCTAGTGCCAGGACCAGGGTTGGAGCTGCCGCAAGCGGCAAGCAGCATCGCCAGCAGGCAAAGGAGCGTTGGGAAGAGCGTTACTGTGAGCTTCTTGCTCGATCGCATAGGTGATTTCTCCTTCGTATATGAAGAACTACCGCGATAAAGAGAACGGAGTGTTACTTTCCTTTGTTCCAGAATCAGTTCCCCAACTGTCAGTTCCTGTAGTAACACCTCCTTTCACTCAACTATGAAATAATCCATCGAAGCGAACTCAAAGAGAGGCCTTCTGGTGAGTTAAAATGCAGCACGTTATAATTACGTCTCGTCGTGGCTGAATCTCTCACATTTCGCTGGGTATGGTCGGCAACGGAGTGCTTCCGCCACTGCCACTCTAAAATGATGTAGGAGCTGACCTGTAGGATTGTCTCCCACGGGTCAGAAAGATCATAGGATTAATTTGGGCTGACGTTCTCGGAGAAATGGCATGCCGCGTAGTGCGAATGGCCTGCTTTAAGTTCGAAGGCAGGTTCAATCTCGCGGCAAATTTGCTGCGCCATGGGACAGCGGGTATGGAAACGGCAGCCGGAAGGGATATTGATGGGACTGGGTAGATCACCGGCGAGGATAATACGCTGCCGCCGTTTCTCAATCTGTGGGTCAGGGATAGGCACGGCCGAGAGCAGAGCTTTGGTATACGGGTGCTTCGGGGCTGCATAGAGATCATCGCGGTCTGCCAGCTCTACGATCTTACCCAGGTACATCACAGCAATACGATCGGCCACGTGGCGTACCACGCTGAGATCATGCGAGATAAAGAGGTAGGTCAGGTTGAATTGCCGCTGCAAACGCTGCAGCAAGTTAAGCACCTGCGCACGGATCGAGACATCCAGCGCCGAGACGGGTTCGTCGGCGATAACAAACTCGGGATTGATGGAAAGGGCGCGAGCGACAGCTATACGCTGTCGCTGCCCGCCGCTGAACTCGTGTGGGTAGCGGTCGATGTATTCGGTGCGCAGGCCAACCACGCGCAGGAGTTCGAGTGTTCTCTCACGAATCTCATCTTTCGAGGCGACGCCATAGATGTGCATTGGTTCGGCGATTAACGAGCCGATAGTAAAACGAGGATTGAGCGAAGCAAAAGGGTCTTGAAACACCATCTGTACGCGCCGGCGCATCTGCCGCATCTGCTCGCCTTCCAGTTTGGCCAGGTCCTGGTCCTCGAAGAGGATCTGTCCGCCGGTCGGCTTATAGAGTCGCACCATGGTGCGCCCGATGCTCGTCTTGCCTGAGCCACTCTCACCCACCAGGCCGAGTGTCTGTCCGCGCTCAATGCTGAAACTGACACCATCAACTGCACGCACATAGCCTACTACACGTTGTAATACAATACCCCGGGTGAGCGGGAAATGCATTTTCAGATCGCGCACATCGACCAGGGTGTTGGTCGCTACAAGGGTATCTGCCATCTACATCTCTCCTCTTTTACGATGTCTGCACAGCTTTATCTGCCGATCCACTGATGACAGCCTGCATAGCTTCCAGCCTGGCCTTGCGCCGCTTTTCCGCATATGCCTGTTCCCTCGGGTCGGTGACATCAGCCCAACAGGCTTTGCGGTGCGAGCTGTTACCGGCAACCGGGTCAAGCGGGGGCATAGTGCGACAGATATTGCGCGCGAAGGCGCAGCGCGGCATAAAGGGGCAGCCAGGAGGAGGCTTCAGCAAATCAGGTGGGGCGCCTTCGATGGTCCTCAACGTGGCATGCCGCGCCTCATCCAGGCGGGGCACAGAGGCGAGCAGGCCCAATGTGTATGGATGACGTGGGTTAGCAAACAACTCATCTGTCGGCGCTTCTTCAGCAACCTTGCCAGCGTACATCACCACGACGCGGTCGGTCATACCGGCGACCACACCCAGATCATGAGTAATGAGGATGACGGCTGTGCCAAAGTCGGAGCAGACACCATTGATCAGTTCGAGGATCTGAGCCTGTACTGTCACATCCAGGGCAGTCGTTGGCTCATCGGCAATCAACAATTTGGGGTTACACGCCAGCGCCATAGCGATCATCACGCGCTGGCGCATGCCGCCACTGAACTGGTGCGGATAAGAATTGATACGTTCAGCCGCGGCGGGAATACCTACCTGCTCTAGTAAGGCCTGGGCGCGTTTCAGTGCCTCATCCTTGCCCAGCTTCAGGTGAATGCGCAAGCCCTCGGCGATCTGGTTGCCCACGGTCATGGTAGGGTTAAGGCAAGTCATCGGGTCCTGAAAGATCATGCCAATTTTGCCGCCGCGGATGGACCGCATGTAACTCTCCGTAGTATCAAGCAGGTCCTGGTCTTCGAACAATACACTACCACCAGCGTATATACCCGGTGGTTGAGGAATCAGGCGCATAATCGAGAGGGCCGTTACGCTTTTGCCACAGCCGCTTTCACCTACTATACCAACCCTTTCCCCTGGCCTGACCGTAAAATCCACACCATCGACGGCACGAACCAGACCAGCCTTCACCTTGAAGTAAAGCTTAAGGTCCTGTACCTCTAAGAGATTCTCTTCCAAGAATTGACTCCTTCCACGCCGATCCTAAATTAACGTTCTGTCATGTAGGGGTCCAGTGCGTCACGCAAGCCATCGCCCACCAGGTTAAAGCTGAGTACGGTGAAGAAGATGAGCAGACCTGGAATGAACACCAGCAAGGGCTGCACATCAATCATTTCTTGGCCCGTGGCGGTCATGCTGCCCCAGCTCGCGACCGGCGGCTGGATACCAAAGCCAAAGAAGCTCAAGACCGATTCTGCAATGATATTTGCCCCGACAAGCAACGTGGCGCTCACGATAATCGGCCCTGCAGCATTGGGCAGGATATGGCGGAACATCATGCGGAAATTGCGCGCTCCTATCGTGCGCGCGGCCAGCACATATTCCCGCTCCTTGAGGGACAAAAACTCGCCGCGCACCAGGCGCGCAGTATAGGTCCAGCTCAAGGCGGCGATCAGGAAGATTACACTTTTTGGCGAGCCGTCAGTAAACGAAGCCGACAGGACGAAGAGCAGGAGGTAGAAGGGGACGGCCAGGATAACATCAGTAAAGCGCATCAAAATATTGTCAATGATGCCACCGTAGTAGCCCGCGAAGGAGCCAATGCCGATGCCAAAGACGATGGCCATCAACATGGAGGCAAGCCCGACCAGCAGCGATGTTTGTCCGCCAACCATGGCGCGGGCAAATTGATCACGACCCACATCATCGGTGCCAAACGGGTACTTCAAGGATGGTCCCGCGAGGGTATCATTGACACTCGTTACATTGACGACGTTAGGGTTGTTATGGCCGCTGATCGCAGGCCCGAAGAAACAGAAAATGAACAGCACGATCAGGAACAGGGCACCACCGATGGCAGCGCGATTGCGTATGAAACGGTCGAAGATGATGCGTCCCTGGCTGCGCCGCTTTTGCACCAGTTCTGGGGTTTCTTCAAGAAGTGGTTCGACTTCTTCCTGCGTTACACTGATTTGTTCGGATATGTCCACTGGCGTCTCCTTTCAGATGGAATAAGTCCCCACCGGCTACGAGTAACGAATGCGCGGATCCATGACAGCATAGAGAACATCGGCTATCAGGTTGAACATAACGACGAAGAACCCCCCGAGCATCAAAATGGCCAGTAACACGGGATAGTCACGTACCTGCAGGGAATCGAAGAACAGCCGGCCCATGCCTGGCCAGGCAAACACGCCCTCGGTAATGGTCGCACCGCCGGCCACTGCTCCGAAGTCCAGCGCGACGACAGTAATCAGGGGGATCACCGCATTGCGCACCGCGTGGCGTGCAAGCAAGGAAACGGTGCCTACACCCTTTGCGCGCGCCGTACGCATATAGTCTTGCTTGACGACCTCGATCATACTGGAGCGCATATAGCGGCTCCATCCGGCGATAGAGAGCGCAGCCAGGGCTAACATCGGCATGATGAGGTGCTCGAAACGATCAACAAACGCATCGACAGGTGAGAGAGTGTAACCAAGGGTCTCGGTTCCCGAGGTGGGCAGCACATGTAGCCACACGCCAAAGATGTACTGCAAAAAGAGGCCGATGAGAAAGGCGGGCATTGCAATGCCGAAGTAGGAGATGACCGTGAGGCCGTAGTCTGTTACTGTGCCCTGGCGTACACCGGAGACGACACCCAGCACAAGTGCAAGCACAAGAGCCAGCGCGAAGGCGCTGCCAAAGAGCTGAAGAGTCGCGGGAAAACGCTGGGAAAGAATAAAGGACACGGGCAGATTGGTGGCAAAAGAGAAGCCAAAATCGCCTGTTAAGGCTCTGCTCAACCATTTGATATACTGGATCGGTACTGGATCATCCAGACCAAAATGGGCACGCAAGTTGGCCTTGCCGGCCGCGCTCAGGTGGGGATTAAACAAGACCTGGTCTGGCCCGCCAGGTAGTAAATGAATTAACGTGAACATGAATATGGAGAGCAAAAACAACAGTGGGATCGCCTGTAACAGGCGCCTGATAATGTATCGCCCCATAAATACCTCCGACGAGCACTAGGAAGAGGATGGGAAACACTTGAACATAGTGTATCATATTTAACTTGACTTATGTCAATATGTAGCGCAGGAATGATGTAACGCCCTTCTTAATAGAGAAGACCTCTGGTTGGATACCACATACCCAACCAGAGATCGCTTTCCTAGTCAGGGCCACACCACCCGCCCCTACACGTTGTTCAGCCTAGCAGTGACCGCCATCACACCACCACTGCCAGATGTTGATCGTTTCCGATGCCCCCTCTGGAGCGGGGTTGTAGTTATGCACAGAATTTTTGTGCATGGCGATGTCCGTCGGACTATACAGCGTGATGAGCGGGAAGTCCGTCAGGTAGATCTGGTGAATCTGATTGAAGATCTGCTGGCGAGCCGTCGGATCAGCCGTCGCCTGTTCCTGGACGAACAGCTTGTCCAACGCCGGGTTGCAGTAGAATGGAAAATTGGACCCATTGGGCGGGAACTGGCTGCAGGAGAACAACGAGGAGTCATCGGCATCATAGGTCCATGAATTCTCGAACTCGAACAGATCATCCCTGCCCGCCACCGCTCCTGCGGGAGGAGACGCGTTGCCTCCATTCAGGAAGGGGCCGAAGAAGGTGCTAGCCGGATAGTTCTGGATGTCGATCTTGACGCCAATCGCCTTGAAGTTCGACTGCAGGATCAACTCGTCATCGGCACGCCACAGGTTGTTAGCCGTCGTGGAGTAATTGAACTCCAGGCGCATATTGCCCTGGGTGCGAACACCATCAGCTCCCATCTTCCAACCTTTTTGATCCAGCAGTGCATTTGCAGCAGCAGGATCAAATTTGGGACAGGCCGCATCGGCCTGGTACCCAGGCTTATACGATTGGCCATGGTCGGTACACAAGGGCACCGCCTGTCCACGGCGGGCGGTATCGATCAATGCCTGGTGATCGATCGCCATCGCCATCGCCTGGCGCACTTCGGGATGCTTGCCCAGAACGGTATTGTGGAAGTTGAAGTACATTGCCTCAAAGTTGGAAGCATTGGGGTTCTTGGTGAGCGTGTAGTTGCTGAGGCGCTGGAAGGCAATCGTCTTGGTCACGTCCAGGAACCAGGAAGAATCAACAGTGCCGGCCTGCAGGTCCTTGAGAATGGTGTCCTGACTGGGTACGATACGGAATACCACGCTGTCAAGGTATGGCAATCCCTCAGAGGCGCGGTAATAGTTCGGATTGCGTACCACGGTGTAGTGATCACCTGGCTTACTCTCCTTCATCATGAAGGGGCCGCTCACCACCTGGGGGTTCAGGTTATCAGAAGAGGTCAAAATCTTGTCAACTGCGACCCCCTGGAAATGGTGCGCGGGCATTGGCGCGTTGAGGCCATCAGTCCATACCGCGAGGAACGGCGAGAAGGGCTGCTTGAGATGGAAAGTGATCGACAGGTTATCAGACGAGACATCTGCCGACGTGATCAGGTTGTAGCCAATGGTACTGGCTGCCGGGAACTTGGGATTGGTCCAGACCTTCCAGGTGAAGTCCACGTCCCGAGCATCCAGGGGCTGGCCATCCGACCACTTGATGTTAGGACGCAGGTGGAAGGTCCACGTCTTGAGGTCAGCGCTGATACCGCCGTTAGCAGCAGTTGGAACGACGGTCGCTATGCCAGGTGTAATGGTGCCTTTCGAGTCGCCGACAAAGAGCGGAGCATAAATCGATTGATCGACCATGTCCGAAAACGTTTCCGACGAGGCGTTGGGAATCAGCGAATCAGGCTCTTCATACAGGTCATTGATCCAGGTACCACCCTTGACCGCGTTGCCACCTCCTGGCGGGGGAGTTCCTGGCGTCGGCGCACCACAGGCGCTGAGCACCAGGATCAGCAACGCCAGGAAGGAAAACGCCATCATGAGAGATCGAGGTCTTGGTCTCTTGAGCATCATATCCTCCTGAGATAAGATAACAAATACGCTAGAGGAACAGGGTTACCCGCAGGCACGGGAACCATTGCACATGCCGGGAGTGCTGCCTCCATGGCTGTCCAGGCACTGTGTACGCCTGTGATGCGGAAGCATAGAAGCGGTTCTATATATCCCGCACACATATATTACTATACGTATCACCCGGGCAACTTCTCACAGGTTGCAAGGAAGATCAACTACCGCGCCCGCTTACTACCAAGTCCATCTACACTTTTATGGCGGATAACCTGTTTGACAAACGGGCGAGTGGTCAGTGGAACGCTAGTTTTGTGTTCGGATGGATTGTCGCCTCATGTGAAAACAATCCCGCGTTTTTCTTTGCTAGTATCGCCATCTCTAACTGTGTTCCTTGTTGACGATTGTGATATAATCCTGTTGAGTCCCCGTAGCTCAGTGGATAGAGCATCGGCCTCCGAAGCCGGGTGCGCAGGTTCAATTCCTGTCGGGGACGCTTCCCACGTCACCTCATCTATTTGTCATCCTGCCGCAGCAGGATGACGCTGGCCACGATGATAGCCGCGAGGGCTATTAGCCAGGAAAATAGCGCAAAAGTCCTGAAGACAAAAGCGGCAGCTATCGCAAGTACCCCCACCAGCATAAAGACGAGGATGAGCCGCTGAGCCATTGTTCGCATGTATGCACCTTCCCATGAAACTTAGTACGCTTGAGCTTGACACAACGCTCTTTTTCGTCAAAGATATCTGCAATCTAGCGCATTTATTGATCTGAACTTTCACACTTGTTCAATAAAAATGAGGAGAATAGCATTGTCCAATCTGCAAAATTATATGTATCGCATCGAGGGTGGCCAGCCGGTGGTCGGTGAGATAAAGTGCCTGGGGGCGAAGAATTTTGTGACCAAGGCAATGGTGGCGGCCCTGCTGGGCGATACACCTACTACATTAACGAATGTACCTTCTATTGGTGATGTTGATATTACTAAAGAGATGCTCACTTCTATTGGTGTCAAGGTTGAACATACTGCTGATGACGTCGTTACTATCGACTCATCGACGATGAGCTGGTCCAGGGTTCCTACGCCTCATTCGGGCGGCAATCGCATCCCTATCCTGCTGATAGGAGCTCTACTGCATCGTTTTGAGCAGGTAGCGGTGCCTGTGCTGGGAGGATGCCAGATAGGCACGCGCCAGGTCGACTTCCACCTGGAAGCCATACAGGAGTTTGGCGCAACAGTGGAAGAGACTGCAGAAGGTTTCGTGGCCTCACGCACTGGATTGCTCAAAGGGACACATATCAAGCTGCCCTATCCAAGCGTAGGAGCAACAGAAACGTGCCTGTACGCTGGGATCCTGGCAGAAGGGCGCACGATTATCTCCAACGCGGCCATAGAGCCGGAGATCTTTGAATTGATCACGATGCTGCGCTCAATGGGGGCCATTATCTTCACTACACCGGGGCGCGAGATTCGTATCGAGGGTGTGAAAAGACTTACAGGCACACGCATGGAGGTGCTAGGAGACCGCATTGAGGCAGCATCATGGGCTTCTTTAGCCTGCGCATCCAATGGCAATATTACTGTACACGGAATTCGCCCGGATACCCTGGGAAATTTCCTCTCTTACTTCCACCAGGTAGGCGGCGGAGTCGAGTTGAAGGGCGCTAACAGCATCAGGTTCTTTCGCAGCGGGGAACTGCACCCGGCCATTATCGAGACTGACGTGTACCCGGGTTTCTCCACGGACTGGCAGCAGCCATTCGCGGTTCTGCTGACACAAGCCAATGGCGTCTCGGTCATTCACGAAACGGTCTACGAGAAGCGCTTCGGCTATCTCAAGGCGCTCGACGCACTGGGGGCCAGGACCCAGTTGACATCTCACTGTCTGGGCGGGGCACCATGCCGCTACCGCGAGACAAGCTACGAGCACAGCGCAATCATTCTGGGGCCGACGCCTTTCACCGCTACTGAGTATATCGCCATTCCCGACCTGCGAGCGGGCCTGGCTTATGTGATAGCGGCTGCCATTGCGCGCGGCACATCCATTGTCACCGGCGTCGATTTCCTGGAGCGCGGTTATGGCAATATTGTTCCCCGGCTGGCGGCGATGGATCTTCCCATCGAGCGCATCCCGGCAGACGCCCTGGCAGATGCAAGCCTGACACTGGTAGGTGACACTAACGTACGTTAGAGAAGCTTTGAGGTAGGAGAGGCGATGGTGGACGGTAGAGGATGTTCATTCACCTTTTATTCCTAATTGCATTGACACTCATCTCTTTATGCTGTTATGCTTGCCATGGAAGAGCATATGTCGGAGGGAACTGGCCATGGCATCACTACCACCACAGCAGGACAACACGCAGGTCACGAAGCACATCTCGCAACAACAGACCATGCCTCATGCCGCACTCGTCGACCCGTCCACTCCCGGTACCTCAATTATCTCTGATGCACCTGCCACAGCAGGCAAGAAGCAAACCTATACACGCGCTGGCGCGGCCGCTATTACGATCGTCCTGGCGATTGCGCTGTATATCATCTGGCGATCACCGGCAACGCCCTCCTCTCCGAGCATAACGCAACAGACGTTGAGTAGCATCTCGTCGAATTCCCCCACGGATACCAGCGGGATGATCCAGGTGTATACGCTGCCGACGGATGCACGCGTGTACCAGCTGTTGCAGGCAGCGGGCGGTCCACTGCCAAAGGCAAACCTGGTAGCGCTGAATATGGCGGCCAGGCTGACCGATGGCCAGGAAGTTTACGTGACCGTGATAGGAGAAGTTCCGCCAACCTACCTGGGTGGCGTCCCAGGAGCCAATCCGAATACTGCTAACTCGGGCACGCTCGTCAACATCAATACAGCCAGCGTGGACGACCTTTCCCAATTGGTATATCTCGAAGTGAGCGGAAGACCCATGCTCCTCATAAACTCCATGTCTGAGTACGAGGTGGTAATGGCAAATTCAGGCGCTAATTTCCTTGGGTTGCTCCTGGCTATTTTTAGCATCTGGCGGCCACACCAGAGGATGCTGCGCCATGATCTGTCAGGCAGTAAGGGCATAAGTTGCTCCTTGGGCATGGTCGCGTAGTGTTCGCGGAGAAGAGCTATCTCTTCTTCTGTCCACTTCTTACTTCTCCCCTCCTCGCCCCAGTAGTACATTTCTTCCCGTCCCCATTCGCTGTGCAGCCATGATACCTGTATCCGTAGCCAATGTGTGGATACTACGTCTATAATGACCTCCTTGACAGCAAAGTTAATGAGTGATCGTCGCTTTTCAAACGTATACTCCGGCCAGAGCGCCTCTAATATCTCAAGCTCTTTATCAAGTGAGCCTAAATCACCTTCGGCTTCCTCTTCCAATCCCGTACTTGCCTTCAGAAGTTTCTGCCGCTCTACTTCGAGGATGTCTATTTGATCGAGTATCAGTTCTTGCGCTCTTGCACTTAATGGCTTGTGCGTCTCCTTTCTTTCTTTCGCCACATCTGCTTGCCCTAGCCGAGCAGTGAGCCTTTTTTGTTCGGCTTCAATATCACTGATGGATTTCTCCACCTGCTTGATCTTCTTTTGGCGCTCTTCTCGCATTTTTCGTGCTTGTTGCTCGTACTCTGCTATATCTTCCTGCTTCTTGCTGAGTTCGCGCACATGCTCCATAAGTCGGTTGACAACAATCTTGTCCATTTCATTACAGGGGATTGCGGCGTGATACACACGGTGGTAGAGTGAGTGTTCTTGTTCG
>WNGD01006707.1_pt1 | contig 12207 bp, 6 predicted proteins | sample 5400671 | NCBI WGS metagenome assembly WNGD01 (sample SAMN13153369, study PRJNA577476) | soil metagenome | isolation source: 40 cm soil or saprolite under grassland replicate 2 | place: USA:California | collected 2016-06-15
GATTGCTATGGAACCATCGCTGCACGACATTTCCATGCAGAAAATTAGCAATGGCGAGCAGGCTCATCCCCTGATGATGGGTCATCCAGCATCGTACCAGCTTATGACTTGTCCCCCAGAACCTGCGTCGGGAAGAACTATAGTCTGCAGCTTCGTAGAAGCCGTATTTGCCGAACCAGCCCAGACCGGCCATTCGCCGCAGATTCAGCAATGCGTCTGAAGGGTCAATGTTCAAGGCGAGAAATGTCGAGTAAGGCGAAATGACGAGCCCATTGACCTCACATTTGCGCATTGCAAGGTGCGAAAGCCCGAAAGCGTGATATTGGTAATTTCCAGTCTCGTCAAGTTTGAAGTAGGCTGATTCGGAAATCCCCCAGGGGACGCCTTTATGCCTGGCGTGTGCCTGCTGTGAGCGCAAAGCCGCTGCGCGCGAGCGCTCCAGAAGTGTATTTGAATAGGTACGCATCCAGAGTGCGGGCATTAAGTACTCGAACAAAGTTCCAGTCCATGAGAGCAGGACAGGACGTCCTCGGTCGAGAGTATGTGCCCGGCCAAGTAGGAACCAGCTCTCTTGCGGAATATCCTCTTTGGCAATAGCAACAAACACTGCAGTACGGGATTCTGTGCCGAGCAGATCGTAGCAAGCAGGATGAAGCTGTTGTAATTCCACATTGAACCCGACCGACATCAGCTTGCGGCGTCGGTTTAGAAGAAACTCAAAGTCCATTTCATCAGCGAGCTTACCTGCCTCAGCAGCAACGATTCGCAGATCTCTGATTAGCCGTACCACATTCGGTCGCGCTTGAAGAATCAGATCGCGAAGACGCTCATATAGCGCTCTGTGCTCTGGAGAAGCCAGATGGATCGCCACATCGATCCGGTTGGATAACTTATCACTGAAATCTGGTACTCGCTCCAACGCTAGGTTGTCCATCAATTTAAGATTAACGAAACGATCATTCCGCAGAGCTGCAAATTCTGGCAAGAACCATGGTGCATAGTTGCGTGCAGTTTCTTTAATGGCTTGAACTCGTGAGATTGCCTCTTGCGTAAACCAGTGACCACTGGCGGCGTCCGTAGAATTGGAAATGAAAGCACGAACTCGATCAAAAGTCGATTCGGGCAGATCCAGCAAGGATTGCAACCAATTCTCCGTGTTCATCTCCCGCTCACAAATGGAAAGCCAATCGCCGGGGAACGCACCTAAAGATACAAGTACACGAAGATTATCAAGCAACCCCTCCGCTAAACACTTCTGCAATATTGGCTGGCGCAACCGCTCCAAACAGCCCTGCTGCAGGGTCCAAAGCGAAGCCAGCAAATTGCCACTATCGACGGAGGAAACAAAGAGCGGGGCGAGGGGCTGAAGCGTGCGCGTATCGTACCAGTTCAGCAGGTGCCCGCGATGCTTACGCAGACTTGATACGGTCGCAAGTGTCCTCAGAGTCTGTTCCGTAAATTCTGGGACGGTGAGATATCCGAACTCACATGCCACCTGCCTCGCATTCAGCAGGAAGCCCAGATTGGTGGGCGACACACGGGCCGCTACGGCCGGCGGTTGCTCTTGGATATTGTCCGGTATCAACCAGTTGTGTTCTTCGGTGCTGAACTCGGCAAAATACCGCCACATGTGAACAGCAGAATTGCGAAGAAATGACGCCTCGGTACGAGAGACTTGGCTTCGTGACGCAGGCGGCCGGTTCAGCCACGCGGAAATGATTTTGCTGCAGCCCCAGAGCAATAGAATCGGCAGCGCAGCAGGAAGGGCATTAGGCCGCGTGACCAACACTAGAAGACCCAGTCCGAACGCGAGGGCTGGCATCCAGTTCAGATATAGATCCGCTGGTGCACGCCCTCGACCAAGCTCGGCTTCTGCCGCCGTTTCCCATTCCAAAAGCCGGCGATGGGTGATGATCCGCCGGACGAGAGCACGCACCACTGCATCGAGCGAGAGCAACCCCTGGTGGGCAAGGAAGGTCAGTGTGAAAAAGAGGTTGATATTCGCAGTGTAGAGCGCATCGAGAGCTTCGCGGGCAATGATCGGATTGAGCTTGAATAGCGCGCGCAGGAGGTTAAGGGCAAACTGGCTCCACGCTGGGATAAACAGAATGCAAATGGTGAGCAGGGTCCAATATAACGGGCGCCCGCCGAGCGCAAGCCAACCAAGCACAAGCAGCAAAAACGTTGCTGGCTCCACCAAGCTGCGGCGTAGATTATCCAAAATCTTCCATCGCGAAATGGATGAAATCGGATTCGGCGCATGCTCCCCGGATTCCTCAGTCACCCTGGGGAATAGCCATCCCGCGATCTGCCAGTCACCGCGCAGCCAACGATGTTTGCGGCGGTTGTAGGCACTGTAGTGGGAAGGATAATCCTCAATCACCTCGATATCGCTTACCAAGCCGGCCCGTGCGTATGCGCCTTCGATCAAATCGTGACTCAGCAGCGCATTTCGCGGGAATCGTCGATCGAGGACGCGATAAACGGTATCTACTTCATAGATTCCCTTGCCGGTGAAGATGCCCTCGCCAAACAGATCTTGATAGGCGTCTGAAACAGCCCGGGTGTAGATATCCAAGCCGGTTTCACCCGCATAGATGGCAGCAAGCCGTGACAGTGCTGTGCTTTGCACGCTGACTCCAACCCGCGGCTGCAGGATGCCGTATCCGCTGACGACAATATTCTTCTCCGGATCAATAACAGCTTGGTTCAACGGATGTGCTAGAGCCCCGATCATCCGGTGTGCCGTTCCGCGCGGAAGTTCCGTATCCGCATCGAGAGTAATAACGAACCGGACCTCCGTGAGTATGGAAAGGTCTCCAACTTTTACAGGAAAGCTGTCGTATTTCCCGCGGAGTAGTTTGTTAAAATCCAGCAGTTTTCCGCGCTTGCGCTCCCAACCCATCCAAGCTCTTTCGCGCGGGTTGTAAACGCGGTGACGATGGAACAGGAAGAACGATCCCATCCCCTGTCCGGCATATCTCTCATTCAGTTCGCGAATCAAATCGGTACATAGATCGATTAGCGGGTTGTCTTCTCGAGCAGGCTCACGCGAATCAGGCAAATCCGTCAGGAGCGCGAAATGAATATTTGGATCGTGGTTCCCGAGAAAGCGTACCTCCAGGTCCTCAACCAGGCCGTGTACCTGCTTTTCATTCAACAGCAGACTCGGAACTGCGACCATGGTAATGCAGTCATCCGGAACTGCTTCGGACAAGTCGAGTTTTGGAAGAATCTCCGCCGGCAGGAGTGAAGTGATTAGCTGATTCATCAACTGCACTGCACTCTGGGAGACGGGTAACAACAACATCAAAATTGAGGCAACAACAAAACCAACGGAACTGTGGGAATCGTAGAGCAGCGACCCAGCTGCCAATGCAATGGTGAACGTAAGTATTCCAATCCCCAGCAGGAAGAATTTATCCGGAAATCTGCGCAATGACGCTTCGACTTCTTGCCCTAATGGGCGCTTGAAACCTATCCTCTGATAAAGAAGATCCGCTCCCCTATCGACAAGGTAATAACCTATGTGCGATTCGCGCAGGCCTATTCTCGGATTCTTGTAGCTCCGCCGGCGAGCTTCCTCAGCCAAAGCAAGCGCTTCCTGGGCAACCTCAATCTCGCTGAAACTGGAGTGGGCCGCAATATTCGACAATTTACGCCGGTAAAAATCGCGGCTTTCAAAATCCATTTTGCTGTAACAGTCCGCTGGATCCTGCCGCAGAATGCGGTCAAAGGCAATCAGCGGCTCGAGAACCTCTTTCCACGTAACTTGACCGATATTCCGGAGATTGCGTACGTAAACGCACACACCATTCGACTCGCGCGGATCACGGATGATAGAACCAGCATGCGCAGCGATCTGTTCCAGAAGGATTAGCTTCAGGGCTGAGACAAGAACCCAAAGCTCCCGCATTGTCAGAATGGTGGTTTGTTGAAGGGTTTCGACAAACAAAGTAAATTCCGGCTCGCTGAACTCATAGGAAGTGGCTTCCAGAAAGCCCTCTGCCAGCGCAAGGGCCCGCGGGACGATTTTGCCTGCCTCGGTACGGACGTGGGCTAGGTTCCGCTGTGACTTGAGTGCTGCAACGGTATTCTGAAGTTCGCCATACAATACCCGGCTGTTTTCATAAAGCCAGCGAAAATCATCCGAAGTGGGTGATTCCGGCGGTGATGATTCCAAAGCCGCGAATAGAGGTTTGAGTTTACTTTTCAGCACGCCACAGCGGTGGCGAAACGTCGGGGACGACTGCATCTCCGACAACAGAGTTACACTGCATGCCAACTCTGCCGCTTTCTTGCGCAAGATCTGAACGTTGGCGGCTTCCCTCGCGGGTTCGGGCAGGCGTTCGGTTTCTGCGCTAATAAGCTCTAGATGTGTATTCTGGGGCATCTAACTTTCTAATTTCCTATCGATAGCTGGCTGCTTGCATTTCAAACATTTCTGCATAACGACCGCCGAGATTAGCCAGTTCCTCATGATTGCCATCCTCGGCAATTCTGCCGTTTTCGAGCACGACAATACGATCCGCCATGCGCACGGTGGAGAATCTGTGCGAAATAAAAAGAGCAGTTTTGCCGGCCGTAAGATCGGCAAATCGCTGGAAGACTGCGTATTCGCTGCGCGGATCCAGCGCAGCAGTGGGTTCGTCAAGGATGAGCACCTGCGCGTCGCGGAGATACGCGCGCGCCAGCGCAACTTTCTGCCACTCACCTCCTGAGAGGTCTACTCCCTCTTCAAAGCGCCGCCCTAGCATTTGTTCATATCCGCAGGGAAGGCGTCCGATCACCGTATCCGCCATGCTTTTCTTAGCAGCCAATTGCAGCCGTTCCAAGTTGCCGAGATCCTCGATCTGCCCGATCGCGATGTTTTCACGGGCGGTCATCTCGTAGCGCACGAAATCCTGAAAAATGACGCCGATTTTTCGGTAGAGGTCTTCGAGGTTGTATTCGCGGAGGTCCACGCCATCGAGGAGCACTTGCCCTTTTTCCGGGTCGTAAAGGCGGGTCATGAGCTTAACAAGCGTGGTCTTGCCTTCTCCGTTTTCCCCGATTAGGGCAACGCGCTCGCCCGCGCCGAGGCGAAAATTCAGGTCTCGGAGGACAAGACGTGAGGTTCCCGGATAGCGGAACGATACGTTACGGAATTCGAATCCGTGCAGAATGGGACTCGGAGTCGGCAACGCATTCGGCTTAGACCGAATAGTGGGTCGCATCTCGAAGAATGCAAGCAGGTCGGTAAGAAACAGGGCTTGGTCCGCAATACTTGAAAGCGTGGAAAATATCTGTTGGATATTGCTGCTTGCCTGAACGATTGCCCCGGTGAGGAAGGTCAGGGTACCGATGCTCAGGAATCCTGCCACCGTGCGCCAGATCACATATACGTATGCAGAGTAATAGCCTGCCGTTCCGACCAGCGACAGGAAAGCTCCCGCCACCAGCCTGCGCCGTGCTAATGCGACGTTCTCCAGGTAAATTTGGTTCGAGAGCTTGGTGAACCTTTCAACGAGGAAATCCTTCAATCCAAAGAGCTTGAGCTCCTTCGCAGCTTCTCTGCTTCCTCCCAGGACACGCAAATAATCGAGTTGCCGGCGAATTGGGGTCTGGCGCAGATTCCGGGCGTATCCGAGAAAGGCGAAATGGCTTTCGCCAAGAAACGCAGGAATAATGCCAGCGATCAAGAGCAACAACAACCAGGGTGAAAACAGGAGAATTGAAACCGACAAAGACCCAGCGGTAATCACTTGCTGAATGAGTCGCCCTATCGACTGAATCATTCCCAGCCGATCCGTCGCTTGCACGCGCGCTCGCTCGAGCCGGTCATAAAAAACCGGGTTCTCGTATGCCAGGAGATCCAAATCAGCAGAGTGCTTCATCACCTGGATACTGACGTGCCGGGTGTAGTTGTCAGCCAGCAGAGCGTCCAAATAGTCAATTGTCCGGCCGAGAACGCTACCGAATATGGCCAGCGCGAATTCCGCAGCGACTAGCCACCAAAGCGAACCTTCCACCGGCCGATGCGCAGCAACCGCACGCACGATGGTGTCAATGATTAGTTTCGTGATCCAGAGAGCCAGGACGGGGACGAACGAAGCCAGAAAGCGGAAGGCAAGCCCCAAGCCCACGACCACCGGACCGGATTCCCAGACAATTCTGAGGACCGGTGGCACATTGCGGAGGGCCGAAAAGCGCTCCCGCCATCCCTTCCAAAAATTTTCCCGCTCAGCCATATCAGAACCCTGGAAATCGCTCCCGTTGAACCTGCGCGACAATCGCTTCCGGAACAGGGATTCCAGGATCCAAATTCCTAATGGGTAAACAGACCAAAAAAGGTTAAGAATTGAGGTCCCCAGTCCCTTCCTAAGGGTTGCCTGAGAGCCGGAAACTTTCGCTGAGCGGAGCGGATTCCAAGCTAAGTCACTTCACGTTGAGTTCCATACCTGAATCATCACGCGAAGGCAGGTTGGGGTCACACCAAGCCACCGAGAATTTCCTGGTTACCCCTTTATCCTCTGCACCTTTGAGTGGGTGGGGTGTTGCAGCGGACCCAACCGGGTTGCCGGAACCCAAGTTGTGGCAAGGCTTTATCGCCAAATCCGCGCGAAAAAATTCCACGTTTTTTGAAAAAAATCCTCTGGGAGGTTTTGAGAAACTTACTGCGATCCTGCAGGGGCCGAGCCTTTAGGATCATCAATTCGAGGCTGGTAATAACTCCTGAAGCCGGCGCGGTCCATTCCCCGACGTGCTTCTGGACTCTTCATGAATGTTTCCCAGACGAAGCCGGTTCGAGTGTTCTCCGCCATGAGCATAGTGATTCCGGTATCAATTCCAATCACGCTGCTGTCATACCAATTGGTGAGCGGATTGAACGCGTTCACAAAGCCGTACTTGCTCCACGCGGTCCCATAGCGATTCTTCATCGTCTGCAGAACGAGCATGACGGGCTGGGGCAAGAAGGGCAGCGAACCCGCGGAGGCACTGGGCACCAGGGTCCCATCAATGGGGCCAACCGCCGGCGGTCCACCCCAAACCACATAGCCGGTTTGAGAGTCAGAAGCCGTTATTCCCCACATGTCGTCTTTGTACGTCGGGAACTGTTTGGATAATTCCAAACAAAAACGACGGTGTGCCTCAGTAGCAATGGCTGAATTTCGAAAATAATCAGCAAATCTATCCCGTTTGCCACGAAAGTCAAACCAGGCTTGCGAATATTGGTGTATGAAGAGGGGAGCAAAGGACCCGATGTAGCGTAAGCCATCATAGTCGAAGGTCAAGCGTTTCCAGGCATACCAGGCTTCTGGCCGCAACGGATGAGAAGATGATCCCAGCCCCAACAGATACATCATCATCAGCTCACTGTAGTGATCCCAGCGGTACGGGAGGAACCCAAATTCGGGGGTCCAGCCATGTGGTAGTAAGGTGGTGTCTTCTGAGAGCCATGTCCAGTCCACGCGATTGAAAATGTCATGCGCCAACTGGGAGATTTCCCAATGCTGGAAATATTGCTGGCAAGTGATAACCCCGCACAGCAAAATGGTCGTATCGACCGAAGACACCTCCGAATCCCACACTCTCTCGCCGGTATTTATATTCGCCCAGTGATAGAAGAATCCTCGGTGATTGGGCAACTTTTTCCAGAGGAATCGGAGCGTGGTCAGAGCACGCTCTCGTGCCGCTGCGAGGGGGATCCAGCCGTGTTTTTGCCCGAGGCACAAGGCTGTCAGGCCGAAACCAGTGGCCGCAATGCTAGCCACAATGCCTTGATCATTAATTTTGACGTTGCATCTGTCCTTCACCAAGCCGGTTTTTGGATTAGCTTGCTCCCAAAAATACTGAAAATTGCGGTTCTCCAGGTCGTCAAGGAACTTATCATCTTCCTGTGAAAGAGAAGGGGATGCAGCAGGATGTTCAGGCGCCCGCGACTGCGCAGACGTGGGCACAAGAGACAGGAATTGCACGCACGGTATGCACACACCAGTCCCCAGGATTTGCTTCAGCACCTTCCGGCGCGAAAGCTGTTTAGACTTCTGATTTGTCATCCGCCGTATCTTGATATTAACCGATCTTTCGGATAGATAAAGACCCTAGAATGGTGCCATGGCAGCTACCTCGGAACCCGGCGTAAGTCTCAGGATGGGAAAAAAACGATCGGTTGCAGGATGGGTCGTGGCGGCGGCCGTGGCTAGCGTCATTTTAGGCACTGCGCTCTTTTTTACTTTTCATCGCAAGCCCGTATCGCTCAGGGGCGCAGTCACCATGCAGGATCCTGATCCAAAAAAAGAATTGCCCATAGCTGACGTCGAGATTACGGCGGCGAACGAGTTGAAAACCGTTACTGCCAAATCTGACGCTATGGGATACTTTCGAATCACGCTGCCCATCGCACTTCGGCGAGGTCATGCGGTCACCCTTCAATTTCGGCACCCCGGTTACAGGCCGCTCGATTTAAAGGAATTCGCCAGTGACAAACTTTACGTTGCTCGCATGACGCCACTCCCTCGGGAGACCCGCATCGAGGCCAACCAGTCTCAATCTTTGGTGGGAAATGTCCGGATAAGATACTCGATCAAGACCATGGCAGCGGTGAATATAGGTAGTGCGGTGCAAGTATTTCAAATTGAGAATAAAGGCAATGTGCCGTGCAACGGGCAGGATCCATGCTCGCCCGACGGCAAGTGGAAAGCCGCGATCGGCGGCGCATCTCTGGATGCCGGAACAGGAAACGAATTTCGCGACGCCAGAGTCTCGTGCATTGCCGGGCCGTGCCCGTTTACAAAAATCGAATCGGATCAGTTCTCCAAGGGTGGTGAGACGATCTCAGTATCGGCTCGCGGTTGGTCCGACACAACTACGTTCCTGTTGGAAGCCGAAGTCTTTCATCCCATGGCCAGCGAGATGATCCATCACTCGTATCCCGTGATCTTCGGTCGAGCGCTCAATTTCACTCTGCCGTCCGAATCGGAAGGTGTGAGTATTGAGGCTGACATGGAGCGATCAACCATCATCTTTCCGCTGGGGCCAGCTCTCCACTTGAGTTGGGCGGACTGCAATGCCAGAGTCAACCCAGACCGGAGCAAGGTCTACCGCTGTGAGCTCAAGCCGGGATACCGGTTCCAATAGCTCTGGTTAGCGGCAGTGGTGGACGCGAGCTTCTCGGCGGCCTGGGTCTTAGACGGCCCTTCCTGGGATGATCTCCGATCATTGCGGCGGCTCTAGTTTCCCCCGTTAAGGAGTGAAGCTCTCTGGCTGAGGATGTGATTATTTTTCCCGAGCTACAACGAATTCCGGCGCCCACAGCAGGGCGCGCTTGATTTCACTGTCGGGAAAACTGCAAATTGCGTTTCGCGCGAGCTCGGCAAAGCGGAGAGCGCGGGTGTTGGCCGCTTCGAGCGACCCGTACTTCTCCAGAATCTCCAGAATTTCTGCATGGGTGACGCCGTCAAATGCCCGCTCCTGGAGCACAGTTTCAATCTGCTTGCGCTCACTGGCAGTGCAGCGTTCAAGCGCGTGGATCACAGCCATGGTTACTTTTCCTTCGCGCAGATCGCTGGCTACGGGCTTGCCGAGAACATCTTCGGATGCGGTAAGGTCGAGCACGTCATCGGTGATCTGGAATGCCATACCGAGATCGTGGCCATATTGCGCCAAACTTTCTTCCTGCTCGCGTGTGGCGCCGCCGAGGATTCCGCCCATGCGCATGCATACGGAAAACAAGCATGCGGTTTTTCGATAGATGAGGTCAAAGTGCTCGTCCAACGAAATCAATTTGCCGAGCTTTTCCATCTGCAATAGTTCGCCTTCGACCATTTGCTGGGTCAAATCAATCAGCGTATCCAGAATGCGGAAGTTGCGTTCTTGCACGGCGATTTTGAACGCCTGCATGTAAAGCCAATCGCCGGCCAGCACGCACTTCGAATTGCCCCACTGGGTATTTGCGGCGGGGCGTCCGCGGCGAATCTGAGCTTCGTCAATAATGTCGTCGTGCACCAGGGTGGCAGTGTGGATGATCTCGACCACCGCTCCCAGACGGATAGCGCCGCGACCCTGATAATTGAAGAGTTTTGAAGAAAGAAGCAGCAATGCTGGCCGGATGCGCTTCCCGCCGCCGCCACGCAGGTATTCGCCAATCTCGGTGATGGCTTCGACGCCAGCCACAGTATCGCGGCCGAATTCGCGTTCGATAGCTGCGAGATCGTCGCGGAGAAGGTCGAAAACTTCTTTTCCGTTGATGGTGGCGGGCGTGCTCATCGCATCTTTATCTCACCACTGGGGCACAGAGACACGGAGAACAAACTCAGGCTCACGTAATTGACCGTCATTGTCTCCATGCCTCCGCGGTAAGTTATCAATTTGTGCGGTAATTCGTGAATTGCATATCGATTCCGAAATCCTGCTGGCGCAGCAGCGCGATCACTTCCTGGAGTGTGTCGCGATCCTTACCGCTTACCCGTACCAAATCTCCCTGGATCGAGGCCTGCACTTTTTTCTTTGAATTCTTGATCAATTTGACGATCTCCCGTGCCTTCTCGATGGGTATGCCTTGTTGCATGGTGATGCGCTGGCGGGCTGTTCCGCCTAAGGCCGATTCCACCGCGCTGTAGGTTAGACCCTTCAGGGGCACGCCGCGTTTCACTAACTTTTGCTGAAAGACATCGTTGACCGCTTTCAATTTGAATTCGTCAACTGACTGCAGAATGATCGCATCTTTACCCTCGAGCACGATGCTCGACTTTGAGTCCTTCAGATCGAAGCGCGTGTGAATCTCCTTCAGTGCCTGCTGGATGGCGTTGGAGACCTCCTGCAAGTCGATCTTGCTCACGATGTCGAAAGTATTTTCTGGCATGCTGATCTACCCAAAAACTGTGCAAACCAACCTTTGAGGGTACCAGAAGAGGCAGAGTTAACGCCCTGGAACTTTTTCTTTGTTCGATTCAGCCAGTCTGAAAAAGTTGTAGAAATTGCTGGCTGTCAGATGCGGAACGGGCGCCAGAAAGGGAGAGTCGGTTTCAATAAGCATGCGATCAAGCGGCACCTGTTTGGCTGCATCGCGAATGGGCTGCGCTTTGGGAAAAGTGATATTTCCGGCGAAGGAAATCATGAAGCCTAAGTCGAGCGCACGTTTGGCATAGGACCAGGCACCGGTAAAACAGTGTAGGATGCCGCCCAGACTGCTAGCTCGCCAATGCTCTTCGAGCGATGAGAGGCAATCCTCCCAAGCGTTGTCGCTGCGGTCCGATGGCCGGCAGTGGATCACAACCGGCAACCTCGCCGCCCCCGCACGCTCCAGTTGTTTAAGAAAAACTTGCTTCTGAACGTCACGAGGCGAGTGGTCGTAGAAATAATCGAGGCCGATTTCTCCCCAGGCAATCACCTTGGGCTTTCTTGCGAGCTGACCGAGTTCCTGAAAATCCGCATCGGTTGCCAGCTTCGCTTCATGGGGATGAATACCGATGGTGGCGTAAATTAATTCGTACTTCTCAGCTAACTGAATTCCGCAATCGAGCGAGCCAGGACCGGTGCCGCTGCCGATCGCGACGATTGATTCAACGCCAGCTTCGCGCCATTTCGAGGTGAGCGTGGGAATCTACGAGAATCAGTCGGCTGTCCTCAGTCATCAGCAGTTAGCGAAACCCACGCGGCAAAGGTAGCCCTTGGCGGTGGTCTATTTCAACCTTGTCCCCACCGGCACATCTTCCAGAAAGCTGCACAAAACCGGCTTTCCACCCTCAGGAGAGGCAGCAACAATCATCCCGTTTGACTCCAGTCCGCGCAGTTTTCGCGGAGCGAGATTTACTACAATAACCACCTTGCGTCCGATCAGCATTTCCGGCGCATAGGCTTCGGCAATTCCCGCCACTACCTGCCGCACTTCCGTGCCAAGGTCAACTTCGAGCCGCAACAGCTTGTCGGCTCCTTTCACTTTTTCCGCGAACTTCACCTGTCCCACACGCAGCTCCACTCTGGCGAAATCGTCAATGCTGATCTTCCCGTCCGGAGCCGTTGCAGATGCCTGCGGAGGCGCCGCAGCTTGCGTCGCAACTGCCGGAGGGGCCTCCGGCAATACAGTTCGCGTTTCGGGCGCGGCTGCGGTCCGTCCCTCATCTTCTATCCTCTGCATTCTCTCGACGGCGCTCTTGTCCGCGCGCGGAAATACTGGTTCGATTTTGCCCAGCTTCGTGCCTAGGTGAAGCTGTCCCCAACGCAGTT
>WNGD01015061.1_pt1 | contig 12204 bp, 8 predicted proteins | sample 5400671 | NCBI WGS metagenome assembly WNGD01 (sample SAMN13153369, study PRJNA577476) | soil metagenome | isolation source: 40 cm soil or saprolite under grassland replicate 2 | place: USA:California | collected 2016-06-15
GGCCTTTGAGCAGCCGGTTTTGGGGACATATGGAACCCTCGGTTCAAGGAATATCGCAGGTCCGGGAAGCATTGGGATCAACATGGGCCTGACGCGAACGTTCGCCGTCCGGGAGAAGCAGACGCTACAGCTCCGAGCCGAGATATTTAACCTACCGAACCATGCGAACTACTGCGCCGCGGCCTCTCAGGGCATTGCGCCGGCAATCTCATGCCCGGATGTGAATTTAAACAGCCCGACCTTCGGCAAGATGTTGAGCGCGGCGGATCCGCGGATCATGCAGATCGCGTTGAAGTATGTGTTCTAGATGTAGCGAGCGTGCCTCATACCACGAACGGGGCGCTTGGATTTTTGCGGAGATTTTTTTGCCGCGAATTGCGCGAATGACGCGAATGGGCGGGCCATTCGCGTCATTCGCGCAACTCGCGGCTCAGATTTTGGTTGCGTTGCCAATTCCCCAAGAATTGTTAATCCGCATCAGAAATTCAGACGAGCACCGATCGTAAATCTTCGGCTCCCCTGTGCATCTGTGAAGCGCCCGAAGTCCGGGGAGTTGATGTTCGTATTGATGAGATATGGGTTGTTCTGTGTGTCTCGATTCGTGTTAAAGCCGAAATTGGGATGGTTCAACACATTGACGGTATCGACCCGAAATTCAAACTCTTTGGTTTCCGTAATTCTCACGCGCTTGATCAGGTTCATGTCCAATCCAACATGCGGCGGGCCTTCGACCCACATCAGGCCAAGACTGCCGACCTGTCCGGGAGACGGATTCGTAAGAAGAAGCCGGCCCTGCGAATCGGTAATCGCTTTGTTGCTGAATTGGCCGTTGAGTCCGTTCTGCGACGTGACGCCGGCAAATGAAGGATCCGTGATCTGCTGCAGACCGGGAAAATAGGTTACGGCATTTGACAGCTTGGTAACTTTCCCGATGTTCTTTGGGAAATTTCCCACGATATTCGGAGTGTTAAACGGAAGAGCGGGAGTACCTGAAGTAAGCTGACTGATCGTTGAGACAGGTGCCGTGATGGTCAGAGGCACTCCGGAAGTCCAACTGAAGATCCCGCCGAACTGCCAACGCTCAACCAGCCGTTGCACAAATCCTGGTGCGTTACCCAGGAGTCTCCGTCCCGGCCCGAATGGCAACTCGTACGTTCCGTTGCTCGTAAAGTTGTGGGTACGATGGTAATTGACTAGAGACTTGTCCAACGCCCGATTTTTGGGGTCCCGGGAGTTCAGCACAATGTCACCATCGCTTGCGCCCAGAGTGCGGCTCCACGTGTATGAGGTCTGACTGGTGAAGCCCTGCGATAGCCGCTTCGTCACCTGCAGGTTCATGGAGTGGTATGTCGAGTTGCTCAGATTTCCATGCAGCTCCACCGTATTGAATTGTGGATTGAGCACAAAGAAATTATCAGGAAACAACCCGCTGTTTCGAACGAAACCGCCGCCCTTGCCGGTGATGCTCGTGTTGCGGTTCAGGAAATCCGCAAGGGCGCCGATATTGCCGTTGGCAACGAACGCTCGAGTCGACGTGTACGCACGCAACGCCGCCGATCCGGTAACCGTAGTACCGTTGACGACTCCCGCTCCGGGAATATTGAGTCCCTGAAGCATATCGTCGAACAGCTTCGCGTTACCTCCAGCGCGCGTGGTGTTAAATGCATCCAGAAATCCGTTATTGAAAATCTCCACCGCGTTGAGCGGCGTAGCGTTCCAAAGCTTCGTGGATTTAGTCCCGACATAGCCGACGCTCAGGGTCAAGTCCCGCGCGAGCTCCCGCTGAAGCTCCAGGTTGTAGTTTTGAGTATACGGCGCCACGCGATTGGGGACGGCCGCGGCCACGGCGTCAGCCCGTGGCCCATCCAGCGGCACCGGCTGGAGCGGCGCAAACTGCTGGGGGATCGGCAGCGTGATGTTCCCAAGCGACAGGTAGGCCGGCTGGGTGTAAGTGATGCCGCCGGTCCCGGAACCCTCAAACACGCCAGGGGGAATCCCTATACGTTCGGTATTTCCATTGACGGGGATCAGGGCGTTGCCGTTATAGGTCCAGCCATATCCAGCGCGAAGGACTGTCTTGTCCTTTCCAAACCACGGAAGCGACCAGCTGAAGCCAACGGAGGGAGCAAAGTTGTTCCAGTCATCGTTCCACATCTGCTTATCCGGGTTTGGCGAGTTCTTACCCACGAACTGCACCGTCGTCAGGGCGCCGCAGGAAATTCCGCATAACCCCGCAGCTCCGCCAACCGGCCCTCCGGCAAGACCGTGCCCTTCATATGGCACACCGAAATACCAGTAAGAGACACCCAGGTTCAGCGTCAGATCCGGACGGATCTTCCAGGAGTCTTTGAAGAATGCACTGAAATCATTCGCCTGCCATTTGCGTTTCTGCAATTTCACGCCGTCGCCATAACCGCGGAATACCAGATCCTTTGGGTCTCTGAGGTCGAAGGCCTGCGCAATGCTGGCTACCGAACCGGACAAGTCGGTCAGCAGGTTTCGTGCGGCGATCTGGTTGTTGGCGCTCAGATCCTGAATGGCCATGTTGTCGATATTCTGCACGGGCACTCCACCGGCGCCGAGGCGAGCCTGCGGAGTGAAACCCCTGTCGCCACCGGCATCGGAATAGCCGCGGCGGATTTCACCACCCATTTTGAAAGCATGTGTGCCTTTGGTCCAACTGAGGGTATCCCCGTAGGTGTAGAGCGGGCTGTTTGCGCTACGAGTGGTGCCACTTCCTGCCGTCCAGTCAATGACGTTGCTCGGAAACAGCGTCGTGATCACTTGTATCGGGAGTCCGTTCTTCTTGGGAAGCAGGGCAAAGGCCTCTTTTCCCTTCTCGCCGGTTTCTATGGTTTCATCCTGTTCACCCCCCTTTTGCCGGCCCAGGTAAAACGGCGCCCAACTCGCTTTTACATCCGTCTTTTTTCCTACGCGGAGTTCGTTCACGACACTGGAGGACAGCGTGGACACGAAGGATATGGTCAGCAACCTCGGATCTTTCGTATTCGAGCCGTTGTACCCACCGGGCCAATTGGTGATGCCGGCCTGTGTGCTGTAGTTCCGGCCGCGTTCCCAGGTGTAGACGAAACTCAGCTTGTGATTGGTGTTGAAGTTGTGATCGATGCGTGTATTGAACTGGTCCCGATTGGTGTCATTCCCATTGGAGCCGGCGAGGTCGTAGCCATCGACACGGCGCGTAAACCGAATTCCCGCCGTATTCAGACCGTCGCCAATTGTGTAATCGTTGGGCAGCGGCATTCGGGAGAGTAGTGTGTTCTGGATAAAACCGGTCGGATCGTAGCCCGGCCGGAATGCATCGCGGTTGAACACGCTAAAGGATTGAAGATCGCCTGTCGCGTTCGGAGGTCTCACCGGATTGCCATTCCGGTCGACCGTGGGGTTGAGTTGAGTTGCGTTCTGGGCGTCGACTCCGGGGAAAAATCGGAAGATGCCCTGTCGCGCAGGTCCGGTCAGCACCGACCCTACGAAAGTCTGGCGGAAGATATAACGCTGTTCGTCCACCAGGACAAAGAAGAACGTCTTGTTCTTGATGATCGGTCCACCGAGACGCGCGCCAAACTGATTACGGTTCTCGTAATCCTTCGGGACGCCGTTAAAGTTGTTGAACCACTTACTGGCGTCGAGCGCGGAGTTGCGGTTCGTCCAAAACGCGCTGCCCCGGAACTGGTTCGACCCCGAGCGTGTCACCATCTGCACCTGCCCGGAACCGCGTCCGATCTCGGCATCCACAGGAGCTGTGATGATGCGCACTTCTTCGACCAGGTCGGGACTGGTGTACGTGTTGGTCAGGGCGCCATAGTTGTACCGCCCATCCGTGACGTTGAATCCGTCTCGCGTCACATTCACCGCGTTGAGCCTCCCACCAGCAAAGAAGCCATCAAAGTTATCTTCCGTTGGGCCTGTGCCGGCCTGCGCCCCGAGAAGATCCATCACATTGCGGCCACCGAGAGGCATGTCGCGTATCTTGTACTCAGGAAGGACCGTGCCCACCGAGGAAGACGACGTCGCGATGAGCGTGTCGGCCGCCACGCTTACTTCCACCGTCTGCGCAACCGAACCGACTTGCAGAGTGAAATTCAACCGGACCTGTTGTGAGACTCCGAGAGCAACCCCGCTGCGGGTCTGAGTCTGAAAACCCGGTAGTTCTGCAGTGACCGCATAGCTCCCGGTCTGAAGACTGGCAAATTGGTACGCTCCGGCTTCATTCGTCAACACGGTCGTAACGATTCCAGTTCCGGTATTCGTTGCCGTGATCGTAATTAAAGCGCCCGTGGCGTCGGAAATGGTTCCGCCCAAGGTGGCGTTGGATGTTTGGGAAAATGAGTGAGTGCAGAGAACAAGACACAGGAGCGCCACGGCGGACAGCAACCCTTTTCTCATGATGTGCTTCCCCCCTGAAAAATTCGCTGCATTATATCAGGCGACTTCCCGGGGTAGGCTCAAAATGAACGCAGGCTAAAGCTCACGCCTACATGCATGCCTCCACGTTTACCTAGAGGCTCGCGCAAAAATAACTTGGCAGAATCCGCTGCCCTGAATCCGACCCGGGATCTGACCAATGCTCAATTCCCAATGCTCAATTCTCATCCGAAGTGGATGTCGGATTGCCAAATGTTCCACCGATCCAGACAAGATCACACACATGCGGCTGCTTCTCCTTTCGGATGAGAATTGAGCATTGGGAATTGAACATTGGTCAGATTCTCCCGAGCCCGCATTCTGCCAAGTTATTTTTGCGCGGGCCCTAAGGATGTTGTCGCGGGCTTTAGCCCGGGTTCGGTTCTGGCTACCGGGCGGCCGCCGGCCTCGATGCCGGCTTCGCGAATTTGCCGGCGTCAACCGTCGGGTTATTCTGCACTTTCTCGACGTGAATCGTCAGATCGTCGGCAGGACTTATAGCAACGGTTCGAACCAGGTAGGGAAACTTCACGCCGCCGACGTCCCGGTAATCATCGTAATCCGTCTGAATGGGATAATTACCCAGCGCCGTTGCCACGGCCGTCGACTTACGTACGAGCAATCCCGTCTGCGTATCGAAGAAGAGCCGCTCGGGCAGGTCGCCATCGGGAACGCCGACTACCACGTATGCGTCGACGCCGCGCACCTTCTCGAGGCCGCGCACGGTCAGCCTGGGATACTGCTGCTTCAGGTTCAGAGGCTCGTAAAAATCCGCGTTCCGTTTGACGCGCGCCAGCGGCGGTAAGGGAGCGTTCGTGACGCCAGTCGCTTCAGTGACAACGCCGTTGGCGGCCTGAATCCAGGCAACCGTCCCGTCGAAACCATTCAAAGTCGAACCGTTCCCCATCTGGAAAGTCATAACCCACTGGTTAGGCGCTTTGAAATACTGCTGCACTGGAACGTGTATGGCTGGTGCGGCGCCTCGGACATCCCCCGGCAGCTCCGCCGTCCCGGTGATCAAGCGAGCGGTCACCCTCCGCAGCGCCTGCTCGCCGCCGAGCGCAGCCACGTACTTGGCTAGAATCTGGTCTGGCGTGGGCAGCCCCGCGAGCCGATCTTTCGCCACATATTCCCGATACGCCTGGGACATGACTTCGTCTCCGGTAGGTGTCGGGGTGCCGACTGGATTGTTGGTGCCGTGATGGCAGGTGTAGCAAGTAACTTCGCGCTGTCCGCCGAACGAGTCCTTGTTGATCGCCATCATCATCGTCATCATTTTGCGCGCAGTGTTCTTGTGGTCCGTGTCCGCCGACCGGTCTCCAAGGTGACAGAATTCGCATTCCACACCGAGTGAGGCGGAGATGAACCGCATCGTGGGAATTAGTTGAGTGGAAGGGATATCCTTGAGTAGCTGAATATTTCTGTAGGCCTGTGCGGCTGTCCTTGCAGCCGGAGCCTGGGCTGGCGGTTGCGCGATCACCAGGGTGGCCGCAAGCGTCAGCTCCATAACGATGACGATCGTTCGCATCGAAGTTACCGTGTTACGCATAGGCAAAGCCATTCCTTTCCCCGCAAATTCTTTTGCAGCCTAAATGTCTCGAATGCGAACAATACAAGAAAACCGGCTTTCAAGCCCGTTTTAAGTCAGGATCCTGAACAACACGTTCGATCGCCAATCACCTCTTTGACAATCCAGTTCACTTACGAATTTCACGCTGGCCTGTTAACAAGTTTGTTGCGGCTATGCCGCGATTAGGTAACATGCTTCCGTGAAAGCCTTAGTCAAAGCCCATGCTCATCCGGGCCTGTGGCTCCAAGACATCCCCGAGCCAACGATCGGCATCAACGACGTGCTTATCCGTGTTCTCCGTACGGGTATCTGCGGGACGGACATGCACATCTTCGATTGGAACGAATGGGCCCAGCAAACGATTCCTGTACCCATGACCATCGGTCACGAGTTCGTGGGAGAGATCGTCGAGGTTGGCTCCAACGTCAACGACTTCCATCCTGCGGATCTGGTTTCCGGCGAAGGACACGTGGTGTGCGGCCGGTGCCGCAACTGCATGGCCGGGGTCCGGCACCTGTGCGCCCACACATCGGGAGTCGGTGTGAACCGGCCAGGATGTTTCGCGGAGTTGATCGCCCTGCCCATGACGAATATCTGGCGTCACGACGCGGGCGTAGACCGTGACGCCGCCGCAATCTTCGATCCCTTTGGCAACGCCGTGCATACGGCGCTCACCTTCGACGTCCTTGGAGAGGACGTTCTAATCACCGGCGCGGGGCCCATCGGGATCATGGCCGCGGCCGTGGTGCGGCACGCCGGTGCGCGCTACGTGGTGATGACCGACGTCAACGACTACCGTTTGGAACTTGCCAGGAAGGTCAAAGTGGACCTGGCCTTGAACGTGACGCAGACCTCGATCGCCGAAGCACAGAAAAAACTAGGCATGAAGGAGGGCTTCGATGTGGGCCTCGAGATGTCGGGAAATGCCTCTGCGTTTCGCGACATGCTGCACAATATGGCTCACGGAGGCCGAGTCGCAATGCTCGGGATCCCGTCCGGAGAGATGGCCATCGACTGGAGGGAAGTCATCTTTAATATGATCACGATCAAGGGGATTTACGGCCGGCAGATGTATGAATCCTGGTACAAGATGACGGTGTTGCTACAGTCCGGGCTGGACATCCGGCCAGTGATCACCCACCGCTATGGTTACCGGGAATTCGAGGAGGCCTTTCGGGTCATGCGCTCCGGCAACAGCGGCAAGGTGCTCCTGAGCTGGGAAGAACACGATGAAATGCTGAAATGGCGCGGCCCGGACCACGTTAAAAATGGACACAACTAATGCGCAGCGTGAAGTTGCAGGCTGCGGTTGGACGGTGACACCTAAAAGTGGCCGAAGACGGCAACACAACCGGTGCCGACAAGGCCAAACCGCGAGCACACCGTCGCGTCGGGTACGCCGGCAGCGGGAGCACTGACGCCGGAAAAGATGTGATTGTTTCCCTCAAAAGCGGCCACATTTCTGATATTCGGAGCGCGCACGTTCTGAAGCCACGTGCTCGTTTCTGCATCGATCACGCCGAGCACCTGCCCAAGTCCGGCGGTACGGTCGGCCGAGGTCACATAGTAATGGTCGTCCCCGGCATTGAACCAAACCTCATCGCCGCCGCCAACCTGAGTGATGAAGGAGATGATGTGGCCGTCAATCGCGTTCATGATGTAGGCATTGGTACACGCCGATACCAGCAATCGCTGAAACGGTCCAAGTGCCAGACCATTAACTCCGCCGCTGCAGTTGGGTATGATGTATTTCTTTGTGACCCTCCTTTTTATTGGGTCGATCACCGCAACATACGCGGGGGACGCCGGCACAGTGATCAGGAACCGGTGGAGCTGGGTGTCCCACACCGGCTGCTCCATCCCTTCGGCATCGGGAAAGTCAATTTTGCTAAGAACGCTGTACGTGTCTGCAGAAACGAAGGTGACCCGCGGCGGCTTGGATACATCATTCGCGATCAGAACGATGCGCTCAAAAGGATCGTACGCGATCTCATCTGCGCGACCATCTTGAGGAGTACCAACAGTAACCGTGTGAGTGATTCGTGGCGGGCTTAGATTAAGGTCCACGGCCTGCAACAGGCTGTTGCCGTCCCCAGCCCAGAGTATGTTGTCCGGGGTCACGACCAGACCATTGGGTCCTCCCCGCAGGCCGCCGAAGCCGGTCGCTCCGACAAATCCTGGAATCCGATCCAAGAATGCATCGTTGACAGCATCGAAGATGTCGACGACTCCATTCCCTCTGTCCGGGAGGTACATTCTCCCCCGTGCCTGATCGACCCACAGTATGTCAAGAGCACCGACACCACCTGGAACCGCTATCACACCGATGAGATTGATGGGAGCTTTTACACCCGAAGAGTTGCGAAGTTGATCTTCCTGAACCTGAGTCTCGTCTCCGGGCAGACTAATCGGAATCCCGGTTTGCTCAATTGGCTCCGCGCCCTGTCGAGCGCTAATCGCAAGCGTCAAGGAGAAAGCCAGGCCGACGAACAGACAACCCATCAGTTTCGTTTTCATCGTACGCCTCCCTCCGGCTGTTCTTTCTAACCGGATCATTCACAACGAAGTACGATTTCCGCTTTAGACTTCTCGCGGCAAGTCGCGTACTCCGCGTTCTTCAGGGGCCTCCACATCGGTTGTTCTGTGATTCATTGTGCGGATAAAAGGGCGTGGACCGGCGGCCCATCGCCCATGCTTTATATTCCTGCTTTCCGCAACTGTCAAATATGTATTTTGGGATTAAGATACTTCTCGAGCGTTGGCACGAACACGACGGCCGCGCGGAATGAAATAGGAGACACGATGCGATTGCTTCTAGTCCTGCTTATGGCGACGCCACTCTACTCCCAGGACGGCGGCCCGGCGCACGCCGACTGGCCGCACTATGGCGGCACCCATCTCTCCTGGCGCTACAGCGCTCTCGATCAGATCAACACCGCCAATGTCAAGAATCTCGTCCCGGCCTGGATCTTCCAAACCGGCGACTACGCCGAAAACCTGCACTCCACGCCTATCGTTGTCGATGGCGTCATGTACCTCATCTCGGCGCGCGCCCAGGTCACCGCGCTTGACGCCGCGAGTGGCCGCGTGATCTGGCAATATCGATATCCCACACCCCGGTCCGGAATCCCCGGCAGCCATTCCGATTTCATCCAGAATCGCGGCGTTGCGGTTGGTGACGGCAAGGTCTTCTTCGGCACGAAGGACAACTTCGTGGTCGCGCTCGATCAGAAGACCGGCCGCGAAGCATGGAAAGTCAGCGTGGATGATCCCCGGCAATGCGGTTGCAACATCACCGCCGCGCCGCTCGTCGTCAAGGACAAGGTCATCGTCGGCGGCAACGGCGGTGATCAGGCGCATCGCGGCTATCTGACGGCCTTCTACACTAAGAATGGCCGGTTCGCCTGGCGTTGGTACGTCGTCCCCGGACCTGGCGAAAAGGGAAACGAAACATGGAAGGGCGATAGCTGGCGGTTCGGCGGCGGATCGCCGTGGCTCACGGGTTCCTTTGATCCGGACCTGAATCTAGTCTACTGGGGCACCGGGAACGCCGCGGCCGATTTCTACGACGGCGATCGCGTTGCCCCCGGCGTCAACAAGACTCAAGACCTGAATCTCTATACCGCGAGCGTCGTTGCGCTTGACGCCGATACTGGCCAGCTGCGCTGGTATTACCAGGAAATTCCCGACGACGTTTGGGATTTCGACTCTTCCTACGAAGTCCTTCTGATGGACCGCCAGATTCGCGGCCAAACGCGAAAGATCCTGGTTCACATGAACAAGAGCGGCCTGACCTTCGTCCTCGATCGCGTCACTGGCGAGTACCTCGGTTCGTTCAACGTGCCGGAATTATTCAATTGGATCACCGGAGTCACCGAAAACGGTAAACTCGTCGGCCGACACGAACCCGAGCTGGGTGAAACCAGGTCTTTCTGTCCCAGCGCTGCCGGCGCCAAGAGCTGGAACTCGATGGCCTACTCGCCGCGGACGGGTTTTATCTACACGCCTACCAACGAAATCTGTACCGACGTCACGCCCAATGCCAACAAGCCGGAAGAGGGACGCTTTTTCATGAACGGTAACTTCCCCATGAAGCTGCCGCCCAATCGCACCACCTACAGCCATGTGGATGCCTGGGACCCGGTCACGGGCAAGCGCATCTGGAGCATGCCCTACCAGTTCGTGCTGCTCTCCTCCATGCTCGCAACCGCCGGCGACCTTGTGTTTACTGGTGATCCGGAGGGCAATTTCTTCGCGTTGGATGCGCGCACCGGCAATAAGATTTGGAGTTTTCAAACCGGCGCCGGCCATCGCGGATCGGCAATTTCATATTCGGTGAATGGAAAGCAATACATCGCGGCAACCAGCGGCTGGCACCAGACGGTGGTCGGTGGAGCCGCTGCCGCGCTGTTCCCCAACGAAAACTTTCGCTTGGGCTCCACACTGGTCGTATTCGCTTTGCCGGAGGGAGCGAGATGAAGAGTGTCTTCCTTTTCCTTTTTATTTTTATCCCTGCGCTCGCCGGGGGTCAAAATCTGACGGACGTCCTTAAGCAGGGCGAAGATGTGTTCAACAAGACCTGCGCGACCGGATACTGTCACGGCGCTCAGGGCGCCGGAGGCGGCGCGCCGCGCGTGTCTGCGCGCGGCTTCGATCAGACCTTTATCAACAATACGGTCACCCGCGGAATTCCGACCACCGCCATGCCGCCTTTCACAAACGTGCTCTCCCGAGCCGACTTGATCGCGGTCGTGGCCTACGTCGCCAAACTGAACGGCATCGCCAACCCAACCATCGCCGCAGTCGGCGGTAGAGACGGTCTTTTGGAACCACCTCCCGTTCTGTCCGGCGACGACGCCCGCGGCCGCAGTCTCTTTTTCGACGCCGTGCGCAGTTTCGGACGATGCTCGACTTGCCACGAAGTGAACAGCATCGGAATCCCCGTGGCCGCTCCCATCGCCGCAGTTCCGGCCAGCGTCGCTGCGCTGAAGACATTGGAAACGCCGCGAGTCTCCACCGTCACGGTAGGCGGCGAATCGATGCCGGCCCTGGTCCTCGGCAACAAGAGCCAGGCGGTGCTGTTTTACGATCTCACGACAACGCCGCCAGTGCTGCGGACAGAAGCGCCCGCGGCGGTCCAAATACGCGACGGCAGCAATTGGCACCACTCCTCCGCCATCGGCTCGTACAACGAGGCGGAGCTAACTTCAATTCTTACGTATTTGCGGGCGGCAGCGAAACCCTGAACCGGAATCTCTACGTGGAACCTTGCGGGCCTCCGGCGATCGCAAGAAGGCACTCAGGCCCAACACCGAGTGATCCTCCTCATTTGAAATACTACCGGCCCGTTATCGTTCACAATCTCGCTTTCTTAATCGAGACCCTGTGGGATACTGACCCGGAGGACAACTTGGAACATCATCCGTCAGAGTGGCCAGCGCGCCAACTAACCAGCTTTCAATCCAAGAAAACTACCCGAATTTTCGGGGAAACCTCGCCTGCGGTGAATATTCATGAAATTTTTTTCGACGCGGAGTTTAGTCTGCGTGGAGGTGTACATTGACCGAAATTAAATGTCCCCACTGCCGAAGCAGTCTTGCCCTCGACCGAATAGGCGTGCACTTTCAGAAATTCTGTTCCGCTATCCCGACAGACACGGCGCGCGAAGCCAGCCTGAAGAAGTACAACCAGTTCTACACGCAATTGCAATCCCACTCGCGTGGAGAGATGACGACTGAGGAGCTTCAAAACGAAGCCAATAAGCTGTTCCTCGTTCGATAAATAGCGTCAGGGACGACCTTAAGAAGAAGTAGGCCTGGGTTGCCTTGATCATTGAAAGGTGCGCTCCTATTTCCTTGGCGGCTCAAACACATGGGAAAGACACCTTGCTTTGTGCGCACCCGGCAATCATACTCACGGCTCGATCGCAGATGTCATGGAGGCATATTTTGGCAGAGATACGGATTTTCGACGGCGAATCCATTGAGAGCGCCCTTCGGCGTTTCAAGCGACAGGTTCAGCAGGAGGGCATTATCAAGGACGTGAAGAAACACTCCTTTTTTCTGAAACCCGGAGAAAAGAAGCGCCTCAAGAGTAAATTGGCGCAGAAACTCAAACGCAAGAAGGTGCGACGACAACCGGCTGAAACCGACTCCAAGGCATCGCCACGAACCCAGTAGTGGTGAAGCGCGTTGCTCAGCGCAGAATACGCC